>ERZ1106969.26-NODE-26-length-173980-cov-8.661917_pt1 | contig 173980 bp, 168 predicted proteins | sample MGYA00403685_ERZ1106969 | MGnify/ENA primary metagenome ERZ1106969 (study PRJEB35170, sample SAMEA104062416) | human gut metagenome | biome: human gut; feature: human-associated habitat; material: faeces | place: Denmark | collected 2012-05-18 ...
CTTAAAGAAATTTTCAGGGTTAACATGTTATTAATTTGTCAAAGGTTCGTTGTTTTTGTCGTTCTTAGCGACAACTTCTATAAGATATCACTTTGTTTCGTCTTTGTCAAGAACTTTTTTTATTTTTTTCAAAGTTTTTGATTTCGACGGTGATGTCGAATTTGAAGTTTTGCTGTCGTCTCAGTGACAGCTTGCTTATAATAGCACTCTAATTTTGGAAAGTCAACCCCCTTTTTCATTTTTTTTAATTTTGTCGAATTGAGGGCTTGGTTTCCTTTTTTCGGTCACTGTGCAACCTTAAATGCCCATATCGCTGAGATCTGATATTGTAATGTATCATAATCCCACAACTGCTGGCTCCGTTCTATACTGTTTGGATCATGAACACGGAACTTGTCTCCTTCCATTCCAGCGATCACGATAAAATGTCCCTGTGAAGTAAAGTCTCCGGACCGCATTGCACATACAAGCGGATGTCCCTGTGAGAGTTCCTCCTGCATGTTATCTTTGCTCAGGTAAATATAGTATCCCTGTACGCCATACACTGCGGCTACCTCATCCATAAATGACCACTTCGTTCCGGAATTCTGCTCATAGTATCCATGTTCCGTTGCATAGTCCGCCAGCTTGTCCGGTGTTGCCTCCTGATTTTTCGTCAGTCCAATGACGATCATTGAAAGACAGGTTGGTCCACAACCTGACAATCCGATAACATCATTTCCATAGGCATCATAGCCCCAGCGCTTATCCCATTGGATAAACAGAGGGATTCCATCTAGTTCAGATGCCTCCAACGTACCTGAAGTTGTATCATAGTTTTCCTGATAGCCAAGCGCAAAATCCAGCATATTCGGATTGCAGCATAAATTATTTAAAAGTGCCTCCGGGTATTGATCCATGTGATCGTAGATTGTCTGAAACTCCGGGTATCGGTCTGCCAGATTCTTCAATCTTGTCTGAATCTCCTCCATCGAATAGTGTGCCGGTGAACCCACCATATATTTCTTCTCATAATAATTCGGCAATGCCTGACTCTGTACCTGCGCAATCTCTCCGGTTGCCGACACCTTTGGTTCCGCGGCATCTGCCTGCTGCTCTGTGGACGCCGATTCACTGGCAGCCACCACTTCGGATACATCCTGTTTTTTAGAGGAAATCCCTCTCCGCACCAATGCCACGATCAATACCAGCATGGCAACACAGATACACAAGCAGAACAATTCCTTTGCCCGTTGTTTTCTCCTTCTGCGCCGGCGCAGCTCTTCCTTTCGTTTCTTTAATTTCTTTCTACGCAGTTCTTCGCGTTGCTGTTCCTGCAACATCGTCCGCCTCCTGATGACTTCTGAATCCTCGGAAATTATACCCACATTCCCGTTCGTTTCATTCCGTCTGTATCTTTCACTGTATCTTTCGTATTCCATTTTCATGCACACTCCTTTTATAAACTTCCCGTAGTTTACATGGACTGTGCATCATATCTGTCTCATATATGTATCATTTTTCCATCTTAGTTGCATATTTTTGTATGTCACCTGACGGCTCCACATGTGCCTTCACATTATGTCTGTCTGTGCAGGTGCATCCATCATATTGCTCATTGTATCGCAACTCCATCATAGATGGTTCCAATCGATGATATATCCTGATCGACCCACATGCCAATCTCTACAAACTGCTTTCCGTCTTTTTCCTGCTCCTTCACACCTGCCATATCATTCGCAGTCAGTTTGCCATCTGCATTCATATTATAGCCTTCTCCATACATTTCATTATAGACGCCATAGTTATACTTCTTAATAATAACCTCTTCGGAAATGCCCAGCTCCTCCGCCATATATTTCACCACATCCGCTTTTAAAAACGCCTGCCATTCAGCATCTGTCATATAGGCATATACAGTATACCCCAAAATCTTTCCGGTTTCCACATCTACACATAAATACATATAATCATCAGAAACCTGACACACCATATATTCAAGCATCACGTATTGATTCATATTGTCCAGATTAACCAGAGTTTCATACTGCGTATCCGCATATATATCAAGAATATCAAAATCTAATTCAGGAAGTAAATGTGCTGCCTGCATCCTTTCAATCTGCGGTGCTACCTGCACTTGCATATCATAATCATCATATACGTCTGCATTTTCCACCGGATAAGAAGTTGACACATGCATCCCTTTTGATCTCCCGTCCATCAAATCAAGTTTTTCTTCCATCGTCATCTGCGCGGCAGTATCCAGATAGGATGTATCTGCCTGCTGCACGTATATGTGATCAACCTCACTTTTATCCATCATGGCAAATATCGTCTTCGGTGCCATAATTCCGATTGTCAAAACAGCAGCTCCCGCCAGCACGCACAGGCAATTGCGCAGGATATTTTTATGCATTTCATTGTTTTTCTCTGTTTTTTGTTCGTTTTTCTTTGTTTCCGCATGTCCCCTCATACTTCTTCCTCCATTTCCATCTTTTCCGAATTAACCTGTCTGCATACCTCCTTCGGAAAACAGACACTCACCTGCGTTCCAATCCCCTTTTTACTCATGATCTGCAGCTTTGCCTGATGCAGCTTCACAATCTCGTTACAGATAGCAAGTCCCAGTCCCGCACCACCGTTTGCCCGGGAGCGTGATTTGTCTACCATATAAAATGCTTCGGTCAGCCGGCTCAGATTCTCCTCATCGATACCGCATCCGTTATCCTTGATTCCGATACGATATTCGTCTGATACCCACACACCGAACAGAGAAATTTTCCCTTTTCCATCCATCGATTTTCTGGCATTGTCAAACAGATTGATCAATACCGTCTTCATCAGATCCGGCTCAAGCTTCACTATCGCAGGCTGTACATTGACTGTCAGTTCAACCCCATATTTACCGGCGACCGGAAGCAATGTCTCATACACTGCTTCCGCAAAAATCGTTATATCCATATCATAAAACAGGAAATCCTGTTTTTTAAGCACGATCAGATCCATCAGTTTCATGGACATTTTTTCTAAGCGCCTGCCCTCCACAACAATCTGGTTGGCATAAGTGATCAGCTTCTCCTCCGAAAGCTGATTGGAGCGGATCAGATCTGCATATCCGATCATTGAGGTAAGCGGTGTTTTTAACTCGTGGGCAAAGTTATTTGTGAACATCTCCTGGCTTTTTGTTTTTTCTTCCAGTTCCTTCATTGTCCTGTTCAGACTCGTGGACATCCGGTTGAAATCCTCTGCCAACACACCGATCTCATCTTTGCTTCTTTTTCTGATCCGGATTCCCGCACGTCCGCCAGCTACCAGCTTCGTTGCCTTCGACAACCGTCGGATTGGCACCACAATCATATTATTTAAGATTGCCATCAGCATCAGACAGACAATCATGACAATAATCATGATCATGCGGAACATCCGAAGCTGCGCGTCACGGTTTTCATAGTCACGTGTGATATCCGAAAATGTCTCAACATAGTAGACACGATCAAGTACCTGAAAGCTTGTTCCGGTATAGAGCATATATCTGCCATTTCGTTTTACAATCTTATAGCCTTCCTGCCCTGCTTCTAGATCGTCCCGGCAGATTGACACGTCTGCCCCCTTGAGTCCATTCGTACTGTAAATTCTTGTCTTTTCGTCTGTCCAAAGTGCAAACTGTACTTCCTCTCCGGCATTCCGGACAGAAACCGATTGCGCTGCCTGACGTACGACAACATTTTTTTGTTTTTCATATCCGGTATCCCGATATACAAGATTGATCGTCCGTTTTACATTCTGTACAAGATTGATACAGACAACGCTTGCATTATTATATCCGTTCTGGATATCCTTTTCTCTTGCACTTTTGAATCCGGAATGGATCAGAAATGTTCCACACGCCGAAAATGCCAGCATCATACAGGTACAAACGGATAAAAATAGTTTCCAGAATAATTTCAAGCTTATACCTCCAACCGGTATCCCACCTTATATACCGGTACAATTTTATCTTCCAAGCCAAGCTTCTTACGCAGACGCTGTACATGCAGATCAACCGTACGGCTGTCCCCATAATATGGTTCATGCCATACACTCTCGAAGATCCGCTCACGGAACAATGCGACATTCGGGTTTCGCATAAACATCACTAAAATCTCATACTCTTTCTTCGTCAGGTGAATCTCCACCCCGGCTTTTTTTACCTGAAATGACTGCGTATCCACCTCAATATCATATGCGGTAAGTGTCTGTGATACTTTATTATACCGACGCAGCACACGTTCCACTCTGGCAAGCAGTTCGATGATTTCAAATGGCTTTACCATATAATCTTCCGCGCCAAGCTTTAATCCCCTAACCTTATCCTGCACATCTCCCATCGCTGTGAGAAAAATCACCGGGACATGATAATAGTTGAAATACTCCATCAGGGAAAATCCATCCGGTCCCGGCAGCATAATATCGACGAGTGCCAGATCATATACCTCCTGCTCCAGTTGTCCGGAAACCGAAGTGCCATCGTAGACACAATCACACAGATAACCCGCGTTCCGTAAACTGATCTCTATAACATTGGAGATGGATGTATCATCTTCCACAACTAAAATTCGATTCATAAAACTGTCTCCTTGTTATTTGTAAATGACGGCTTAATGCAAACCATTCCGTATGACGGTCGGTTGCACCAAAAACAGAGAGGGGCCATCTCTGACCTCTCTCTGTTATTTTACATCATTTTTGCATCATTTTAGCATCAAAAATGATGAATTTTGATTTTTTTGTAAACTTTATGAAAAAACCTGTTTGATACTGTCATAATGCAGGAATTTCCCCTGTGCACCAAGCGCTTCGATTTCCTCAGCAGTCGCTAACATACACCCATCCGTTTCCGCCTCCTGCAGATGCAGGTCTGCTTCTGTAAAATCTCCTGTAAAGCAATAGATATCCACAAAATAGTTGTCGCCCTCGTCCGGGTTTTCGCGCGTATACGAAAATACAAAGCCACCTTCAAAGGAAGAGACGTCAAGTCCTGTTTCCTCTTTAATCTCACGTTTCACTGCATCCAACGAATCCTCGCCTGCCTGCGCCGCACCACCAGATACTTCCCAGCTTCCCGGTGCCCATGCCTTTGTCATGACACGCTTCGTGATCAGATATTTACCATTTGTATGACGGATCACGCCAAGCACGGTCAGATGAAAATCTCCAGGCTGCATATGCCAGTCATTTCGTTTCATTGTTCGTCCGGTACGCTGTTTGTCCCGGTCGTAGATATCCCATAATTCCATGTATGTCCTCCTTGCGGGCTCCCGACTGCATCTACCGCGGGGAACGCCCACATTTTCATTCATCATTTTCTTTACTTGGCAAGGTCATATTTCTGCAAGAAATTAAACAATGCACCGATCAGGTTCGAATCATTACCGAATTTGCATAAGTCAATCTTCATCCGCTCATAAATATAAGACAGACGCCGCAGCTTCGATGTGTATTTGATGATTCCCTCCATAAACTTCGGCTGTGCACTGATGCCACCACCAATCAGGATAATCTCCGGTGCCAGTGTGATATAGAGATTGCAGCAATGCCATGCAATGTTGTAATACATCCGTTCCAGAATATCCTGAATCTCCGGATCGGTCTCTGCCATCTCATAGATATCCTCACCGTTTACTTCCTGCCACTTGAGACCTTTTGCCTTAGCAACCTTCCGGCGAAGCGCCTGCACAGATGCCTGCTGCGTCCATATACAAGGATCCGGTAGTTCTCCCCCTTGCTTTGAATTGATTTCTTCGAGCGGACGGATCTTGTCCACATCCTCAATCGGAAGTCCGTCATACAAAAAGGACATCTCTCCTGCAATCATGCCGACACCATGGCGCACCTTCCGGTCAATAATAATACCGCCACCAATTCCGGTACCAAACACAAGCACGCAGGCATCTTTGCAATCCTTGGCGTTTCCAATCCAGACCTCTGCAAGTGCGGCGCACTTTGCATCATTTTCAAGTGCAACCGGAACATTTCCGCATCGTCTGCTGATCAGATTGCCAAGTGGCACCCGGTCAAGGTAAGGCAGACTGCCACCACCATAAACAATACCCTGATTCACATTCACCTGCCCGGGAAGGCTCATCGCAATTCCCGTAATCTGATATTCCTTGCTATACTTTCCGTATATAATATCAATCTGCTCGAGAAATGCGGCAATACCATCTTCTGTTTTCACCGTATACGGTGTAATCTCATCGCCATTATCGTCCACTTTTCCATCCTGGAACGGCGTCGGGACTTTATACTTCTCATAAATCTTGCCCTTCTGATCCATGAGCGCATACTTGATAAATGTACCACCCACATCAAATACTAAATACATATGCCACCTCCTATATTTCCCTGCATCCGCGCGATAATTCACACACGCATCCGCGCGTCTCCTGATATAATTTACTCCGCGCACCGGAGACGATGCACGGAGTTTTGTTTCGTTCGTTTCTATATTCTGTTATCCGGATATTGTGGCACGCACTCTTACATCGTTACACCGCCACAGTAACGCAGGAAGATCATAAGCATAGAAATCGTCACAACGATAATCATCGCCGGAGCGGCTGTCTTACAATATCTGCCCCATCCGATCGGATATCCGTTCTTTGCTGCCACAGATGTACCAACAACATTTGCAGAAGCTCCGATTGGCGTTGCACTGCCACCGATATCAGTTCCGATGGACAATGTCCATGCAAGGCAATCAAGCAATGGCTGGTTTGCACCTGCCAGGCTCTTGATGATTGGAAGCATCGTTGCTGCAAATGGGATATTATCTACAAATGCACTTGCAATCGCAGAGATCCAAATGATAATTGCTACCATCACATATACATTTCCACCACTGACCTTACCGATGAAGGATGCGATGGACTTCAGGATTCCTGTCTGCTCCAATCCTCCAACGACAATAAACAATCCGATGAAGAATAACAGTGTCTTATAATCTACTTTTTTAAGCAGTTCTAACGCATCTTTTCCGGATGTGACCAGAGTAATGATCGCGATAACCGTACCGATAAACGCAACCGTCAGACCTGTTGATGCATGCGATACAAGAAGTACCACCGCACATGCAAAAATCACGCTGCTGATGATAAACTTCTTCTTGTCTGTAATGGCTGTAGAAGGGTCTGGAATGTTGGATGTATCCAGCTCCTGTGACTCTTCTGACAGCAACTCCTTGCGGTATACAAGGTAAAAGTAAATAATAACTACAACAAGGCAGATACCGACGATCAGACCGGTATTTGTCAAAAAGTCGGAGAATGAAAGTCCCAGTCCTGTTCCGATGATGATATTTGGTGGGTCACCACACATCGTTGCCGAACCACCCAAGTTCGCACAGAACACCTCTGACAGAATCATCGGCACCGGATCTAAATGCAACAGCTTCGCAAGCTCGATCGTAACGGCTGCAAGGAACAAAATAACCGTAATACTGTCAATGAACATCGACAAAACGGCTGCCATGACCATAAACGTCACGAACAACGGTATTGGCTTATAATGCACCAGCTTCGCAAGGCGTAAGCATAACCACCGGAAGAATCCGGCCTTTGCCATACCTTCTACCATTACCATCATACCTGCAAGGAATATAATCGTCGCCCAGTTGATACCGGATGACTCCTCGGAACCCTCACCGGATGTAATCCAGAATCCCTTCGTGAAAATATTCTTTACATTCAATGTCTCGATGACCGCATCCATGCTATGCATTGCCACACCAAATACAAGGATCAGTGTCAGTGCGCCAGCCACGAGTGTGATGTACTGTTTTTCGATCTTATCCAGCACCATCAACACAAACATGACTACAAAGATGGATACAGCCAAAATCTGTGCTACTGTCATATCATCGTCCTCCTTTAATCTATGTTATGCCACATATGTACCTGTGACAAGTTGCACATTGATTTTTCAACCTGCATTATAATAGCATTAAACATCGAAAAAAGGAATAACTTTTTTTACTTTTTTTACATATTAAAAAGAGTTCTCAAAATATGTATATTTTATTGGTTATAAATATCCTCTTTGTTCATGGATGTAAATGCAAGGATTCCCTTTGCTTTTACCTTTCCATCAACCGTTACCTTCGCATTAAACTTCACCAGTCCGGCACCGCCGCTTTCCTTGCGGACTTCAATCTCCAGGCAATCGCCCGGAATGACCGGTCTTAAGAACTTGAATTCCTCGCACTTTAACAGCACATAGATCTTATCGTCCTCCGTGCCCTGACTCTCCATCGTAATCGAGCAAAGCTGCGCACACGCCTCAATGACCAGCACACCCGGCATAATCGGTGCATCCGGAAAGTGTCCTGCAAAATATGGTTCATTCACGGAAACGCATTTGATTCCCTTTGCATATTCGCCGTCTTCCACCTCTAAAACCTTCTCGATCATCTGGAACGGTGGGCGCTGCTTGATTCTTTTTTGTACTTCGTTAATATTCATCATTACAGGCTCAGTCCTCCATCCAATACAATGACCTGCCCTGTCATGTAGGAGCATGCAGGTCCGGCAAGCATCGTAACTACATCACCGATTTCCTCGGCTGTACCAAACCGCTTCATCGGAATATCCTTTAAATATTCTTCCTTCTTATCTTCCGGCAATGCCTCTACCATATCGGTTGCGATAAAGCCCGGTGCCACTGCATTGACGCGGATTCCATATGGTGCAAGTTCCTTTGCCATCGTGGCTGTCATGGAGTTCACAGCGCCTTTCGTTGCGCTGTATACACTCTGTCCCGGTACTGCAAGCTTGGAACTTACGGATGATACATTCACGATCACGCCCTGTTTCTTCGAGAACATCTTCAAAACTGCCTGCTGGGTACAGTACATGTATCCCTTGATGTTCAGGTCGAGACACTGATCAATCGTATCCGGGTTCATCATCAGGACAAATTCATCCTTTACGATTCCAGCGTTGTTGACAAGGACGTCTAACTGTCCAAATGTGTTTATGACCTCACGCATCATTGTCTTTACTTCGGCAAGATCGGATACGTTTGCCTTGATGGCAACGGCTTCGCTTCCGGCTGCCTTGATCTTCTCTACGACTTCATTTGCAGCTGCTTCGTTTGAATTATAGTTGACGGCTACCTTGTAGCCAGCCTCTCCAAGCTTGATCGCACATGCGCGCCCGATTCCGCGGGATGCGCCTGTGACAAGCGCTACTTTACCATTTGTCATGTTTTTCTCCTTTATTCTGTATATTCTACAACTGCGAACCCCACATATCTCGAATATATATTTCCAGTTTGTTCATTCCATATACAATGTATTGAATCTAAGAAGTTCTAATATTCAAACATATCGTATATGTTCATGAAACAAACTGGAAATATATAATTCACTTTATCTTTTTGTTCGCAATTGCCTCTATAATTATCTTTTTATAATCCATACTATGCCACTTTCTTTAAGATGACTGCGGCATAGCTGCCACCGATGGCGCAGCTTGTTGCGAGTACATACTTGTATGCGGATGTGTCGACAACTTCCTTCGTTACCTCTTCGGTTGTTACATAGTAAGCATTCTGTCTTGTGGCAAGATCGCCGGACAGTGTAAGTGCGGCATGTGCAACAGACAGTGCGGAGCTTGCAGCTCTGCCTTCACCTGTATAATCTCTGACCTGATGTACAGGAACCTTTCCTGCGAAAATTTCTTCGTACACATGGCGCTCCAATGTGTCGACTTCGTCGGCACCATTTGCGAATCCGTAAACGGCATCAATCTGATCCAATGTGATGCCTGCCATAGCGGCTGCATCTACGATGGCGTTCATCAGTCCCTTTTCGGTACCTGCGACATCACCGTAAGCAACGCCTTCGTGTGTCATGGCGTAACCACATACCTCTGCGTACTTCTTCGCATTGTGGCTTGCTGCGTATGTCTCGTTCTCGAGTGCGATACTCGTACTACCATCGGCAAGCACGAATCCGTCACCGCCAGCGTATGCCTGCTTCACATCTCCGGCTACCTTGCCAAGCTTCGCATAGAGCTTCTCCATAACCTCGCTGTTCTCATCGGTACCAGTTGCAAGCATTGCCTTGCCGCGGTTCTGCTTGATCTCGTTATATGCATAGCACAAGCTGCTCATACCAGACTGTGCGCCGTTTGTCACTGTTACGTTATAGCCACGCATACCTGTCTTGATCGAGAGGTATCCACCTGCTGCATTGTAAACGGTGTTCGGGAAGTTGAAGGCAGAACCTGCTGTTGTTCCATTCTCAGAAATGTGCTCCTGGAACTCATATACGGTTGTAAGTGGGCCATCGCCGGTTCCGACGATCATACCAAGCTCTTCTGCATTCTCCTCTGTTACCTCGATGCCTGCTTCCTGCAGTGCCTCAAGACCAGAGATGACCTGCATCAGACTGAATTTGTCGAGCTTTCTGTAGAATGCCATCTTCAAACCATATTTATCGTAATCTTCTTTTCCAACATTTGCATGTACAGACGCTGCTTCCGGCTTTGTCTGTGCATTGACCTTATCGATATAGTTGGCAACGCCATTTCCAAGTGGGCTGACGATACCAAGACCTGTGATATAAACCTTCTCATCGTTCTCAGTTTCCTTCACATTGCCTGGCTCCTTCGAGAAGATGATACTTGCATTGCTTCCGCCAAATGCAAAGGAGTTAGACATTACATAGTGCAAATCCTTTTCCTTCATTGTATTCGGCATGAAATCGAATGTGCCTGCCTTCTCACCGAGCGCCTCGATATCTTCCTCAGAATATCCGATCGTTGGTGGAATCTTGTTCTCTGTCAGAGCCTTGATTGCGAAAACTGCCTCGATCGCACCGGCTGCACCTAAGCAGTGGCCAACCATTGCCTTTGTAGAGCTGACGCTTAAGTCTGGATTTGTCTCATCAAAGATTGTATGTAAGGAGAGGAATTCTGCCTCATCGTTCTTGGCGGTTCCTGTTCCGTGTGCATTTACATATGCAACATCCTTTGGCTCGATGCCTGACTTCTCAATTGCCTCGCGAATCGCATACATCTGTCCAAGTCCGTCCGGACGTGGTGCTGTGATATGATGGGCATCACTGCTGATTCCTGCTGAAAGCACGTCACAGTAGATCTTCGCATTTCTCTTCTTTGCATGCTCATAGCTCTCCACGATGATCGCACCAGAACCTTCACCAAGTGTGATACCGTTGCTGTGGTTAAATGGCGAACATGCCTGCTCAGAAAGCGCATGAAGAGCTAAGAAGCCTGAAAATGGAACAGATGCAAATGCATCGGCACCACCAACGATAAACGCATCTGCCACACCGGCACGGATCAACTCACACGCATAAGCAATACTGATCGTACTTGCTGCGCAGGCATTACCAACGTTTGTGACAACACCCTTTGCGCCTGCCATATTTGCTACATGGTTTGCAATCGAGGCAATCGTCATCTTGTTGATATCCTCTGCATGCTCACCCTTTGTTACATAATTTTCTACACTGACAACACCACCGACGCAGCTTCCCATGACAACACCGACACGACCGGCATTACTCTCATCGATCACAAGACCTGCATCATCGAGTGCTTCCTTGGAAGCCTTCAGGCAGAGCTTGCTGACACGGTCAACATCCTTTGCCTCATCGATCTCATCCAGTGTATCGCAGTGTACTTCTGCACCAAGGTTTGCATAGCAGTCGGTTGTATCAACAGATGCTACCTTATCAATTCCTGTTTTTCCAGCCAGTGCATTTGCGAAGCACTCATCTACGTTATTTCCGATTGCGCTGATCATGCCAAGTCCGGTTACAACGCAACGTGTATTTGTAATCTTATCCATTTTTATCTCCTTTATATGCCACCACGCATTCGCGCGTTTCCTATCTACCTGTTCAGAATACACAGGGCTGCCCCAAAGTTTCCTTTCGGGACAGCCCTCTTTGTATGACTTGCTATTACATATTTGCTACAACGTACTTTGTAAGGCTCTCGATGTTGTAGAAGTGCTCCTTTGCAACACCTGTCATAGCTACGCCGTAAGCAGAATCGATACAAGCGATAATCTCCAGGGAATCAACAGAATCAAGTCCAATTCCATCACCAAACAATGGAACTTCATAATCTAATTCTTCCTCAGGGATTCTAAGATTCTTTGAAAGCATTCCTTTAATGTTCTCAGCGATTTCTAACTCTTTTTCGTTCATTCTATGTATCCTTCCTTTTCTTATATTTTACCCCGAATCAACGGGTATATTTTAAGAGTGTTTCCACTCCAAATATCATGATTGTTTCTTCACACCGTAGGTATCACGCAACTCATAGATCCTGTCTCTGCAGACGCCTGCATATTTTTTGAGGACAACCGATGGTCTGCCTTCTTCGTTTAAATCCATCTCGACCGGCTTGCCGACGATAATGTGCATGCGATGGAAGACCTTAAATTCGCCGTCGATCACAACTGGTACAACCTGCGCCTGTGCCTGTCTCGCAAGCATCAGAAATCCTGGCTTGAATTCATCCATCACTCCGGTATGGCTCGTATGTCCTTCCGGGAATATGTAGATCGGGCAGCCCTCATTCATCTTCTCCAATCCCATCGACAGCCAGCTTGTATCCATCTCCTGACGGTTCATTGGGATATATGGAAGATTGCGGAACAACCAGTTAATCTTCTTCTTATCATACCAGTCCCGCGCAACAAAGGTATGTACCTTATATTTACCAAACAGTCGTGTCATATAGAACCCATCCACATGACTTGTGTGATTGGAATAAACAACACAGTTGCCTTTTTTCAACGCATCTTTCGTTGCCTTTTTGTCTTCCCACGTTACCTTGGGCGGGTACAGGATACGGATTACGCCATTCGCGATCGCAAAGGCAAGCTTCGCTGCAAATCTCTTTAGTATCTCCACGTTCTACACCAGCTTTCCGTAAGGTCCAACCTCCGGGTTGTCCCAGTTCATATTGATTGCCATCTCGAATGTACTGTGTCCAAGCAACGGTCGCTGCAGCTTGTTCCACGTACGTTCCGATAAACAGCCTTCCCTTGCATATTCGTGACCAGCCTCTTTGAATTTCTCCAGATAGCGTGCCACCTTCTCTGCAAACCCCTGCTCTGAGAGTGGACCCCCCTGCGGTGCCAGCACCGTTGTGTATTTTCCCTCGCCGCAGATCCGGTCAAACTCTGCAAACACGGCATCGTAACAGTTGTCTGTCACCTCATAGCCGCATGTGGATACTAAAATCAGTTTCTTCTTTTCGAGCTCCGGATACCGCATGTTATGCAGGAACCGATGATTCTCCTCATCGCCCGGATTCCCGCGATACTCCTGTACATAGGAGATCATACGATCCGTAAATGCCTTCAGCTTTGAAGGCAGTCCAAAGAAATAAAGCGGAAAGCTCTCAACAATGATATCGCTGTCCATCACCATCTGCCGCAGCTCATCCATATCATCGTGGATACAGCACTGCCCCGGTGTCGTCTTCCAACAGACAAAGCACCCATGACAATGGTCAATCCTTTTGTCCTTCAATGCTACCTCACAGACTTCCGTGTCCGCTCCATATTCTTCCACCATGCCTTTGACAAATGCATGGGCAACTTTGAGGGAGGAGCTGTAATCTCCACGCAAGCTTCCGTTAATCAAAAGTATCTTCATCTTCGCTCACACTTTATCTTCTAATTTTGTTGTGTTCTCCCTGCATACATCTAATTAATATTGGTATACGCGTAGAAAAGCACTGTGTTATTTTCGCATATATTCCAAGTTCCTACAAGTGTCAAAAAACGGAATGTGTATATTTTTTACACATTCCGCCTAATTTGCACAACTTTTTTTAATTGTTCTTATTCACCAAATACCCGCTTCATCACCGGATCTTCGCGAAGCACCTGTTTCGCCTTCTCCCGGTACTTTGCTTCATGCAGATATGTGTAACGATTCGGCTTGATCTGCGGTGCCATATCGATTGCCGCCTCGTAGTCTGCGCGATTCAAGCCAAGTGTCGATACGAAATCCCAGAATCCGGTATCCTCGAAGATCTTATTGACACGCACATACCGGTGATCCTGTACAACTGCCATCACATAGGTGGCGATTCCAACCTGCACACCGTGGAGCTGTGGCACCTCCAGCAGCTTATCCAGCGCATGGGAGATCAGATGCTCACTACCGCTCGTCGGCGCACTGCCACCTGCGATCTCATTTGCAATTCCGCTCATCGCCAGCGAATCAACCAGCTCCTTCAGGAAGAGGTTATCCTGAATACTCTCAAATGGTGTCCGCACGAAGCTGTTGACCGCCTTCTTCGCAATCATTACCGCGAAATCATTCACCTCGGACACGCCATGCTCCGCCTCAAAAATCCAGTCGTACAGTGCTGTGATCTTCGATACCATATCACCGATGCCTGAGTATAAGAACTTCGTCGGTGCGGACTTCAATACATCCGTATCCACCACGATTCCATATGCCATGCGTGCTGGCACAGACGTACGCTTGCCATTTACCAGAAGTGATGCACTTGCCGAAGAAAATCCATCACTCGATGCCGATGTCGGCATGCTGATAAACGGAAGCTTCCGCAGATAAGCGGCATATTTTCCGGCATCAATGACCTTGCCGCCGCCGATGCCTAAGATCACCTGTGTCTTCGCGTCGATTGTAAATGCCAGATCGATGATATCCTTGATATCCGTTGTGTCAAGCTCACAATACGAAAGCACCTCGATATCCGCCTCGGAAAGGGAATCCATTACCGTCTTTCCGAACATTTCCACAAGTCCATTTCCAAAGAATACAACCGCTTTCTTAAATCCGCTTGACTGCAGATATTTTCCTACGTTTCCAAGTGTTCCGCTCCCGATCTTCAGGATTGTCGGGATTGCAATATGTGATCCTGCCATGTATATACCCTCCTGATTCTTCTCTGCTTATTTATTATTATAATTCTTGTTCAAATTATTCAACAGCACCTGTCCGACGCCGTCCACCGCGGCTATCGCTTTCTCCATCAGTGCGACCGGATCCTGTTCCACACGCCCGCGTATCCATTCAACTGCATTTTCCGAAAGCATCTTCGCGAGTATATAAGATGTATCCTTGATTGCCTGTTCCTTGTATGTGATGTCCGGATTTTGCACCATCTCTTTTTCTGCGTACGCCTGCACGCTCCGGTAAATGGAGCCATAGCTGATTTCTAACAGCTGGTCACCAAACGCGTCCCGTCCCATTGACTGGTAGAGGTTTCTTATAAAGTTTTCGTTCTTTTTTCCATACTGTCCCATGAAACGCAGGTTACTCTTCCACGAGTTCTCCAGATTGTCCTCATCTAAGACAAATAATTTCTTCGCCTTTGTGACGACAATCTCCTCTAACAGTGCATAGATATCCTGATAGTGATAGTAAAATGTATTCCGTGTAATTCCGATATAATCGGTTACTTTTTTTACAGTGATCTTATCGATCGGCATCTGCTTGGACAATTCAATAAATCCATCCATGATCGCCTGCTTTGTGAATTTAGACATGCCATCTTCCTTCCTGTATAAAAACCAGATCTTACAATTCCTAAATCATTTTTTCTTCGTACCCGTTATACCTGCCGCATTTCTCCCAGATACTCCTCACACTGTTTCCGGGCAAATGCCTGCAATTCTTCTCCGTATTCCAACCGCAGTCTGCACAATGCGCGCTTTGCCTCCTGCACATAGGCAATGTACGCTTCCCGGTCTGCGAACTTCCGCTTGCCAAAAAGCACTGCCTGCATGTAGCCCGCAACATCGTCTTCCTTCAAAAAGGCACGCAGGGCAAAATCCCAACGCTCATACCATGCGTCCGTCCCGATCTCGCCGCCTGTCAACAGATCCTCCGCTTTCAGGAACCGTGGTACAGCTGCAAGCAGCCTTGCAATTTTCGCTTCCCGGTCACCGTCGAGTGCTAAAATCTCCAGGCTTCCACAATCATCAAACACGCCATTGCCAAGACGCAGGTCAGCAAATCCATCGATGCCCTCTGCCACGACCTCTGTCAGATGTTCACAGCGTGCAAACGCATAGTCATCCAGAAATCGAAAATTTTTTCCAAGGCGCACCTGCTTTAAATTTTTCTTCTCATAACACGCCTTTTTCCCAAGCTCGGAAACTGGAAGGATGCGCGTGTAGCTTCTTCCCTGTATATCAAACAGCGTAACCGGAAGCTCATCCGGGATGGTCAGAACTTCCATATCGCTATCGATATGCTCGATTCGGATGCGGTCACCATCCAGCATCGCCAGCCCTTTTTTTATAATACATGTAAATGAATTCTCCTCATAGAGGCAGCTAAATTCATCCTGTGTCATACGTTATCCCTCGCTCAAAAGCTTTTTATCTTCCATACAGAGTCTGCAGGTGATCTGCATGGTATCCCCGGCATCCACATACCGAATTGTACCACCATTTTCATCGACGATCCGCTGGATGATCTGTGTTCCATACCCATGCGAGCCGCGATCCTCTTTTGTCGTCTGATATCCTATTCCTGCTTCATTCGCATGCAGCTTCTGACTGCTGTTCTTTGAGTTCTGTAATTTCAATTCCAGCATCTGCGCCGCAGGATCTTCTGCGATCACAACCTGAATCTGTCTGGTCTCCGTCTGCACACATGCTTCGATCGCATTGTCCAGCAGATTCATCACGAGGCTGACCAGCGACATCTCGTCCATACGCAGATTTCCATTTAAGGTTCCCTGCACATCACAAGTGATCTGTTTATGCTCTGCTTCCTGTATTTTCTTCTGCAATACAAGCTCCAGCAACTGTCCATGCGTGACCGTTCCCATATTCTCACGCATAACCTGTACAAGCCACTGATACTTTTTTAATTCATGATTCATCTGTCGATATGACTGGTTCTGTTTTACCACATCGACATATTGCTTCTGCATCTGCCCGATGCTCTGCTCCAGCCGTTCACACTCTGCCTTTGCCCGCTGCCGCTCCCGGTAATAATGCACCTGCACAAAGGCAACGCCCACAACCAGCAAGGCAAACAGTCCAATCCCCACTGCTTTTTCCATTTGCATTTCTCCCTGTATCTGTATTACACATGCTGTTCTACCATACGCATGTACTGTTCATGAAATGATGTCCGGTATGTCCGTCCAATCGGAATCTCCGTACCATTTGACAAAATCACGCTTTCCCGCATCACAGTATCAATATAATTATAATTCACAACATATCCGCCATGACAGCGCAGGAAATTTCTTCCGAGAAGTTTCATAATCTTCGTCAATGACTGATAACATTGGTACGTTCCCTGTGCTGTGTGAATCTGCACAATCCGATCCTGTCTCTCGGCATATATAATATCTGCCTGCCGGATATACATCATCTTTCCATGATTTCTAAGTTCAATAATTTCATGGTCTTCCTGATCACAATAAATCTGTATCGCCTTTTCCATCGCACGCGGCAACATCTTCTCCTCGTTTTGCTTTAACACAAAATAGCAGTGGATCGTATCATACACTTCCGGTGCAAATTCCAATACCCATGTCAGATAGATGATCTGGCACAGCGGCAGCTTTTTATTTAACTCTTTGCTTAATGTAATCCCGTTGAACTGCCGGTTTTCATACTCGATATCCATAATCGCAATATCACATTTTATATCCTGCACCTCCAGTCCCAGATGCATCTCCTGTGGTGTAAGAATCGTAATGTCTTCCTCCTGAACACATTTGCAGGAAAGTAATATTATTTTCGCGCGCTCGGCATCCATTCGTTCATCATCACATATAATAATCTTCATCGTAATAATCGTTCCGTTCCTTCGTATTTCTCTTTCAGCGGCGAACCGTAGACTGCGGAAGCAACACACAGATCTGCCGTTTTCTTCCCTTTTTCCGCAGTTGTTTACTGCCATCATATTTGCCGATCAGTGCATCCGCAAGTGCCTGTTCCTTTTTGTGCGGTACTCGTTTTCCCGTCACATAGTCAACATCCAGAAACAAACTGCCCTTCCGCTCACTCACTGTAAGCTGTACAAATGCGTCCGCCTCTTCAACAACTCCTGCAAATGCCGTCTCCAGCATCGCATCCACAATTACCGTTACATCCAGTTCCGCCTTATCCGTACATTGCAGCGGTTCCACGACTGCCTCAAACAGCAGCGCACGTGCCTGTGCACGCTTCGCATAATCCGCCACGACTGCATCTAGTGTAACATTTCCACTCAGGTTCTGTCCATAGACAAATGGCTGTTTTACAAGTGCTGCATAATGCATCTGACTTTCCGCCTGTAATTTTTGCAGCGTTTCCTGCTCCCGTTTTCGCCATACGATATCAAGTTTATTATACACATATGGCACATAATTACAAACCATAATCAAAGATACAACCCACACGATACCCAGTGCCAGTACCTCGTACCCTGCAATTGTATTTTTCCGCAACTGATCGATCAGCTTCCAGCGGGATGCCAGAGACACATACGAGATAAACGTGTAGCCAAATACAATCCGTTTGTAGATATACCCGCTTCCCTCATACTCCTGCTTGAACATTTTCTTTAAGAAGAGTGCTGAGAGAATAAATGCCAGTGACATCACTCCAAACACCAGAATGCATGCCCGAACCGGTGCAACCGGTGTAAAGCTTACTAATTTTGTCAGATCTTCATTCAAATCTGGAGATGCGTAACCGAAAATGGAAAATAACAGACTGGTCATGCCCTGTTCCAAAATCAAGATACAGTAATTGCGCCAGAAGCATCCTTCGTTATTGATTACAATTAACAATGCCAGCATCAGGATTTCTGTCAGTCCGCTATAAAGCCAAAGCTTCTCTCCATGATAAAACATCAAAACTTCGTAGATTTCAAAATACCCGACAATCATAAACAGAGACAGCAGACGCATCCATATGCTCCGCCGTCTCCGCTTAATCAAAACCATGCACGTTATAAACAACCACACGGAAATCTCTAGCCCCAGTGCCAACACAGAAAATAATTCTTCTACCATAGTACCCCCACAATTTATCCCTTTGTTTCTTCCTTCTGTACCTGATTTGGAAGCAGCACACAAATCTGCCGTTCTTTTCCTTTTCTTCTGATCTGTTTACTGCCCTCATATTTTCTGATCAGGGCTTCTGCAAGCGTCTGTTCCTTCTTGCGCAGGATTCGTTTTCCTGTCATATAATCGACATCCAGAAACAAACTGCCCTTTCTCTGTCGCACGGTAAACTGTACAAACGCATCAGCACCTGTCGAGACATGTGTAAATGCCGTTTCTAACATCGCATCGGCGATTACCGTCACATCCAGCTCTGCCATATCCGATATATGTACCGGCTCTACGACAGCATCAAACAAAAGCGTTCGTTCCTGCGCACGCTTCGTATAATCTGCCACCACTGCATCCAGCGTCACATTTCCACTCAGTGTCTGTCCATAGACAAACGGTGCTTCTACCAGCCGCTCATAGTGGCGTTCACTCTCTGCCAGCATCTGTGACAGCATCTGCTGTTCTTTTTTCTGCCATCTGGCTTCTGACCGGTTATAGACATACGGAACATAATTGCATAAAATCACAATTCCTATGATCCACACCACATACAAAACAACAAAATTACTGATTTCCACATCGCCCTGTCGTATCCGGTCAATCAGCTTCCAGCGCGAAGCAAGGGATACGTACGCGATCAGAATATACCCGATCATGATATTCCGGTACAGACGTCCATCCCCGGTATATTCCTTCCGGAAAATGAATTTCAGAATAAGTGTTGCAATGACACAGCACACATTCATCAACCCCAAAATCAAAAAGTTCGTAACAGATATTGGAAGTGGCTGGAATCCGATAATACTCAGCTGGTACTCCTGCAGCTTCGGAAATGGCAGCGCCGCCATTGTAAAAAACAGACTTCCAACACCCTGTTGTAACACAACGATGCAGAAGTTTCTCCATAGATTTCCCTCGTTATTCACGGCAACAACCGTCATCATGACTGCAATCTCCACGAGTCCTGCCGGAAACCACGCTACCTCACCGTGATAACTCATCAAAAACTCATACAGTATAAAATATACCATCAACACAGCCCACATGCCTGCATGAAACAGAAACGATCTCGGTTTCCGTTTCAGCAGGAACATGGAGCTTAAAAACAGCCACGATCCAGTTACAAACCCTAACATAACAAGCTTATAAACATTCTCTGTCATACCAACAACCTGTTACAGCGCCTTCATCCGGTCAATTGCCTTGACTGTATTCTCATAGGTTCCAAATGCAGTCAGACGGAAATATCCTTCGCCGCTTGGTCCGAATCCCGAACCCGGTGTACCAACGACATTTGCCTTCTCTAACAGATAATCGAAGAACTCCCAGGAACTCATACCGTCTGGTGTCTTCAGCCAGATATAAGGGGCATTGACTCCCCCGGATACCGAATATCCGGAACTCTTCAATCCATCAAAGATATACTTTGCATTCTTCATATAGTATGCGATCTGCTCGCCAGTCTGCTTCTTTCCTGCCTCAGAATACACAGCTTCACCGGCTGCCTGCACAATATACGGAGCACCGTTGTATTTTGTTCCATGGCGTCTTGCCCAAAGTGGATTCAGGGCAACACCATCTGCGGATTTTAACTCCTTTGGAATCACTGTAAATCCAAGTCTTGTTCCGGTAAATCCGGCATTCTTCGAGAAGCTTCGAAGCTCGATTGCACAAGTCTTTGCACCGTCACACTCATAGATGGTATGTGGTACATCCGGCTCACTGATATATGCCTCATATGCAGCATCGTAGATGATCACTGCATGCTTTTCGTTTGCGTAATCTACCCATTTCTGCAACTGATCCTTCGTGATCGTTGCACCGGTCGGGTTGTTCGGGAAACACAGATATATGATATCCGGTGTCTCCTCTGGAAGTTCTGGTGCGAATCCATTTTCTTCCTTACATGGCATGTAGATCACATCGCTCCAAAGACCGGTTGTTGCATCATACGTTCCGGTTCTTCCTGCCATAACATTCGAATCTACATAAACCGGATATACAGGATCGCAGACAGCGATCTTATTGTCAAGGGAAAAGATCTCCTGAATATTTCCGGAATCACATTTTGCACCGTCACTGACAAATACTTCGTCGATTGCGATGTCAACACCGCGTGCATTGTAATCGTTCTTTACGATCGCACTACGCAAAAACTCATAACCAAGGTCAGGTGCATAGCCCTTAAATGTCTCCTGCACGCCCATCTCGGATACTGCCTCATGCAGACGGTCGATGATTGCCGGTGCGAGTGGCTGGGTTACATCACCGATACCAAGACGGATGATCTCCTTGTCAGGATTTGCCTCCTGATACGCACGTACTTTCTTGCCGATGGTTGAGAAGAGGTAACTTCCCGGAAGTTTCAAATAGTTGTCGTTTACTTTAAACATGTCTTTTTCCTCCTAAATTGTACAATATATTTTATAATTATAAATCAATTTCACCATCGAAGACGACCTTGGCAGAGCCTGTCATGTAGATGATATTCGCGTCGCGGTCCCAGCGGATGATAAGCTCGCCGCCAAGCAGCTTCACTGTCACTTCATCTTCTGTCTTGCCATTTAAGATGCAGGCAACGGCAGTCGCACAGGTACCGGTTCCACAGGCAAGTGTCTCGCCGGTTCCACGCTCCCATACACGCATCTTCGCATACGTCGGGCTGACTAGCTCGACAAACTCTGCATTGACACGACGCGGAAAGATTGGATTGTTCTCGAACAGCGGTCCTACTTCCTCCAACGGGAAGTTGTCGACGTCGTCCACGAAGCTCACACAATGTGGGTTACCCATGGATACGCAGGTAATGCGGTATTCTTTTCCCGCTACCATGATTGGATAATCCTGCACGATATCCCCTGCATCCGGCAGATCCACTGGTACGTCCTCTGGTGCAAGAATCGGGGCTCCCATATTGACACGCACAAGTTCTACTGTCTTCCGTCCGTTTTTCTCCTCATCGCCAAATGTAAACTCCAGATATTTAATACCTGCCAGCGTCTCGATGGACACGGAAGTTTTATCCGTCAGCCCATAATCATACACATACTTTCCGACGCAGCGGATACCGTTTCCACACATCTCACTCTGCGTGCCGTCCGCATTGTACATATCCATCTTGAAATCCGCCACCTCCGACGGCTTGATCAGGATCAGTCCATCTGAGCCAATTCCGAAATGCCGGTCTGATACCCGCACTGCAAGCTCCGACGGATGCTCTACTTTTTCCTTGAAACAATTGACATAGACATAGTCATTGCCAAGCCCTTCCATCTTCGTAAAATGAAGACGCATATGCTCACCTTCCATCTTTTTTTCGTTTATTTTATATTTTACTCGTTTTTCCAAACTAAACCACTGAAATTTTACCATAAAAAAAAGGAGAGTGCAACGCACTCTCCAATAGAATCTCGATATCGTCTATTTATCCGTCAAATAAATAAACAGCCGGCTTCATTATACTGTGAATGTAAGATCTAAATAATACATATACTGCCCTTCCACGATCTGACCGTCCACGGCACTGACTCCAAACAGATATCGCTCTTTTCCCCCTTCTCTCGTAGATCCATAATACGCCCATATCGGAATCACATTACATTTTCCATCCGTATAACACACATAGACATAATTTAGCTCCACCCGGTCTATCATTATCTTATGGACATCTGCATAGGCATTCGTCTTTTCAAATTTCTGCATATAGTTCTGCGCCGCTGCATCCACCTGTTCCAGGGTAAGAACACTTTCAATTCCGATTCCGGTCTCTTCCACGTCATATGGCGCTGACTGTATATCTGCCACAGCCACGCCGTCAACATCTACCGCAACCGTGATCACCTCTTCCGAAGCCGGCAGTTGATTGGCAATTCCAAATGTAAAATTATATGCACCGGGTGTCCCAGCTACCGGAATTCCATCCCTCGTACGAGTGTAACTAAAGCAGTACGCACAATCGTTCAACGTACTCGGATTCATAGATGCGGCATCTTCATTTGCAACGAGTTTTGCTCCAATACCGGTTTCAAAGCATGTGAAATCGTCATATCCAAGTTTTGCAAGAAACGCATCGGCCTTTGCCTCCGCCTCTCTTATATCCAGCCCCTCCACAGCATCTTCCTCTGTTTTCGGCCGCACTGTAATTTTCGCTTCATACGAATACATATCATACCGCATGTAACGCATGCGGGAATAAGGATATGCATTCGAGTCATAATATGCACATGTATATACATACGGGATCTCATCGATTTCACCATCCACGCGAGCAAGACTCGTCGTGATTCCATCTGCAATCTCATATGTATAAATAGCCTTTCCTGTTTCCTCTGTGACCATTGACTCATCCCGTTGATCTGCAAGCCAGTCCTCCGTTTCCAAATCCGACTGAATACCATTTTCCCATATTGCATGAACGGAACTGTTCTCCGTATCTGTCTGTAACTGTAATTCCTGCTGTCTTTGAAGTAATTGATTCTGTCTGTTTGCAAGCTCCTGCTGACTGCACACCTCATACGGTTTGACATGCTGCAAAGTCCCCTCGTCAAATATTGTATAGACATGCTCCTTTAGATATGCCTCATCCACTTCCACAGGTTTTGCCCCATAGCAGTGACTTTCTGCAAGCTTTCCACCGCCTGTCGCATCGGCATCCACCGTGAATGTGATTCCGGAATCACTGATAAGCTCATAGGTCAGATGTCCTGTAATATCTGCATCTGCAGATGTATCACTCGCCAGCTCGTCGTTCTTCTGGTAGTCCTTCGCCAGTTCATCGCCCCGGTCTTTTCCGCAGCCGGCAAGCGCCAGACATGTTACCCCTAAGAAGATCACTTTATTCCATCGTCTCATGATACTATCCTCCCCTTTCTATAAATCAAATGGATTATCTACAACCTTGGAATACACGCCCTCGATAATCTGTCCATCCACCGCACTGACTCCAAACAGGAAACATTCCCGCGGTGAAGCATCTCCACTGTATCTTTCTTGATATGGATTTTGTTCAAACTGATATCCATAATATGCCCACACGGGGATCATATTGTAGTTTCCATCTGTATAACGCACATAAGCATAATTTAGCTTTACATGTGTTACAGAGACTGCCTGTGGTACATTCTTCGTGATATAATCCGGTTGTTTATATTCACTCATGTATTTCTGAGCGGCTGCATCCACCTGCTCAAAGGTAAGATAAGACGTAATACCGGTTCCTTCTTCCTCTAATTCATATTGATTTGCCTGTATCTTCACAGTTGCAACGCCCTGTGCATCCACCGTAACATCGATGGTCTCCTGCGGAGCTGTCAGCTCCCCCGATACGCCAAACCGTAAATCATTAACACCTGCTGTAACCGCTGTCGCAATCCCATCCATCTTCCGGCTATAAGAAAAGCAATACCAACGATCGATCAGATTAGTTCCCATCGCATACGGATCTTCCTCCCTTTCCCTGTAAGCACCAATCTCCGTTCCACAACACACAAAGTCTCCATATCCAAGCTTCTGTAAAAATGCATCTGCCAACGCCTGTGCATCCGTCTCATCCAGATCCGGAACTTCATCCCCGTTCTCCTTCGGCCGCGCAAGAATCTGCTTCCGATATCTGTCGTACCGCATATATAAGGTAACCCAGTTTACATTTTCTACACTGTCTGAAGCCTCCTGATAATACGTTTCATATACATACGGCAGGCCATCAATTTCACCATCCACTCTTGCCCGGCTGATATTCTTACCTTCTGCATCGACATAGCTATACGTTTTCTGGTTGTCTGCTGTGACCGGTATTCTCGGATCCACTTTTTCTTCTCCTGTCAAGGTTGTATGTAGCGCCTGTCCCTTCGTATCGGTAGTGCAGTTCAACTCACTCATATCTGCAAAAAATCCATCCTTCCAGATCTCAGAGATGGCATCCGTCTGAGACGCCGATTGTTCAACTGCCTTGTCTATCTCTGCCCAAAGAGCATCTCTTCGGTCATCCATCTCCTGATCCGTACATACCATATATGGTTTTACTGACTGTGCCGTTCCCTCATCAAACACCGGATATACCTTAGATTCCACATAGGAATCATCAAACACCTGTGTTTTTACTCCATAGCACCGGCTGCCAGAGAGCCGCTCGCCTCCTGTCACATCAGCATCGACCGTAAATGTCTCATTGTTATTTCCGGCAACCTGATAGCTGATATTCGATGGCTCTCCCGCCTCAAATGTACCTCCCTCAGCATTTTTCTGATAATCTGAGGCAACATCACCTCTGCCTTTTCCGCATCCTGTCAATAGCGAAAAAAACATTCCTATGCATAGCACTTTTATCCATCGTTTCATCTCGGATTCCTCCCCCTTCTGATTTGATGGTTTCAGTGTAGCATAGGAATGTATCAAATTTGTATCTATTCCAGATAAATATTAAATAATCGCAATTATTACAGACTTGCGAGTGTCTGACCAAGTGCCTTCAGTTCATCCTCTGCGTCCGGACCAGGTGTTCCGTTTACTGCGATACCCTCGCCATTTACAACAGTTGCGCCATCTGCAACGATACGATCCTCCCAGTCACGCATCCACTCTTGATTTCCCCAGCCGTAAGAGCCAAACAGTGCAATCTGCTTTCCAGCGATCACGCCATCAAGCTCACACATAAATGGCTCCATCTGTGTCTCTTCGAGCTGCTCTGCACCCATAGATGGGCAGCCAAGTGCAATCACGGATGCATCCTTCAATGCATCAACACTTGCCTCATCTACCGTGATCAGCTCTGCCTCACCGCCTGCGGCTGCTACACCGTCTGCGATACTGCCTGCCATCATGGCTGTATTTCCTGTTCCGCTCCAATATACAATACTTACTTTGCTCATAACTTATCCCTTTCTTTTTGTTATATATTTGGCGTTTTGCAAGTCACAGCTCAGACTGCGATCTCCCGGATTGTCTTACCCTCCAGAATCTCCTGCAGCACATGCTCCCGTTCCTCGTCAAAACGCTGAAACAACTGTGTCATCTCCTGCTCATTGTGATAAACCTTCCAATATCCGTAAAAGGAAAAATTCTCTCCATCATTCTCCATAAATCCTAAGATGTCCTCGATCGGATACTCCAGGAAAGCTCCCATCTCATGTGGATATGCAATCTCTCCTCTGCTATACTGTTCCACACGCGAAAACAGTCTATGCAGCATCGCAGAAAAATCATCTGCCGGATAGCCATAACCACGCAGAAATTTCTGTACCTTCTCAGATAGAATGTAGCGTTTGAGTGCTTCTCTCCGATACAAAAATAACATGAATTTATTCGCTTTGATTTTTAGAAGATGATAAGAAATCCCTGTTCCCCGCACAAGCTTCCGGATCATGTAAAACTCCTGCATTGTCACTGTGATCAGATTCGAAGCCTTGCTTCCCTTGATCACCGGTGCACAATTGACCGCCATCATCACGGCTGTGTTTTTTTCGAGATCGTTTGATTGTTTGATTTGAACCAGTTCCTGTATTGGCATATCGTTTCCTCACCTTGATGCATGTGAGTTAGTTTTAACTAACTATATGCATCATACAGGAACTTATTTTGAAAATCAAGAATTATATATGAGAAAATATATCATTTGTTGTTCTGTAATGGCATCAGGACAATTCCCTGTCCATGCTCCGTCGTATATTGCAATGCCTGTAGGTTCTCTAAGTCACCAGATACCCGGAGTGTGATCAATGCTCCATTTTTAATTTCTTTTATCTCCTCTGCGTCCGGGTAAGGAATCGTCACAGAAGCAACTGGCATATACTCCACCGCACTCGCCGTGTACAGCTTATTTTCCCCAAGGACATCCCGTATCTGCACATTTTCATAGAAGTCCAGAAGTGTTGTTGTCTGCGCAAACTTCGTGTTGTTTGTCCATGCAAGCAGGATTGTCCCACTCTCTGTCATATAAACGATATTCTCCACGCTGTTATCATACTTCGTAAATGTGATCTTCCAGAGATATGCCGCATAGGTATCAAAGCTGGTGTCCGTGTAGCAGTAAAGTTCTGACGAATATGAATACAGATTGTCATACTGGATCTGCACGGAATACGGATACACACCCTGCTTGTAATAGACATCCAACTGCTTCTTCGCAAGTTCCACCGCTTCGACTTCATCCAGAAAGCCCTCTGTGATATCGCATTTTGTCATGTTACTGTCCCATGTGCCGGAGATCAGCTTGATCCGATCGACAGCCGAGAGATTTGAGGATGTATTGCGTGACATCATCGTTCCCGCTTCCAGATAATATTCCTCCGGTGCCACCTCGACGTGATTCGTCTGTTCCGTAAGCGTCCGTGCAAGCAGATATTTCGGTGCTACGATGCTTAGCACGACGATCAGCGCACAACAGACAAATAACAGTCCGACGCGTATTTTATTGTTCTGTAAGATTTTTTTCATGAAATACCACCCACATTGTTGTGCCTTCTCCAACTGTACTTTCGATCTCCAGCTTCTCCCCATGGCTTTCCACAATAGATGCCGCAAGCGAAAGTCCAAGTCCCGCACCGCCTTCTTTCCGTGAACGCGATTTATCTACCATATAAAACTCATCGAAGATTCTTTGTAAATGTTCTTCACTGATACCAACACCAAAATCCTGCACGCCAATCTGCACGCCATCGTCCGTCTGCTTCGCAAAGAACCGAATCTCACTTCCTTGCTCTGACGCCTTTCTGGCGTTGTCTATAATATTGATAAATGCGGATTTCAAAAGATTGCTGTCTCCCTCGATCCTCGCTTCCACCGTCGTACAGACAAGCGTCTGGTTCTTCTGCGCCAGGATTGGCGTCACACTCTCCGTAACCTCCTGCATGAAGTTCACAACCGAGATCGGTTGAAACTCAATCTTTCTGTGTTTCGTGTAAATAAAATCAAACAGCTTCATCGACATTGCCTCAAGACGTTTTCCTTCATGGAAAATATACGATGCCGCAAGCACCTGATTCTCCCTTTTCATCTCCTTGGAACGCAGCATGTCCGCATACCCGATGATCGTTGTCATCGGCGTTTTGACCTCATGCGTGAAATCTGCCACGAACTGTTCCTGTCGTGTCACCATTCCCTGCAGTTCATCCATATGCTCACACACTGCATCCGCCATCTGGTTGTAGGTCTGTGCCAGTGTACCTACTTCATCGTGACTGCGCAGATGCACGCGGCTCTCGTAATCGCCCTCTCCAAACTTCTTCGACGCCCGGTTCAGCGTCTCCAAAGGCTTCGTCAGAAGATAGGTAATCACAAACACTGCCACCGTACAGCAAAGCACGACAATACCTAAAAGCAGGACAAAATACCGCCGTTCATTCTCCACCAGCTGATATGTCTCGGTGATATCCCGCGCATTGATAATATTCATCATTTTGTCCTGAACCAGACTTGTCGAACAGGAAAACAGATAATACCGCCCGGCTTCCTTCGTGATCATGTACTGCTTCTGCCCGATCACTGCGGTACTCCACAGCTCCTCCGGGCAGGAAAGTTTATTGTCGTCTGCCGCAGAATGCACAACCTCCGCACCATCGTAGAACACATAGACACCTTTGTTGTTTCCGCCCATTTTACCTACGACATCGGCACTTAAATTCTTCATCTGATACACAAGATTTGACGGGGAAGAATTGATCGTATCGAGCAAACGATACTCGATCGTCGATTGCAGCAGATTGTTCTCCTCGATCGAGGTTTTGATCTGTGCATCGAGCGCAAGCTGGAAATTCCGATGGATCATAAAGAATCCGACGGTTCCAATTCCAAGCGATAATAATATGATATTGATAATTACAACTTTATAACGAAACTTCACGAATCTTCTCTATTCCTTTAATCTTCCAGCCGGTATCCAACTTTGTAAATCGTCCTCAGCTTATCGGTCAGACCAAGTTTCTTACGGAGACGCTGTACATGCAGATCGAGGGTACGCGTATCACCGTAGCTGTCATTTTCCCAGACAAGCTCGTAGATTTTGTCCCGAAACAGGGTAATATTTCTGTTGCGCACAAATATCTCCAGCAGCATAAATTCTTTTGGTGTCAGTTCGACTGGTACACAGTCCCGCAGCACCGTGCGATTATCCGTATTGATGACAAGATCGCCATACACAAGCTTTGTCGCATCCTTATGGAACCGCCGCAGCACAACCTGTACACGCGCGATCAACTCCACGATCTCAAACGGTTTCACGATATAATCCTCAGCACCGAGATTTAATCCCCTGACACGATCATCCAGTCCTGCCTTTGCTGTCAGAAAAATCACCGGCGTTCCCGTCGGCTTGATATATTCCAACAATTCATATCCATTTACCTTCGGCAGCATGATATCCAGTAAAACCAGATCAAACGTCTGTGTCTCTATCTGATCCGCTGCCGCCATACCATCATATACACAGGTGCAGGCATATCCGGCATCCTCCAGATTCATCCGAATGAGATCCGAAATCGCGCGTTCATCCTCCACTACCAGTATCTTAATCATTCCTTCTTTTCCTCCGCCTCGATCACGACGCGTCCATCCTCGATGCGCACCTTGACCTTGTTCGTATCAATGCCTGCTGCCGCAAGCATATCATCGCTCAGCTGCACACGATGTGCCTTATCCAGCACGGAATATTCCTCATGTGTCTCATCCGTCATATCCGGTGATTCCAACTGATCCAGCATATCCCGGTAATGCTGTTTCAGGATCTTCTCTGTACTGATCTTGCCATCCGAAATCATGACAACACGGTCTACCTTATGTGCAAGTTTCATATCATGCGTGACTATGATGATCGTAAGTCCAAGCTCCCGGTTTAACTTCCGGAACAGATCCTGAATGTTCGAAGAAGTCTTTGTATCAACCGCTCCGGTCGGCTCATCGGCGAGCAGAATTTCCGGCTCGTTTGCAAGCGCGACTGCGATTGCCACTCTCTGCTGTTCTCCACCAGACATCTGTGCCGGGTAAGAATCCCGTTTATGCTCCATGCCAACTAACGCCAGCAATTCCTCTGCCTTCTCCCGCCGTTTCTTCGCGCTTTTATGGATTGCAAGCATTGGTGCCTCAATATTTTCCAGCGAAGTCAGATACGGAAACAGATTCCGTCCGCTCTTCTGCCATACAAACCCGATCTGTTTCTTCCGGTACTGCACCATCTGACGCTCTGTAAATTCCGCCAGATTCTGCCCGTCCACGATGATCCGTCCGGCGGATGGCACTTCCAGACCTCCAACGATATTCATAAGCGTACTTTTTCCGCTTCCACTCTTCCCGATGATTGCCATCAGCTCCCCGCGGTTGACCGTCAGGTCAAGTCCCTGCAAAGCAAGCACCTCAACCTCTTTTGTCTTATAGATCTTCACGAGAGAATCGCAGACGATCAGAGGGGCAGTTTCCGCCAGATCTGCCACCTCCGCCATGTCGTTTTTCCTATCTTCCAATGTATCATTCTCGTATTTGTCTGTCAATAATCTCACCATCCTCCAACTCATAGACAACATCACCAAGCTCCATCAGGTTTGGATCATGTGTTGTCATAACGATCGTCACGCCTTCTTTCTCGATCAGGTTTCGGAACAACTGCATGACCCGAAGTCCAGACTCGGTATCCAGCGCTCCGGTCGGTTCATCTGCAAACACAACCTTCGGTCGGTGTGCCACTGCCCGCGCGATTGCGACCCGCTGTTGCTCTCCACCGGACATCTGTCCCGGCATATGCCGCATACGCTCTTCCATTCCGACCAAGGCAAGTGTCTCCCTGATCCGTTCGTCAACCTCCTTCGCGGTCAGCTCCGGTTCTGCCAGCCGCATTGCAAAATCCACATTCTCATATGCATTCATAATCGGGATCAACGCAACTGCCTGAAAGACAAACCCAATTTCTTTTCTTCGCAGTTGTTCCTTCTGTGCATCTTCCATCTCCGAATACACCTGTCCATCGAAACTGACATCCCCCTCTGTCGGTGCATCCAGGGCACTTAATATATTCATCAATGTGGTCTTTCCACTTCCAGAACGTCCCTTCAATATCGTAAGTTTCCCTGCCGGTATATCAATATCGACATGCTTCAAGGCGTAGAATTCGCCGTCACCAACCGGGAACATCCGTGTAATATTTCTTGCTTCAATGATATTCATAAGCGAAACTCCTACTCCTCTCCTAATTTCAATGCCTGCGTGATATTCAGACTCCGTACCAGCCGCCGCAGGATCACGATACACAGCAAAATCATAACCAGGAGCACCGCGACAAGCTTCAACACATCCATCTGGTCGAGATAGACATAGATGCTTAAGTTATGTTTCTGCGGCAGATAAATCACACCAAATAACCGCACAAACAGATATGTCGCCACACCGCCGCAGGCACCACCTGCCAGAATCGATGGCAATGTGGAAAACAGATGCTCGTTTACAAGCATACGGTTTATCTCCTTCTCGCTTAAGCCCATCGCCCGATATACACCAAATAACAATTCCCGCTGCCGGATCGATGAGATCCAGTAAATCAGGAATCCAATCATACATAGAATCAATGCAATGACAAAGCTCAAAGTGAACATTCCGTTTGTAATCCGTATCATCGCTGTTTCCTTCATCGCATCAATATCCCGGTCCAAAGCGGTATATGCCGACAACTTCGTTCCACTCGCGTCGATCACAGCCCGTACCGCATCACTGTCCACGCCATCTGCCAGCTTGTACCATATCTCATATGGAGAAATCTTGAAGCTCTGCACCGTTTTCGCATAGTTTGCGACGATCAGATAATGCTCGGTTTCTTCTCCATCCTCATATGTATACTGTACAAAACCCGGCCACGCATCTACAACCGCTACAACCTTTCCGCTGATCGTACCGCGCACCGTCTCCTTCTTCATCACGGAATCCCCATATCTGGAACAATCCACAACATCCCCCACTTTGACCTCCAGTGCCGCTGCCAGATTCTTCGACAGAATCACACCATTTTCCTGCTGTGCCAGTTCATTTAAATATGTATACCAATGAACGTCTCTGTTTAGTTCCTCCTGCAAATACGCAGTCTCACCAAAATCTTTTGTATGGATTCCCATGAACTCACAGTTAGCAATCTTCGTTTTTCCCCGGCTTACCGATATATTGTTGGTTCGGATTACCTTTGCCATGCTCGTGCAAAGTCCCTGCTTGACCGGCTCGTCATATTTGACCGGATCTGGCTCCACATAGTTATAGTCGATATCATTGGCAGACACATAAAATGCCTGCATCTTCCATGTCTCCTGCAAACGGATATCGGCTCCATCTGCATAGCGGATCCGGTTTTCATAGTTCTGGTTGATCGTGCGCGCCGCATTGGCATTGAACAGTCCCATCGCCACGGTCAGAATCAAAAATACCGAGATAAAGCCCTGCTTGCGGAAGTTCCGCGTGATCTGTAAGAACGATGCGTACACTGCCGGACGCCACTTTTTTCTGCCGATATGATAGACAAGCTGCACAAGATAATGCAGCAACCGCAGCACAACAAGTCCCATCGCCACGATAAACAATACAGAATCTAAGAAGATCAACGGATCCATCTTCGCCCCAAGCAGTGCCCGTGCACGGATCTTATCAATCTCCTGATTGAAATTGTGAAGCAGATAGATTGAAACGCCAAGCAACACGATATCCAGAAAATATTTTTCCCAGAACATCTTCTTGTTGATCTTCTGATCAGATTTTTGCTGTACGATCGATACCCCGGAATGAATCACGACCGGAATCAGGATGAACAGAATTCCAACGACAGACGCCGCCAGTCCATAGACAAGCATCACTGGTGTAAAATGATACATCGAGAGATTCCCGGCACGGAATGTCAGGAAATCTGTGGTCGATGCAGCCAGCTTACAAAGTCCATATCCAAGTGGCGTTCCAATCAGCATTGCCACCAGACAGAGAATACACGCCTGCAACGCATAGAGCGCTACAATCTGGCTGCGGCGGTATCCCCGGCTCCGCATCATGGCGATCTCGCCCTGTTCTGTGTCGATGATCTGTCCAGTCACCATATAGATAAATGCAAGCACCAGACCAAGCAACGGAAGCTCCAATACCCAGAGCGTGATATCTATCGTTTTCTTGTCCTTCTGGTACTGCTTGAGCAGATTCAGGAACGAATCGGTAAAGCTCTCATCCTCCTTATGAAATTGCTCGATATAATATTGCACATCTGCTACATTCTTCTGATTGATCTTCGTATAATCAAGCAGCACATTGGTCGCATAGTTGATCTTTTCCGGTGCAAACTGCTTCACGATGGCATCAAAGGTTTCCTCACTTACAAACATCTCCTGTTCCATCGTATTCGGCGCTGTATACCAGAAGGTGTCTGTGCTGTCCGTCTCCTTGAAGATACCACAGATCTGCAGCTTCAGCGTTTCCCCGTCTGCATCTGTCCAAAGTGGGAATTCCAATGTCTCACCGACTGTAAAGCCGCAGGCATCCATCACACTCTCGGACAACATACAGCCATACAGATTCTCAGCATACGCATCGTAGTCCTCGCCGACAAGCACCTGTGTATGTGCCAGCATATCCGGCATATACGATACCCTCAGATATTTTCCTTTTCCACCATACGCGCCCTGTGCGGACTGTTCATCCAGCGTCAGAATAGTCTGCGTATTCACCGCCTTTATGGATCCAAGATATTTCTCCCATGTCTGCTGATACCCTTTCACACCGTCGAGCACAGCCGCAGCTGTCTGACGTTTCTCCGTCACATAAGCACCTGTTCTTCCGATCACCGTCGGATATGCCTCTGCTTCCTCACCTGCATTATGAAAGCTGTCCAGCAGCATCTTGTTGAGCGAGCCTGCCTTGAACATTGGCTGACAGGAAACCGCCGCCACAAGGAAGACAAGTCCCAGAAGCAGGCAGGTCGTCAACCATTTTTTGTTTTTAATTTTTTGTAAAACGAACCGTATCATCTTTTACTCCTCTTCCTCTGAAACTGGTCCCGCCAGTATATCTCCCTCCGAAATACCATTAAATATACATGCCACTACATCGCCCTTTTTATATTTGGATGTATCCTGTGCGCTGTTGCAGATTGCTGCATCCACATATTGTTTCTCGATATTTCCATCTACGATTTTCCACACATAATAGAAATCCCCGGATGTCTCCTTGCCTGAGTTCGCCTTCTCTGTGTAGAGCGCATCTGCCGGAATCGTGTACACATCCGAATAAGAAATCAGCGGATAGGAAATTATCTGACTTCCGGTCATATCCTCCACGGATGCGTTCCCGTCTAATTTCACATAGTACATCCGGCTGTCGTCCGTCAGACTCTGCGTGATATAGACACGATTCCCTACCGTCGTGACATAATACTCTTCCTTTGTTCCTTCCGTGATTCCGTTAGAACCACAGATGATGCCCTGTATCGTCTTTCCACTTTCCTCATCCTGCACCGATACAGGTGTCCCGTTCGCAACCTTGCTGTTTCCACCATACAATGCCAATTTCTCCTTCACCGGCGTATCAATCGCCAGAATATCCGAGTCAAGCTCCAGCTTGCCTCCGGTGTCTCTCCAGAAATCCAACACCTCGCCCTCCTGCTCAGCGCAGATTGACATAACACCTGTTCCGTCATTGTTACAGCTTGCCTCCGTATATGCTTCCTCTGACTGCTTGAGCTGATATGTATAATCCAGCGTCTGTATCTGAAAATCCAGATTCTCAATCTGAATATCGACATCCAGCATAGATGAAAGATTCGGATTTGCCTGTTCTTCTGCATCACCGTCGGTTGCTTTCTGTGCATCCGTACCGGTTGCAAGTGGTGTCTGTCCGGCAGTCAACGCTGCCTGCTTTTCCTGTTGCAGCGACTGAAGTGTATTCTCATGTGCCTGCACTGCTTTCGTACGATTTTCTTTCATATCCTCAATTCCTGACCGCATCTCCGCCAGCTTCGCGCTGCCTTCATTCGTTCGAACCTTGAGTAACACATCGCCCTTTTGCACATAATCTCCATTGGATACACAGATTTCCTGAATTGTACCTTCATATGGAGATGTGTAATTGATCCGCATCGTATCTGCAATCGCATAGCGGTTTGTATAAAACATCGAATCATAATTCGTTGGAGCACTTACCGTATATTCCTCATATGCATCCGGCCATGCAGCCTCTGATGTATAATACACTTTTTCTCCCTCAGAAAGCCCGGATATCACCTCTGTATTTACCGTGTCACTGACTCCTGTCTCAATGTAGCGCTGTTCGCGCTGCTCCCCATTTTTTACATAGACAAATGATCCCTGATCGTCCTCATAGATAGAATCGTTTCCGACATACAGGACATCTTCCACGCGGTCTCTGACGAGATAAACGGCGATTACAGAACCGACTGGCGCGCTCTTTTGAGCATCCTCATACTGCATTCGAAGTGCCGGATATTTCTGCTGATTTTCGGCTGTCAGGCGCTCCTGTGTTGTATAGGCATACTCCCGAAGCGAAATTTTCGCGCCATCCTGTATCGTATAATAACGGTCGTATTTCTCCAGAAGCTTGTCTTTGATCGTTGTATTCTGTATCTGAATATATGTATCCTCATAATCTGCAATCGTGATAACATTCATCGAGCTTGTAACCTGATTGCCATATGTAAACTGACGCACATAAGAAACATACCCGCTTGCAGTTGCCTTGAGGGTTCCATCTTCAATGATCTCCTGCTGCTTCTGAATCTGATCATCGTAATCGGCAAGCTGGTGCTTGTAAAGCAGTTCATCATAATTGGCATTTTCCTGTTCCGTCTCGATCTCTTTTCCTGTTTTCGCAGCACTGTCAGAATCTCCCAGTTGATTTTCTCCCGCCTGTTTTAGATTCAGCTTCTGTATCGTGAGCTGTTGTTTCTGCACCTCCAGCTCACGTTTTTGCACGAGCAGACTCCGGGCTTCTTCCAGATCCTGTTTTGCCTTTTGTGCCGCTTCCAGATCCGCAGTAGCTACCACCTGTCCAGCTTCCACATAATCTCCAACGTCGACAAGGACTTCTGCCACGCTGACCTGTGTCGTCCAGAACACCGCATGTTCTGTTGGCACGATCGATCCATATGCGATTTTCAGATCGCCTACATCTCCCACAGATACTTCCCGGTACGATTCCGTTCCAGATACCGGTTCCAGCAAAGCTGGCGCATCTGCATATTTCGTTCCACAGGCAACCAGAGAGACCGCGCAGAGTACACTCATCAAAAATCCCAGCTGTCGTTTTAGTTTCTGTCCGATTCTCATTTTGCAATCACCACCTTGTCGCCCTCTTTTAAACCATCTTCAATCACTGTATAGCCATCAATCGTTGCCCCAGTCTGCACCTGTACGCCATGTCGGAATCCGTCTTCATCCAGCACATAGACGTAATTGTCATTTCCCACATACACGATTGCATCCTCTGGTACATACAGGACATTCTTGAGCACATTTTTCTCGATCTCCAGATTCAGTGAATCCGAGCTTGGCCGTTTCGCTGAGTCAACCAATGTAAATGTAAGCTGCCGTTTCATCCCGGCATCCGTATCCGACGCCAGCACATCAATCGCTGTCAATCTGACCTCATAGCTTCCAACGCCAAAAGTTGCCGTAAATGTCTGTCCTACCTCAAACGCATAATCATCCTCTGTCGTCGTAGTATAATTGTCCGAGCCATACAGGATCGTTACAACTGCATCTCCGGCATACACGGTTCCATAATCAAGCATATCCGACAGGCTGCTCACAATGCCGCTTCCCTCTGCCTTAATCGTATAAGCTTCCAGTCTTGCGTCCAGATCTTTGATGTACAGTCCTGCAATCTCCTGGTCTTTCTTTAACTGCTCGATACTCTCCTGGTGTTCATCTGTCTGATTAATTGCATCCAGCTTCGTATAATGGTCGATCAGAAGCGCATCCTCTTCCACACGGTTTTCATACTGTCTTCGTTCCTCCGTTATATCCTCCGAAGAGAAGGTGACAAGTGTGTCTCCATTTTGCACGACATCTCCAACATGGACAAATACCTGATCAACCTCCATCTCATCATGATCAGGATAGTATTCTTTCCGTTCAAACTGTTCTGATTTCAATCGCAGATCGAGCACCGGCGCAATGTCTCCATGCACGACTGGCTCGGTTGTGTATGTAATTTTCTCATATTCCGGTATCGTGATCACAAGATCATCCGTCTGGGTTTTGCCGGCACATCCGCTGAGCAGTCCCACACAGAGTACCATCACGGCTGCCATTCGTCTTTTTCTTATCTTTCTCACCACAATCTCCTCACAGTATCCTTTATTTTACTGTTCTTATCTTACCATGAAAATGTATCTAATTTGTATCAATTCGTATATATTATGACAAAAAAGAACTCCAATCTGCGGAAATCCGCAAATTGGAGTTTTATACGTTCTTCTTACTCTACAACGTAAGGGATAAGAGCTACGTGTCTTGCTCTCTTGATTGCAACTGTAAGTGCACGCTGATGCTTTGCACAGTTACCAGTAATTCTTCTAGGAAGAATCTTACCTCTTTCAGAGATGTATCTCTTAAGCTTGTTTGTATCCTTGTAATCAATTACTGCATTCTTCTCTGCACAGAATACACAGACCTTTTTTCTTCTACGAATTGGTCTTCTCTTCATAGGAGCGTCTGGACGATCGCTCTTCTCTGTCTTATTGTAAGCCATTACTAATTACCTCCATTTAATTTCCTTACTTAAATGGTAAATCGTTGCCTGTCAATCCTGTTGGAATATCCATGAATCCATCTGCACTGGCATTACCAGGTGCCGGTCTGTCTTCCTGCTGATATCCACCGCCGTTGTTTCCAGATGCATTCTTGCTCTCTGCAAACTCCTGCTCTTCTACGACAACTTCTGTTGTATAAACTTTATTGCCGTCCTTATTGGTATAGCTGCCTGTCTGAATACGACCTGTAATCGCAATCTTTGTACCCTGCTTCAAATACTTCTCAGCAAACTCTCCGTTTCTGCCAAATGCAACACAGGAGATAAAATCTGCTGTCTGCTCATTTCCAGAATTGTCTCTTCTCTGGAATCTACGGTCAACTGCAAGTGTATATCTTGCGATTGCTAAAGGCTCTGCAGCCTGTGAATATCTAACTTCCGGATCACGAGTTAAACGACCCATCAAAATTACTTTGTTCATCGGAAATCCTCCTAACTATTACTCTGCGTCCTGTCTAACACAAAGATATCTGAGAACAGATTCCATAATACGAACACTTGCTTCGATCTGAGCTGGAGCTTCAGCGTTTGCATCAAACTGAATGAAGTAGTAGAAACCTTCCTTCATCTTCTGAATCTCGTATGCTAATCTCAGCTTGCCTTTTTCGTCAACGTTTGTGATTGTGCCGCCTGCCTTCTCGATAATAGCCTTAGCCTTATCTACAACAGCAGTTCTTGCGTCATCATCAATCTTTGCGCTAACAACCAACGCCAATTCATACTTGTTCATGTTATTGCACCTCCTTATGGTCTATTGGCCTCCGAACTGGTCGGAAGCAAGGAATATAAAAATATATCACAGAGTTAGATATTACCATACGGAATTTTATTTTGCAAGCAATTTTTTCAGAATTTCTCATTTTTTTCGTCGTTATTTCGCGAAATAACATGCAAAGCTCTCGCTTACACCCGACTGTTGTATTAATATAGTATTTATGTTACATTAAATCATAGTAACTACTATATACCATAGGAGGGTTTTATTACAATGAAAGATGAAACAAAATGCCTGCATGCAGGCTATACACCAAAGAATGGCGAGCCTCGTGTTCTGCCTATCGTCCAAAGTACAACGTATGTGTACGAATCTGCCGCAGAAGTTGCCGGCATCTTTGATGATCCAACAAAAGGACTCTGTTATTCCCGTTTTGCCAATCCAACAGTCATGGCAGTCGAGGAGAAAATTGCAGCCTTGGAAGGTGGTGTCGGTGCCATGTGTACTACTTCCGGACAGGCAGCTACCTTGCTTTCCATCTTAAATATCTGTCAGGCTGGTGACAGCATCATCAGTACCCCTGAAATCTACGGCGGCACGATCAATCTGTTCTCTTTCACTTTGAAGAAGCTTGGCATTGAATGTATCTACGTGGATAAAAATATGTCTGACGATGAGATCAAGGCCTGTTTTAAAGAGAATACAAAGCTCGTGTTTGGCGAGACAATCGCAAACCCGGCGCTGACTGTATTTGATATTGAGCGTTTCGCAAATATTGCACATGCAATGGGAGTTCCATTGATCGTAGACAACACATTTGCAACTCCGATTCTCTGTAAACCTTTTGACTTCGGTGCTGATATCGTCGTACATTCCACAAGTAAATATATGGATGGACATGCCGTTCAGATCGGCGGTGTCATCGTAGACAGCGGCAAGTTCAACTGGGATAATGGCAAGTTCCCAGAGCTTGTCGAGCCTGACGAATCCTACCATGGAACCTGCTATACAAAATCTTATGGCAATATGGCATATATCGTCAAGGCAAGAATGCAGCTCATGCGTGACTTCGGTGTATATCCAGCCGCACATTCTGCATTCCTGTTGAATCTCGGATTAGAGACTCTTCCAGTTCGTATGAAGCAGTATACAGAAAATGCAATGGCAGTTGCAGAATACCTTGAAAAGAGTGACGCAGTTGTCAGTGTCAGTTGTCCAGCACTTCCTTCTGATCCAAACCATGCACTTGCAGAAAAATATCTCGGTGGCAAATCCTGCGGTGTTATCTCCTTTATCATCAAGGGCGGACGTCCGGCTGCGGCAAAATTCATGGATTCATTAAAGCTTGCCTCCAACGAAGTGCATGTTGCAGATATCCGTACCTGTGTCCTGCATCCAGCAAGTGAAACACATCGCCAGTTATCCGACGAGCAGCTTGTTGCAGCTGGTATTGATGCTGGTATGGTTCGTTTCTCTGTTGGTCTGGAGAACATCGATGATATCTTAGAGGATTTAGACGCCGCATTAAAAGCAGCTATGGAATAATTGATAGATTCTGTATCCATAAAAAAGGGTTGAAACAACTATGTTTCAACCCTTTTTCTTATCCTGCTTATATCTGTAATTCCAAAACACTTCCGAGGATTGCTTTCGGTTCCTTCACTTTCCGCTCTTCCGCATAGAATGCTTTGTTGTATTCCTGCAATTTCTGCATTGCGATCGGCTTGTCCACTTCCTCATACATCTGTGCATTCTTTGCACTAACCAGATTCGCCATACTAATAAAGCCAGGTTCAATCGCAATACCGCTGTCTTCTACCGGTGTGTCCGACTCCTTCGCCGGTCCCCACCATTTCATACCGATGGTATCTGCGTATTCTTCCGTTGGTGTCTCACACAGAAACTCCAACGCATACTGTTCTACCTGCTGCTTCGTACACACGATCTTCTTGCACCCAGTCACATGTCCTTTTTCATCCACGCGTCCAATCATTGCTGGATACGTGTCTACACTATTCAGATAATGACAATCAATCTCATGCATCCGTAGCTCTGTACGCTTGATGCCGCGTCGTTTCAGCAAAACTGCGATATCCGGCCGCACATTCATCATCCAACGTGCAAGCGGATTTCGATATTCGCGTTCTTTTCCAGACCATCCATTGATATGCTTTCCAAGATCGAACCCCGGATTTTCTATATCCAGTTCCTTATCCAGATTGTAAATCTCCGCAGCATTCACTGCCTTGGCATCTACATCCTCAAGCATCGCCCCCTGCGCCTCTTCACCTGCATACAGTGCACGTAACTTCCGGTTTGCAAATGTCACAAGCTTCCGGTTGAATTCAGCTTTACTGTCCGCATAATTGAAGTAATCACGCAGGAACGCCGGCATATAATATGCCTGCATTACTTCGTAAGTCTTATTTGTAAAATTGTCAGAATCGATCTTGACACGTTTGCATCCGTTCAAAATCTGGAACAGATACGCGGAAAACTGAGCTTCATCCCTACACAGGGAGCGCTCTCCATTTATATAGTCATTGATCAATATGTCCATATGTTTTACCACCATTTATTTTTATCTTAGTTCCCAAAAGTATGTATACCGAGCTTTGCGGCTGATCCCTTTGAGAAGTGCCAGTACATTGGTGAACCGTCACATTCCAGTACCACATAAACTGTCTTATCTTCCGATACATCACTAAAATCCAGATCCGGATAATTCTCACGGATATCCGGTGCATCACCGTTCGATGCAGTAAATGTACCTGTGTAAGTTCCACCATACTCTTCATCGTTCGATACAAGCGATACAGTTACCTCTCCATCAAACAATCCATCTACCAGATTACCAGAACGGGTTACCGTTACAAGCTCATCGCCAGCGTCCTCGTTGACAGATGTCTCAGTACCTGCACCGTTCGGTTTATCGTTGCTCCATGCACCTTCATAAACCAGATATGCCTGATTATAACCATCCATCTTGACGAACATCGTTCCCTGTCCACTTCGCACACCGTTCTCGTAATCACCATAATAGAAGTAATAACCAGAACTCAACAAAGTAGAATATGTGTAAACGCCCGCAGCTTTTCCTGTATAGGAGCTGTCATAGCCATCCGTTGCATAAACATAAGAATCACCGTCCATATTCGCAACAACTGTACTTGCATTATCGGAACCATCCACGTCCATCATGCCTGCATAATCGGAAGCTGACATCAGGCTGATTACCTGCTCCATCAGATCATGTCTGGCTGTCATCAACGCACGCTCTGACTCAATCTTCTCTGTATAAGAAGAGAAGTCCACATCCGACATGCTGTCCGCATATGTATTGATAAAGGATTCTGCCTGATCATACTGCTGTGCATCCATCATATCATCCAAAACATCATATGCACATGCCTTTCTTCCACTCAGAGCCGACTCATTCGTACTGTCGAGATCCAGAGCATCTCCATAAGCAGCAATCTTATTTTCATAATCAGAGTTATCCATTGCATCGGCACGGTCTACATATGCAGTTACGAGGTTCTTCTTCAGACCGTTGTCATTTGTCAGGTTATACCCTTCCTTATATGCATCGATCAGAGAATCCGTATCACTGTAAAGATCATCTGCGTATTCATAGAATGCTACGATATCCTCACTGTTCTCTGTTACTTTATCTGCATCAAAGCCCGTGATTGTTGTACGGAACTCTGTGAAATTCTCTCTTGCCCCATCGCTTTCACCGGCACTAATCTGTGCGGATAACAAACCGTTCATAGCCGGAACCCGGTCATCAAAGATACCAAGTGCTGCTTCATACGCCGTGACAGCTTCTTCGTAATTGCTGTCTGTCATCGCCTTCTCAGCAACATCCATCTTCCTCTCATACCGTTTCTCTGGCGTAAAGAACAGGAAATATGCGCCTGCGCCCAATGCCAATACCACAACGACGCAGATAGCCACGATCAGACCTGTCTTTTTCTTCTTTGGTGAACCATCTTTGTTTACTTTTGGCTGTTTTGGTGCCTTCGGTTTTTTCTCCTTCGGAGCTTTCGGTGGTTTCGGCGCCTTTGGCGGCTTTCCACCATTCATCGGCGGCATCTGTCCGTTATTCGGCATCATACCCATCGGTGCTCCCATTGATCCATTTGGCATCTGTCCCATTGGTGCTCCCATCGGTCCATTCTGCATCTGTCCCATTGGTGCTCCCATCGGTCCATTCTGCATCTGTCCCATTGGCGCTCCCATCGGTCCGTTCGGCATCTGTCCCATTGGTGCTCCCATCGGTCCGTTCGGCATCTGTCCCATCGGCATTCCCATCGGTGCTCCCTGTGGCGGAAGCATCTGTGTCTTGTCCTCAAACTGTGGTGCGCCCGGTGCTGGTGCTGCACCCATCATCGCTGGTTCTGGTCCTGTCAGAACCGTCGTTGCACCTTCCGTATCATCGTCATCCTCAGGTGTCATATCTTCTGCGCGCAATACCGTCGTCGCGCCCTCTTCTTCGTCCTCAGTTTCTGCATCCATCGCACGTAATACGGTGGTGGCACCCTCTTCTTCATCCACGTCATATCTGGATTCCGGATTCTTATTTTCGTCCATATCGTTTCCTCCTGCAAAACTGCAATACCTTCTTTACAGTTTATACTTTTTCTACCTCATATGTCAACATACTTTCTCGTATTTCACAAACGATTTACCATTCTTCTCTGTTTTTCAGGCTCTGGATTTCCTCTGTGGTAAGTTTCCGATATTCACCACACGCAAGCGACTCATCCAGATACAACGGTCCCATACGCAAACGCTTTAAATATAGCACCTGCATACCTACCGCTTCAAACATTCGTTTAATCTGATGATACCGCCCCTCTGTGATCGTAATTTCGATCTCACTTTCGCTCCCTGCCTTGTGAATCTTCAGTTCAGCTGGTGCTGTGAGCAGCTCATCTCCGATATCTACACCCTCAGCAAAAGCAGCGACCTCCTTCTTCGTGACCATGCCTTTGATCCTTGCATAATAGGTTTTTTCCACATGCTTTCCCGGTGCCAGCAGATCATTTGACAGCTTTCCATCGTTGGTTAAAAGCAACAGCCCTTCCGTATCTTTGTCCAGCCGTCCTACCGGAAATAAATCGCGTCGTTTTTGTTCTGTAATAAGATTCACAACTGTTTTTTCATGTGCATCTTTCGTTGCAGACACCACCCCCTGTGGTTTATGCAGCATATAATAAGAAAAACTCTCATACACGACCATTTTACCCTGCACACAGACAACATCCTGCGCCGGTTCCAGCTTTTCCTCCGCATGGACACACATCTCACCATTTATGGTGACCTGTTTTGCCTTCAGCAGTCCTTTCACATCCTTTCGACTGCCAAAACCCGCATCTGCCAAATATTTGTCGATTCGTATTTTTGCCATATTGCACCAGTCCTCCCATTTCCAGACAAAAGAAGAAGATCCACAGTCAACCCGCGGATCTTCCCATTCTTATTATCAATCCTCTTGGGGAGATTGAACTATATATTTCTGTCTCTGCTAATTAGAATAAGCTATCGTAGAAGCTTCCAACTGACGCGCCTGCCACTGCTCCGTACTGATTGTAAAATACAGACGATGAATTTGCAGATGCATCGCTTGCAAGCTGCAACATACGACTCTGTGTATTACTGCCAAAAGAGAAATCTCCGGCAAACAGTTTCTTCACATCCGACATATCTGCGGATGCAAATGCCTCCTCGTCAAATGCAAGTGTGTTATCACTTTTTACCGTAATTCCGATCTTGGCTAATGCACTTGTATAATTTCCAGTCTGAGAAGCCAGTCTGGATGCATCCTTCAGTACGCCTGATTTATCTGAATTCTGTGCACTCTCCATCACACTGTTGTAATTGCTGACAAAGCTCTTTACATTCTTCTGGATCTTATCTGTATCCGCACTCTGATACAGCTTCTCATCCTTCAATGTTTTCAGATCCTTCCATGCATCCTCGGATGCCGTCTTTGTCGCAGTATCCTCTGTCTTCGTCTCTATGTTACTCTTGGAAAACTGCTTCTGCGTTGCCTTCTTCGCACTATCGTTCGAATAATAATGCTTTGCAAGCTTCAGATAACTGCCGTTCCGAATGGAGTTGTAATCGCTGAGAAGTCCCATCAATCCACTGCTTGAATTGCTGGAAGATGTTCCAAGCATGCTATTAAAAAAATTGCTGCTAATATTCATACTCATATTCTCACTTCCTTTTTACATTCTCCTACTATTCGTTCTTACCCGTAGTATACTACATATCCCACTGATTTGTAAAGAGATTTACGGATTTGGCGTCGAATCTTCCGTTGTTCCCTCTGTTGTGTCCGCACCTTCACGTTTGAGATAGATAACTTCATCGGTATACATGCCTGAATCGTCGGCGGTCTCTTCCCAAGTTGTCGTGCATGCCTCATCCGTGTATGCTTTATATTCCAGCAATGCAAGCTGTACCGGTTTGTCCACTGGAACTGTATAACTGCTCTCCAGTCCTTTTCCCTCTAAAATCTTGAACGTAACTGTCCGCGTCATCATAGACTCGTGTGCGGTCGCGATTGCCTCCGGATATGTATAAGAATTTCCTTCTGTCACCCAGGAATATGATACCTTTTCCCCATTGGCATCGTAACAATAATATTCAAGCACCTTGTAATTGTCATCCAGAACATACTGGAATACATAAGATGCGTTGTCATTCTTATAATTTGTCTCCACAACCAGATCTCCGTCCTCACGGTAGATATCCTTGATCGTCTGATCCGCCTCTGTAAGGGAGATAATCATATCGTTGTGATTCGTGTTGATGATCGCATCTGCCACATTTGGTTCCGGATAGATCAATGCATAACACGTCTTGTCCTCATCAATCAGATACCAATAACCATATTCTTTATCAAGCACCTGCACGATTCCATTTGAATCCTCGTACGCCTGCAGATACGTGCCGTCCTCGGCAAACCCAAGGAACTGATATTCCGAATACACCTCAACACCATCACTGTAATAGATTGTATTCAAGCTGTAATTGTTTCCACCCGCAAGCAATGTATCCCCTTTGTTTGCATCATAGATTGCTTCCATCGTGACCTTCTTATCTTCCTCTGAAGCGGGTTCGCGCTTCTTTTCCTCTTCCGTTGTATTCTCTGCTTCCTCCCGGATATCTGCCAGAATATCTTCGGTCGTTGTCGCATCACTCTGTGACGCTGCCGCTTCGGTTGTCACCAGCACCAGTTTATCTTCTTTTCCGCATGCAGTCAGTGCAAGCATCGCTGCCGCCATCGCACACGCCACCCATAATTTTAACTTCCTCATATGTTCTCCTTCCCGCTCACATGGTTGCTGCCGCCCCACATTAAGCCTGTCTCTTCAATACGCGTATCACAAGTTTCTTTACTTCTGCAAACTCTCCCATCTTGAAATAAGCCACAAACATCAACAGATTTGACACGATCACAGACACGATTGCCTTCAGGATCAGCGCCAGAATTCCAACGCCCGGTATCTGGCTTGCAACCAGATAGGTAAGTGTACATACAATCGTTGTCACGATTGTATAATACAGAAGCTTCCGTATATATTCCCATGCATTCCGCTTAAATAATACCGTAAACAGGTTGTGCAGAATCCACGGCATACCAACAGCCAGCACCGAAATAACGGTAGACAGGATAACACCATAGATACCAATAAACTGTACAAGAATAATATTCAGCACCAGATTCACAAGTGCCGTCACAAGTGGACGGAACCGGTCTTCATGCCAGATTCCCGCTGCATCTTTGTAAGTGATCAGAATCTGGTTTACCTGGCTGATGAAGAAATACACAACCATGCAAACAACGACTGCAAATGGAAGCATTCGCTTCTCTGTTACCCAGAGCCGCATGAACGGCTGATACAGACAGAGCATAACCGCACTGCACATACCTGCAAGCCACATAATGATAAATGAAAGCTTCTTCAAATCCGTATAATTTTTTTCTTCCGTCTCCACCAGAATGCTGTTTCCGATACCTGCGGTACACGATACAAACACCACATTCATGATTCCGGTTACCGCAGTCAGCACATAGTAATAATTATTGTAAAATGCATTCGCTGCAAGTCCTAAAAATGCAGATATAACAATCGTATCCGCCGAAGATACAATGACCTGTCCCACCTTCATGGTGAAGAGATCTCTGATACGGTTATTGATTTTCTTTACTGTCTCCTTCGGCAGCTTTCCGACTGCCTTATATTCCGGATACATCTTATTCGCAAAATATGCCGTTACCAGATTCGTAACGATCTGTGTGAAGATCTGTACAATCAGATAGATATAATAATCACCGATTGTCATAACGACAACTAACTGTGCCGCATACTGGAACGTATTCGTCACAAGCATGACCTTGCTCGCTACATCATTTCTCTGGTGTGCAGTCAGCAGACTGTTCTTGTACGCGAGCAGCCAGTACGACATACAGGTACAGAACAGATTGAGCAGATACACGACATAGATGCTCACGCCCTCCGGCATATCACTCTTTACAAGATACGGAATAAACGGCGTCAGAATTCCGCCAACGACTGCGATTACCAGTCCGATGATCCGGTAATATTTCTGATATAATTTTAACAACGCGCAGATCTGCTCTTTATCATTGTCGATAATCGGCTGGTACATGGAATAAACCATCGCTGAACCAACGCCCAACTCCGCAAGGTTCAACACCCACAGCACCGAACCAAACAAGCTGTTTAAGCCGAGATACCCATCGCCCATGTAGTACATAATTGCTGTACGCATGATAAATGGAAGCAGTATCTGATAGCCTTTCAAAAACATGCCAAACACAACATTTCGCGAGGCATTTCTTACACGGGTTTCCTGTTGCATAACTTTCCTCTTTCTACTACGAACTTATGATTCCTGTGTGGAATCAATATAGACACGCGGTACACGCTGGGAGATATTGCATACAATCTCATCGACATTTGTCTGAAGCAGATCTGCCATCCACTGGATGGAAAGGTCTCCGCCAAGCAGTGTTACCTGATCGTTTCTCTGTACATCCGGGATATCTGTCACATCGACCATACACTGATCCATACAGACTCTTCCGATGATCGGTGCTTCCTGTCCACGGATCAGCACCTTTCCTCGGTTCGACAGATCTCTCCGGTATCCATCCGCAAATCCAACCGGCAGGGTTGCGATCTTCGTCGGACGCTTCGTCACGAATGTGCCGCCATAACCAACCTCCGTTCCTGTCGGAACCTCCTTCACCATAACCACATACGTGTACCAGCTCAAAATCTCCTTGAAGTTCTCTTTTTTGAACCCTTCTTCGTCGATTGGATTCAAGCCATATAAGATATCTCCGGCACGTACCATATCGAGCTGCGAATCCGGCATCAGCAAAATCGCCGGGCTGTTCGCCACATGATACTTCGGAAATGTGATTCCCATTTCCTTTAACTTCTCTGTCATACGCAGAAAGCGGTCAAGCTGCTTCCCTGCACTCTTATGATCGTACTCATCTGCACGTGCAAAATGCGTGAAAATGCCTGTCATATTCAGGGATTCCATCTGTGAAATCTCCTTGATTGCTTCAAGCGTCTCATCGTTATCCGGGAACCCGATCCGGCTCATTCCGGTGTCGAGCTTGATCTGTATATTCTGCTTTCTTCCCTGCCGTTTCGCTGCCTCGGCAACCGTCTTCGCATATTCCACCGAGAATACTGGAAAGTCCAGATTGTAACGGACTGCCTCATCTAAGTCATAATCTCTGGTATCTCCAAGCACAAGAATCGGCTCTGTCGCGCCATGCTCCCGCAAGGCAACACCCTCGCTCCACAATGCAACCGCATAGTTGGTCACGCCGCAGGCTTTCAATGTCGGATACAATCCTTCCGCGCCGTGCCGGTATCCGTCACCCTTTAAAACCGCCATGAGTTCGACACCCGGCTTTAATTTCTTGCGGATCTCTGCTAAGTTATTTTTCAGCATACCAAGATCTACGACGGCTGCTGTTCTTCCCATCCAAGGTTCCATACAATCTATCATACCTTTCCATTTTTCAAGTACATCAAAATTATCTAAAATAAAACACAATCGAGCAGGTTCATACATCCTGCTCGATTTACTTTCTTCACAGATTATCTCTGTACAATTCTTACATCAATTCATTCATTGAATCTCTGATGATATCCAGTCCGCGCATCAATTCGTCATCCGTTGCCACAAGCGCCGGCATCAGCTTCAACACATTGTTATCTCGGCCTGCACGTTCCATGATCAATCCCTTTTCAAAGCACTTGTTACAGATTGCCAAAGCAAGCTTTCCATCTGCAACCTGGACGCCCCAGATACAGCCGATTCCCCGGATCTCCACACCCGGTCTTGCAATGTTCTCATCCATATATTTGCGGATGATTCCCTCTTTGCGCTTTACCTCAGCCTCAACCTTATGGTCAAGCATATATTCCAGTCCTGCCTTCGCTGCAACCATAGAAAGCTGGTTGCCACGGAACGTTCCGTTGTGCTCGCCCGGTGACCAGATATCTAACTCCGGCTTGAACATTGTCAGAGCAAATGGCATACCATATCCACCGATGGACTTCGACATTACGAACATATCCGGTACGATACCTGCACGCTCGAACGAGAAGAAGGTTCCTGTTCTCGCACAGCCTACCTGAATATCATCCACGATCATCAAAATATCATACTTATCGCACAACGCACGGACACCCTGCAGATATTCATTGGAAAATACATGCACGCCTCCTTCTGCCTGTACGGTCTCGATAATGATTGCTGCCGGTTTCTCCACACCTGAGTGGTCGTCCGTAAGCAATGTCTCCATATATTTGATTGTATCAAGCTCCGGGAACATATATGGTGCCGGAATATGTGTAACATCATTCAGACATACACCTGCGCCGCCACGGCTGCCCGCATCACTTGTGAGAGACAATGCGCCAAGTGTCATACCATGGAAACATCCCATGAGTGCCCAGATCTGATTTCTCTTCTTTACTTTACGCGCCAGCTTCAATGCAGCCTCTACGCCATTGGTTCCGGTTGGTCCAGGGAACATTACCTTGAAATTCAATCCTCTTGGCTGTAACACCTTTTCTTCAAAGAACTGCAAAAACTCTTTCTTCGGAACAGTCATCATATCCATCGAATGCATAATTCCATCACTCATCAGGTATGCAACCATCTTTTCCTTAATATAGTCATTGTTATGTCCATAGTTTAAGGCTCCTGCTCCGCAGAAGAAATCTATATATTCCTTTCCGTTCTCATCCTTCATGATCGAACCCTTTGAAGTCGTAAAGACCGCAGGGAAGCTTCTACAATAAGAACGTACCTCTGATTCATAATTCTCAAATACTTCAACGTCAGTCATACACTCGTACCTCCTACTCTGTGTGACTCATTTTCTTCATAATCAAGCTATAATATACTCCTCATTCTCTCACTTCGCAAGTGAAAAAAGAATGAATTCTGTATTTCAGACTTAAGATAATTCCAAATCCGGCTTTTCAAACTCCTTCATTTTCTGGTTATAGGCATCCCGCATCGCATCTTCATACGGTATTTTCTCCATATCTGCGCCTAACATACGCAGAAGGTAATGTGTGAAATCCGGGTTTGCTACAAGGATTGGTCCAAGCATGTAAGTCGCAAGAATCTTTCCTTTGCGGATACCTTCAAATACCGACTTCGGATTCATACCAGTTCCCATCTCAACCTTACAAAAGCTCTCCTGCTCCGGGATTCCAAATGTATGGGAGAAACGGCTTGTATAACCAAGCAATGTAATATCATCGAATTTTGCCTTCATCAATGTATTGAAACGGTTCGGGGTTTGTCTGACCGAATAGCTGTTTAAGTACGCCAGAGCTTCCACCTTGCTGCCATCTTCCCGCTTGATGTATTTGCCAAGCAGTTCGAGCGCATTTCCAACGAAGAAGAATACTGTCTTCTCTGCATCAAATGCACGGAAGATCTCTTCCTTCAAAGGAAGCAGACGGCTCAAAATCACTTCCTGACTCTTCTCGCTCATCGAGCACATATATACCAGATCAATATCCTCTGTCAAAAACAGAGGCTTCGCATTCAATGTTGTCTCTACAAATTCTGCATCCGGTAAGCAGAGCTTCAAGTATTGCATATTTCCTTTGTCACCATATAAGGTACAAAGCTCCGGATAAAGGATTTCAATCTTCATTATTTTTCATCCTCCAGTCTCTTCAAAAGCTTCTGCTTCATCTTGCAGGAAATACCATAGGTATCGCAGTCGTATAAGATATATACCTTATCAACGCCCTCTAACTTTACTTTATCGACCGCTGCAACCTCATCGAGATCCCACGCGATCTTCTCCTCCGGGATTCCGGCGATCAGCGCACGCACACGGTGATCGAGACATCTTGGTCCACAGCAGACTACCTGCATTACATCGTCTCTTGCAAACTGCTCGTATTCAAGGTCGTAGATCCAGCCGATAAACTCGATACTCTTCTGTCTGTCGCTGAAGTCATCCTCTGCGATCATGATGACCTTCTTACCAGGCTCTTCTGCCACATACTCGAACGTACGGCAGGAGCTGACTGCGCTCTGTCCTTTGCTGAGTGCCTGAACGACTGTCACATTTCCGACCTTCGTCTCGCTGTAACGGGATTCCGGCACATGGATCTCTGCGATCCGCTTCTTCACCTCATCGGAAGAATATCCAAGCTCCCGCATCATCGTAATTACAGTCAATTCATTATAAATATTAAACAACGCATCATGGATCAGTGCGTATTCGATCTCATTTCCATCCTTTTCACGGACAATTAACTTCTTGCCTTCCTTGTCGACCTTCGTTGCAAGATAATCTGCATCTGCAGACTTGTAATCGCAGTTTGGACAATAAGCATTTCCAATATGATGATAACGAAGGTAGTTGAACTTCAGCTTCGTACCGCATTTTGGACACAATGTATAATCAGCGATCAGGTTGTATGGCTCCGTCTTGTCATCGTCCTGCTTTCCGATTCCGAAATAAACATGCTCACTATTCGGCTTTAAGTTGCTGCTGCACTGCTCATCTGCATTTAAGATCAGCTTCGTTGTGTCCGGGCAGTATGTGTCAATGACACTGAAAATGTAATCCGGATGTGCGTTTCGCTTCAGTGAATCACGGAACAGGTTCGTCACGACGAGATAATCCGGCTTTACATATGGAAGAATCAGACGGGATGCACGCTCGTCCACCTCAAATACAGTTGCGTCCACGCGGCATCTGCCAAGCCAGTTGACGCTGTTCAACAGGTTTGTCACACAGCCCGGCACGATATTCGAACCGGTCCGGTTGCTGACTACCTTCTTGCCTTCCTTCTCCAGCATATCGGTCAGCATGTTTGATACGGTCGTCTTACCGTTCGTACCTGTCACGCAGATACAGAGCGGTGCCTTCGGTGCCTGCGCCATGAAATCCGGGCAGATTTTTCTGGCAACGACACCTGGGGTATGCGTGCCGTTGCGCCCCGAAAGGCGGATGATGACTTTGCTGAATTTTGCAGCCATGACTGCGATATGATAACGTAACTTCGACATGATTGTCTCCTTTTTCCTTTTGAACCTCGCTGGTGTGTGATGAGATAAACTTTTGTCCTCATCACAAACCAGCTATACATACAAAATCCTAACACAAGACAATCCTGTCTTGTTTTGCCTTGATTTTTGTATGAAAGTACAATATCTACTGTGTAAAATCCAAGACATTATATATCTTGTGGGTAGGATTGTCAATTTTTTCCGCTGTAACAGGCGTCCATTACGATTTGCCAGCTTGTCCTATGCCAGCAGATCGTGTTCGAGTGACGCGATCACAGCAGCACCATCTCCGATTGCAGTTGCGATCTGGCGGACAGTCTTGGTGCGCACATCTCCGATTGCATATAGAAATGGTATATTTGTGCGGCAGTCCTCACCGGTACGGATATAGCCGTTCTCCATCTCTACGACCTCTTTTACAAGTGCAGTCTGTGGCTGCATGCCAACCGCGATAAAGATGCCGGATAATGCGAGATCTCGTTTTTCTTCTGTCCGGTTATCCTCGATCACGATATGGTCAACCATGTTCTCACCACAGATCTTTCGTACTTCGGTGTGTGGTAGGAATTCGATATTTGCCGCATCGAAGATCCGCTGCTGCAATACCTTGGCACCGCGCAGCTCATCACGACGATGAATCAGGTAGACCTTCTCACATACATTTGCAAGGTACAGGGCATCTTCAAGTGCCACATCACCGCCACCGACAACGGCCACCGTTTTATTCCTGAAAAATGCACCGTCACAGGTTGCACAGTATGAAACACCGGCGCCGGCAAACTTTGCCTCGCCTTCCACGCCAAGCTTTCGATGGGTCGCACCAGTCGCTACAATTACTGCTGTTGTCTCGATCACACTGCCATCTTCCAGATGCACTTCCTTGTAATCATCCTGATTGGCAATGTCCGTCACCGTACCCTCCATAAATGGAACCTCCAGCGCATCTGCATGTTCCCGGAACTTTACTGACAGATCATAGCCATTTGTTCCGTAGAAGCCAAGCAGATTATCCACACGGTCGGTTGTGACAATCTGTCCGCCGCTGAACATTTCCTTCTCGATTACTGCCACATCCAGCAACGCACGTTTCGCATAGACCGCCGCCGATAAACCTGCGGGACCGCTACCGATAATCACGACATCTTTCCTTGTATCACTCATCGTTTTCCTCCAAACTGGTTTCTATTTCATTCGTTTCATTTTTTAATCAATTTCTTATTTTATCCACGATCTATCTGTGTGCAAATTCTTTCATAACATCAATCGTTTTCCGGATATCTTCCTCTGTATGTGCATCTGAGATAAACATTGCCTCAAACTGCGATGGAGCGAGGTTGATTCCATGATCAAGCATATGTCGGAAGAATGCTGCATACTGCTTCGTGTCGCTCGTCATGGCGGTATCCATATCAACTACCTGCTTGTCTGTGAAGAAAATGCTCATCAATGAGCCGATCTGGTTGACACAGACCCGATTGCCAAATGCCTCTCTTGCTGCCTGTGCAAGTCCTGCGGTTTTTCCTTCGAGCTTTGCATACACTTCCGGATGTGCATCCAGCAGCTTCAATGTCTCAATGCCTGCGGTCATCGCAATCGGATTACCGGACAGGGTTCCTGCCTGATATACCTCGCCAAGCGGTGCCACGCACTGCATGATCTCGCGTCTGCCTCCGTAGGTTCCAACCGGCATACCGCCACCAACGATCTTGCCAAGTGTTGTCAGATCCGGCTTGATATGGAAATATTCCTGTGCGCCACCCGGTGCCAGACGGAATCCTGTGATAACTTCATCGAAGATCAGTAATGCACCATCCGTCTGCGTGATGTCACGCAGGAACTCTAAAAATCCTGCCTTCGGTGGCACAACACCCATATTTGCCGCAACCGGCTCGACAATGATTGCTGCAATCTGTCCCTTATACGCATCGAATAACTGTTTTACGGATTCCTCATCGTTATACTCTGCAACGAGAGTATATTTCGCATAGCCCTCCGGGACACCCGCACTGTTTGCCACCGTCTGTGTGATCACGCCAGAGCCTGCCTTTACCAAAAGTCCGTCACTATGTCCATGATAGCATCCCTTGAATTTCACAATGTAATCTCTTCCAGTAAATCCACGTGCCGCGCGGATTGCACTCATCACCGCCTCTGTACCGGAATTTACCATACGAGACATTTCCATCGAAGGCATATGTGCCGTGATAAGCTCCGCAATCTCCAGCTCTTTTCTTGTTGGTGCACCAAAGGTCAGTCCATCATCGCAGGCCGCCTTTACCGCTTCGATTACCGTCTCCTTTGCATGTCCGAGGATTCCAGGTCCCCATGAACATACATAATCTATATATTCCCTCCCATCCTCATCGAATATACGGGAGCCTTTTGCTTTTTTTATAAAAATCGGGGAGCGTCCGACTGAGCCGAATGCACGCACCGGCGAATTCACGCCACCCGGAATATATTTCTTGGATTCTTCAAATAACTGTTCTGATTCTGTCTGCATGATTATGCTTCCTCCTCATCTATCGCGATACACATTCCTGCGAATCATTTTATTGTTCATCCTGCAGCCATCTAGCCACGTCAAGTGCATGATAGGTTATGATAATATCCGCACCGGCACGTTTCATCGCGATCATGTTCTCCATAACGATACGCTTCTCATTGATCCAGCCGTTTATCGCTGCTGCCTTGACCATCGAATACTCGCCGCTTACATTGTAGACTGCGAGTGGATGCTTCGTCTCGCCACGCACCGCTTTCACGATATCGAGATAAGCAAGTGCCGGCTTTACCATAATGATATCCGCCCCCTCTTCGATATCTGCCTCACATTCGCGCAATGCTTCCCTGCCATTTGCAGGGTCCATCTGGTACGTTCTGCGATCGCCGAATGCCGGAGCGGAATGTGCCGCATCCCGGAACGGAGAATAATATCCGGACGCGAACTTCGCGCTGTATCCCATAAGCAATGTATCCACGCATCCATTTTCATCCAATGCCTTCCGCAGATATGCGATATGTCCATCCATCATGTCGGACGGTGCGATCATGTCTGCGCCCGCTTTGGCAAGTGTTACTGCCATCTTCGCCAGAAGCGGAAGTGTCTCATCGTTCAGTATTTTTCCGTCCTTCACCAATCCGCAATGTCCGTGGGAGGTATATTCGCACAGGCACACATCTGCGATAATCAAAAGTTCCGGTGCTTTCTTCTTGATCTCGCGCACCGCACGCTGTGTGATACCATTTTCATCGTAAGCGCCGCTGCCGCATTCATCCTTGTGCTCCGGGATACCGAAGATCAAAATTGCCGGAATGCCAGCCGCCTGTATGCGCTCTAGTTCCTCATCGAACCGATCCAATGTATACTGGTAGATGCCCGGCATGGAATCGACCGGGTTTTTCTCATTGGTTCCTTCTTTGATGAATACCGGGTAGACGAGATCGGATTTGCTGATTTGTGTCTCGCGCACCATGTTTCGCAGTACTTCATTTTCTCTCAATCTTCTTAATCGTATCATGTGTGTATATTCCTCTTTTCCTCTTGCAGTTTCTATATGGTAATTGCGTAATAGTCACATATCTACTAACATATATTTCAATATTAATTCATTCCATATACAATGTATTGAAGCTAAGAAGTTCTAAAATGTTCTGCTTTACATATTCATAAAATACGCCACCACCGCACGGGTATTGCCCCCTCGCTTCGCTCGTCGGCATGTTGTCGGGCGCATCCTAAATATGAACGCTGTTCATATGCGCCCTCCGCTCGCCATCCATGGCTCAGTGGCGGTTTGTTTGAACATCGTGTTCAAACATGGCTCCATCTTTTACAGAACATTAAGAACTTCTAAACTTCAAACATATCGTATATGATCATGAACAAATATTGAAATATATGATATGTTTTATTGGTTACATTACGCAATTACCTATTATAACTCGACTTCTCAGTATAATCAAAATCGGCCTTTACGATTTCTTCCTTCCGAACGCCGTTTCCAATGCCTCTATCAGGTTCTTTGCATCGCACTGTTCTGGGACGACATCGGCGGGCAGTCCACATTTCGTGAGGGCATCTGCCGTTACCTGCCCGATTGCGCCGAGTACAATACGTTTCTTTCCTTGTGCCGGCGTCCATTCCGGCTGTCCGGTCTCGGCAAGGCAATCTGCAAATGCATGCACCCCGGAAGCGCTTGCAAATAAAATTGCGTCGTAATTATTTAAATATTTCCAGTTTTCAGTCCGCGCGCCACGCACATCGTAGATAGATAGAATCTCCGCGTCAATCCGGTTCGCAGATAAAATCTGTTCTAAGACCGGACTTCCTTCCTTCGCCCGCGGAATCAAAACCTTTTCTCCTGATTTTACAACGGTACAAATCCCATTTGCAAGACTTTCTGTCGTATATTGCTCCGGTATATAATCCGCATAAAATCCATACTGCTCCAGCGCCTGCGCACAGCCACTTCCAACCACGGCGAATCGGATATCTGCAAACTTCCGAAGATCGACCGCACACGCGCGCACCCGGTCAAAAAATAGCCGGATTCCGTTCTGGCTTGTAAATACGATCCACCGATAATCTGACAATTTCTGAATTGCCACATCTAACTTTTCCATATCCGGACACGTTCTGACATGCATATCACAGATTGAAAACAGCGATGCGCCTTTTTCTTCCAGCAGTCCGCGCAGTTTCTCCCGGAATACTGCCGTGCCAACGACACCGATCTTGCAGCCATCAATTGCACTGCGCTTCTTGTCCTTCATCGTGCAGGCAGCTGTCTGCCCGACGACTATGATTGCCGGTGAAACAAGCTCGTTCTTCGAAACAAGTTTGCCGATCGTCCCTATCGTACCGCGCACGATTGTCTCTCCGGGCAGCATACCATTTGAAATCACACTAACCGGTGTCTCCTCCGATTCCCCCTCTTCGCGCAGTCTCTGCATAATCGGTTCCAGATTCGAAAGTCCCATCAGGAACACGCTGGTTCCCTCCTGTTTATGGATGTTCGCAAGTGCATCTGCCTCGCCCTTCTTCGTATGTCCGGTAATCACATGAAAGCTCCGGCTCATCTCCCGATGCGTCACCGGAATTCCAAGCACCTCCGGCACCGCAATCGCAGAAGTCACACCCGGAATCACCTGAAACGGAATATCCGCTTCCTGCAATGTAAGGATTTCCTCGCCGCCACGTCCGAACACAAACGAATCGCCGCCCTTTAAGCGGACAACCTTCTCGTATTTTCCTGCGGTCTCTACCAGAATCCGGTTGATTTCCTCCTGCTTCTTATAATGCGCACCTGCCTGCTTGCCGACATAGATCTTCGCGCAATCCGGTCGCACAAGATCGAGAAGCTCTCCCGTCCCAAGCCGGTCGTAGATTACCGCATCGCACGATTTTAAGATCTGCAAGCCTTTGTATGTAATCAATCCCGGATCACCGGGACCTGCTCCGATTAAATATACCATTTCCAATTCATCCTTTATACATGTGTCAATACAATTTTCCTCGAAATATCAAAAAAGGATTCGATTTTTCAATAGACACTCCAATCCTTAATACTGATAAATCCAGCTTTGCTTTTATAAACAAATCCTTCAGATTTTTCTGATCGTATAATTTTGCAGCAAAACTATACAGCAAATCACGATCTGGATTCAGTTCTATTACAATCCAATCCTTGTCTTTACGAAAATGCTTCGATATATCTGTCAGCATTACAGTCTTTCCACTGCCCCAGACGCCCGTAATCATATAAATCTGCTGGTTCATTCATTCTGACGAAAACGAATCAATAATCTCATTCGTCTGTGCCAATCTGGAGATTGATTCCAACGGACTCTTACCCAAAACTAATGTAAATGGATTTTGCATCGCGCGCCTCTTTTACTGTTCTTTACTCTTTTTTATTATTTTTACTGTTCTTTACTGTTTTGTCAAGAGATTTCCATTATTTCTTCCATAATAGGATAGCATCCCTTTCTAGATTTCTCATAAACTGAGGACTCGGATTTCTGAGCCCAGATTTACTTATCATAAGCTCCACGATCGGCAAATTATAATCATCCGGTACTACATCACTTCTCATGTGCGCAGCCACCCGTGCCGTGGTATTCTCAGATACACACACGAACAGATCAACATCCGAATTGTATTTATGATCCTTTCTTGCATAGCTGCCGTATAAATAAATGCACTGCACATATTCCCAGTAATCTTTCGTTAAAACATTAATCGCATACTTTAATGATTGTTCATGCCGACATTCATTTTCTTTAACCATACACAGTCACCTCTTTCAAGATTATAAATTTATCATAATATTCTTCAAAGAGGGAATCTATATACCCGCTGTTGGAGCTTTCTAAACAGTTAAAAGAAAGCATCAAAAAAAGGAACAACCATAAGATTGTTCCTTTTACTTTACCTATTTATTTTTCTATTGCTACTGTACTTCGTAATAACCATATTCTGGTTCTGTAACAGTTTCTGTTCCCACTACACGACGTTCCTTTTCTCCGTCTATTATATTGCTGTAAGGATCTCCATTCATTATATGATTGTATGTATGGTCTGATATATATTCTCCATCAGCAGCTATGTCATCTTTATAAAATCTTTTTTTACACATAAAACAGTAGCTGTATGGTACCATTTCCACTATTTCTTTCGTCTCAGTATACGCCGGTTCTGTCGCTACCCATACAACCTTATGCGTTTCCGGAACTACCTGATTGCTGTAATATGCATCCCTGATTGTGAATGTTGCTGTCCGCTTGGTTCCTGCTTTGTTGACTCCACAACTGCAGATTACATGGTATTTAGGATCCCAGAATGCGAAGTGCTGTTCCAACTCTTCTTCCGTTCTATAAATATTATTGCAGCTATCACACTGATAATATGTTACTGTCTGTGTCAATGCCGGCTGCAACGTTGGGTTCTGTGGCACTGTTGGTGTCGTCGGTACTGTCGGTACTGTCGGAGTTGTCGGCGTCGTTGGTGTCGGATTCAACGCGTCTTTGTAACTGTCCGACGTTGCAGATACGATACCTGCTACATTTGCTCCGGGAGCTGTTCCCTTCCTGCAGAGTACGATCTGGATTGCTTCCAAACGCTTCGCATAGCGGGCTGTTCCTGCTGCTTCGCCGTTCTTAGCCCAGCCCATCCATCCGAAGGACTGTGCATGTACACGATAGTAGATATCATAATGGTTTGCAAGTTCACCTGTAAGCCGGATCCGGATTGCTTCCAGACGCTTCGCCTGTCCGCTTGTTCCACTCATAGCTCCATCTGCTACCCAATTCATCCATCCATAAGACTGAACATGTGTCTGATACTCAACGCTTCCACAATAGCTCGTTCCCTTAATATCGATACTGATACCTTCGAGACGTTTGCCCTGCCCGGTTGTACCGCTGACCGCTCCATCTTTCGCCCAGGTTGTTTCCCAGCCGTAGGTCTGTCTATGTACACGGTAGTTGATACTTGGTGTCTCAGATGCTATATTCTTCGGAACGATCTGAATCTTGACTTCTTCCAGTCTCTTTGCTTCGCCAGTAGTGCCTGCCAACGCTCCATTGTATACCCAGCCTTGGTTATCTCCATATGTCTGAATGTGTACACGGTAACGGACATCATAATGGTTTGCAAGCTCTCCCGTGAGCCGGATCTGCATGGCTTCCAGACGTTTACCCTGTCCGGTTGTACCAGCTGGCTGACCACTTGTAGTCCAATCCGTCCATCCGTATGTCTGTCGATGTACCCGGTACTGAATCGTTCCTGTGTAACCTGTGTTATTCTTCAGATTAACAGTGATTGATTCTACCCGTTTTGCCTGTCCTCTCGTGCCAAGCACAAGCGTCTCAATTCCATTCTCGTAAATGATTCGTCCGTTTGTGTCACCGTAGCTCTGCACGTGCGCTTTTCCGGACATTCCGATCGATGTTGCAGCTTTGCTCTCAACCGCCGGAAGCTGCGTGATCATGAGCAGTGCTGCAAGAAGTGTTGTTGCAAGTTTTTTCATACCTTTCTTCATATTGATTTCTCCCCATCGTTTATTTATATTTACTGATTAGATTATATCATAAGATTCTATATAATAAAAATGTACAAATTGATATATTGTACATTTTCTAATCTTCTATTTTTTCTTTCATCAGGTAATATTCCTAAATATCTCCGCATCCACCTTCCCGATCTGCCTGTTTTTCTATGTCAGACAGATGATGTACATAAGTTTTAATGTTGTTGGAGTCTCAAAAATATAAAGCAAATATTTTTTTACTGAACAGCTATTTCCGTAAGTGTTATTCCTGTTATACTTTCTTCCTCCATTAGGATCTTAAATTTTTCAGAAACAAACAATGGTACCTGTTGTCTGTTTCCTAATTTGGATACATCCGAATTCTCCGTTTTGTCAGAATATATACCATACTTACTTACTGTATACACTGTCCCAATACCCGAAATTTCGGTCTCAAAATACTTTGATTTTTCTAAACAGAGTGCATCTACGACCCGTAATACATTTGCGAAGTAATATTTTCGGGATAATCATAACCCATTATATTCTTCAACAGTAACTTTCAAGAACTGAATATCTGTATCTACGGATTCAAGGATTTTTTCAATTTCTCGGACACCAAAAACCATCCTTTGTCATTTGCCAAATAATCGGTCCAAACACTTCCTTCCTCGATTGAAAAACGAATAACCGTTTTATCATCCCATTGATTAAAGTACTTACCCATAATCAATGCGTTCTGCGGAATTGTAAACTTGTCATCAAAATGACAGATTATATCATTTCCCCTATTCATATCCATTGACAATTTATAATATTTCATTTTCCTATTCTCTCCAATAATCCTTATACAGCATATTGGGATTATTTCTGGTCATACAGTAGGGACGCTTACATCTACAATGCCTCTATCTCTATTGGTAATCCTAACTCCAGACTATACTCTAATGCATGTTTGAAGACTGTTAAGAAATTGTCTCCATCATCCAACATAGCATTTAGATTCCTGCCAAATCCTACAACGAAATTCTCATATTATGATACTTGGCTGCAACATCTTCAAACCCAACAGATTGGTATAAGGAATATCCATCCTCTGTTGCCTTTAATTCAATAATGCTCACGTTTTCTGCTTTTGCGTCCTCCAACATCATGTTCATTAATTTCTTAGCATATCCTTTTTTCCTATACTCTGGCTTCGTATAAACATTCAAAACAGTCCCCGTCTTCCCGGTAATAAATGATGGGCTCATAGGTTTTTCCACGATCAACAAGAATGCACAGGAAACGATATCCTTCTCATTGCGTGCAACATAGACCATTAGATTCCTATTAAGATGTTTTTCATAATAACCTGGCAATAAGGACTCTATCAATTCTAAATCAACAGCCTCAATTTCTCCTAAATCCTCTTGCAAATATGCGATTCTAAGTTCTGTCAACATACCTGTATCTTGAGCAGTTGCTTTTTCAAATGTCATTGTCATTCCTCCGAATGCTTTTATTAATATCCTCTAACTTTAGATTGGTACAAATACTACGTTCCTACTTGTTATAACATGCATCAAATGCAGGACGCATATATTCTATTTGTCCCCGTGAAAGGTCATATTCTTTTGCCTTTTTTTCCCAATTATTCCTGACAATTGTAAGTATTTCCTCTGCCTCATTTTCCGCCACCTCTCTCTGAATTCCAAAACGGTTTGCGGTATTAATCGCCAGTTCTATCGATATGTTGTTATCACGGTCATCTACTAAAAGTGATAATTCATCACCATATGGAACAGGATTTACGTCGTACAAAGGTGACAACTTCCAACCATTATCTGCAAATAGAAACGCATGGTTACGAAGATGATCATCTGTATTAGTAACCGCCATATTGAATACAATTCGTTTCCATAATTCCATCAAATCAGCCTTTGGATTCGATCCAAAAGCCTTAATAAATGAAACAATATCCAAATAACTTGTCCCATTCTCAGCAGAAGCGCCATCTGTCTTTCCAAGCAATGTCATTGCCGAGGCAAAGTGTATTCTTCTATTACCATCTCTATCAAAACGTCTGACAAGAAAGGTACTTCCAAGTTTTGAGAATTTTTCTAATTTAGATTCCGGAACATTCAGTCCACACAATCTTGCCAAATCATGAACAACCTTTTCCCACGCCCCTGTGTCACATTCATCATTCTTTGATGGAAATTTAGCTATCCACAATTCGCCTTCTGTATCCATTACCGTAGCCTTTGGTCTTGCGCCACCCAAAGAAGATCCCAGCTTTATTAACTGGTTCAACCATTCGTCTGTAATTCCTTTTTCATCATTTTCAAAATTTCGGGAAGCCTCCTCCAATGTCCTTAGTTTTGTCCATGGAGGTGTTGCGGTTTCCTTGTCATCAGAAAGAAATAGTCCGTCGGGATCAAGCTTAAAACGAATCCCTCCCATTCTGGTTTCGTCGTATACCCCCAGCAGATAATCACTATCATGCAGTTTTCTTGGTTTTCTTTGTTCTCTTCCAGCAAGTATGCGTTCCCTTTTGTTCATAAGCACACGTCCCCACCTGTCTGGAGACGCATCCGAAAACATGCCAAAAATATTTTTTCCTGTTGGAAATTGCCGTCCTGTGAACGGTTGCAACTGCGGATCAAGGCTGACTCTCATTTTATTTTTAGCCAACCAGTCGGCATCGTATTCGAAAGAATATGTTTCTCCGCCCTTAATAACTCCAACATAAAGCTTTCCGATTAAACATGGACTATCTTCTGAAAAATCATCATATACATATATGATTTTTTCGTCTATCACCATTATTTTTTTCTCCTTGTTGCACGCTTCTTTGTCAGGAGATTAAGATCCTGCATCTGCCTGCCCATTTCATCATCCTTCGCTACAAGAAGCATATCCTTGTCCATACCTCCTAATGCATGCAAAACAGCGGCATAAATCCCAATCGCAACCGCCGGACTTCCTGACTCGACCTTCCACAAAGAAGATCTACTGATTCCTGCACGTTCAGCCACTAATTCCACGGGCAAATCACGTCTTAATCTTGCTAATTTAATCTGCTCTCCCATTGTTTTCAATATATCTTCTGTTTCGGGTAATATGTTATACACTGCTTTTTTCATTTTTATATCCTTTTCTTTTCAATGTTTATTATTATAAACGTTATACGTTATATAGTCAACAATAGCAAACATTATCATTCCTATATTATTTATTCAAATTGCTGTGCATATCCCCTTTGCGATTGGTGAGCTTGCTTCTAATACATTACAGGAAACAATATTTTCTTCAATGTCCGCTTTTTGCAAATTATTTAATTTACCACTCACATGCAGCTCATTTTTTTCTTCTGAAAAATCACAATAAAATACCAGCTTTACCTTTTTATATCCTTGTTTTTTCTTTTTTTCAGATGTTCTTTCAACAAAAAGACCGGCAAGTATGTAAGACTAAAATCAAGCAGTGCAATAAGCATCAACCATTTATTCGGTGAGGAAAACCTGCCAGCAAGAAGAATACGCAAGGAACTCCCGGCACTCCGGAAACACGATATCCCCGTTTCTTGCTTTCAAGCGGTGCCGCAACATAAGTAGCGATCCAGCACAGCAAGCCAATCGCCCAGAAAACTCCGTCGATTATCCACATTGCTATTGGATAATGTTCATACAAACCGCTCATGTACTCCTCCCAAGTTACCGTTTATCTCCCAATTTCAATGTGTTTTTGGGAGATAAATCAATATTTATACAAAAATGCATCCTAATCCTGATACCTAAGCTGAAAATAATCCATATACGCCTTAAATCTGTCTTGTGCGGTCAAACATGTATCTATCAAATACCCCCGCTCATTCTTCCACTCTTTCAATCCCCGATAATAAAATTCCTTGATATCATCCTCAATGATAAAAGGTGTAATTCCATTACGAAGACATTCTTTGAACATGATCAATCTGCCAACACGTCCATTTCCATCCTGAAACGGATGAATTTTTTCAAACATATAATGAAATTCTATAATATCTTCCAATGTTTTTGCAGAATCGGCATTATACTGTTTTAATAATTGTCTCATTTCTTTTGCAACCTGCTCCGGTTTCGTCGTCACACTCCCACCAACTTCATTTGCAAATCTTTTATAATCACCAACCGCAAACCATGATTTGCGACTATCCGATGTGCCCGATTTCAAAATAGCATGAAGCTGCTTAATAAAGGCTTCACTTAACTTATAATGCGCCTGTTCGATAATCAGATCTATACATGTAAAATGATTTGCCGTCTCTACGATATCATCAACATTTACGGTACCATCCTGTATCCCAATTGTGTTCGTTTCAAAGATATATCTTGTTTGATCGTGCGTAAGTCTGCTTCCCTCTATATGATTTGAATTATATGTTAATTCAATCTGTATCTTATGATATATTCCACCCGAAATACCCGATTCTTTTTCCATTCTCAAACGTGACAGTAAATCTGTTTCTATCTTCTCTGTCCGTTTCTTCCTCTGTGGCTTTACTGCATCTTCCGGTATATCCCACGTTTTCCCGTCTAAAACAGCTCCCGGTATTCTTCCATTTGTGCAATAATTTCTCACACTTCTCTCTGATATATTCCATTTTGTAGCAGCTTCTTTTACGCCAATATATCTCATACATACCTCCATAAAACAAACGTTTATCGGAATAATTATAGCATTATCGGCAATATATCTCAATAATATTGACCTTGATTTTCAATTTTATTTTGCCGATAGCTCCTCTGCATTTTTCCGCAACCACTTATAATCCGATTGCTTCGCCCGCTCCAGATACGCTTCTAATCTCGGTGAGTTGAGCTTCGCCAATACATGCAACGCCATGATTTTTTGATATTCATCTTCCGAAGAACCCGCCGGATATTTCCCACAATCCCAGAATTCAAACGCATAGCGTTCCGCACATTCCGGCTTTAATTCCACCATCGTCCAAAGTGCCATTCTGGAAGTATGTTCATACTCCGATTTAATAAATGAAAATATAAGTTCCGGATCACAACCCTCGCAATCTCCAAGATGCTTCGCAAACTGCCACTCTGCATTCACATATTTTGATCCAATGCTCTTTTTTGCAAGCAATTCAAACCAGTCCCTGCGCAACACCAGTTTCTCTTCTACAAGCTCCTCACACTCATTATCTCTGGCTATTACAAACAGCAATGCATGGATCCGCCCATTTTGTGAACTTTTTAATTTCTCGATATAGTTTTTCTTTATGGTTCATAATTTCCTAATTCCACCGTATTATCCGCCATTTTTAATTCAGACGCAGCCACTTGTGCATTCTCCCTCTGCGCCTTATCCATATATTTTGTTGTCGTCACCGCCAGATTACTCACGAGCGCACAGACGATTGCCCAGAAGATTGCAAATACAATTATATTCTCAAGATTCAGACGCTCTTTGCGCGTTTTGTCACATTCCACATCATCCCGGTACTTCTCTGTATTTCTCTGCCACCACATAATTACCGCAAGAATAAGCCAGACGATATCCAGAACCAGACACACAATGAACAGAAATGTACAGATATCTTTCATAAAATGCCATTTGATCAGATACATCACATCCACCACCAGAAACAGGACAAAGAATGCGAAATACATCCACATTCCAATCCGGCTGTGCTTTGCAAAAAGCGATCTTCCTGCCTCGCGCGTCTTCGGAAGATTGTTCAGATTATTCCCATATATTTTTTTATTATCCGGGATTTCGTAGCCGTAGGCCCGCAGACGGATAAAATAAAATTTCGCAGAGAGAAGGACTACATAACATGGAACCCCCACAAGCACGCTTGCATAGATTGTCATGATATAGAAAAACTCTGTACCATCAATTTCAAGAAACGAAAAGACTACACCAATTACAAAAAGAACCGTACATATAAGCGCACAACATTTTGCAGTTTTTGCAATTATTCGATCGAATTTAATTTTCATATCCCTCCGCCTTTCTTCGCTGACACCGTTATAAGCTGTGCCCCATTATCCAAGTTAATTCGCGTCTTCCATTTCACGTTCAAACGTCTCTCGCTTGACACTTCCACTTCTGGCGTTCATCACGCGCACACAAAGCTTCTTTTCATTTTTCCATGTCGCATATACACCGATTGGCTCATGGCAGCCCGCTTCCATCTCCCGGACTACGGCTCGCTCGGCACGCAGGCAGCCCTCTGTCTCCGCATCACTGATTGTCTCTGCCATATGATACGGAAGAGTCCCCTCACACGCCTCGATCGCGATAATACCCTGTCCGGCTGCCGGAAGCATCACATCCACATCGAGATATTCATAGACAAGATCCGGTTCCTTCTCGATACCTAACCGTTCGATTCCCGCCGCCGCAAGGATGATCGCATCATATAAGCCATCCCGCAATTTCTGTATGCGCGTCGTGACATTTCCCCGAAGTTCCATGCACTCTGCCTGTGGGTATATCTCCTTAATCTGGCTGCGTCTGCGCAAGCTTCCGGTTCCAACGGTAAATGTATTCTTCGACCGGATATCCGTATCCGCACGATAGATCAGCACATCCTGCACGCAGGCACGCGGCAGAACGCCCGCGATGCCAAGTCCCTTCTTGCATGGATTCGGCATATCCTTCGCACTGTGTACCGCCAGATCAATCGTACCGTCCAGCAAGGCTTCCTCGATTTCCTCCACGAACACCGCCTTGCCGCCAAAGGAACTGATTGCTGCCTCTTTCTGCTTGTCACCCTTCGTCGTCACGATCACTTTCTCAAACTGCACATCCGGGTAATGCTTCTTTAATTGTTCGATCACCATATCTGTCTGAATCTGCGCAAGTCTGCTTCCCCGCGTCCCGATCCGGATTCTCTGTTCCTGCATTTTTGCCTCCACAATTGCTGCAAATCTTCGTTTTCTTGCCCGTTCATCCGGCTCCTCTGCCAGAATTTTCTCCCGGATAGCTCCAAGCTCATCCGCGATCTGACCATAGTCTGTCCGAAGTGTCTGCCGGATATCCTTCTTGATCTTCGATGCAAGCATCGGACTGTTGCCTCCGGTAGACACCGAAACAACGACCTCCCCCTGCTTGATGATTGCCGGGAAATAGAAATCACAATCCTTCTTCACATCGACCACATTTACCAATATATGCTTACTTCTGCAAAGCTCCGCATACTGCGAATTAAGCTCCGCATCATCTGTCGCCATGATTACAACGTCCATGCCGGAAATGTCTGCCTCTGTGACTTCCCGCTTCCACACCCGGATTCGTTCCGGCTTTTTCTGGCAATTACCATCAATATTTTCTACTATGCCTGCTGTTTCATCTATTCGTTCCGTATCTGCGATAGCCAGCAGTTCCGCGCAGATCTCCGGTGCTACCACCGTTACACATGCGCCAAACTCACACATCTGTGCCGCCTTCCGCGCTGCAACTGCACCGCCGCCTACGATCAGACATTGTTTATCATCGAGTTGTATCATGAATGGAAAATACGCCATCTTCTATCCCCTTTAATACGTGATTTAAGTCCTGTGCATCCAGAACGTCTTTCAACTGGTACAAAAGCCACATCGCGGATTTCTCGCCAAGCTTCTCCGTGATGTCCTTCCTCGTCCCGACAAATGCACGAAATGCAAGCAGCTTCTGCATCTCGTCCACATGTTCTTCAATCAGTAATTCAATCTTCTTTGCCTCGGAAAGTTTCTTTCGGTTATTTTCCGTCGCAAGCGACTTGATATAGTCGAGATCTTTCACGACGCAGCTGGAAAGTCTTCCGATCTCTGCATCAATATCCCGTGGAATCGCAAGGTCTAAGAACAACTGTGGTTTTGTTTCCTTGCGTATTTCCGCTACCTTATCTGCAAGGAATGTATAATGCGGGCTATCCGTCACACTAATGATCACATCCGCCCAATCCAGATATTCATATCGCCGGTCGTAATGCACCCATTGCACCCGCTCATGCGAGAAGATTTTCTGCAATGCCTGCTTATGCTTCCGGCTCGTTCCGACGATCTGCACCTTTGCATCTGCATCGAGCAGATCCCGCATCACAATGCTTCCCATCTGCCCGGCAGCTCCGATGATGAGGACATTTTTTCCTTCACCAAATTCCAACGCCGCTGTACATGCAAGTGTTCCGACAGATACCGGAAGGTGCGTCATCTGCGAGGTTTCTACAACCTCCTTGGCAAGCCGCAATGCCCCTTGAAATACCATATTCATTTCCGCATCGGTCTGCCCGCGCTCTTTCGCCGCAAGATACGCCTGCTTGACCTGTCTTATAATTTCAACCTCTCCAAGCACAGCAGAATCCAGTCCACAGACTACGCGGCACAGATGTGTCAGGCAGCTTTTTCCTTCATACCGCATAGCCGCACCTTTCAACGCCTCGACCGGGAATTTCTTTGTATCCGCAAACTGCTGTTCCAGCCACACAAAATCCGTGTCTGTGCCACTCATATAGATCTCGCTTCGATTACATGTCATAAGTAAAACCAACCCGGCTTCCGGATATGCCTTTGCCACGGCACCTGCCAGTTTTATCTGTTCCTCATCATTGCAGGCAAAGCACTCCCGCTTCGCCGCTGTTAAATTCTTATGTGTGATACTGATGCATATCATAGGTGCTTCTTCCTGTTAACTGTTTTTATTCATATACATACTACATATTATAATTGACATTCTTCTTTCAATCAACCTTAGAAATTGCTCTTGCTTCCGGTTCTGGGTCTTCTGCTTGGTTTTCTATCTCCGAAACCCACGTCGTGGGTTTTTCAGCCCGTTTCCCGCTCGCTACGCCCACATCCTGTCAGCTCACCACGCAGAAACGGCAGGAATCCCCTTCCTGCCGCTCAAATAATCTTATTCGATTACAAGTTCTTCCCTGGTCACATTTTTTTCCTCATCAATATGGAACGCATTCAATACCGGGTTCTCTAAATCCATCAAAGAAAGGATCAGATAATTCACCTTGGAATCATATGCCAGACGCTTGTCCTCCTCGGACGGGCGTGATGGGGATTCCGGATGAGAATGGAAGTTGCCAAGCAGCTGGTATCCATTTGCGCGCATATCCTTGACTGCGGCAAGCTGCTCCTTTGGATCCATCGAGAAATGCTCGTTGCTCGCATCGATATTCGTGAGCAGATATACCTTCTTGATGTATCTCTTTCCATCTTCAACGACACCGCCGATCAATCCACAGGATTCATTTGGCAGCCCCTTCTTGCAATGCTCCAGAATCTTCTCATAATCTGCTTTTGTCATCACTAACATGGCTCTACCTACTTTCCGTCACACTCGACCTGTTCATAATCAATCAGCTTGTGAATCGTCGGATGGTCGCCACAGATTGCACATGTCTTATGGTTATCCGGAAGCTTGATCGTATGGAATTCCATCTTCAATGCATCAAAAGTCAGAAGCTTGCCTGTGAGCAGATCGCCGACGCCGATCAGGTACTTGATTGCTTCCATCGCCTGTAAGCTTCCGATGACACCTCCCATCGCACCAATGACGCCAGCCTGCTTACAGGTTGGAACTGCATCCTTTGGTGGTGGATTCTTGAATACACAACGATAGCAAGGGCCTTCTCCCGGCACATACGTCATAAGCTGGCCCTTGAAACGGATGATACCTGCATGGGAAAATGGCTTCTTCGCCATAACACAGGCATCATTGATCAGGAACTTCGCCGGGAAGTTATCGGTTCCATCAACGATGAAATCGTAATCCTTGATCAGATCCATGATATTTTCTGAGGTTACAAATTCACGGTATGTATTGACTGTGACGTCCGGGTTCATCGCATTCATTGTCTCTTTTGCGGATTTTACCTTCGCTTTGCCTACATCTGCAGTTCCATGAATGATCTGTCTCTGCAGATTTGAAAGGTCAACCTCATCGGCATCGACAATACCGATCGTACCAACGCCGGCTGCTGCCAGATACATTGCTGCAGGTGCGCCGAGACCTCCGGCACCGATGATTAAAACCTTGCCGTTCATCAGCTTCTTCTGTCCTTTTACACCGACTTCCTGCAGAATGATATGACGACTGTAACGTTCCATCTGTTCATTCGTAAATGCCATTAAAATGCGCCTCCTCCCATGAAGTACAGGAACTCTACCGTATCTCCGTCCTTCAGTTCTGTCTTGTCAAATGCGTCGCTGTCAACAAAGTCATCGTTGACGGTAACTGTTACATAATCCGGATTCTCCACCTTCTCATCTACGATGAGCTTTGCGATGGTTGTTCCTGCTTCTACTTCCTTCTTAACGCCTGCCACTACAACTGTCATTTATTTATCCTCCTTTGTTCCAAACAATTATGAAGTTTTTAGCCTATCTATGAGTTGTATATAATTACTATTCTACGCAGACCCGCTCTCGCTCACTTCCACACGCAGTGGTACTAAATTCATGACAAACGAGTTTGCCATTCATTAAGTACCAGCGTGTTCCAATGGTCTGCTTTAGAATTAGTAATTATATACAACTCTATTTACCGAATTAAACTTCATTATTGTTTGTAATTAACTTTGTGTGTCTTACTCCAATATCGTTTTCACTTTATCTTCCAGCTCCGGGCGCTTTACCAGTCCGCGGATGCGGTCAACTTCCCTGCCATCCTTGAAGAAGAGTATCGTTGGGGATGCCATCACCTGATATTCCCCGGCAAGGTCTGCATCGAAATTCACATTGACCTTGACAACCTTGACCTGATCCTCGTAATCATCCTCGATTCCGCCAAGGATCGGTGATAACTGCTTACATGGGATGCAGCTGTCAGAATAAAACTCTACAATCACCGGAAGCTTCTCTTTCAGCACTTCCGCTTCAAACTCTGCGGTTCCTACTCGTTTTGCCATCGCTGCCTCCTACTCTTCGACCTTCTTCACGATCAGATCGTATGTGCCGTTCTCGTTGTCGATCAGCTTTAAAATCTGCTGTCCTTCTTCCTTGAAGCTTCGTGGTACATTCTGCACCGGCTCACCATCGTTCATGGTAACTGCAAGCACCTGACCGATCTCCAGCTCTTCCATTGCTACCTTTGCCTTTACAAATGTCATCGGGCAGACAACATCTGTGATATCGACTCTCTCATCAATCTCAAAATCACCCATTATAAGCCTCCTTTATAACTTCCTTAAATTTATCGATTCCGACACGCTCCAGTGTAAAACGGAAACGCTCACTTGGATTTGCGTAATCATCAAAAAACTGAATGGCTGCATCTGTCACACGGAATAACTGTTCCTCCGATGTGATAACCGGAAGGAAGGATTCTCCCTTGCAGATCTGATTTCCGAACAAACCACCGAAGGATACGAGATATCCGCTTTCGCCCTTCCATGCATCTGTCGGACACGCCTTGGCACATCTGCCACAGTAATTACATTTGCTTGTATCGAGTATCAGCTTGCCATCCTCGATCGTGATCGCATTCTCGCGACACGCCTTCACACAGACACCACACATGATACAGCTTGGCTCATCGTAAGAAACAACACATGCGCCCTTGATTCCGACATCATTTTCCTCTGCCTTTAAGCAGTTGTTCTGACATCCAGTCACACCAAACTTAAACTTATGCGGCAATTCTCTCGCATAATACCGTGCGTCTAATTTCTTCGCAATGTCGTAGCTGTCGATATTTCCGCTCGGACAGATCTGATTTCCCTGACATGCAGTTACGGTACGCACACGCGGTCCACACACGCCCGGCTTACAGCCGCCCTTGGCAAGTTCTGCCTTTACTTCCTCCACATCATCAAGCTTGACAAATGGAATCTCCACACTCTGTCTCGATGTCAGATGGACATGTCCATCTCCATATTTTTCTGCTACTTCGGCAATCTTCTTCAGATTTTCCGCTGTCAGATTTCCTCCGACTACCTGTAAACGAAGCGAGAAGTTGTTCTTCTGCTTCTGTCTCATAAATCCACCTTTTTTTAATGCTGCATAATCAACTGCCATCTCTTTTCATCCTCCTGTTGGTAATGCATGCCATAACGTCTAAGCGAGTGCCGCTTTGAAATCTTCGATCAGATCCTCGATATCCTCTATGCCCACACTGATTCGGATCAGATCGTTGAAGACGCCTGCATCTTCTTTTTCTTTTTCTGTGCTATGTGCATTCAGCGTTGACTCCGGATGAATGATCAACGTCTTCGTGTCTCCGATGTTCGATACGATCTTTGGAATGCTCAGGTTGTTGATAATGGAAAATGCACGTTCCTTCGAACCTACCCGGATTGTTAAAATCGCGCCATATCCATTTGCAAGCACCTTATCTGCCACCTCATGCCAAGGACTACAGGCTAACCCCGGATAGTTCACCGTGATATCCGGGTATGTATTCAAAAACTCTGCAAGCGCCTTTGCATTACTGCAGGCACGCTCCATCCTAAGTCCCAATGTCTCCATTCCAATCAGGTTGTAAAATGCCGTCTGCGGTGCCATACAGGCTCCCGTATTGCGGAACAACCCATTCCGAAGCTTTGCTGTATAAGCCATTTTACCAAATCGCGCGTATTCTGCAACCCCCGGATATTTCTCTTTGTTCCATTTGAACCGTCCGCTTTCTGTGATCACACCGCTGATCGCGTTGCTGTTACCATTGATATATTTCGATGTGGAATTGACCACGATGTCTGCGCCCTTCTCAATCGGCTTTACCAGATATGCCGTTGCCACAGTATTATCCATCACAAGCGGCAGTTCATGTCGATGTGCCAATTTGGCAAGTGCCTCGATATCCACGACATCGAGCTTCGGATTGCCGATCGTCTCTGCGAATATCACACGCGTATTCTCATTGATCGCTGCCTCGACCGCATTCACATCGCTGATATCTACGAACACCGTCTTGATTCCAAATGCTTCGAAATCATGGAACACATCAATCGAACCGCCATACAGACTCGTCGATGCGACGATCTCCTGTCCGCATGTTACGATGTTCAAAAGAGCGTTCGTGATGGCTGCCATACCGGATGCACAGGCAACCGATGCAATTCCGCCTTCGAGTGTCGTCATACGTTCCTCAAAGGCAAAAATTGTCGGGTTATTGATTCGCGTATACGAAAATCCGGTTGCCTTATTGTGAAACAGTTTCTCGTGCTGTTCCGCAGATGGCTGGTAAAAAGCACTTGACTGATACACAGGTGTGAGTGTCGCGCCGGTATTGGCATCGCCCATTTTATTTCCATGTAAAAGTTTTGTATTAAACTTCATGATGTGGCGCCTCCTAAATATAATCTCTTCCTGCAACGATCGTACCCGCATATGCGGATGCGGTTCTTATCTGCCTGCTGACCTCTTCCTCATTTGTATCACCTGCAAATACGAGATCATAGGTTCCGGTAAGTGTCTTGTCCTGCTTCTCATTGACAAGCAGCAATACGACAAGTCCGGCACGGTGCAGATGCTTCACAACAGTCTCAATCGCCTCGCCATCGGCCGGTGCATATAGGTATGTATGACGTCCTTCGATGCTCAGTGCCTTCTCCACTTCCTCGACATACGCACGGTTAATCGTCTTTCCTTCCACGAACTTCACTGTAATTGCCTTCTGGCTCTTTAATGCGGCTCTTGTATTTCTGTCAACTCTGCCCTCGTACAATCCGGTTTCTTCGGTGTGTACCTGCTCTACGACACCGCAGGCAGAAGTCATATTTGTAACACGGTCGATCAGGATGAACTCGCCCAGTGTCTTATGATTCTTAAATTCATCGACCACGATTTTATCTGCCAGAGAGATCTTGCAGACCGCAATCTCATTTTTGCTTAAGCTGCTAACCTTCTTTTTCTCGCCGGTGTTGACATCGATTGCATATTCGATATCGGTCACGGCTCCAAGGATCATCTTCGTGCCAAGCTTGAAGAAGAAGTTCTTGCCGTTTTGCAGCTCCTCATCATCCATCCACAGCAGCGTTGCTGTGATCGAAGAAGCAACCTTCGCGCCGGATGCGACGGTCAAAACGCATCCTCTTGATACGTCCACCTCTCGATCAAGCTGGATGGTAACCGGCTGTCCCTTCGCTGCGGATTCGCTGTCCTTGTCACCGATGTAAATGCTCTTTACCTTCGCTGTCTCGTTGCTTGGAAGCGTTGTGATCTCGTCACCCACATGAATGCTTCCATGCTCGATCTGTCCCTGGAATCCACGGAACGTATGATCCGGACGGCACACACGCTGTACCGGCATATAAAATCCCTGCTCGCTGTCATCCTCCGCAATATCAATATCCTCGAGATACGGAAGCAATGCCTTGCCTGTGTACCATGGAATATTTTCTGACTTTGTTGTAACGTTATCGCCCTCAGTTGCGGAAACCGGAATGATCGTTACATTTGGAAGTGACAGCTCTTTTGTAAGCTCCGCAATCTGCTTCTCGATCTCACGGAAACGTGTCTCATCGTAACCGACAAGATCCATCTTATTGACTGCAAATACGAAGTACCGGATACCCATCAATGCACAGATTCTTGCATGCCGTCTTGTCTGGACGAGCACGCCCTGCTTGGCATCCACCAAGATTACGGCAAGATCTGCAAAGGATGCTCCGACTGCCATGTTTCTTGTGTACTCTTCATGTCCCGGTGTATCTGCCACGATAAAGCTTCGCTTGTCTGTTGTGAAATACCGGTAGGCAACGTCGATCGTGATACCCTGCTCACGCTCTGCCATCAGTCCATCTAACAGAAGGGAGTAATCGATTGCACCGCGGCGGCTTCCAACCTTACTGTCTAATTCAAGTGCCTTTTCCTGATCTGCGTAAAGCAGCTTGGAATCATATAAGATATGTCCGATCAATGTGGATTTTCCATCGTCCACACTACCGCAAGTGATAAATTTTAATAATCCGCTCATCTTAGAAATATCCCTCCCGTTTTCTTCGTTCCATGCTTCCGGCTGCCTCGTTGTCGATAACACGCGTTGTACGCTCGGAAGAAACTGCTGAAAGTGTTTCCTCTATAATTGCATCCAGTGTATCTGCGGTTGACTCGCATCCACCGGTCAACGGGTAACATCCAAGGGTACGGAAACGTACGCTCTTGTATTCAATCTTCTCGCCCGGCAGAAGCTTCATACGGTCATCATCTACCATGATGATATTTCCATCCCGGTATACGACCGGTCTCACCTTTGCAAAATACAGCGATGGGATCTCGATGTTCTCACGTTTGATATACTGCCAGATGTCTTTCTCTGTCCAGTTCGAAAGCGGAAATACCCGGACTTCCTCTTTCTTCTTGATCTTGGAATTGTAAAGCTTCCACATCTCCGGTCTCTGGTTCTTCGGATCCCATGCGTGATGCTCATTTCTAAAGGAGAAGATACGCTCTTTCGCTCTCGATTTCTCCTCGTCTCTTCTGCCGCCACCAAAGGCCGCGGTAAATCCATATTTGTCGAGTGCCTGCTTCAATGCCTGTGTCTTCATAATGTCTGTATATGCACTGCCGTGATCGAACGGATTGATGCCCTGCTTTACGCCTTCCTCGTTGATATACTCAATCATCTCAATGCCAAGCTTCTTTGCCATGTAATCCCGGAACTCGATCATCTCCTTGAACTTCCATGTCGTGTTGACATGCAGGAACGGAAATGGCGGCTTCTCCGGGTAAAATGCTTTCATCGCCAGATGCAGCATGACGGAGCTGTCCTTTCCGATGGAATAAAGCATAACCGGCTTCTCACACTCGGCTGCCACTTCTCTGATAATGTAAATCGCTTCTGCTTCCAATTCATCCAGATGTGATAACTGTCCCATCCTCTTGTACCTTCCTTTCGATCTAATACTTGTTCGATTCTTTCTGGTTGATCACAACCTGTTCGGTCGTGCCGTCCCGTTTCTCGATGTTCCAATAAAGCTTGCCGTCCTCTGCATTCACGGTCATCTTACTTCCCATGCCGCCGATGTCTGCGCCAAGGTATAAGGCGATCGCACCGAACTTGCATTCCTTGATGCACGAAGAACAGCCCCAGCAGTCTTTCGGGTAGCGCATGCATGCGGTTCCATCCGGATTTTTGCCGATCAGGCTGCCCGGACAGACGACTGCACATTTGCCACATTTCTTACATTTTTCTTTATCAATGATGATGCTCATAGATGTCCTCCCTTGTTACAATGTAACGAGATCATGGAAGATGATTTTAATCTCGCCGTCCTCGTATCTGGAGTTTACATATTTTAACCACGCATCGCTCTTCTCCGGATAATCCAGATTCTCTGCGAAGCTGTGCCATCGTGTCTCTTTTCTTGCCTCAAGATGTGCGATCACGGATAAGCATACAACCAATCGCTCCCGCAGCTCATAGACAAACATTAGCTCATGCATGTCGTCCGCCTTCACATCGGGTAAAAGCTCCTGCTGCTGCTTGATCTTCTGTTTTGCCAGCTCTAACTGCTTTGCGTTGAACTGATAATGGGTGGAGATTCCACCCGCGTAATTATCCATGACCTTCTGCATCGCTTCCTCAAGTGCCTCTGTCGTGAACATTCCGGAAGGGTTGTTCAGGTAATGGGTGTATTCGGTAATCTTATCCTCCACAACCGCCTGAAGCTTTGCATCGAGTGCCGCATCTGCGGATCTCTCATCCGATGTCCCTGCCTGCTCGTCGAGCATCTGTACGATATGCTTCGCTGCGATCTCACCCTCGACCATCGCGCCTGTCACATATTTCTGTGGACATCCACCTGCCACATCTCCGGCTGCATATAATCCATTGATCGTCGTCTGACGGTTCGTGTCAACCCAGTAGCCGCTCGCGGTATGTCCGCCTACAATGTACGGCTCGGTTCCTTCGATTTCGACATTCTGCTCACTCGGCTTCCTGCCGGATTCAAGCCATTTCAGTGTCTGGCTCGGCGCCATGTTCAGGTAAGCCTTTTTCAGCGATTCGTTCTGTTCCTCTGAAATACCTTCGGTACGAAGATAGCAAGGACCTCTGCCCTGCAGATTCTCCATCACCGTGCCATACACACGCTCCGAAGTTGTTAGTCCGTATTTTGTCTCATAGACCTCGCCGAGTGCATTGACCTGTTTCGCGCCAACGCCCTGGGCGATCGTTCCGGTCGGTGCGATCGTGTCCTTACAACGAAGGGCGATAAACCGCATCTCGAACGTTGTCATCTCGGCACCGCCGAGGATCCCCATTGCGAATCCCGCTCCAGTATTAAACGGCGGATACCACATCTTATGTCTCGAAAAGCCCGGATTGTTCGGTCGGTACAGACCAGCCGCACCTCCGGTTGCGCAAAGCACTTTCTTCGCCCGGATCACATAGACTTTCTGTTCCTCGATGGAAAATCCGATCGCACCCTTGATCTCGTTATCTTCAATCAGGTAATCGGTGATATTCACCCGGTTTAAGATCGTGACATCCGGAAGTGCTTCCACTGCCGATGCGAGAAGCGGTTTCATATTCTCGCCGTTGATCTTAATGTTCCGGTTGCCTCTGGCGACGTACTCTCCATTTTCATCCTTTAAGATGACCAGCCCAAGCTGTTCCATCTTCGCTGTCACACGGTTCAGGCCCTCGGACATCGTGAGAAGCAGATCCTCCCGCACGATGTTGTCCGCGTCCTTCTTCGCATACTCCACATAATCTTCCGGCTTTCTGCCCTTCACGATATAAGCATTGATCGCATTGACACCGGCAGCTAAGCATCCGCTCCGCTTGATGTTTGCCTTTTCCGCTATGATGATCTTGTAATCGGAATTCTCCCGCACGGTAAGTGCCGCATAGCATCCGGCGGTTCCGCCTCCGATGATCAGCACGTCCGTATGAAGAATCTCTGTGTTCTCGATATTCATAAGCGACTCCCTTCCAGTTTTCCTTTGCACTAGATGTAGAATACATCCTGCTCCTGCATCTCTTTATTCTCTAACAAATATGTCTTTTCTTCATCAAATACATATAACCGGTAGATCAGCACATGTACCGTCTCTCCGACCGATACAAGATCTTTTTCGAGCGACCGCTCGCCGGTTAACTCAATTCCGTTGATATCGACAACGACATCCATGCGGTTTCCTTTGAAAATCACTTCCTTGACCGTTCCAAGCTCGGCAGCACTGATATACCGGTCAAGCTTTCCGCTTTTCGAGATCTTCACGAACTCCGGCCGGATCACCGCCTTGTCTGCATGTGGGATTCGTTCAAATCCTTTCAACCGGTCGTAATCTTCCACCACCGATGACCGTCCGATAAACTGTGCCACAAACGGGGTATCCGGAGATTTGTAGATCGCAAGCGGTGTTCCCATCTGCTCAACCACGCCGTGGTTCGTGATGATAATCTCATCCGCAACCTCGACCGCCTCATCCTGATCATGTGTGACGAAGATACTTGTGATACCAAGCTTTGTAACCATCTCTTTTAACCATGTCCGAAGCTCGGTCCGCACCTTCGCGTCAATCGCTGCAAATGGTTCGTCCAACAACAGTACCTGTGGATTCGGAGCTAATGCTCTGGCGAATGCCACCCGCTGCCGCTGTCCACCGGATAGCTGATTCGGATACCGCTTCTCCATGCCGGCAAGTCCGGTCAGCGATAACAGCTCGGTCACACGTTCCTTAATCTGTTTCTTCGGCATCTTCTGAAGCTCCAATCCAAATGCTACATTTTCATATACCGTCATATAACGAAACAGCGCATAGCTTTGAAATACGAATCCGATTCCACGTTTTGACGCCGGGATATCATTGACGCGTTTGCCGTCAATAAATATATCACCTTCATTTGGATTCTCCAGTCCTGCGATCATCCGAAGAAGTGTTGTCTTTCCGCTTCCGGATGGTCCAAGCAGAGCGACCAGCTTTCCTTTCTCGACGCCGAAGCTCACATTGTCCGATGCAAGGAAATCACCATATTTTTTATAGATATTTTTCATTTCCACATACATAGTCTCTACCTTGTTCCTTTCGGCTCCTTCTCTTTTCCTCTATGCTCGATAATATTTCTTGCGATCAGTAAGATGATCGCTAAGATCACAAGAATCGAAGATACCGCAAATGCCGCGGTGATCGAGGTCTTCGTGCCTGACATATACAGGGCATCGATCTCAAGCGGCAGGGTGAATGTCTCGCCTCTCGTCTTCGAGAGCGCATTCACCGCACCGAACTCTCCCAGTGCCCGCGCCGTACAGAGGATGATGCCGTAGATCAGTCCCCATTTCATATGTGGAAATGTGATCTTCCGAAATATCGTGAATCCCTTTGCACCCATCAGCGCAGCGGCTTCTTCCTCATCCTTTCCCTGTACATTTAATACCGGGATGATCTCTCTTGAGACAAACGGAAATGTGACAAATACTGTGGCGAGCACTACGCCCGGAATTGCAAATGCGATTCTCACATCCGTTCCAAAATGCTGATTAAACGCCCGGAGCACCGGGTAGAACCATCCAAGTCTGCCGAAGGTCATCAGGTAGGCAAGTCCTACGATGACCGGCGATATCGAAAATGGGATATCAATCAAAGTTGCAAGAATCTGTTTGCCCCGGAAGGAAAACTTCGTGAGCAGCCATGCGGCGCAGATTCCAAATATCGTATTCACAACAACTGCGATACCGGTTGCAAGCAGCGTCACAAGCAGCGAGTGTCGCACATACTCCGTCGAGATCGACTCGATGTAAAATGCGAATCCCTCCCGCAGGGAATTGACGATCACAGAGAGTAGTGGCACGACCAGCATCAACACGATAAACAGTACCGTAATCGTGATTAATATAATTTTTGTCCGGCGTCTGCTTCGCTCTAATTTCTCATTTTCACTCATACCGGTTCCTCCCTCATAATGTATTGCCCCCTCACATCCGTTCGGCGGCAGATCGTCAGTGTCATCCTAATATGGGACTTCGTCCCATGGACACTGACTAAAGCAGATTCGTTCTGGCAGATTGTCTCGCCTGAACGATATTGATAAATAACAACAATACAAACGATATAATTAACATCAGCAGTGCAATCGCTGTGGCGCTCTCATAATCGATCATTCCAAGCTTCTGCATGATCACATACGAGATGACCTGCGTCTTGTCCTTCGCGCTGTTTCCCGATATGTAGATGACACTTCCGTACTCTCCGATGCCTCTGGCGAATGCCAGTCCGAATCCGGTCAGCAGTGCCGGTCGTAACTCCGGAAGGATCACGGCAAGAATTGTTTTCCTGCGGCTTGCGCCAAGCATAAACGCCGCTTCCTCATACTGTCCATCCATCTTCTCTAATACCGGCTGTACCGCCCGTACAACAAACGGGATTCCGACAAAGATCAGTGCGATCACAAGTCCGGTCTTCGTGTAAGCAATCTGAATTCCAAGCTTCGCGAATATCTTCCCGTAAAATCCACTGTCCGAAAAAAGCTTTGAAAGCGTGATACCTGCAACCGCAGTCGGAAGCGCAAACGGAAGCTCGATGAATCCATCTAACAGCTTCTTCCCCGGAAACTCATATTTGACAAGTGTCCATGCAAGGATCAATCCAAACACGGTATTGATCACAGCTGCCAGGAAGGAACATCCAACACTTGTCAGAAATGCATTTCTCACATTTTCCTTCATGATAAGCCGGAACCACTCCCCCGGCGAAAGCTTCAGTGCATAGACAAGCACCGATGCAAGCGGGATCAGTACGATCAGGGATAATAATGTAATTACGATTCCAAATGTCAGATGATATCCCGGAATCACACGCGTCTTTTTTGCTTTCTTCATCGCTTTTGTACTCTTTCCTCTACGAATGGTTATAGATCTGATCGAACAATGCACCATCATCGAAATACGTTTCATAGGCGTTGTCCCATCCGCCAAAGTCATCGATACTCCACAGATCGATAGTCAGTTCAAATTTATCTGCATATTCCTTCAGGATTTCTGCATCGGCCGGACGATATCCATAGGTTCCGATCAACCGTTGTGCCTCATCACTGTACAGATATTCAAGATACTGCCTGCTTACTTCCTGCGTGCCGTTGGCATCTGCATTGTCATCGACGATTGCCACACTCGGCTGTGCCAGTATACTGACGGAAGGATTGATGATCTCATATTCACCGGCATAAGAATTCTGGATTGTGATTGCCTCATTCTCCCATGCCACAAGCACATCGCCCTTTTTGTTCTCTACGAAGGTCGTTGTAGCGCCTCTGGCACCGGAATCCATCACAGAAACCCGGCTGTATAACTTCCGCATGAAATCCTGTTGCCCAGATTCTTCCTTATTTACCGTCTTCGCATAGCTTAAAGCAGCCAAGAAATTCCAGCACGCGCCACCGCTGCTCTTCGGGTCGGGCGTAATAACCTCCACATCCTCACGGATCAGATCATTCCAATCCTGAATCTGCTTCGGGTTACCCTTTCTTACAAGGAATACGATGGTCGATGTATATGGAGAGGAATCATCGCTGAATTCCTCTTTCCATCCCGCATCGATCAATCCGGTATTCTGGATCAGTGTAATATCATGTTCGAGTGCGAGTGTTACAACATCCGCATTACAGCCCTCCACGACGGATAGCGCCTGTGCACCGGAACCACCATGCGACTGGATAACCTCCACAGTCTCGCCATATGTATCCTGATAATGTTCCTCGAACATCTGATTATATGCTTCATAGAATTCCCGCGTCGGATCATATGACACATTTGTAATTCGGATTGTCCCGTCCTCCTGCTTTCCGCATCCGGTCAGAAGGAGCGCAAATGCAAGGAGTCCGAGCATCAGTTTTTTCTTCATAATGTTCCTTTTTTATACAAAGAGTGAAGTTGATAAATATCTCTCCCCGGTATCCGGAAGCAATACAACGATTGTCTTTCCTTCATTCTCCGGACGCTTTGCAAGCTCGGTTGCAGCGAACAGTGCAGCTCCGGAAGAGATACCAACGAGTACGCCATCGGTTCTTGCTACATCTCTGGATGTCTCAAATGCTGCATCGTTTTCTACCGGGATGATCTCATCTAAGATATCCATACGAAGCACATCTGGTACGAATCCGGCACCGATACCCTGAATCTTATGTGGACCCGGCTTTCCTCCGGAAAGAACCGGGGAGCTTGCAGGCTCTACTGCAACCACCTTCACATCCGGATTTTTCTCTTTCAGCCCAAGTCCGGTTCCTGTTACGGTTCCGCCTGTACCTACGGCTGATACGAAGATGTCAACCTGTCCGTCTGTATCATTCCAGATCTCCTGTGCTGTCGTTGCCTTATGGATGGCTGGATTTGCAGCATTCTCAAACTGCTGTGGAATAAATGCATTTCCATATTCCTCCTTCAGACTCTCTGCCTTGGCGATTGCGCCCTTCATGCCATCGCGTCCAGGTGTCAGGACGATTTCTGCTCCAAGTGCACCTACGATCTTCCGACGCTCCACACTCATCGTATCCGGCATCGTCAGAATCAGATGCAGTCCCTTTGCCGCACATACAAATGCAAGACCGATTCCGGTGTTACCGCTTGTCGGCTCAATAATGATCGTATCCTGATTGATCTTGCCATCCTTGATTCCCTGCTCGATCATCGCATTTGCAACACGGTCCTTCACACTTCCAAGTGGGTTGAAGTACTCAAGCTTGACTACGATCTTTGCCTTCAAGTCCTGCTCCTTCTCGTAATTTGTAAGCTCCAGAAGCGGAGTATTTCCAATCAATTCAGTTAACTGTTTTGCAATCTTCATCTTTGTTTTCTCCTTTTCTTTTTCGTTTCTATTTTTGCCATTTCCTACATTTCATACCTCTTTAGTAGGAATAGTATGTATTCGTTGAGAAGATATTACTACTCAATTCCTACAAAGTCAATAGGTTTTCGAGGAAAATTAGAAAAATTTAGAAAAAAAGACGCACATTTTTATTGTACGTCTACTTCCCCACTGCCCGCCGCAGTTTCTTCAGATATTCCTGCGTCTTTTTATAGGTTGCTTCTTCCACGGACTGATTCGAGAAGCCCGCGATATTCAAGATTTCAATTACTGTTCCGGCTTGCGGTTCCAACTCTGTTCTCGCCTCTCCCTGTGCCATATGGGTAAGCATATATTGGATTTGATTCTCATAGTTTTTACATGTTGCAAACTCCGTATGCCGTTTCTCGTAACGTTTCACCATCCGGCTGTAATATAAGATCAGCTTATCATTATAGGAAGCTTTGGCAAATCGGATATAGAATAACATCCATAGTACAAACTGTTTTCCAAGCAGAAATACAACAAATCCAGCAGCGATCACAGCCAGTCCATACACGATATTCCGCATCAGATTGTCCGGAATCGTCAGTGCATTTCCATTCTCTGTAACCGTATCGGAACCACTTTCGTCGCCGCCCATGAAATCTGCAAACTCATCCCAGAAATTCGTGATATCCTCATCGTCGCTTGACGACGGTGTCACATCCACCGGATACCAGCCGATTACCGGATCGTACACCTCCACCCATGCATGTGCATCGGCATCAGTCACATCCACTTTTACATATGCAGTCTCACCAATCTCAGAATAGCCATCATAATAATCTGCATAATCCGCGCCATCGACCAGCTCGCCACTTAATATCTGATCGTAATCAATCGCATAACCTTCCACATACCGTGCCGGAATTCCCATGTATCGGAAGATCAGCACCGCCGCACTTGCAAAATAAGAACAATAGCCTTTCTTATTTTCCAACAGGAAATAGTTGACAAAATCCTTTTTCTTTGGTGTCTTTCCCGGACGGACGGTATACGGATAATTCTCCTGATAATAATTTTTCAGTTCCTCGATCACATGATCTGTCGTTCCGATTGTTCCAAGCTCCGATGCAACCTGTGACACCGCCTCTAAATTCTCCTCCGGCACATACAGATCCATATCATTATACGCCACAGACTCTGACGTCACGGATGCACGGTTTCCTGCCACACGCGGATAATAGGTGATCGTATAACCGTTCCGTATCGCTTCTGCGTCCGCAGTATAATACGGCTGATACAACTGCGGATACACACCCACACACTGAATCTCCATCGTTGCTTTGGCACTGCCCTCACGGTTCTCCTCGTATTGTTCTTTCAGCGATCTTACCTCCGCACTCGTGTCCATGCCATCATAATTCCGGATTTCACTCATCGGTGTCCACTCGTTCGCATATGGGTTATATCGGACGCCAGTAAAAGATTTCAGGTAGATCCGGTTTGATGTATATGGTGCCATCTTCACAACCAGATCGGTCTGGTTATCCAGATAAACCGTAGAAACCTCTCCCAGCTTTCCACCTCCAACACCGCCGTTGGTACCAGTTCTGTGATACAAGCCCTCAAAACCGTCGACCAGTAACGTCGACATCGCCGCCATTGTCAGATCTTTATATTTGTTTCCGGTGTATCCGACATTAAATGACTCCTTCGGGCGAAAGCTGCTTGCCGCCGTCACGACCAGTATTGCAGTAACTACCGCCAGTACCCCTGCCTGCACCATTGCTTTCACGTCATAGACATAGGCAACCTCTTTTTTCTTTTTTCCCTGCACCTGAAACTGTGCATTGCTCCGCTTGACTGATACCTGCGGACTGTAATGCTTTCCCGCCTTAAATATAATCGCCATAGCCACACCGGCAAGCATCATAAGCACATACAACAGATCCGGCTCCATCGTCAGATAAAGCGGAATCAGATTCAGACACATGATAATCACGATTGCCGTCACATACTGCATCCGTCGGGAAATATAGACATTTAATAAGATGTCAAGCACAATACCGATAAAGAGTGCCACAAACGTGACTGTCACATACCGGTTGCCAATTTTCTCCTCATATAACCTCTGAATATCCACATCGAAATACTGGGCTGCATTATCGACCGTGATGTTCACGATCGCATAAAATCCACTGTTGATGTAATCGCGGAATGTAAATACCAGAAATGCAAAGGTGACAAACAAAAACAGATAACCGAGGTTTTCCACCATCAATCGGTAATACAACATTGCACAGCCAAGCGATGTCAGTAAAATCAAAGCATGGCAAAGCCCGACATGAAACGAAATGTCAAATGCCGTCAGATAAAAACCGATACTTCCCATCGAAAGAAGATAGACAATGAAGCCCTTCAACAACAGAGTAAGCACCCGGTTTTCCTTCTTCTCGAAGAATTCCTCCTGCAGGTACACACCCTCGCACAGTTCCATCGATTCAATTGTATCTGCATGTTTCTTTTTTGCCATATTATAACCTACTCATTTTCCCGCACCTGCATCTGCGCACCCTGTCCATCACTAAATACATGCAGATATGCATGCATTTCCGGGTGCACCAGTGCCATATGATCTGCCGCTTCACTCGGATTCTTATATGCCTTCTCATAATACAAACGGGCAAACGCCGCATCTAGTTCTTCCTTATAATCAATCCTCACATCTTCATATTCATAGCGGTTTGTACTCCAATACAAAAGCCGCACGGTCGTCTGCTCCTGTATCAGTTCCAGAATCACGGAATACGTCATCGTCAGAATCGCCGCCAGATTCACCGGTTGATCGATAAAAAGCTCCGGCACGATCACAAGCTGGTGATCCGACATACTCACGCGATCCTTCACCATCAGGATATCCCGCTTTGCTGACAGCTTCCAGTGGATACTCATCAGCTTATCGCCCGGAATATACTCCCGGACTTCCTGCACGTCAGAGAAATCATTGCCCCGTTTTGAGCTTTCCTCGCTCTCCAACATGCCCTGTTCAAGTGCCGTCTTTTCATATGCGATATCCGTCACAGCCCGCGGCAGGATACTAAGCTCCGCCGTCTGCTCCACGTTTTTCTTCAATCGAAAAAATCCCATCAGATCTTTGATATACACACGTGACACACTGATCTTTAACAGTCCCGGATACGTCGCCACAACCGGAAGCGTAAGGGTATATCCTTTTCCCGCATGTACCGGCACGGAAAATACCTGTTGCCCGATCGTTTCCATCAGAGTGTTCTCCACATTTACGATCAGCTTCGTATCCAGCGAGACAAACCACGTTGGATTTTTGATCTGTATCGTAAAATACGCAGTCTCCCCCTGTACCCCATAGGAATCCTGCGCATGATGAATCTCTACCTGCAAATAATGCCGCAATACCCACACCGACATTGCGGAAAGGATTGGTCCAGCCACCATCAGCACAAGCACCAGAAAATAAAACTGGCTATGCAGAAAATAGTAGATCATCCCATTTACAAAGAGCAATAACCCATATCCAATTATCCGAACAATATATTCTGCCAATCCTTATACCCTCGGTGCTGTAACATTTGCGATCACCATTCCAATCGCCTGCTGCATTGTGATACCCTGTGCCTTTCCACGTGCTGACAGCTTCACACGATGTCCTAATACATCACGCGCTACATCCTGCACATCCTTGGCACAGACATAATCTCTGCCGTCGATCACTGCCATTGCCTTTGCCATACGCAAAAGTGCGATCGTACCTCGCGGGCTGGCTCCCATCGAAAAGATTTCCATCGTCCGGGTTGCCTCCACCAGATTTACAATATACTCATAGATTTCATCTTTCACATAGAGATCATTTGTCATCGCACGCAACGCAAGCACCTCTTCCATCGAGATGACTTCCTGCACCTTCGAAAGTGGTTTCCCTGCATTTCCTTTCAGAATTGCCACTGCATCTGCATGACTTGGATACCCCATGGACAAACACACCATAAAACGGTCAAGCTGGGATTCCGGCAGCATCTGCGTACCAGAAGAACCATATGGATTCTCTGTTGCGATTACGACAAATGGATCTGGCAACGGCCGGGTCACACCGTCAACCGTCGCCGTTTTTTCTTCCATAACTTCAAGCAATGCGGACTGTGTCTTCGGCGAGGTTCGGTTAATCTCATCCGCTAAGAACAGATTCGTAAATACCGCACCTTCCCGGTATTCAAACTCCTTGGTGGCAGAGTTATACATGGAAAATCCCAGGATATCACTCGGCAGTACATCCGGCGTAAACTGCACACGCTTATAGTGCATTGACATACTCTTTGCAAAGGTTGTTGCAAGCGTCGTCTTACCTACACCCGGAATATCCTCCATCAGAATATGTCCGCCTGCAATCACGGCAGCAAGAACCTTCTTTACAACATCCTCCTTGCCCTTGATCACTTTATTTACTTCCGCCTGCACCTGTTCGAGCTTCTGACTCATTCCGTCCATCTGCACACCTCCCGCATCTTTACAACTATCTTATTCCTTTACGATTCCGAGCTTCTTTGCCTCATCCGATACTGCCTTGGCAACGACCTTTGCCACTCTCTCATCAAAAGCACCCGGAATGATATACTCCTCATTTAATTCCTCATCTGTTACGATCGAAGCAATTGCCTTGGCTGCCGCAATCTTCATCTCCTCTGTGATTGCCTTTGCCTTCGCATCCAGCGCACCACGGAAAATACCAGGGAATACAAGCACGTTGTTGATCTGGTTTGGATAATCAGAACGACCGGTTGCCATCACGCGCACGCCGCCCTTCTTTGCTTCCTCTGGCATGATCTCCGGTGTTGGATTTGCCATTGCGAATACGATTGGATCGTTTGCCATCGATGCGACCATCTCTGCAGTTACAATATTCGGTGCAGACACACCGATAAAAACATCCTTGCCCTTCATGATCTCAGCAAGTGCCCCAGTCTGCTTATCTTTATTTGTCACCTCTGCCATCGCTGCTTGTGCCGGATTCATCCAGTCCTCACCCGGACAAAGTGCTCCGTTTTTATCGACCAGTACAACATTCCCGATACCGAGTGCGAGCAACAGCTTGCAGATAGAAATACCTGCGGAACCAGCTCCATTGATCACAACATTTGCCTTATCAAATGGCTTTCCAACCAGCTTCAATGCATTGATCAATCCTGCCGATACAACAATCGCTGTACCATGCTGATCATCATGGAATACCGGAATATCCAGCTCTTCCTTCAGACGGCTCTCAATCTCAAAACAACGTGGAGCAGAAATATCCTCCAGATTGATACCACCGAATACCGGTGCGATCCGCTTTACTGTTTCCACGATCTCATCGACATCTTTTGTATCCAGACAGATTGGAAATGCATCCACGCCTGCAAACCGTTTGAACAGCACAGACTTTCCTTCCATAACTGGAATCGCAGCCTCCGGTCCGATGTCGCCAAGTCCAAGTACAGCCGTACCATCGGATACAACAGCAACGGTATTTGCCTTGCAGGTATATTTGTATACGTCAGCCGGATTCGCATGAATCTTACGGCATGGCTCTGCAACACCTGGTGTATAAGCGGTGCTTAAGTCATCGCGGTCATTGATTGCGACCTTGGAGACAACCTCCAGCTTTCCGTGATTTTCTTCATGCATCTTCAAGCTCATCTGATTATAGTCCATCTTTGTTTCCCTCTGCTTTCTTATTTCATTTATTTTAGTTCATCTTTACATGATCAATTTCGTCATTGCAGTTTTTGATTGACTCTTTTGCAGCGTCAATCTTCTCTACCAACGGTGAAAATTCCGGATCCATCTGCGCACCCTCTTTTACCTTATTGTAGAAGATCTCACCGATTGCCTCATATGTCTCCTTGATATTTGCCTTTTCCTTGCTGATCTTTGCTTTCAGCTTTGTAACCTCCACTGCGTCACCAGCTTCACTCTTCACTGTCTTTACAAAATCCTTAAATGCCATTTTCATACCCTCCTACACTTTTTCTATTTTACTAACAGGTACTGCCTGTCTTTTTATACAACTTCAAACCATACATCTGTCCAAACAGATTTACCACTGCACAAACCAGATTTGCAATCAGCACATACAGGTAAATCGTATAAAGTCCGATCTGCTTATGCATCTCCACTCTGGAGAACATATTGGCGATATCTCCGGTCTTTGCATGTCCAACCAGATAGAGCACCAATGCTGCAACCGCCAGAACTGTCATGGCAACCGAAATTGGGAAGAGTGGTTTCTTCTTTGGATTGATTGCTGTTACCGTACCTACCAGAGATAACACCACTTGTACCGCCATCAGCAGTCCCATCACATACAGAAAGATGCGGATCGATGGACTGAAATCCGCCGCAACCAGATTATCGCTCAAAAGCACGATATCGGTCTGAGTCTCATCATACAGAGTCTGCAGAATATAATAAAATCCTCTTGCTGCTACAATCATCGCAACCACTGCGGAAGCAGCTGCCATAATCGTCATGATCATAGACATGCCGGAATAGAAATTCATCTTCACATCTGCGGCTGTCTCCGGCTGCGCGTTCTTTGCTTCTACTGGTTTCGGTTCTGGCTTTTTCTCTGCCTGCGGCTGTTTTGGCTGCGCCTTCTCCTGTGCCTGTCTCAGCTCCTTTTTTTCCTGTTGTCTTTCTTTTTTGCTCTTACTCATCTTCTCCATCTCCTCATATATCTACCATTTTTACATCATGTCAAACAAACTGAGCTGTGTTCCAATCGTCTTATTCTTATACTCCCGCGTGAACCGAAGCAGTTCTTCCTTATCATACTGGATTCCATGCGCCTCGCAGGTCTCACGGATGCACGCCATAATCTCGGTATAATTTTTTGTCTTCAATGTCTTCTCGTCTGCGTAAACTGCCTCATACTGATCGTAGATATCCGGGAAATTCTTATAGAGCTGCTGATAAAACCGCTCCCGGTTTCCCTCTCTTAAAACCGGACACATTTTGTCCGTCAGGATTCCATATACGCCCGCTTTCACACAGTACGACAACAACCCCTGTATGTTCTCCATGTCATCATTGATAAACGGCAGGATTGGTGCCAGGTTGACGATCACTGTGATGCCCCGCTCCGTGAGCTGCTGCATCAGCGAAAACCGCTCTGATGGAAGCGACGTTCCAGGCTCTAACTTTTTCGCGAGCGAATCATCATAGGTACTCAGCCGCACGATCACGATGCATTTGGTCTTACGGTTGATCTTATCTAAGATATCAATATCCCGCAGTGCAAGCATTGAATGTGTATGTAATACCAATCCAAAATCAAACCGCTCGATCTGGTTCAGACACCGCCGCACCAGTTGCAATTCCTCTTCGAGCGGAATATACGGCTCCGACGAAGAACCGATCTGTATCATGCTCCTTGTCCGCTTTTTCTTCAATGCATACTCCAGCATATCCACAGCATGGGCTTTTACCTCGATATCTTCAAATTCGTGATCCATCCGGTGGCAGGTACTGCGTGCATCGCAGAACACACACGAATAACTGCATCCCCGATAGATATTCAGACCATTCTGCGGAGATAAAATTGCTTTTACTTCCTTGTAATGCATAACTTATCCTCTGTCTTTCCCTACTATATAAAATCGAAGCTCACCTGTTCATATTCAAGATCCTGATAAACAAGTTCCTCCTGCTCGACTTTGCTTGTATAATCGACAACTACGGTCAGCTGCTTTCCGCCTGCCATCTGTTGTCCTAAAATATAATTGACATCGAATCGTCCGGTGATTGCTGGTGTTGCCCCACGTGCCGGCACGATCAGCTGTACATGATTTGCCGCAAGCAATGCGAAGATCGGCTCCCAAATATACACATCCTTCGCCGCACCAAACGGGTTATCAATAAAGATCGTCTTTGTTCCTGTATCCTCATTTCCAATCCGGTACATACCGGAAATGTAATTGATGATGGAAATCAGGAATTGGATATAAATACCCTGCGACTGTCCGGTACTTCCAACGGCCTCCTCGTATTTCAGATAACGGCTCTGTTCTTTGATTCTTTCCCGCTTATACAGACTCAGCTTGATCGCATTCATATCGGTTACAATCACACTGAACAATTTCTTTAAAGTCAAACTGTTCCTAATAAATTTCATCCGGTCGCGATCCTGCTCATAATCATCTGCCTGTGCCACGATGCGGTCTACATAATCCGACATCCGCTGTTTCAAAAACTCATCCTTCACATATGGCACCTGTAAGCCTACCATCTGGATCACTTCATCCTCCATGATAATCCGGGAAAGCTTCGGTAATTTATCCAGCTCCGTCCGCACATCCAAACACCGTTGCAGGCACTGCTCCTCGAAGTTTGCTTTGAGCCCCTCCATATCGGTCAGACTCTTCTCCACACGGTCACGTTCCAGACGCACATATCCAACCATAGACTCCAGATTGTCCACCAATGCCTTTGCCTCTGCATAATTCTCTGGAATCCGCACATCGTCCCGGATCGTTCCCGCAAGCTCATACGCATGCATCTCATCAAACGCCTGTGCCGTATTGCCCTTAAATTTGAGCAGCTCATTTTTCGCACGGTCAAGCTGTTTGCATGTCCGGTCGAAATTCATAAGCTGGGATTCAAACATCTCCCGTAATGTCTCTTTATCCTCTAACATCGGTGTCGCATCTTCCAGACTGATCTCATGTGTCGTTACGATCCGCTTGACATCCTTATACAGATCTGTCATATACCGCTGCCGTTTCTCATAGGTACGATACTCTTCGTCGCACGCCTTTGCTTCCGCCTCCAGCCGTGCCAGCAATGTCTGCCCGCTTTCAAGACTGGCAATGATCTCTGACTCACTTGCATCCACTTCCTCGTAAGAACCATATCCATTCTGGATATTCTCGATTGCATATTGAATGCTTCCATCTAACTTATCTGCTTTGGAGCGGATCTCGGAAAGCTGCCGTTCCTCTTTCTTTAACTGTTCCTTCGTCTGTGCAATATTCTCCCGGCATACGGTAAGCACCGCATCATCCGAGAAATACAGCAGATTCCGGCTTTCCAGATCTGCCAGTTCTTTAAAATCAACACCTCTGCGCTCGATTGATTTTCTGGATTTTTCCATCGAAGCAAGCAATGTGGCGATCACGAGCTGCTTATCTTCCATCGCACGCATATCGCCGCGGTTCTCATCAACCATTGTCCGGAATCTCGCCCGTAAATCCTCATCCGAAATCGTTAATACTTCGTATTCCTGATCGACATTATAATAAGACTCATAATTATCTTTCCATTCACGTACAAGCGTATCCAGCTGTTCCTGCATGAAACGTATTTTCGCTTCTGTTTGCTCTGTATCAAGCCGGCTGTCTCCGCCCTGTGCCACGAACGATGCTTTCTGTTCTTCCAGACGCTCCAGTGCCTTTTCTGCCTCTGCCTGCCGCTGTTCCTGTGTAGCAATCACAGAGGTTAACTGCTCCACGGTATATAACCGGTTCACATCCTGTATGCATGCTTCGTATTCCTGCTTACAATTTTCCTGTTTTTCTTTCGATGCCGCAATCTTCTTGCGGATTATTTCGAGCTCATCCATGCATGCGGTAAGCTGCGTCTCTAATTCCGTCGCCGTCTTTCTTGCATCTGCCAGACGTTTTCCTGCCTCCAACAGATCCCGGTCAGACAGACGGATTAAAAATGCCTGATCCTCCCGGTATGCAGAAAGCATCTCCTCCTGCATGGCAAGCTGATCGCCAATCTCTGTTTCCCGCTGCCGCTCCTTTGCGACCAGTGTGCTGATCGTCTCGGCATCCAGCAGATACTCCGGTGTTGCCGACACCGCAAACACATTGTCTCCGAGATGCATCGCCATCTCTTCCATCCGGTCACGGTCATAAATATAGACTGGAACTTCGCCTGTATCAATTGTGCGGATATTCGGATCTTCTGCCAGGGTATCGTAGTCCTCTGCCACAATCCCATAAACAAGCTGTGGATTTGCTGAAAGTACCGCCGCCTGCTTGTCCGCCGGCAGAGCCGATACATAATCCATTCCGTACATAGCTGCACTTCCATGCCGTGTCTCAATATAATCCAATACCTTCTTGGCAGCCTCGGATACTCCGATCAATCTGCCCTCCGCCAGTCGCTCCGCATTCTTGGCGCATTCCACACCCTGCTTTTTCAGTGCCTCTATCTTGAGCACCGCATCACGGATACGATCTGCCAGCACATCCGACAGTGCTTCCATCTCGGATGCCCCGTAAATTGTCTGTATCTTATGCAGTTTTTCTGCTGCTTCCTCAAATGCCTGTTCCTTCGTCAGAAGCTCCGCAAGCTGCTTCTCATTTTCTGCCTGCTGCAAGCGAAGCTGCATCAGCCGTTCCTTCTGCGCTTCTTCCTGTTTCCTGCAATCTGCGACAAGCGCTTCCTCCTGTGTCTGCTGTTCCTGCAAAGATGCCAGTAACTCTTTGGACTCTGCAAGCTGCTCATCCACTTTCGTAAACCGGATCTCATTCATCTCCATACGGATTGCGGAAAGCTGTTCGGATAACTGCCGGATCTGCGTCTCAGCCTCCTGCTTGCTATGCTCATACACTGCCTGCTGCACCTGCATCTCAGCAAGCATCTTCTCATTATATTTCTGCTTTGCGACCTCACGCTTTAATTCTTCCGTATCGGCTGCAATCTGGTTGCGCAGGTTCGTCATCTGCACATCCATGCGCATCTTTATATTATAGGCATAGGTATATAACTGTGTCTCATCAAAGGCTGACGCATTCATCTGCGCCTTTACCCACGCCTCCAGTTCATCCTTTTTCCTGCGGTCATCCACATATTCGAGATACTCGTTAATACTCTCTTTTTTTGCGAACTCCGCCTGCTCAGTCTCCAGACGGCTCTGTTCCATTTCAAGCTGTTTTTCCGCCTGTTTAATCTGTCCGTAAAGCTGTTCGAGATATCGTTTATCCCGTGCAACCTTCAGGCATTCCATCCGTTTTCTCTGGTCGTCCTTTGCCGCACGCTTCCCATTGCGCGTCTGCTCCAGCTTTTCCAGCGTCTCGGCATCATTTTTTACAAACTCTTCTCCAGTCACGCAGATATCCGCCAGAAGCTTCTCCATATTCGTCTGCTCCTGATACAGACTCATAAATGACGCGACTTTATCCCGCAGCACCTCGATCAGCTCCGCCTGATGGTCATAGCTTGTAATATCCTTTTTCTTCTTAGCAAGGATCGTAAGCTGCTCCTTGATATCCATGAGCATCTTCGCCATTGTGTCAGAATCCTCGCCGTCACGCATCGTCTTTACTGCATACGCTTTCTCGATGATGCCCTCGATCAGCAGATCCTCCACGACCTTTCGCGTCGTCTTATAATTCGTCTCGAAGTAGGTACGCACATGCCCCTCGGTCTTATTGATTCCTCGGATGATCTCCCACTGGCTCTCATGCAGACCATATCCGCTGATAAACCGCTGGTATTCACCCTTCCGGTCAAAGATGCAGACCTTCAGTGACATATCACGATGTTCTAACTCTTTCAGATAATTCCGCAATCCCTGAAACGTGATGCGCTCTTTGTCCTTCGACAACGGCAGATTGATAATATCATTTTTATTGTACTCCCGGTAGAAAATACAGTAATTGAAATACTCAATCGCTGCCACATCCTTCTTCGCCGTCTCGCCCTCGACATCCTTCGCTTTGCGCGCGCAGAATCCCGTCGTCATATAGCGATAGCCTTCCTTGCGATCCTGCTCATCCAACTTCCATTCGACGAGAGAATGGATGGTTGTATTTCCATTTCCGGTACGAAACAGCTTTTCAATCGGCTGTTTCTCATCGAGTGTACAGTTTGGAATCATGTTCTGCATCAAAAGCAGCATCAGCACACTCTTTCCACCACCATTTGCCAGATCGTACAAAGTGTTCTTTCCATACATCCGCATGGTAAAATCATCGTAGTACTGCGTTCCAAAATTATATTTTACATTGTTGACACGAATACGGTTGATACTAGGCATTTGTCTCTCCTCCCAGTACTTTGTAGATTTTTCCTTTGTACTCCTCGAAATAGTTCTCCACGATCGCATGGAAACGGTCAGTTGGATAATAGCGGTCTTCCACCGCGATAAATAATTTCTGTTCCTGTAAGAAATTAAACGTCAGTTTCACATATCCGGTACGGGACGCACGGCTGGCACGGTTCTTGTCCTTCTCATCGGAAGTCACAAGTGGAAGCTCATCCCACAAAAGCGCCAGTGACTTGAAACTGTCCGCTTCCACATCACTCATGGAATACACAGACAGATCCTTTGTAATTGACGCAAGATACGTTGTTACCTGCTCTAAAATATCTTCGAGCCGCACATATTCCTTCACCTGATACGATGCGGAATCCTGATAGAACAGTAACAGGAAATTGTACATGATAAAATATACCATATACAGCTCCCGGTTTAACCGTAGCCCAAGCAGACGCTTCATATCATCGTTTGTATATCCAAACACGCGGTTTCCCTCACCGGCAGTCAGATAGACCGCATCCTGATATTCATATAAATTCAAATTCAGTTTTTTCATCATCTTGGTTACAATGTCGTACACAGCAGCATTTGCATAAAATTCTTCATACAGATCCCGTGTGTCCGGATTGCTTCTGGAGATTTCCTGCCCGGTAATCAACGCGGCATATACATCCAATGCTTTTTCCAGATTTCGCTGTTCCATTACTCGGCTGCCTCCCTTTCAAAATTCATATCCGTTACCACAAACGGCTCGACGGCTTCTATATCCTGCATCTGTGGTTTGATCTCTACCTCATCCGTTCCAAATGTGATTGTGAATCGAATATCTCGAATGCGTTCCTTTTCTTCCTCTGCCAGATGTTCGACGACCATCTCTTCTAACATCGTTTCCTGCTTCTCCAGCATTTCATCAACCCGATACGACCGCTTCCCGGATAAATGTACCAGGAACGCATAGTAATCGCGGTTTGTATAGATTTCCTCGCCAAATTTTATTTCAAGGATTCCATTGTATTCCTTCAAGGTAACACGATTCCACTTCTTCAACTGATCGCAGAGCTCGTAGAACAGGTGGGCGAAGTTTCGTCCGATCTTCTCCTCCAGAATCTCGTCCTCGTACTTGAAATCCGGTGTCAGTTCCCGCTTTTCAATCTTCTCTGTATCCTGCTTCTCATCACTTCGAAGCGTCAGGATATTGTCGATGTTCCGCATCGTGAAATACTTATCCATCCGCGGCGCAAACAGCGGTTCCAGCACATGTGCCAGCAGATCCGGCTGATCTTGCTTCATAATCGTATTTAACGCCTGCTTAAAATCAAAGACTGGTCTTAATTTCCGTAATTTCGCCCGGTTGATGATCTGATCGGACAACTGTGACAGCTCGGTTGTCTCACCGATCAAGCGGCTATGATTGTAGATTGTTTTCTTTAACTCTGTCTCCAACTGGCTGATCTCCGAGAGTGCCTTCGAATGCAGGGTCGGTGAACCTCCATCGGTATCGCGTTCAAACTCTGCCTTTTCAATCGCCTTATCGACCAGCGCCTTGTTCTTCACAAATAATTTCTGCTCTTCGGTAAACCACTTTGCCGTCGTGTCCATGAAATGTTCATACGCCTTTGCACCCTCGAACACATCCACTCCAAGCAGCTTTACGACCTGCTCCTTCTGCTCAATCAACGAGATCACCTGACTGTTGATCCGACGAACCACATCGATACCGCCCTTGAAGTTGTTCGCATTGATCATCTTCTCAAGCAACAACTGGGATACATTGATCTTGCTCTCGTCTTTGATTTCCTTCGTATCCAGATAGAACTCAATGCCCTCTGGCGTAATCGTATAATAAACCGTCCCCTGCGCGATATGACTGTCAATCAGCTTCACGCGTGCGACCTTGTTTTCCCGCACTTCCGGATCATAGAAATGAAACTCAAACGCCCGCCCGTCATTTTTAATCTTATCAAAAATATAGGAGATCAGTTCGCGCAGCTCTACCGGTTCCTCTTCCAGCTTGAAATCCCGCGTCAGAAGTTCCCGCAGGAAATCCTCATATTCTTCATACGTGACGTCCTTTTCGTGGAAATTGTTTTCATTGATGAAAAACCGCAAGGACGCCATCGTGATATATCCCATATCTAAAAACGCATACTTACCTTCCTTGTACTGTGTAAAAGTCGTCTCATTCAACACGAAAAACGGATAGTACTTTTTCAGATTCTGCATCCGCGCACTATGTTCTGCAATTATATCGTTGATCATTACGTGTTTTAAAGCCATGCGTTTTCTCCTGGTTCGGCAGTAGTTTACATAAATGGGCATACTGCCGCATAATTATAATAATTATAATACATGCAGACACAGGAAACAAGAGAAATACAGAAGAAAAACGTCGAAAAAAGTCGCCCTACATGATGTAGAGCGACTCGCATCTAGTCTTTTTTAAAGAAGTTACTTATTAAGCCTTACCAACAGATCCGAAAAGTTCCATCTTCTCTTTTACTGTTGCCTTGATAGCTTCTGCACCAGGTGCAAGGAGCTTACGTGGATCAAATCCCTTACCCTCGAGATCCTTACCAGCTTCAATGTACTTTCTTGTAGCTTCCTGGAATGAAAGCTGACACTCTGTATTTACGTTGATCTTAGATACACCAAGTGTAATTGCCTTCTTGATCATATCAGCAGGAATACCTGTACCACCGTGAAGTACGAGAGGCATAATGCCTGTCTTCTGCTGGATAGCATCCAATGTCTCGAAAGAAAGTCCCTTCCAGTTTGCCGGATACTTACCATGGATATTACCGATACCTGCAGCAAGCATGTCTACGCCAAGATCAGCGATTGTCTTACATTCTTCAGGATCTGCACACTCACCCATACCTACAACGCCGTCTTCTTCTCCACCGATAGAACCAACTTCACACTCGATAGAAAGACCAAGCTGATGAGCTACGTTTACGAGCTCTGTAGACTTAGCAAGGTTCTCTTCGAATGGATAGTGAGAACCATCAAACATGATAGATGTGAAACCAGCCTTGATACACTTATAACATCCTTCGTATGTTCCATGATCCAAATGAAGTGCTACTGGAACTGTGATTCCAAGTTCCTCGTCCATAGCCTTAACCATAGCTGCAACTGTCTTGAATCCTGTCATATACTTTCCGGCACCCTCAGATACACCAAGGATAACTGGGGAGTTGAGCTCCTGTGCTGTTAAAAGAATTGACTTTGTCCACTCAAGGTTATTGATGTTGAACTGACCAACTGCATAATGACCAGCTTTAGCCTTTTTCAACATTTCTGTAGCTGAAACTAACATTTGTAATTCCTCCATTTTTCTTTAATTTTATCCTAGATAAGCATATTATACTATACTATCCGAAAAAATAAAAGACTATTGCTTACAATAATCTAAAAATTTCTCTTTGATTTCTTCCCGGTCTTTTCCCATAACCAGAGAAAGCTCACTGTATAAGCCCTCCTCGGCGAGCTTCATATACCGTTCATCAGTTACCGTCACTTTCTTGCCATGTGACTCACGCTCTTCTTTCCGGATCAGAAGTGCCTTGATTACCTTGACACACTGGCGCAGATCACAGCTTTTCATTGCCTTTTTGTAACTGTCATCCCGCATCCGCTCACTCTCTACCTGCAATGGTTCGATTTCCTTGACCTCTTCCATCAAAGCTGCCGCCTCATCGGCTGTGATCACACTCCGAAGCACAACCCGGCTATTGTCTGTCGGGCAAAACAACCGACTGTCCCTTGTCTTTTCCGGCACTAACACATAATACAATTTGTCTTCATCAATTCCCGCTATATCCGGATGTGTGATCTCCTCCACCCGGCATATACCATTGCTTCCATATACGATATAATCGCCTACATGAAACACTCTCTCGCCTCCATCTTTCTATTAAACCCTCTTATATTCTACCTATTTATAATATCACTTTTGCAGGCAAATCGTAAGTCGGTTTTTCTGAATCTCCAGATTTTCAGCACTTTTGCAAAGATAGTTTCCTATTTTTTTGTGTTTTTTCACAATAGTATGCTACAAATTTTACAATTTTTGAAAATTATGTTGAATTTTCAGTTAAAATGTCGATAATGAAATTATAAGGTTCGTGGTTTGTTTTATGGAACAAGGGGGAATTTTCTTTGCGAAAAAATATAGGATTGCTAATCAATGATTTGAATACTCCATTTACATCAGAGGCAGTCAAAGGTGCCGAGCTTGGCGCACGTGCCATCGATGCAAATATGTATATCTTTCCGGGTATGTATCTTGATAATACCCTTATTTCTGATGACCATTTACAGTACGAATATCAGTATAATACCCTGTTCCAGTTTGCAAATGATAATCACCTGGATATTTTATATATTATGATGGGACTGATCGGTTGTCGTATTGATCTTGACGCCCGCCGCAGATTCCTTGCACAATTTCTTGGAATTCCGGTTGTCATCCTCTACACCGATATGCCAGGGTATCCATCTATGATTTTTGATAATCAGGGCGCCTTCATGCAGGGCATCCGGCATCTGATCGTCGATCACGGTGCGAAGAACATCGGTTACGTCAGCGGTCCAAAGACCAATATTGACGCAATGGAACGTCTGAATGCCTATCGCAAGGTTCTGGAAGAACAGAATATTCCATATAACGAAAACTATGTTGTCTATGGCAATTTCGAGGATAGTAGTGAAAAGCTGATCGGAGCTTTCGTCTCAACCCATCCGGAATTAGATGCCGTCGTATTTGCAAATGATGAAATGGCAAAAGGCGGATATCGTGTATTTGCCAAGCTTGGACTGAAGGTCGGCAAGGACATCTTAGCAATCGGCTTTGATAATGCGCCTTACGCGTCCACATTAAATCCACCTCTCACAACCGTCGAGGCAAACGCAGCTGAGCTTGCATACAAGGCAATCCTCCATATGGCGGATTTCTTAGATGAGAATACAGCACCTGTCGCACAGCGTGTTGCAACCCATTATATTCACCGCTGCTCCTGCGGCTGTGCGAACTACGATTATGATTCTCTGGCAGCAAAACTGCAATTGGTTGGACTTCTCGACGAGAAGAAACGTCCAGAGATTCTGAAACATATTATGAACTATCTGTTCAGCACCTACGCTGACACAAACATCATCCTCCAGTTAAAGGATGACCTGTCCGTATTTTTCCGTCTGATCTGCGATCTGACAACATCAAACGATATTGCAGCAGATCGAATGGATGTCCAGACATTGTTCACACAGATTATCGAACAGCCGATTTTCTCCTATACTTCGGTAGAGCTTTTTGTGAATCTGCTGTTCTCCTTACAATTTGTATTGGAGCGTCAGATTGAAGATCCAGAGAAGCGGATTGCTTTCGTCGATGTCTTTTCATCGATGTATCAGCAGCTTTCCATCTCCAACTTCCGTACCTACCAGAGGCAGTACGGCAGTATGGCACAGATCACACATCTGGTGGACGAAATCAGCGCAAACCTGTCACAATCCAGACTGATGGATCTTCCATTTGAATCCATCCTGAAAAATATGAGTGCGATTGGTATCCACTCTTCGTTCTTATATACGTTCAAACAGCCGATCAATCATCCACACGACACAGTATTCCTCAAACCGGATTCGCTGTTGTTACGTGCCTATACGATTGAAAACCAGTCCTTCGGTGTACCGAAGAACGAACAGCTTGTAACAATTAACAGCATTTTCAACAACACAAAGATGCAGCAGGATAAACGGAGAACTTACATCCTTGCACCGCTGTTCTCACAGGAACAGTTGCTTGGTCTGATTGTCTGTGATACGGAGCTTGATTATTTCAATATGGTTCCATCCCTTGGCATCCATATTTCTGCCGCGTTAAAGACGATGCTTTTGTTAGAACAGCAGAAAGAAATCAGTGAACATCTGCAGCAAAACTTAGAGCAGATGTCCAAGCATAATCTGATCTTAAAGGAGATCTCCAAGACCGATCAGCTGACCGGCTTATACAACCGCTGGGGATTCTTAGACTACGTCAAGACGATCATTGAGAATCCGATGAACCAGAACCGAGAGGTACTTGTTCTATATGCAGACATGGACAACCTGAAGATGATCAACGATAAATACGGGCACGACGAAGGTGATTTTGCCCTCCGGGAAATCGGTATGATTTTAAAAGAAGCATTCCGAAATACCGATGTTATCTCCCGCTTCGGCGGAGACGAGTTTGTAGCTTTCGCACTGCTTGGTATTCCAAACTACGAAAAGATCATGAAGCATCGTATCGCAGAAATCACAGAACGCCATAATCAGATGGTTCAAAAGCCATACCGGATTGAGATGAGTATCGGTATCTGTGAAGTTGCCTGTACAAAAGATCTGGATATCGAAGAGGTGTTGGAACAGGCAGATAAAAAACTGTACATCGAAAAGAAAGCGAAGAAAGAAAAACAAAAAAAGTAGAGCCAACCGCTCTACTTTTTCTTTATTCCTCTACAAATCCACGGAAGCCTTTTTCCACAACACGTCTTGGAATCATCACCATATGTCCACAAGTCTGGCACTTCAACCGGAAATCCATGCCAACACGCTGGATCTCCCATGTATTTCCACCACACGGATGCGGCTTCTTCATTCGAATGATCTGTCCAATCTGAAAATCCATTTATTATAACCTCTTTCCTATGTTACATCGATCATCCCCAACAGTATTAACACTATACAGAAACATAACCGCCCGTATTCTCATGTATTATCGCAGGATGATCTGCACCATCTCTTCCGCATTCTCTGCAAGATATCTGCAATCACAGGCTTCAAACTCTTCTTTACTGCCATATCCAAACAGTACACCGATCGTCTCGATTCCAAATGCTCTGGCACCGATTACATCGAACTCCCGGTCACCAACCATAATGATATCGTCCATCGAAGGTTTTCCCTGATCTGCCGCAATCCCGGCAAGCAGATACTCAATCACCGCTGCCTTTGTATCTCTTGATTTGTCAAAGGTACTGCCTGCAATGATATCAAAATATCCATCCAACTTCAGATGTTCCAGAATCTGTTTTGCATAAAGCTCCGGCTTCGACGTTGCCACATACAGATGACAACCACGCTCCTGAAGCGTCTGAAATGCAGCTTCCATCCCCGGCATAATACCATTTTGGTAGATACCCTTCGTGCTGTAATATTCCCGGTAATACAACACCGCCTGTTCTGCCTCTTCTTCCGAGAGTCCATGAAATTCCCGGAACGAATCCCGAAGTGGGGGGCCAATGTAAGGATACAACGTCGTCCGATCTTCTACTGTAATTCCAAACTTCGAAAGCGCATACAACACGCCATTGATGATACCCTCTTCCGGTTCCGTGATCGTCCCATCAAGGTCAAAAAATACATACTTATACATATCAGTTCTTCAGGTACAGAATGATGCTCTTTCGTGTGATAATACCGATAAAACAATCCCGGTCATCGACCACGCAGAGGAAATTCCGATCCAGAATCCTTTCCATAATCTCATCTTTTTCCACAGTATTTAATACCTTCGCGCCTTCGTCTTTGTTGACGATATCTGCTACCTTATACTTTGCGAGGTTCTCACGTCCGTGTTCCATGACCGCACGCAGGAAATCACCCTCACTGGCGATCCCGACATACCGTCCCTGGTCATCCACCACAGGGATTGCCGTATATGTGGCACCAAGCAGAAATGCAACTGCCTGATCCAGAGGATCATTTGCATTTAAGTACGTCAATGTGTGCTTCGGAATCAAAATACTAAATATATTCATATGTAACCTCCTGGCTCAAAATAAGCTGCTGATTGATTCAAACCAGCAGCCTATACATAAGTCTCAATTTGCTTACAGCTGCTCTGCCATCTCCAGAAGCAGTCTCTCTGTCTTCTTCCATCCAAGGCAAGGATCTGTGATTGACTTACCATAGCATCCTCCACCGATTGGCTGATTTCCATCCTCGATATAACTTTCCACCATCACGCCCTTGACCAGATGCTTTACCTCATCGCTATGTCTTCTGCTGTGCAGAATCTCATTTACGATACGAGGCTGCTCATCCCACTTCTTACCGGAGTTGTTGTGATTTGCATCCACAATACATGCAGGATTCACAAGCTTATACTTGCCATACGCCTCAGCAAGGTACTTCAGATCCTCATAATGATAATTTGGAATCGAACGTCCGCTCTTGCTCAAAGATCCACGCAGGATACAGTGTGCCAATGGGTTTCCATCGGTCTTTGCCTCGTATCCTGAGAACAGGAATGTATGCTTTGCCTGTGCAGCCACACAAGAATTGAGCATAACGGAGAAATCACCACTTGTCGGGTTCTTCATTCCAACCGGAACGTCAATACCGCTCGATGTCAGACGATGTGCCTGATTCTCCACACTTCTTGCACCGATTGCCACATAAGATAAAATATCCTCGAGATATGGCCAGTTATCCGTATACAGCATCTCATCGGCTGCAGTCAGTCCTGTCTCACGGATTGCTTTGATGTGCATCTTTCGGATTGCCTTCACACCCTCGATGAAATCCGGCTTATCCTCCGGATTCGGCTGATGCAGCATGCCCTTATATCCGGAACCATTTGTACGCGGTTTATTCGTATAGATTCTAGGAATTACAAAAACCTTATCCTTGATCTTCTCTGCAACAGCTGCCAGTCTGCAGAGATAATCGAGCACCGAATTCTCATAATCTGCTGAACAAGGACCAATGATTGCGATAAACTTATCGGATTCACCGGTAAATATCTTCTTAATCTCAGCATCTCTTTTTGCCTTGATCTCCTGTAACTCTTTGTCCATCGGATGCGCTGCGCGAATCTCTTCCGGCGTTGGAACCGCCTTTACCATATGTAAACCCATTTCTTTTTCCTCCAAATATTACTTATGCGTCTTTGTCAATATTCGCAAATACATATCTAAGCTGTTTTTTGAATGCACAGCCTGACTTGCACACACAGACACAATTTGTATTATAACATACTTACTCGATAGACTTCAACGATTCCGCCATATCTATTTTATCAATTTTCCGACGCATCACCAGATCCACAATAATCAGGAATGCCAGTACAATCAGAACGCTATACAGATAACTGATATTCATGATTCTCGTTGCAAATGCCACCATATCGACCTGAATCTGGGACATAACAAACCGATGCAGCAAACAGCCAAGTGGAAGTCCGACAACGATTCCCATCAGCGTCAGTATGAAATTCTCCCGAAAAACATACGATCCTGTCTCTCGCGGATAAAAACCAAGTACCTTGATTGTTGCAATCTCCCGCACACGCTCCGTAATATTGATATTGCTTAAGTTGAATAACACGATAAATGCAAGCGCACCCGCACTGCCAATTACAAGTCCGACAACCGCATCCATCATCTTCATCATATTCTCCACACGGTCTTTGATGTCTGCAACAACTGAGACGCTCATCACATTGGAGAGTGCAGATAATTTCCCGCCTGCCTCATAAGCGGTACTGTCTGTATCGACATGCAAATACATTGTATTTGCCTCGCATGCTTTGTCAAAATACTGCTCATAGCATTCCGGTGTGATATATGCGTAGTGCCATACATAGTTTTCGAAGATTCCCGATACGGTCAGCGTCACATCTCCCGCATCCGTATCATGCAGGGTAATCGGATCGCCAACCGTCACATCCGCAATCTCCGCAATCTTCTTTGACAACATCACCTCACCGTTTCCCGGATAAGTGCCATTGCTGGTTGTCATATCAAACTTCACAAAGCTTTCTAAATCTTCCGGCTCTGCAGCAATTAGATACACTGTTTTAATTACAGAAGCTGCATGATATTCCACCGTGCTTTTCAGGATTGCCGTAGATGATTCAAAGCCATCGCCGACGGCATCTTCCACCTCCTGCTGTATATCCTCGTTATATGTGCCATTCAGGGTTACTTCCATATCGTAAGTATCAATATCTCCATACTGGAATTCCGCCAGATTTGATACTGAATCCTTCACTCCAAGCCCCGTCAGGACAAGTGCCGTACATCCGGCGATACCAAGCAGCATCATGAACATACGCTTCTTAAAACGGAATACATTTCGTGCTGTTACCTTATGTAAGAACTTCATCGGCTTCCAGATAAATGGAATCCGCTCCAGTAAGATACGTTTTCCTGCTGCCGGAGCCTTCGGCCGGATCAGCTCTGCCGGCATACACCGAAGCTCATTGATACAGGCAAGGAATGCCGTTCCCATTGAGCAAAGCAGCGACACAATCAGGCAGATTACCAGAAGTCCTGGTGAAAAATAAAATTCAATGCCTGTTCCGAAATCATACAACATCTTATACGCCTCAGATATTACATATGGGAACAGATAGCTTCCTCCGAAGAATCCGATCACGCAGCCAAGGAACGCCGAGCTTCCGGAATAAATCAGATACTTCGCCATAATGCGTCCATTCGTATAACCAAGTGCCCGGTATGTTCCGATCTGTCCACGCTCATCATCCACCATACGTGTCATCGTCGTCGAACAGACAAGTGCCGCAATCAGGAAGAAGAAAATCGGGAATACCTTTGCTACGCCATCGACGATGTTCGTATCATTGTCATAGCACATATAACCGACATTCGTCGAACGATCCAGCACATACGTCTTTACATCTCCAAATGCTTCCTTCGCCGCCTGTTCTCCATATTCCTGTACGAGTGCATCCTGTTGTTCCTGCGTAAGAGGCTGTAACTGTTCCATCTGGGCTATCTGCTCCTGTGTGAGCGTTCCGCTCTGCGCATCCTGCATCATCGCCTGTAATTCTTGCTGTTGCTTTTCAACCGCGTCCTCCACAAGTGTCCTGCCCAGCTCTGTCACAAGCCGGTCATACCGGTTATCCGTAACCGTCTTCAACGCTGTTTCCATATCCGGGGTGACGTCGTCGATAAAATCATCATAAGCATCCGTGTAAATATCATAGGAATCCTGACTTTTCACATAGATTTCCTTATATGCATCAAAGGAAAATCCGCCTTCCGGAATAAAGATAAATGCACTGATCCGTCCATTTCCAAGATCCGTCGTTCCACGTTCGATATTGATATAGATTGGCGAATTCACCGTACCGACAACTTTGTATTTCTTGTGTGCAAATGCATCTTTTGTATCCTGCGTATTGCTGTCCGCAATCTCAATTTCCTGTCCGATGATATCCTGTCCCTTGAACTGATATGCATCCACCACACATTCATCGTCTGCTTCCGGCATACGACCATCCCGCAGTTCCAGTGTATTCACATGCTCCGTAATGGACTGTGCGCGCAACACCTTCTCCTTACCATCCGCATCTTCATAGATCATATCCTCGTAGTAAGAGCCATCTGCCGCCAGCACATGCTCCTGCTTCCGCATTTCCTCTACCTCATCTGCATCAAATCCAATCGAAGAAAGCAGCCGGAAATCATAGAAGTTATGCTCTCGCAAATACTTATTTCCGGTTTCCACCATGCCCGGCTTTGTCACCTTCAGTCCGGAGAAAAATCCAACGCCCAGCGCAATGATTGCAAGAATTGCCAGGTACCGTCCCATACTCTGTCCAATTGTTCTACGTATATTTTTTCTATATGCCCGCATCTTCTATCACCACTCAATTTCTTCTACCGGTACAATCTGTTCATTCATCTTCACCGAAGCAATCTTACCACTCTTTACTTTAATGATCCGGTCTGCCATAGCCGTAAGTGCCTGATTGTGGGTGATGATCACAACGGTCATGCCACGCTTCCGGCTGCAATCCTGCAGCAGCTTTAAAATTGCCTTTCCCGTCTCATAATCGAGAGCACCGGTCGGTTCATCACAGAGCAGAAGCTTCGGATTCTTTGCGAGTGCGCGTGCGATTGCCACACGCTGCTGTTCTCCACCGGATAGCTGTGCCGGGAAGTTATTCATACGTTCTTCCAATCCGACATGGGCAAGCACCTCCGATGGATTCATCGGATCCTTGGACAACTGAGACGCGATCTCGACATTCTCCAGTGCAGTCAGGTTCGGGATCAGATTATAAAACTGAAATACGAATCCGATATCCCGCCGTCTGTACGTCGCGAGCTGTTTCTTGTTGTAATCCGAAACCGCTGTGCCATCCAGATACACCTCTCCTTCAGTCAGGCGATCCATACCGCCAAGGATATTGAGCAGGGTGGTCTTACCTGCCCCCGACTGTCCTACGATGACACAGATCTCACCCTTCCCGATCTCAAAGGATGCATCCTTTAAGGCTTCAACACTGACATCACCGGTCTTATAGGTTTTGCTTACGTTCTTAAACTCTACATAACTCATTTGCGTGTTCCTTTCTAATTTATCTGTGATAATTGCAAAATAATTCGATATACCTGAGTATAACATACTGTTTCCCTGCGATATATCAATTTCACGAAGCATATAATGTATTGCAACCAAGAAATACTAAATGTTCCAATCTACAATCTCTCATGCTTCCGCAGCCGCTGCCAATTCGCCATCCTTGGCTCTATTTATGGAACATCAAGTATTTCTAAGTTGCAAACATATCATATGCTTCATGAAATGATATATTGAAGGTGAACAATCATGTTATATCTCAATCATATCCAATTCTATTTTGCAATTATATATAACTGATGTTACTTTCCCCAGCTTGCGATTCGAAGTAACACTTCCTTGTCAAGAGGATATGGACAAAGCGCAAGCTTCGCTTTATTATCGGCTACAATGTCAACGACCTGACGGATGTTTTCTTCCGGCAGGATACCACAATCGCTCACCACCTGAAAGAAATCTGCGAATTCATCCACTGAAGCAAATCCAATTGCTGATAACAGATATTCCTGATCTGCTGCATCTGCCTCACGAATATATCCCGGCAGGAAATACCCGATTGCAATGCCATGCGGCACGCCAAGCTCATAAGTGATCGCATAACTTAAACTGTGCGGAATCGTCGTTCCCGTCTGTGCGATCGCCATACCTGCGAGTGTCGATGCCAACAGGAAATTGCTGTAATCCTCGTCTGTCATCTCCCTCATACCAAGCAGGGCATCCTTGCTTCTCGCCCAGACCTTTAGGCCCTGATCAACGAACATCCGGCTGTAATCCGTCGCGGTCGTATTCAGATAACTCTCAATCATATGTCCAAGCGCATCAATCGCGGTCTGTCCAATGACTTTCTTCGATGCAGTCTTCAGATATTTCGGATCCGCCAATGCAAGCACCGGGAATACGCGGTGCGGCAGGGATGCCTTTGTCCGTTTCGCATGGACAGTAAGCACAGCGACGCCCGTCACCTCTGATCCGGTTCCACAGGTCGTCGGAATCGTCACAACCGGAAGTGCCTTTGTATGTGCTGCACTCTCATACAGATACTCCGCATCCTTCTCCGGGTTGGCAAGCATAATCGCAATCGCCTTTGCCGCATCCATCGGTGAACCACCGCCAATCGCAATTACGAAATCCACGCCATTTCTTTTTCCAAACTCGGTCGCTTTCATAACCGTTTCCACAGAGGGATTTTCTTCGATCCCATCATACTGCACATGTTTCTTTCCATATGCATCAAGTGCTGCCTCCACATCTGCAAGCGCTCCATTCGCGCGTGCGGAATATTTTCCTGTCACAATCAGTGCGTAGCTTCCATAGCCTGCCAATTCCTCTGCATGTACCTTTACTGCATCTATCTCCTGGTATACTTTTGTTGGTATGTAATATTTCATATTCTGTCTCCAATCATCTGCCTGATTCCGAAGTTTCCCCGCGGTACAGACTTCTAATAATATGTTATAATGGATATCCATATTTTTCAAGCGTTGTTTTGTGAATTGTTTGTGTTTTGCGCAACCAAAAAGACATGACATACATTTTGATGTGTATATCATGTCTTTCTTTTTACTCAAACAATCTCATCAATACATCATAGACTTCCTTCGCCACCGCCAGTTTGTACATTAACCTGCTTGGTTGCTGTGGAATCTCGACAACATAGGACCTAACAGTACCTTTCAGGCTTATCGCAAAATAAACCTGTCCGGGAACCGATGCATCCGCATTGTCCGGATCCGTATTTCCCATCGTTCCGGTGACACCGATTCCGATGTCCGCACCATACATATTCGCGCAGGCGGTCGCCATGGCTTCCGCTGTCTCCTTCGAATACACCGTATACTTATGAATCACCTCAGCGGACACACCCTGCATGATCTTCGTCTCATTGCTATATGTAATGCTCGCACCTTTGAAGATGGCAGATGCCCCTTCTGTATCCGTAATCAGAGACGCAATCTGTCCGGCAGTCGCACTCTCCATCGTCGTGATCGACATGTTCCATTCGATCAGAAGTTCTGTCAATTTACGATAGTCTTGGCGGATATCTTTTTCCACATATTTTTTCTTGACTGGACGAACCTTCGGTTCTTTCTTCTTGTCTGCTTTTTCCTTTTTTACATTCTCCTGCTTCACCGTATCTGGACTGCGCAAGAGATTCGATTCCTCACAGTATGGACAGATTTTGTATCTGTCTCCGTTATAATAATGACCATTTTCACATTTTCTGATATTCATAATTTTAACCTCGGTTATGTTATTCATTTGAAAATTATCTTTATTATAACGTAAGTGCAGGAAAATAACCAGATGGATATTTCATCTAAACTCTCTTTGCTCCACATATCATACAGACATTTGCGAATTCCGAATTTAATCCATTACACATCGCGCATCTCCATGTAGACGCTGCCAGAACGTTTGTCTCCTGAAGATCTGACATATCCATCATGCCATCTCCCATAAGAACGCTTGTCTCACCAGCTTTCATTGAAGCGACATCCTGCATATTGCTCTCTGCTAATATTGGCATCTTCTGTGGAGCAAATGCCACAGAATGTCGTGCCCGCATCTTAGCCCGAATATCCTCCATATTTAAATTCGTACCTGTGCGCTGTTCTTCCGAAAAAGCAAGATCGATATCATTAATCTGATCCGTCTTTTTTTGATCCTGTACAGGCAAAGTGTTCCACCAGGAAAACCCATCTCTGCACAACTCAATCAACATGTATACAGAACCACCTATTTGGATTTTATCCTTATGATTCAAATAACAGCTTTCCGTTGCACGCACATCGTTTACACTAATTTCTCCAGTTGAGCTTTCCAAGTTCAAAACGATTTTCTGCTGCATTATATCAAACGACAGTGTGCAATGATGCTCTGGCAAAACATATGCGTCTCCCTGTATGCAAATCGTATTTTCTGCACTACTTCCAATAAAATTGTCACAGGTAAATATCGGATATTGCTTCCCGTATTCCAATCCGGATACTGCCACCAGCCATCCTACCGGAAGTAAATTCTGTACATGCGACTGCTGTACAACTGGTTGCTGCACAACCGGCTGCTGTTTTTGAGGAACCATATCCTCGTTCTGATATAAAAGTTCACCGATCATACCTGCATCGGTTGGGATATATGCAACCGTATCACCCGCTGTTGCATTTCTTCCATATGCAATTGTTTCCGGCATATTTTCATCAATCTGATAACCCTGTACCGGTTTTGCCTCCTCATCTTGAGGAATATTTTTTGCCGGCTCCGCCTCCTTGCAATGGGGACATGTTTGATATTTGTCCCCATTGTAAAAATGTCCTCGCTCACACTTTTTGATATTCATGTCTATGCATTCCTCTTTTTATCTACCTTGTAAACAGATGTTTTCTCTTGTCAAAATATGATTTGTTCAGCACTACATAAAATGCTGTTACTGCCACAATTATACCACAGCTAATCAAAATCGCACCTATTACATCATCACTCATCGCATTTCCGCCATTCTCGATCCACGCATATGTATTTTCTTCAATAAATACAAGCTGCATCATAATTGCATTATACAGACATAAACATGCTGCAATCATAAAATTGACCAGATAATAGTTTCTTGGACCGCTAGTTTTAAACTCTGCCAACTCATTTCGCACTACTATACAGATAACTGCTGTAGTTATTGCCAAAATTCCCAAAATTACATACTGTATTATAATAGAATCAATGCTATCCGAATAGCTGTCAAACAAACCATCTGTCCATTCCCAATATTGCATATTCGGTTTTGAATCCTGCATATCTGAAACAGTAGAAAATGCCATAAATGCAAGCATTCCACATATAAATGCAGAAAAAAACAGCTGAAAATAAATGACGAACTTATACCATGCCATCGGCTGTTGCGGCATATAATTTCCATACACAGCATTCGCATTCGCATTTGCATCTGCATAAACCGGTTGCTGATATGGTTGTACATATGGCTGTTGTGCGACTACCTTGTCACCTACCGATATCTCAATCCGACTTCCGTCCTGGAAAGATCGTGCCAGTACTATGCTGTCTCCCATGTTCAATTTTGCCCGCTTCGTCCTGCTTCCATTTACATAGATTCCATTTGTACTGTTCATGTCTTCTATATAATACTGCATTCCCTCACGATATATCACACCATGCACACGCGACACAAAATCATAATTAAAGACAATATCATTATCCGGCTGCCGTCCAAAGCTTACCACTTCTTTTTGAAAAGCTTCAATATTATATTTCCTCTGATTTCCATTTGGATCAACTACTATAATATCCATATTCGTCTCCTCTCCGTGTCTCCTGCCTAAACCTTTCTCAGTCTTCGCAATACAAGACCAGACGCAACAGAAAATCCTACGATAAACAATAGCAGGATTCCCCACACTGTCAGTATATGCTGCAGATTATGTGTAAAAAAGTCCTCTGCCTTATGTACAATTTCAAATCCCTGATCCTGCATCTTCAACTTCAGATCATTCAGATTTGCAGTTGAACCATATCCTTCCATCGACCATCGGCACACTGTCAAATACGATACAACTTCCGTAGCATCCTCCAGATTAAAGATGACGCCCGAAAACAGAATCTGCGGCATAAGCAGAATTGGAGCCACTGTCATCGCCCGATCCGCATTTGAGAACAGCGACGACACAAACAGTCCCATAGCCGCCGCTGCCATAGCCGTTCCCCACGTCGTCATACAATATTCCAGATATGCAGGCATGCAGATTCCCTCCCCGGGATATTTCAACAAAACAGTAAATGTTGTCACAATCAATAATGTCTGAATCAGACATAAAAGTCCCAACACTACCACTTTACTGAGAATATAACTGCACAGATTTAATCCTGTCATATATTCCCGCTTCAATATATTGCGTTCCTTACAAATCTCCTGAATGGAACTTAAGATTCCAATCCAGAAACCACAACACGAAAGCGCAAACAGCAGACTCTTTGTAACCTCATACTGTTCAAATTCCTTTCCATTTGCGACAAGTGTGATCAGATACGCCAGTAACGGGGCCTGTAACAATAGCAATAACATACGTTGCCTGTCGTTTAGCATCAGTTTTATATATCGTGCACTCAAAACACCAAATTGTCTGACAAATCCCTTTTTCGACGTTTTTTTGATTTTCTCACTATCAGAACTACCCCCTGATGTATTCTGCACATTCACCTTTTCAGCATACCGACTTTGCCAGAAACCAGCATGCTTACTAATCATTTCATATACATCTACAATATCTTCTGTCTGGAAAAACGCCAATGCCTCCTGATAGGTTCCGCTAAAACACAGCTTTCCGCCAGTTCCCATAAACACAATTTTATCATACATATCCAGATTCAGAGTACTGTGTGTAACCAGAATAACTGTCTTACCAGAAACCGTCATTCCCTTCAATGTACGAATCAGACTCCGCTCCGTTCCAGGATCCAGCCCTGAAGCTGGTTCATCCAGGAAGAACAGCTTTGGATCGGTCAGTAACTCCACAGCGATACTTGCCCGCTTACGTTGTCCACCAGAAAGATTTCGTACAAACGTGTCCTTGCGTTCTGTCAGTTCCACTGTATCAATCACTTTATCCACGATTGCATGCAGTTCCTCTTCCTTTACATCCTTTGGCAATCGAAGTTTTGCAGAATAATATAGCATGGACTCCACAGTCAGATTATCGTACACAATATCCTGCTGCGGAACATAGCCAATAATATGCTTCAGCATATCAAAATTCTGATACAACCCAACTTCATTTACAAGTACCTCACCTGCTGTCGGTTTACTATAGCCACTGATACAGTTCATCAATGTTGATTTTCCGGCACCAGAACCACCGATAATCGCAACAAGTTCTCCCGGTGCAATCCTCAGGTTCACATGATCACAAATAGTAATATCCTTATGTTTTCCAACACGTTTCTGCACGTTCTTAACCTGTACAGAAATTCCATTTCTTGCACAGACATAAGAAAGTGTCCCATTTGCATAAATGATTCTCGTATGAGATATCAAAATAAAGTCTTTATCCCGAAGCTTTACCTTATCATGTATTTTCTTCCCATTAACATACACACCATTTGTGCTGTTTAAATCTCGAAGAATAAAGTCTGATCCGTATCTCATCACTTCCGCATGTTTATGCGAAATACTCACATGTTTCAGACAGATATCATTCGTTTCATCTCGTCCCAGGGTAATACATTCTTTCGATGCCAGTTTTGAAAGATCATATTTTACCCATTTTTGTTCCTGTTTTTGAACCGAAAATACAAACAATACCCCTTTCGCTACATCCTTTTTCTGCGCAATAATCCGGATGTAATCCCCGTCTGTCACATGCACGCGCTTTGCACGTTTTCCATGATATAACAGTCCGTTTGTACTGTTCATATCTTCGATATAGCATTTTCCATCCTGCATGTAAATACATCCATGAATACGCGATGCATACTCCGATGTCAGCACAATATCACAATCTGACTGCCTTCCAAAACTGATTACATCCTTCCCTACGCTTGCAAGCTGCACCTCATAGCTGGGCCTTTCTCCATCAAATACAGTTACACATAGGTTCTGATAAAATCCACTACTCATTTACCTTACCCAAGTCCTCCCAGGCAAATACCTCTCCGCAGAACGGAACAAAATATAATTCGGTATTTCCAATTGCAATCTTGTCATATGCATTCAGACTTGTAACATTTAATACAACTTCATCATTCACATAAAACAATTCCTTGGACTCTCCCGGCTGTGCCAGGAATACACGTTTCTTTGGCTCATACAAAATGATTGCATGCTTTTCTCTGGATACGCTCATGTCGCCAGACAAAACAACATCCATATCTGCGCCTCGACCAATAAAGTTTCTTCCAGACTTCAACGTAAAGCTCTTACCTGCATCTTCACCATTCAAACAAACCAGCCAGCCAACAACCGGTTCTACATTGCTGTCCAGAGAAGAATGTCTCTGTGTCTTTTGATCATCCTCATCCGGGTCATTCCAGCCGGAAGTTGTATCCTGTGAATGATCCTTCAGCCAGCCCTCCAGACTTCCTGCTTTTGTTGCGCCATTGTTTGGTGTTGTCGGAATGCTCTGCTCACTCATCAATGAGATTCCCATATTTCCTGCATTTCCATCATAAGCGACTGTACTGCCAAGCGTTGCTCCCTGATTATCAGGAACCGTATACCCAACCGTTGCATCTGACGCTCCATATGCAACTGTACTTGCCATACTGTCATCAACCCCGCTTGCACCTGCACAATGTGGACAGGTTGCGTACTTATCCACATCATAAAAATGTCCATTGCTACATCTCTTTAAATTCATCCTTTTATCCTCCTAATAATTTATGATATCATCCTAGTGTCTGCTATATTGCAGCAGCACCAGCGATGTATTATCCTGATTTTTTCGTGTGCGCATCATAACTACATCTGTCAATCTGCGTGCTGCACGATTCATATCCGGTTCCTCAAGCTGAATAATCTGCATGATATCCTTATCTGGCAATCGCTTATATAATCCATCACTGCAAAGCAAAACAATATCATTTTCCTGCAGTATAAATGGTTCGTTGTTAATATCCATCAGAGATACATTTCCCATACCCAGATAACTGATCAACGCCTCTGCCTGATCTTCTTCTGCGATATATTGCTCCTTTGTGATCTGCCCTTTTTTCAGTTTCTCATCCAGACTCAACCGGTAATTATGTTCCCGGTTTACTGCAAGGATCTCATTGTCACGCAGTATGTATATTTTGCTGTCACCTACCGACAGAAAATACATTTTATTATTTTCAATCACAACCGCAACGACAGTCGTTCCTCCATTCAGCGGTCTTCCATCTTCATTTTTCAGATTATTGACTGCCTGATCCATCTTCTTCGCTTCTTTTTGAAAGAACTCGCGCATATCTGTGATCGTCGTGTTGTAATAATCATCAATCAGAATAGTTGCCGCTGTCTGACTTGCGAGTTCACCACCATTCATACCTCCCATACCATCACAGACAACTGCAATCGCACGATTTCCATCTACCGCTCCAAACACGGTATCCTGTTGATTTTTCCTCGTTCCTAAAATACTGGATATCCCCATATTTATATGCAACGCATTCGAAGCCTCCAATAAGCTGTCAATATCTACATCTCTCTCAAAACGAACGGTTGTCACATCTCTCTGCTTTCTAGCCTCTTCTGTCATACCTTTTCACCTACCTTAAATCCACTGCTATTACTGCCAAGCATAATCAGTTGCCCTGGTTTTATCATTACCGGCTGACCATGTGGAAGTTTTTGTCCATTGATATATAATCCATTTGATGACTGATCTAACACTAAAAATCTTCTTCCCTTTGCATCATATATCACTTCACAATGCTTTTTGCTTATATGTGGATCGCCCTCAACCACAATATCGCAAAACTGTGCAACTCTCCCTATTGTGATTCCCTTGTTGTCCGGAAGATCGTACTTTACTTCTGCTTTTCCTACCTGAAGAATCTGTATATATCTTTTCGTAGCGGATGGCTGAGGTTCCGGGACTTTATGCACATACTTTGTCAGCCATGCCTTCTGATCCTTCGGAATATTTTGATCATCTGCCAACCCCAGGCATTTCAAAAATGTACTTACCGTCTGTATACGTTCTGTGTACTTAATCATAAGTGCTTTATCTATCGTATCGGAGACAAATGCCGGATATCCGAATTCCTTTAATTTCTGATAGGCCTTTCCCTTTGTACGATCCAGTGCATCCGGTATCTTCTTGGCTGTCATCATATAATAAATTGTACACGCCAGAGAATATACATCGGTATATGTACCCTGCTTTCCATGCAATGAGTATTGTTCCAGCGGTGCAAACCCTGGTTTTAAAACTACAGACAATTTCTGATTAGCGTCCTGTGAAAGCGTCTTGGCATTTCCAAAATCAATCAGCTTTACCTCTCCATTTCCTGTCACAATAATGTTGTCCGGGCTTATATCTCTGTGAAAAAAATTGTGCTGATGCACGATAACCAATGCATGTCCCAGCTTCCTCACTGTGTCCATCACAACATCATATGGAAGACCATTTCCGGACATCTTCACAAGCTTACGCAAGGTCACCCCTTCCAGATATTCCATAACAAAGTAGCACGTTCCGTTTTCCATGAAAAAGTCATATACCGAAACTACTTCCTTGACTGGATTCAGACTTTGAAGGATCTCCGCTTCTTCTAAAAAGCGTTCCTTACTGTGCTCAAACGTTTCCTGCTTATCGGTTGAAACAACCGCTACGTTCATTCCATCCATCGTTCTCGTTACGATTCCCTGTGGAAACAGTTCCTTCACAGCGCAATTTCGTTTTGCTTCCATATCATACGCCACATATGTAATTCCAAATCCTCCGACGCCAAGTGTATGCTGGATTATGTATTTTCCATTCAGACACAGCTGACTTTTTAATTCGACTGTTGAATCTGTCATATCTCCTACCACCTTACAACGATATCCAACGATCCTGCCGTGATACGATCGTTTTTCTCCAATCTTCGTTTATGTGTCATCTTCACACCATTCAACATAGTTCCATTGGTTGTATCCAAATCCTGAATATAAAAACTCTCTCCATCATATTCGATTGCAAAATGCTGTCTGGACATCATAACATCATCAATAAAAATGTCACACAGATCCGAACGTCCAATGATAATGCTTCCCTGCACACCAGCATCTACTTTCTTTATCATTTTCCCATTCGAATACAAATACAAACTAATTGGCTGTCCACTTTTTTGCTGTTCCAGAATGATATGCTGCTTCACATCTGTATTTTCTGCAAAAACAGCCTTATCATCTACAACTACAATTCCCTTATTTTTCTTAATCACATGGAAAACAACCAGCAATATTACAACCAGTATAATTAAAAATATTACCAGAAAAATCCACCAGAATTGCTTGAAAAAGCTTTCCTTTTCCACCTGTTTTTCCGGTGCATCTGTAAGGCTCACATGGTAATCACCTGCAAGTGCATTTCCCTGCAAATCCGTTATACCGGAAAAATAAATACAATAATCCCCCTTATAAATCGTGTCATTCATGGTAAGTCGATATGTACAATCTGTATGAGCTCCCGTCTCCGACACGCTGATACACTGCAGCCTTGTTGCCTGTCTCCCACTTGACGAACTGTCAGTTGCCACGCCGTCTTCCACGATTCTGTACGCCTCCACAGAATCTGCCCTAAGGACAAACTCGCTGAATTTGATATCAATGCTATTATCTCCAGAACGGACAACGGAAACGACCTGTGGTGGCTCCAAATCCGGCTGTGCCTTATTAAATACAACCGACTTTTCTGCATAATTCCAGATTTCCTGACTATCCTCCAGAATAAGTTTCAGACCGATCGTATAACCTATGCCCTCCTGTGCATCTGTATTGGTAAAGGTTGCAATCCATGCATCCTGTAACTCATTGATTTTCGTTTCCACGCTGTTTGAAAAATCATTGTCCTCAACGTAAATACCTTCGCCACTGCTTGATGCTGCAATTCCTTCCAAGGCATTCCCATTCGTTGCCTGCGCATTTTTGTTCATAAACGCATAAACCGGGATATTGGCATCCTTCAATGCACTTTTCACTTCTTCACTTGTCTTTCCGGTGTTCGAATCATTCTCACCATCCGACAGCACAAAAATAATATCTCTGCCGGTAAAACTGTCTCCTTCTATACTCTGATTTTTCGTCTGAATCTGTTTTACCAGATTCACAATACCATCATTCAAATAGGTTCTTTCATCATTTGCAGACAATGCATCCAGTTTTTCTTTTATTTCCGCTGTCTGATCTGCTGTTGCATCTACAATTACAGGTGTTAATGTATCGGACGCATTTCCAACCGTATAAAGAGTGAGTGTATCTGCTTCTTCCATCTTCAGAGCCAGTCCATTGATTGCATCAATCAGTTCTGCAAAATATCCCTTCACAGATCCTGATGTATCCAATAACACATAATAATGGATTCCATATCCAGTCTTTTTCCACTGAGACAGTTCGGATGCCGTCCATTCGTTTCCATTGAACTGCATGCTGACGTTATGTGGATCGGTTGCCTGAAGTGCTCCGTTTTTTCCGTTATAATAAAATATCATCCAAATCGTAGGAAGATTTCCCTGTACCTGCTCTACCCGGTTTTCTGAATCCGCTTCCATATGGATCTGTGTATAGTCTTTATATGGATCTGCTTCCGTTGTTTCCTGCTCACTGGTTACTTCCTGCGTGCTACCTGTCCCCTGCTGCACTGCCTGTGTCGTCGTTTCTGTTTTCTTCTCTGTCGTCTGTTCTGTGCTTTTTTCTGTCGTAGTCTTTTCGGTAGTTGTCCCTGGCGAAGAAGGCGTCGCTACCTCCACTCCACTCGTCTTCGCTTTTACACTCTGACTACTCCCATACGTCATCGTCGAAGTGATAAGCAGGCACAGTAGTGATGCAAATAAAACCAGTTTTTTCCATATATTTTTCATTCTTCTTCCTCCCATGTATGTCCTTCCCTGCAATATGCTATAAATTCAAATATGCTGTCTCCTATATATAATCGATCTCCGCTTCGTAATACCCGTTGTTTCTCTAATAATTCCTGATTCACATATGTAAGCGTTCCCTTCCCCGGAACTATATAAAAATGATTGGATTTCCCATCATATACAACCGAGCAATGCGTATCCCGTGAAATGCTTCTGTCTTCCGAAAAAATAACATCCATATCCATACTTCGCCCAAGCCTGTTGAATCCGTGGTGTAGTCGATAATCTCGTCCTTTTTCCGGACCTTTCACGCATACCAGCCACCCGGTCACATAATCGTTTCCCCGTACCGGCGAGTAATACCCGATTGTCCTTCCATAATCATTGGCTTCTATCTTTTCTTTTTCCTGTCTGCAAATATATTCTTCCAATTCTGAAAGCTTTTCTGCCTGTACTGCAACCGTTTTCTGCTCCTGCATGATATTTGTATTCTTCTGTATCTGCTGTTTCCGCTGTTCGCAATACGGGCATTTGTCATATTTCACATTATCGTAAAAATGCAACCCTTTCTCACATCGTATAATTCCCATACCCCCGGATTTCCTCACTTTCCCTAAAACCACCATATGGGACTGCCTGACCCAGACAATCCCATGTGGTAATATGAAATTTATTTTAAGGTAATTGTAAATGTCACCTTTCTTCCATCAATCGTTGTTGTATATGATACACTTGTCTTCTCACCGGCTTCTGCCTGCAACTGTGACAATGTATTTACAAGTTCCGTTGGTTCCTGTCCTCCTTCAATCTCTTCAGACTCAGCTGTGGTGTTTGCCGGATTCTCCTGTGCAGACTGTGCACAGTTTCCTGCATATTGTGTCAAAACTCCTGAAACTGCCTGTGCTGGATTGGTATCCATGAGCTGCTCCACTGTCTGCGATGGATTTGTTCCAACCTGTGTAGATGTTGGAGCAACATAAGTATCTGCGACCGAAACACTGTCTAATACCGGAATATCTGATGCTGTATAAGTAACTCCATTTTGAATGTATGTGTTATTGGAAATATAGTTATTCGTAATCGTTGTGTAATTGTTTTCTACATTAATGTTTGTATCGATCACAATATTGGTATCTCCTGTTGTGTCGTCTGGAGTTGTATCATTCTGTGCCGGTTCCTGCACTTCTGTCGTTGTATCCTCTGGCTGTCCATCTGTGGATGTTGCATCCTCCGGATCCCATTCATTACCAGTGTTATAATCCGGCGCCTCTGAGATTGTCGGATTATTTGCGATATCTCCTGCTACAGATCCACTCACAACATTTTCAGGCTCTGGTACTACAATATCTTTGATAATATATTCACACACATTGTTACATTTATCATATGCTAAAAGCTTTACATCGTAACTACCCCGTGTGTTGTCGTGATCTGCGATTTTAACTTCATATTCCCATTTGTCGCCACCGACATTAGTTGCAAAATTCTTTCCATCCTCATACCATTTTTCCGGAATGGATAATTCATTTCCATTTGTATATGCAAGACATCCGACGTGCTGAACGCCTGTCAGAGCATCACTTGCCTCAAACCGAAGCTTAAACCCTTCTGTTGTGATCTCACGAATCTCCACTACAGAGATTGAAGGGGCTGTCTTATCCATCGTAACCTGTACGGTATGGCAATCAGATATATTTCCACTTGAATCATATGCGTAGATATGTGTGTTATAAACACCCTCTTCATTACCATGATCTGCAATATTCACTGTGTATGTATATACGCCATTGTCAGACTGTGTAACAGTATCCCAACGAATATCATCCTGTCCATTCTTTTCGGTCCATGTTGGGAACTGTACCTTTGCAACTGATACATCATCTGTAGCAGTACATTGTACTGTATAAGTATTTGCTGTCTGCTCCGTCACCTTCACATCTGTGATTGTCGGTTTGGTTGTATCGGATGGTCTGTAATTAACAGCTCCGAATCCTCTCATATAAGAGGAAGTGTACAGATTGTAAGACGTCTGTTTTACGCAATCGCCTGCGTTTCCCTCTATGCAATGTACATATCCACGATCTACATATTCCACCATTCCTACATGGCTGTTGCCACTTCCGAAAATAACGATATCACCAGGGTTTGGTACATAGGAACCACCAGATGGATAATACAATCCTGCATTTTTAAACCACTGTGCAATCGTTGGAACCCATCCGGTTCTTGGATATGCATTCGAATCCACACCGCTGCTCTGAAGTACCCACCATACAAAATATGCACACCATGGCTGACCATTTCCAACTCCTAGGTCTCTTGCATACTTCGTGAAATTACCGGAACCACTGTTCGCTGTGTAATCATCCAGATTCGCATTGGATGCCTTCTCATGATATCCAACCTGCGATCTTGCAAGTGCTACTACATCTTCTCTCTGTCCAGCCTTTGAAACCATTGTTCCAAAACCACCAGTTGCCATAATCGTCACTGTCAGACACGCTGCCAGACATTTGCTGATAAATCTTTTTAATCCTTTTTTCTTCATATGAATGACCTCCCTCATATTGGTTCTTGTTTCGTGTTGAGATCATCATACCGCGAATTGTAATTTTTTGATCCTTCTGGTAAGTTTTGACAGGTTTGCTGTAATTTTTGTATTATCCAAGACAAATTATATTGTCTTCACTTCCTATAAACAGCTGGCTTCCTGTCGGAAGCTCTGTATTCTGGCGTTTTTTCAGCATATATTTACGATCAACGAGAATACCATTTGTAGACAGATCATTTACAATATACGTTTTCTTTTTTCCATCATAACAAATAGAACAATGTACACGACTTACCATATCGCCACTTAGAACAACATCACATTGCGATGCATCCCTTCCAAGCAGCACACGTTGTTCCGGCTTGAGCCGAATGATTTTGCCTATCAAATATCCTTTTATTCCGATAATCGCCCCGGCATCATCCTGATTCATCGCCAGGCTTCTCGTCACTGTAATTCTTGAATTTGGCATTTTCTTTCTCCTTATTTTTTGCTTCTGTCAAAAATGTCTCTGATTTCCTGATAATAACGTCTACTGATTGGTACAGCATATGTTCCACAATTTACCCGTTCACGCGTCATGCTACATATATCCGCTTTACGAACCATAAAACTCTGATGAGTCCGAATAAATCCCCGTTCACCCAAAACGACTTCAATCTCTGCCATTTTTGCATAAAATGGCACGTCTTCTTTTTCTAAGTGTAGCAATAGCAACCGTCCACTGCTTTCAACGTAATGAATAGCATTAATAGGAATTCTTCGGGCCTTTCCCTTTGAAATTACATTCAGGCACTCCTCAGAAGCATTCAATTCATCTACATATCTCCGCACTTCTCGACTCATATCTTTACCCGCTTGTTCCTTTAAAACATAGGAAAAAGCTTTATATATATACCCCTGATATACATATTGCGTAGACCGTGTAATGAAAATAATATCCACATCTACCTTATTTGTACGAATATATTCAGCAACCTGCATGCCATTAACAGGCTCCATCATAATGTCCAACAAAAGCAATTCACAATCAAACTGCCCCTGTTCTATTGACTCAATAACTTTATCTCCCGATGTAAAAATTGTAATCTCGATTTCTTCATAATCAAAAAGTGCCTTTCCAACAGTTTCACGGATTAAATCTCTGTCATGTTGCGAATCATCACAAATGCCAATTCTTAACATGTATTTATCTCCTTGTATTCATTTAGTATTTATATTCCTCCGACGTTTCTATCTCTCTCGTCGCCGACGATGCTGGTTTACTCGTGCTCCACGAACTCCACGAACCATAAACAGGTTTTCGGAAATAATAAGTGGTTATAACCGTTTTGCTTCTTTGCCTGTACCGATATATAGTACCTGACCACGACCATTCACCCGTACCAGAGACATGTCGATATACAATACATCCATTTAAGCACCACCGCTCAGTTCCTCCTGTAACCCACTGAAATGGACTCATTTTTGATAACGAAGACCACGGTACACAGTATTCTTGTCTTGAACATACTCCATTTACATTTTTGTCATTAAATGTACCATTCTGCGGATTATAATACCAACCACAGTCCGCTCCAGATTCTGTTTGAACCTCACAAGTATCACTTGATCCCACTGCATTCTTTCCCCAATCAGACCAGCCACCCCAATCTCCATAGCTTGTACTGTTCTGACTTCTTACATATTCATAGCCAGCAGGTGGCGTTGCACTAGAAGTTGATGTTTTTTCATCATATGATTCCACATTTCTATAGCGATAATACTTTACCTTTGTGTTGTCGCACACAACAAAATTAACAACTGTTTCCTTTGCAACTTTTGTATCCGGCTCTATTCCCTGTGAAAGCACCATTCCATCTGTGGCGCCCTCTTTATGTTGATATGTAACTGCTCCTGCAGAAAGTTTTTTATCACTAAGGCTCTTTCTTGCCTCTGCTTCTGTTTTTCCTACCAGATTTGGAACCTTAATCTTTCCTGCCTCTGGATCTGGCTGTGGTGGAGCTTCCGTCGTTGTAACCGGATTCACGACTTCTTCCTCTTGCTTTGCCTCTGTTGTAGTTACCTGCGTCGTAGTCTTTCCAGAAGAATCTGAAGGTTTATTATCCGTTGATGCTGTTGTTTTTTCTGTTGTACTATTTTCTGTTGTCACATTGGCTTGTGTTGTCGTTGGATCATACGTAATTACTGCATTCGGATTTCCCAAACTTATATAAATAACCACGGTCGTTCCAACCTGCACTTCTGTTCCTGCTGCAACACTCTGACGAATAACATGGTCTTTCTGTACAGAATCACTTTCCTCATTCTTTGTCTGCACCTCAAGTCCCTGCGCCTGCAGCAATGCAATTGCCTCTGAACTGCTCTTATATTGGACATCCGGTACATGTACCATTGCATCCTCTTGCTTTCCAAGGCTGATAACCACACCTACTTTCGATCCCTCAGCCACCTCTGTGTCCGCTTCGGGATTCTGAGATATAACGCATCCTTTTGGAACTGTGTTACTATAATCCGTTCCAGATTTATACAAATACAATTTTGCTTTCTTTACCTTGCTCTGTGCATCAGACCATTTGTCTTTTACAAGATTGGGAACCTTTGTATTGTTGTTCGTGTCATATCCATCAACACCCTTTGACAGATAAATCGTTATCTTTTCACCGATTTTAACCGTTGTTCCTTCTTCCACATCCTGTTTTGCGACATAGCCTGGAGCCACTTCACTCTCCACATCTTCAAAAGTTATTGCACTCTCATCCCAACCCATATCCAAAAGCAATTTCATTACCTCATCTTTGGATAATCCGACAATATCTGGCATATATCCCTTCTCATATCCGGCACTTACTACCAGTTCCATTACCGTTTTTTCCTGTACAACTGTTCCAGATGGAATATTCTGCTGTAACACCATATCCTCTGCAATCTCATCGGAATGCTGCTTATCAGTAATCTGTGTGATCAGATTGGCATCACCGACCGTCTTTTCCGCCTCTGCCAGAGCAATGTTTACTACTTCCGGTGCATATACATATCCATTTTCCAACTGCCCCCGGTTCGAGTGGAACAAATCAGCAAACTTAATAACGCCCGTCACCAGCAATACAATAAATACACACACTGCAGCGGCCGCCACGCCTGATGTAATTTTCAGCCAAATCGGCCATTTACCAATATCCATCTTCTTTAAATGAATCTTGTTCCGCTTGACAGCCTGGTCACTGAACAAATCCGCTTCCAGATCATCTGCCGTCTGTGTACGATCCTCGATGCGAATATTCAAAGCATTCATAATCGCATTCTCTTTGTTCTTCGGGATCTTAATTCCCAGTTTGGATGGTGGAAGCAATGTATCTTTGTTACGGCGTTCCATCGCATCCTCCGGCGTCACACCCGTAATCATCTTATATAACGTTGCCGCACAGGCATACACATCCGTCCATGTTCCCTGATCCCCGCGGCTCCGATACTGTTCTTCTGGCGCATACCCTGGCTTTACAAGCACAGACAAACTACGACTATGCGTTGTTGTTGCAAATCGTGCCGCACCAAAATCAATGATCTTCACTTCACCAGTCTTCGAGATCATGATATTATCCGGAGAAATATCCCGGTGTAAAATCCCCTCTTTGTGCACTTCTTTTAATGCCCCTATCACTGGCATCATAATATTCAGTGCTTCATCAACCGGAATCCTACCTTCCCGTTCCAGTTTTTCTTTCAACGTCTCTCCATCAATATATTCCATAATGATATACGCCGTGTGATTCGCCTGAAAACTATCGTGAATGTCCACGATTCCCGGCGTATGTTTGAATTTTGCAAGCCGTCTTGCTTCTTCAACAAACTTTATAATTCCACTTGCAAACTGTTCTTCTTTCTCTCCGGAGAAAACTGTCACATCCGGAGAGCCCATAGCTCTGGTTGAAAATTCTCCCGGCAGATACTCCTTGATTGCAATCTTCTGGTTTAATACCGGATCATAGCCAATATAAGTCACACCGAATCCACCATTTCCAATTACCTTGCCTACGATATATCGTCCCTCAATCACAGTACCTGGTATCAAATGATATGCTTCTTTCGGTGCTGTTCCATCCACATAACCACAATGTGGACAAACATCATATTTATCATTGTAGGTTTCCATACAACCCATACATAACTTATCAGCCATATCGATATCTCCCTTTATTTTTGTTCCTCACACCATTCGTCAATGGTTTTTGTTCGCTTTAGCACAACCTGCTTCCACAAATCCGCCGTCAGTGTTTCAAGCTTTTTCTCATTCTCCGGATAAAATTTCAGATTATCTAAATATCCATCAATCAAACTTAGCTTACTGTTATTATCCACATATACTCTGTATGCATCTTTCTGCAGTGGTATCGCATGTCGATGCACCAGATGATAGGTCTTCTGCGGTCCCTCCTCCAGCATGTACCGAAGCCAGACTCTAGCTGCCGCAATCTCCTCTTTACTGGCACTTCCACTGATGCTGTACGCATCCGTGAATCGTCCACACAAGGTATTTGACTGAATCGACCGCATCTCATACAATCCAACTACATTTTTATTAAATGTCTGCAATTCCCGCACAGATGCCAGATAATAAGAAACCGTTCCATTCGCAAACCCATCCATCGCCTTTTCACTATTTTCAAGTTTTATATTGCTTTTCGTATGTTTCACTACATCCTGTATCAGTTCCTTTGCGGCATTATCCATAGCCAGACCATTTTCATAATGATAACTACCTCCCAAAGTGTTGATCAGCATATCTGCATATGCAGAATCCATATAATACTGTGATTCCTGTATGTCTGATATTCGACTCAGTTCAAAAGAAGATGCATCCACCGTATCCGACCGGCGCACATACACGACCGGAATATTGAACCCAAGTGGAACCTCTTTTTCCTCTATCAACTTCTTTTTATATGATTTCAAGAAATAATAATCCGACAGGTTATCCATACTGTTATAAACCGGTTTTACAGATGCAGCCGACTTCTGTATCTCCTCTGATGCATACTCCGCCTGATATACTGTTGGCATCGTTCCATCTGCCTTTGCCTGTTCCAGTCTGTCAGCATATTGTTCCTCTGGAATTGCTTCTACGGAAACTGTTACGGCAGCCTGATCACTTTGGAACATATCCGACATATCTTCCATCATTTGTTTCGCTGAATCCGCATCCTCATCTCCGGAATATGCAACCCAGACTGTGATCGTCGCCGGATTCAGGACCGGATCCTTGCTGTCATAGATACGCCATGCCGCGAACCCTCCGACTGCCAGCAAAAGAACCGCAGCTGCTATCGTAAACACACGTCTTCTCTTTCTTTTTTTCAGCTCTGTTTTATCGTCAACAACCTTTTTTTCTTTTAAAAGTGCTTTCTGAAACTCACCAATATTCTGAAACCGCAGCGCCTCATTGACTGCCATTCCACGCATAATCGTATCGCTGATATAATCCGGTATTGACGGATCTAATTCTTTCGGAGCAACAACCGTATCCTCTATCTTCCGATTTGTACTCTCGTCTGGCATCACACCGGTTATGCAGTAATACAACATCGCAGACAGCGCATATATATCCGTCCATGGTCCCTGCTTACTTTTTGTCTGATATTGTTCCGGCGGTGCAAATCCCGGTTTCAAAATAATCGAGCGCGTCACTTCTTTCTCTGTATCCGATAATCTTGCAGCTCCAAAATCCAGAACCTTAACTTTGTTTCCCTCACACAAAAATACATTATCCGGACTGATATCCCGGTGCAGGATCGATGCATCATGAATCTCCTGCAATGCTTCTGAAACAGCGAATGCAATTTCTAACGCTGTTTCCATATCCAGCTTGCCGCCTTCCTGTTTCATAAATTCCTTTACGGAAATTCCATCAAGAAATTCCATGACTATATATGCCGTATTATTTGCTTCAAAGTGATTTTCAACATGGACAATATTTTTACTTTTTTCAAATATTGCCATCTTACGTGCTTCCTCCAGGAAACGCTCCAAATTGGAATAAAATTCTTCCTGATGTCTGCCTCCATACACGATCAGATTTGGATCTCCCGGCACACGTTGTACCATACCTGCCGGATAATATTCCTTGATTGCCACAACCATCTCTAACGTTGTATCCCATGCTTTATATGTAATTCCAAATCCACCTGCTCCGAGCGTGGTTCCGATGATATAACGATTTTGCAATATCGTTCCCGGATACAGATATGTTATCTCCTTCGGAGGAGTCCCCTCTCTATATCCACAAAAAGGGCAAGCAAAATGATTCTGCTCCTGTCCTTCTGGTATTCCAAATTCTTTCATACAATTCAGACATCTTCTCTTCATAGTTCATCCCTCGTATCTATTTTCCAAGCCGGAATATATCTCCATCTTTACCCAATTGAATCATCGTTCCGGCAGGTATTTCTGTCGGTTGATTTTTCTGCATTGCCTTCCCGGATATATAGGTTCCATTGCTGGAATAATCGGTTACCACATATGTGTTATTCGCCGGATTATAGGCAATCTTACAATGCCTGCGGCTAACCTTGTCCTTATTGAGAACCAACTGACACGCAGCTGGATCACGACCAATAACAATTCCATTTCCCACTGCTGCCTCTGCACCCGCATACTCTCCTTTGATTCCATATATCATTGCAGATACAGCCTGTGCAACGTCTCCCGCTGACGGCAATTCTACTTTTCCCCGAACAGACTCCAGAATCAATCCGACCAAAGATGCAATAAACACTGCACCCATCATGCCAACCAGAAGCCAGAATCCTATCTGTACCGAATGCTGCAATAATTGTCTGCAGAACCTTCCAATATATGAAAGGACGGTTTCCTTTACAAAGCTGCCGAGCAAATATTCATATACACCGGTATCATTAAACAGACTTTTTTCTATTGCCTCGACCAATGCATTCTTTGCAATACCCGGAACTGATATATACAATGTAAGCGACGCTGCGATTGAAACCGCAGACAGTGTCATCCCTACAATATATTTTGCTTTTTTCTTTAACACCCATGCAATTACAATCACCGCAACTGCTGTTATCCACGCAACAAGTAACATACTTACAACCAGTCTCTTCAAACCGGAAATGTAGTTGTATGTCTGTTCCGTCGGAATGTCTATGACATCCTTCAATAATTTCACACCTGATCTGGATGGCAGCAAATCTCCGGAACCACCATCTTCAAATGCAGAATCCAGTTGTGCAATTCCATCAAAGGTTGTATCAAATGCCTGTTTGACTTCCGTTGTTCCAATCCGGAAATATGGAAGAAACATCGTAATTACTGCCATCAACGAAAACACTGTTATAAGAATGCTAAAGCATATATTTCTCTTATTCATACCTTTTTACCCCTCTTTATTTATTCTCCGGCTCTACCCATACCGCAATCGCCGAATTGTTGTCCATATCCGATCCTTTTCCGTTCTCGTTCACTATCTCAACCATGCGATCAAGCCACGCATCTACCGTATCCGCCTTCTTCAGACACTGCATCATCTCTTTTTCCGTGATCTGCTCCCAGAATCCATCCGAACAAAGTAAAAAAACCTGTGACTTGTTTAAATCTATCCCTTCTGAGATATCATACGCATGTCCATTCATCCACGGACTTCCCACAACCCGAAGCAACCGGCTCCGATCCTCATGTCCACGAATATCCTTTTCTTTGATTTCTCCAGTATTGACAAGCATTTGTGGAACACTGTGATCCAGCGTCCGCGTAATCATCTTATTTTTCTTGAAATAATATAATCTGGAATCTCCTATATGTCCCCAATAAGCACGATTTCCCGAAATCAAAAGCAGCACCATCGTTGTCTTCATATCCGCATATTCGCGTGTCTCCTTCTGTGACATCGTGATAATATCCTGCGCACAGTCAAAGCATTGTGCCAGAAATTCTTTTTCATTTTTTCCCTGAAAATACTCCCCATGGAACATTTCCGATGAAGTTGTCACAGCCAAATTCGATGCACATTCTCCATGTCCATGTCCACCCAGACCATCCGCCAGTATAAACAAATAATTTTCGTCTTTTTGTTGCTCGCCGACACTGTCTTCGTTTACTTCCCGATTTCCTATGTTCGAATATATTTTATATGTAATCATCTGAAACCTCCTTTATACGCCTGAATTATATTCATAATAATAGACAAAATTTTTAAACTATCGTCATTGCAAATTTTATATAGTTTATTGTTATATTTGACAAATTTAATCCACTAAATTGCCTCTATATATACCATACTCTGCGTCATAACTTTCCACATAAATATGCTCAGATTTTGAAATCGCTGGCAATATACTACTTGTCGGTCTCGGTTGCATATATGGACTTAAATCAAACTCCCGATATGTATTTAAGGCAACCATTTCCATATCTTTGACAAATAAAATTACATTTTCCATGAATTCTTCTGAAGTGACTTGTTTTTCACCAATTGTACATACTATTTCATAAATACCATTGTCCATATACGAATTCACTTCTCCACTATCATTCCAACACATTACTTGCTCCGCAGCCAATGAACCATTATCCGCTAAATCAAAGCGATAAAAAGTAGAACGTGAGCCATTACCATCGTAGGTTTCAGATATTGCATATAATCGAAAATCATCCTTTTTGCGAAACACACAGTACTCTGTTCCACCAGCCACTGGAATATTTAAGTTTTCCAAGAAACAGATTTGCTTTTCTTTACCATTTTCAATTGTATAAATATTTAAATCTCCACCTCCAGTTTCAGAATTTTCTGTCATAAACAACAGTTCCGGTTTCTCATCTCCCGTAACATCTATATAACATATTGAGGCATTCCCATATCCCGTTGTATATGCAGAAATTTTATCCGCCTCTCTTTCTAACACATCTATATATGGCTGATATTCTGCTGTCAAACTGCTATTTCCCTGCATAACCTGCTCTTCATTCTCATTGCAAAGTAAAACCATAGGGAGCTTACCACCATAATTATTCATAAGATATAAATTCATCCACGACCGTTCTCCCTCTGAGAAACTGTCCAAAGGTCTTCCCGGAAGATAAAACAAAATTCGACCCGCATTTTCAAGCCCATACGCTTCACTATACTTGTATCGCATTTCATCCTTTATCTCTTCCGTTCCCGGTTCATTTACATACTCTATCGATTCTATCGTCGTTGCATAGGTGTAATCATCCACCTTTTCTAACTGTCCAAACCGTCCGAAGAATTCACTAAAATAGATTGATCCACTTGGATATCCTTCTCCGGTATCTCCCATCTCGCTATCATGAAACATACCTGAGAAATTCCCATCTGCATCAACGGACAAATCTGTCTCCCATGCCCCTGCTCCACTTGAAAAAATAAACGTTGTATGTTGCAATTTCCCATAGGAAAATCCAATATCTTCAGGTATTTCTTCTGCTTCTTCTGTTGTCGTTTCCGCCTCTGTCGTTGATGCAGTTGCAGGTTCTTCGGACTCCGTTTCCGCCTCAGCTTCTGTTGAGGCATCCGTCGGTGTTGCAGTATCCTTTTTTGACGAATCTCTGTGCTTTGCATAAACAATCAATGAAACAATAAGCCCTGCCAGCAATACACACACAACGCTGAGAATAATAACCAGCTTCTTTTTCGACTTTGTTTTATTTCCCTTGGCTTCTTTTCCCCCACCAATATAGATACTTATACTTTCTTCACTGTCTTTCCCCTGTATGCAAATGCAATCCCCCTCTTCAATCGCATATTGCTCTACTCGGTTTCCATTCACCAGTATCCCATTCGTACTGTTCAGATCCTGCACATACCATATGCCCTCTTCCATATAAAACACACCATGGATTCTCGATACAAACTCCAAATCAAGTACAATATCATTGTCCGGCTGTCTTCCAAAGCTTACGACTTCCTTTTGAAATTGTTCCAGATTATAGCTTTCGCTTTTTTGGTTGCCATAATAAATTACTATTGATTTCATATCAAACGTTACTCCACTGTTTAAAAACAAATTTTATTCAACTACTTCAATAGCAAACTGCACGCCTGCCATCGCATTAATTACATATTTCCCAAGTGGAAGATTCGATGTGTCATAATAAAAATACCCTTCTGGAGCCTCTTGGTAATCAGCCTTATACTTATCTCCCAACAAAAAACATTTCTTATCTACAGAAACTGTTTTTACTACCTGCTCGTAATTCTTATAATATGTTACTTCAATATTCGTTGGCTCTGCATAATACAAAAATTTGTATGTAGGCCATCCATCTCCAATTTCTACATAATCTGCTATCCTATTTGCATCCTCATCATTAATTTTAAATATCTTATTCGTCGTAATAAAACATTTGCCGTAGTATAAGGATGAATTAAAACTGCTCTTGTGAAACTCTACTGTGCCATCATCATTTGTAACGAATTCCTGCGGAACAGAATATCCTTCACTATTAATAATTGATATGGATTTAAATCCATGCATACCATCAAATCCAACAATTTTGTCACCGACATGCACCTGGGCATATTCAAAATTTTCTCCCACAAACCTGATTTTTAACGATACCATGTTCTCATCAAAGCATTCGCTGTTTGTCATTGGATAATAGCAGTCATTATGTTCCACGAAAAAATGCTGGTCTTGATCCTTAGCCGCCTCCGAATAACTCAACCCGCCTACACTATTTTCTACCGGGAAATCGGTTTCCGAAACCGCATTCTGTACGGCTTCTGTTGTAACCGTTTCTTCTGTTGTTTCTTCTGTTGTTTCTTCTGTTGTTTCTTCCGTTGTTTCTTCTACTTCTTCCATCGTAGTTTCCGCCTCGATTGTTGTCACAGTTGTTGGTTCCTCTGTTTCCGTTGCTTCCTCTGTCTCCGTTGAAGCATCCGTTGGTGTCGCCGTTTCCTTCTTTGACGAATCTCTGTGTGTTGCGTAAATAACCAACGAAACTATAAATGCTGCCAGCAGTACACATATCACACTCAAAATAATAACCAGCTTCTTAGGGGATCTGGTCTTATCCAGCTTCGCTTGCTCTGATTGGCTGATATATATGCTTATACTTTCTTCCCCATCTTTTCTCTGTATACAAATGCAATCCCCCTCTTTGATCGCATATGGCTGGTCAATATAGACTCCATTTACAAGCAATCCGTTCGTACTGCCCAGATCCTGTACATACCATGTTCCGTCTTCCATAAAAAATACGCCATGTATCCGCGATACAAAATTCCAATCAAGTACAATATCATTGTCCAGCTGCCTGCCAAAGCTTACAACTTCTTTATTGAACTGCTCCAATATGTAACTATCTATTTTTTTATCTGCATACTTAATAACAATTTGCATATTCCAAGCATTCTCCTTTTTCAGGTTCAAAATGTCCGTTCATTATAGTATCACAAAAAAATCACAATTTTCGTCATCATGCATTATTGGCACGTTTCTCGTCAAAATTGGTACTGTATACATAAAAAAGCAACCGGATTCTTATCAGAAAAGATTCCGATTGCTTCTATTTCATTTTTTTATTGACATTAAAGCTGCTATAGCAAAAATTTTGTTATATTATTGGTATTTAATTTATTTTACAGTTATCCTCGCTCTTGATGGCAAATATTCATATACATCTTTCATTTCAGATTCAATGCCTTGCTGTACAACATCATCTATACTGGAATAATAACTTCCATATTGATCAAAAAATTCTTCTTCTGAGTCATAATACTCTTCAATCTCTTTCTTCACTTGATCTGCATTATATGTTTGTTCTGCCTGATCAAGTTTTATATAATATTCTGGATTTTCTTTAAACCAAACTGTTATATATACATCTCTGTTCTCAGCATGATTTGTTACCATTACCCGTACGGAATGTTTATAATTCTGTATCTTATAGTCCACATTTTGTATATCAAAATCAATCGCATATATGTATTGATCATATTGTTCAAATTCTCCAATGTTATATTTTTCTTCAACATTTTTGATTTCTTTAACTATTGATTTCTCGAATTTTGAGCCATCATTGATATAATAGTCAACATAATCATCACCTACATTCACGTACTTCTCAAAAAGATACATTGTATCTATTACAATTTGTTTGTCTTCATATTCAAAAGGAGGTTCGTTAGATTTTATATCTATTACCTGATATTTTATCAACAGTAAAATTGTAATCACACAGCAGACTAACAAGCCACTTCCTGCAATTAGAAATGGCATTATTTTTTTCGCCCCGAAGAATGCTGATTTTCTTTTTTCTCAGTTTTTTCATGTCTCCCCTTCGTTTTTTTCTCAGATTTCACATAATTATCTTTATAGCTTTTCTTTCTTTGTTGTCTGTTTTTTGTATCATTCGTCTCTGTATCACTTAGCAGTTCATTCAAAAAATCCTCTGCTGACGCGAATCGTTCCCGTATGTTTAAGCTCATCGCTTTCATAATTGCATCGCTGAAGTTCTTTGATATTGAAGGTATAATCTCTTCCAATGGAACCAATACATCTTCCATCATTCTCATAACTGAATCCTGTGGAATTAAGCCTGTTAAAATATAATATACTGTTGCACCTACAGCATAAATATCTGTCCATGCCCCCTGCCCGCGACTATTGCTTGTATACTGTTCTGGAGGTGCAAACCCATATTTTAAAATGATTGACGTAGATTTATTTACCTCTGCAATCTCCTGTTTCAATGCACCGAAATCAATTAACTTTACCTCCATTTTCCTTTACGAAACACTTGAGCGTTTTACCCTTCAAATGTTCCATGACCATATATGCTGTATTATTCTCTTCAAAATAATCATGCACATTGACAATGTTTTTTACGGATCCAAGCTTTGCTAATCCTCTTGCCTCCCGCAAAAATCGCTGCATTCCCCTCCTATAACTTACCTCATCAGCATTTGTATATACACTTACCAGAGTCGCTGTAACTGCACGATTTGCAATTCCAACAGGGTAATATTCCTTTATACATACCTCTGTCTGAAGCGTGTTATCCCACGCCTTATATGTAATTCCAAATCCTCCAGCACCTAAAATATCCTTTATTTCATATCTGTCATGCAAAATTGTTCCTATTTGTAAATAATATGTTCCTTCCATAACCTTCCCCTTTATTCTTCCATAATGGACGCAAAATTAAGTGATATACCAATCTCATAGTCACTTGTGTATTCCTCATCCGGTTCAAAAATTCCATCTTCAAAATTCATCTCCGCAAATACCATCCCAAATGACGACTTATTTCCTTTTTCAATTGGTGGACACCACTCCCATTCCCCTGTCTCATAATTATATTCTATCCGTGTCCAATCCTCTCTTGGTTCGGAAAAATTGATTCCCTTCTCACGGTAAATGACTGCAAACTCTATCGCATCATAGGACTGGCTGACGCAAGTCTCCCCGACAGCCATAATCTCATAGCTACCCATTATTCCAAGATTACTCATGATATCTCCAACCGTTACATATGGGGCCTGCACAAAATCAAATCCCACATCCGACACTTCGCGTTCATTTCCATACTCCGGAACGGTATCCATGTTAAAATACCATGCCACTTCCTTTTTCCATCCCATAAAAGGGACTGTAACATCAACCGATATATTTTCCAGAATACCTGTTCCAATATCTACATTTACCGCTCCATAATATTCATACCTGAAAAATCCAATCCAATTTGGCTCTGATGTCTCAATACTTATAATCTGACTCGTATCCGTTATTGTATATTCAATTTCATGTCCATATTCATCTTCTATCTGAAATGTCGTTCCGATCAGACATCCGGATAATTTTTCATTTGCAAACTTATGATTCAAATATGCCGGAATCCCTGCGCCAATTATAGACGAAACTGCAATAAACAAAACAAGTATACTTGCAATAATCCATTCGACCAGCTCACGCACACTTATCATTTTTTTCTCTGGTTTCTTAAAAACTATATTGGCAGTTTGCGTCGTTCTATGATTTTGTTCAACTGTTAATACGATATATTGATTTGTTTTACCTGTTGTTATTACAAATCGGTCTCCTGTATGTATCTGTCTCGTTCCAGCTATTTTCCTGCCCTCGAACTGAACTCCATTGGTACTGTTCAGATCCTGCACATACCAGATACAATTTTCCTTATAAAACACACCATGTACACGTGATACGAAATCATAATTTAACACGATATCATTATCTGGCTGCCTGCCAAAGCTTACTACCTCTTTATGAAATTGTTCCAGATCATAACTTCCCAAATTCTGGTTGCCATAATAAATCGTTATCTGCATACTTCCTCCCCACAAACGTAAAATCACTCATGATCCCGGTAAAATGTGTTGTTCATTAACCTCTTTTGTCAATCGTACTTTCTAAAGCAAACTTCCCAAAACTAAATCTCCGATAATTCTAAGCAAAAAATCCCAAGGCTGGATGTATCATATGTTCTTCATATCGTTCTTCTACCTGTCTTGTATCACTTGGATAATATTGAGATTCACTCCAGCTTGACCACTCGCCATATATCGGTTTTCTAAAATAATATGTTGTAGTCGTTGTCTTTTCTCTTGTCTGATAACGGTACAATATCGTTCCTGTTGACGAATCCTCTTCAACATTACATACATCACTCGCAGCCACGGGATCGACACCCCATTCTGACCAGTCTGACCAGTCTCCGTATGTATCACTATTTTCACTTTTATAATATTCAAAACCCTCTGGTGGCACATTGCTTGTTGAAGTTGTCTCTTCATATGATACTACATCTCGATATCGATAATACGTCCAGCCTTGACTATCTGACACATATATAACATAACAATCTGACCAATCATCATTAAGATACGAACCCGCAAATTCACTACTATAATGCTGAGCAATATACGTATTCAACTGTGATCCCGGACCTTGTGCAAATACTATTCCATCTGCTACTCCTGGTTTGTAAGCATTTAGTAACACTATATTTCCACCGTATATATTATCTATCTGTTCACAGTCCCACAATTTATCTCTGGCAGCATAATAATGCAAACCTACAACATTCGGAATTCCATCCTTATTTGCAGAGCCATCGTTCTGCTCTGTCGTATCCTGTTTTTCGGTTGTCTCCTTCTTTTCCGTCGTACTGCCTTTCTCCGTTGTTGTCTCATCCGTCGTACCCTCATACTGCAAAACGGCATCCGGATTTCCGAGACTGATATAGATGATAACCGTTGTTCCACCTGCAACCTCTGTTCCTGCTTCTACACTCTGTCTGATTACATGATCCTTTTGTACCGTGCCACTTTCTTCATCCTGTGTTTGCACTTTAAGTCCCTGTGCCTCTAAGATTGCAATCGCCTGTTCCCGGCTCTTATACTGCACATCCGGTACATGAATCTTTGCATCTTCCTGTTTTCCAAGGCTGACAACAACACCAACCTTTTCGCCTTCTGTCATTGTCTCTTTAGCCGTTGGATTCTGGCTGATGATATTTCCTTTTGGAACAGTATCACTGTATTCTGTCGCAAGTTTATATATGTAGAGTTTAGACGATGCAAGTGTTTGCATAGCATCTCCCCAGTTTTTGTTACATACAGCCGGAACCGTAGTCTGTTTCTGACTGTCGTAATCTTTTCGACCAGTCGATATATAAATCACCATTTTCGTTCCAACGGCAATTTCATCCCCACAGGCAACGGCTTTTCCGTCTGCAACTGCCAGCTCTGCTACATACCCAGGTGCAACATCGCTTTCTTTGTCCTCTATCGTGATATCCTCCTGCGTCCATCCCATATTGATCAGCAAATCTACAACCGCATCTTTTTCCAATCCTTCGATGTCCGGCATATATGTAACCTGTTCTCCGGCACTCACGACTATCGCCATGACAGTCTTTTCCTTCACAACTTCTCCGCCTGGAATATTTTGCGTCAACACAAGATTTTCAGGTATTACGGAATCATTTTTCTTATCCGTGATCTGCATGATGAGCTTCGCCTCTGAAACCTTCTTCTCTGCCTCATCTAACTCCGTATTGATAATATTCGGTGCGTACACATATCCATCGGAGAGATTTCCGCTATCTCCATGGAACATGTCTGAGACTCGAATTACTCCCGTCAACAGCAACACAATACATGTAACAACCGCCGCTGTTCCGATTCCTGAAGCAATTTTTACCCATAATGGCCATTTGCCTATATCCATTTTCCTTATATGAACCTTATTTCGTTTTACATCCTTGTCAGAAAATAAATCATTTTCAAAGTCTTCTGCCGTCTGCGTCCGATCCTCAATTTGCAGATTCATCGCGTTTAAGATTGCATTTTCTATATTCTTTGGTATTTTTACCCCTAACTTTGATGGTGCCACAAGCGTATCCTTTAATTCCCGTTCCATGGAATCTTCCGGTGTGACACCTGTAATCATCTTATATAATGTTGCCGCGCAAGCATACACATCCGTCCATGTTCCCTGATCTCCCCTGCTTCGGTATTGCTCCTGTGGTGCATATCCTGGCTTCACCAGAACTGACAAACTGCGGCTGTGTCCTGTCGTTGCATATCTTGCTGCACCAAAATCTATGATTTTTACATCACCATCTTTGGATATCATGATATTATCCGGCGATATATCTCGATGTAAAATTCCCTCTTTATGCACTTCCTTCAATGCTTCCACGACTGGCTTCATGATTTTTAAAGCTTCTTCATATGGAATTTTTCCTTCCCGCTCCAGTCTTTCTTTCAGTGTCTCGCCATCAATATACTCCATAATAATGTACGCAGTATTATTCGCCTGAAATGTATCATGTATGTCTACGATTCCTGAAACGCCCTTAAACTTTGCCAGTCTCCGTGCTTCATCCATAAATTTATTTACACCACTTAAAAATTGTTCCTCTTTTTGTCCTGTAAATATTGTTACGTTGGAAACACCCATGGCTCTGGTTGAAAACTCACTTGGAAGATACTCTTTGATTGCAATTTTCTGATTTAACACTGCATCCCAGCCAATATAGGTAACGCCAAATCCTCCATTTCCGATAGACTGCCCAACAATATATTTATTCCCAATCACAGTTCCTGGTGCAAGATGAATTGCTTCTTTTGCCGGAGCACCCTCCTTATATCCGCAATATGGACAAATATCATATTTATCTTCATATACTTCCATGCATCCCATACATAATCTGTCCGCCATATTTCCAACTCCTTATCCCGTATAATTGTAAATCAATCTATATAATCCCAAATCTGAAATTCCTCTGCTCCTGGAACCTCTCCATCCGTTATTCCTGGTACATATTCCATTGTCGTAACTTCTCCTGTTGCTTTGTTCACATGAAAATATGTAAAAGAACCTGTATAAGAGCGATACGTGAATACATATTCCTGTTCTGTTTCCGATGTCAGTTCCCAATAAAAAGAATACTCATCCTGACTCATATTATTTAAATCAGGATTTTGTTCCCTACAAAATCTCTCAATTGCAGCCAAAGTTTGATCTCTATCTAATTCTTTTGAAGACTGCGAGTTGGATATTTCCTGTCCAAATATCTCTGTTTCTTGTGTAATCTCAGAATTTGTCATTTCCGTAATTCCGTATGTTGACGTGTCAGTTTTTTTCTTCCCTCCCCACAATATAATCACACCAACAATTACCAGAATAATCCCTGTCAATCCTATAACCACGAAAATAATATTCTCTTTTCCTTTTTTATTCTTCATTCGCACCATAATTTGCCTCTTCATTAACATTTTTCCTAAAAACGAAAAGAGATCTGTATATAACGGATCTCTTTTTATCTACCTATTCCATAACCATCTTCCTCAACTCCCCATAATACCTCCGGCTCACTGGAACCTCTATCTTCCCACACTTTATAGATGTACGGCTTATTTTCGATATATCTGCCATGCGAACCATAAAGCTCTGATGCACACGGACAAATCCATTATTGACCAGTTTCTCCTCAATATCGGAAATCTTCGAATAAAATGTCATCTCTCCACACCCCAGATGCAAGACGATTTTCCGTCCTCTGCTCTCTACATATTCTATAGATGCAATCGGGATTGTCCTCTTTTTCCGATTGATAATTGTCTCCAAATAACGGCCTTTTTCCCTTACTGACTCCACATTATTTTCAACCATATTACACACTCTCTCCTAAATGTTTTATCCTTCGCAAATCTATTTATTTTTACATAAATAATCTGTCATTTTTTACATAATAGCACATAAATTTTTGTTTTTTCGCGTTCATGCATAATTGGTGCGTATTCCGTCAAAATTGGTTTTTTTGCCTGTTTTTACTCCTCTTTTTTGCTCTGTTTATACACCTGATTGATCCCCGTAGACGCAAATCCAGACATAATTCCAACTGAGATTGCCGTAATAATATCCTCTGCCGGGAAGCTCTTCATTACATACATAGCAGGCACCGCAACGATTCCTCCCACGATGCCAACAATCACCGGAATCGTCTTATCGCTGATCTTCTTGCTCGCCTTACACCCGATTCCAACCAGATAACAAATGATCACAATCGGCAGCACCGTTACATAACTTGAAATATCCATCTTTTCTCCGCAAACATTCTCTTATACTATTTCTATGTCACGTCCGTTCAGATTGACAACAAAACAATCTGCTATTGAGATATTTTCTTATGTAACCGTAGAAAATATATTTGACGCTCATTTCGGACAACTATATAATGAACTTGATTTTAGAAACACCATGAACAACAGCATAAAAATATAAATCTGCAAATTACACATTTCTTGAAAAGGAGATTATAAAAATGATAAAAATAGATTTAATTACCGGATTCTTAGGTTCCGGCAAAACAACTTTTATAAAAAAATACGCCACCTACTTGCTGCAACAGGGAATGAACATCGGCATCCTCGAAAATGATTTTGGAGCCGTGAATGTTGATGCCATGCTGTTGCAGGATATCTTAGGTGATCACTGTACATTGGAAATGGTTGCAGGTGGCTGTGATGCCGACTGCCACCGCCGCCGGTTCAAGACGAAGCTGATCGCTATGGGCATGTGCGGCTACGATCGTGTCCTTGTAGAGCCATCCGGTATCTTCGATATGGACGAATTTTTCGATGCATTACACGAATCCCCCCTCGACCGCTGGTATGAAATCGGAAATGTAATTACCATCGTAGATGCCGATCTGGAACAGACATTATCCCAATCTTCCCGTTATCTTCTCGCGTCACAGGTAGCACAGGCTGGTGCCCTTTTATACAGTCATGTTCAGGAAGTAAGCCCGGAGAAACTTATCTCTACCAAAAACTATGTAGACCAATCCTTTGAGATTCTCCATACTGAAAAGAAACCAACTCCTTCTATTACAATAGAAAAAAACTGGGATGATTTAACCGATGCAGATTTCAAAGCCATCCTTTCCTCTGGCTATCATTCCGCAGATTACGCCAAATTATGGTTTGATGATAAGAAAACATACGACAGCTTATATTTTATGAATATGGATTTCACAGAAGAATTTCTGAAAGAGTCCTGCGAAAAAATCTTAAATGATCCTGCATGTGGAAAAGTATTTCGAATCAAGGGATTTCAGAAACTCTCTGATGGATCGTGGATTTCCCTCAACGTTACGCATCAAAAAACAGAAATTCAGCCAATTCCAAATGGTCAGGCAATCTTAATCGTCATTGGAGAAGGACTGAACCAGGCATCCATTGAAGGGTATTGGGGAAAGTCAAATATTTAATTCTGTTTTCATAATTTCTGCACACCTTTTGCACACCTAAGTGATTTTCAACCATTAAAAAACGGCGGAAACCCCTTGATTCTACGTGGTTTCCGCCAAATAAAAAAGATGCCCAGAGCCAGCGTTTCCCTTTCTTCCTATTATAATGCACATATATGCAAATGTACGAAAATAAGCCGTTTTTTAACAATTCTCAATACACGATCTATGCATATATGCGCACTTTTTTTGCACACCTGCTGCACACCAACTCACTCTTGTTGAATCGTATATGTCACTTTCATAGTCTTATCTGCCGTCTTTGTAACTGGCTTGTCCAGGTTACTGATTGTTGCCAAATAGTTTTTCAGATAAGTGGTATATATTCTTCCGGAGTCATTTACAGTCATTTTATTTAGTCCATTATTTATTATATACGGACGGGAACTATCATATTGCTTTAACTTTGACAATTTCATGCTTTTTGTTATACAATCAAATATAGCAATACGATTATTATTCGTCACATAGATTTTTCCGTTGCTATTTGCTATTTTGTTTAGATATATAGAATCCATTTTTGTTTCATATTCATGCACATCTGTCGGATTTTTGGTATTGATCTCGTACAGTTTTTTGTTACCATCACTTATGTATATATATTCATTATATGCATCTATTCCACCATCATTATACCAATTTGTCTGTGTGTTATTAGTTATATCAATCCGTTGCATTGTCATGTTCGTTATATCTAGTTTGAAGACTTGTAATGTTTTATTCTTATACGTTATACCTTTGTTTATGAAATAAATATATCTCCCATCGTTACATGTGCGACTCAAAGTTGACAATCCGTCAATCTCCAGATCGATTTGTTCATAGCTAATTTTATTTATGTCTTGCGTTTTATTTCTTTCTATATTAAACGGACTAAATGTTGATATCTCTGATGCATATTTATATACCTTAAACTTGTTAGCACTTAAACTTCCACCATAGATATACTGAGAGTCTATATAGAAAGTGGTTATTCCATCTATCGGTTCTCTTGCATTGCACAGATTGTAACTTCCATCTATATATTTGTTAACATTTGTAGGCTCACTTATACCAGCATCTCCAAACCCACATAGTCCCATGTCTCTATGTGTTAATGCTGCAGCCGCAATCACACCATTCGCCTGGTTGGTTGTCCAGTCGTATACATATGTCATTTTTTTGCTTGGCCAGTCAGCTACACTTTCTTCCTGATTATAGCTCCCCTGCGTCAACGCCTCATCAGCATTTGCTACATTAAATGCACCACAAGCCGTAGCCTCTATTCCGCCCGGCAATGTTGTTGCATCATCAGGTATTTCTTTGTCTGTCAAGACTATACCTCCGAACGCAACCTCTGTTGTTGGACATAATTCGTCCATTACTTTTCCAATGTTTAGATAATATCCATTATTGCTGAACATTTTCTCTAATGCAGCTGTCATATGATTGTCATGCTCAATCACCTCAGTCTCTCTGCATCCCCGAAGCTCAAGGCGCACATGCCCGTGAAACTTCGGTACCTGTATCTTATTGATGTACACGTTTTTTAAAATCGATTCCATATTACTTATCCTCCTCATTCTTAAATGTATATAGGAACTGCGTCAGATTGTCCGTCATATCTGATACTATAAAAGCAATCGTTAAAATCTTTGATGGTCCAAGCTTATCATATGTCTCCAACAGGCTTCCTTCCAACGCTGCTTCCAGTGTTTCTTCCTCTGTCCACGCCATACCCGCATCATAGGATAGCTTAACATTTATACCTTCATGGATTGCTGTTGCTCCGGTAATTCCATAGATACTTACATCCGACATATCACATGCTGCCTGTATCACCTGTGGATGCGGTTTTGCTGTGATTGTAAGTATCGTATCGGTTATCGTATCCGCATCCGTCCATTTGTAGATTGTCGGTGAATCTAATTGCAAAATATAGTCCGATGCTGGTGCTATATCTAATCCATGTGTCTCGAAATCTGCTGCCTGCAAGGTATCACCCGAAAGAGTTATTTCTGTTATAACTTCAGCTTGAATTGTATAGTACTTTTCCGCAGACCGGAGCAGGTATCGAACGATGACTTCATCTGTTGTCGCTGCATTATTTTCGGTTTCTCTTTCTGTATCTGCATTTCCGATTGTCACCGTTTCTATGGATTCAAATTCTGTCGAATCCAAAGCCACAACATTCATCATGCCACGGTCTATGCTTTCATTCGTCGATTTGTTAACGAACGTACCAGCAAGCCGGAATACCCCATCTTCTACAACTACATATCTGGATGAATATGTACACTCGCTTTCTGCTGTAAATGTCCAGCTCACGATACCCCAGCTGAAATCTGTTGCATCAAGCAGATTGCCAACTGTCACCGTATCTTGCAGTTTAACTATTTGAAGCTGTTCCTCCACCACATTCCGCTCCACATCAATCAGTCCTGCAATAACTGTACATGTCAGAGCCTTTGATACTTCTATTGCATCCTTCAAGGCAATCTGTGTCAGCTTCTCTTCCAATGTGATAAATCCATCCCATTCGACTGTACCAACCAATCCTTGTCCATAGATAACCGCACGTATTGCTCCTTGCGCTATCCCTATGCTGCCGCCAGTGATATTCAACTTGACAAGCCATCTGTTGATTGAGTTTGCATCGATTGTCAACATGTACATCAAACTCAATATATGCTTTCCGTTTTTCCACGTTTCCGTCGGATTGTATCCAACTATGGTTAACTCATTTAATGTGTATTCGATTGTACCAATCACATCCTCCGATGTTGCTGTCGCATCAAGTAGGATTTCTGCTTGAAAGAGCACCCCAATTGATACGGACGATGTAAACCGGATATCGATTATGGACTTGGACTCGCCATCTCCGATCTGTATCGCACTCGCATTCTCATAATTAAAAAAAAGAATATCCGAAGATGATACCGAGCTACGCAACCCTTCCAGATTCTTATCCGTCTTGCTCTTCGCTGTCGCAAGCGCCGGATCTGAACCAAAGCCGGTTATCTTATACCCGCCATTAAACGTATAATCATACATCATCACACAGCCAAGCTTCCCCGGTGCAATACCATCCGTACACCGGATGATATCTCCAAGGTCATACATGGCACCGCACAGGCAGCTTGTCTCAAACGGCACATAGTCAATCTGCAAAAGTGCTGTCAATACCGCGCGCCGTATCTGCTCTTTGTAGCTGTCTACACCATATTGCAGAAACGGATTCGATCCAAGATTGTATGTCAGATAATTATCCGGATCAGCTCCATAATAGCTTGTTGTATCATCCGCGATGTTTACACAGGATAATCCAGAGTAGCGTGTCTCAAACTTACTGAACTTTGAGCCGGTAAACCGTTCATGATTCGTAAGTGTATCAACAACATTCTGCGTGTAGCTTCTAAGTACAAGCTTTCCTTCGCGATCCATCGTCGCAATGGTACCTGTTGCCTGTGCTACCCAGAATACAAAATCCTGCCATGTCTCGATATCATTCTCTGTATAAAGCGAAAGACTCTCCGTTCCGTTCGGAAGTGCATCTACATCTGCCTGTGTCAGTCCCAACTCTACCTCACAGGTTGTGCAAGCAAGCGTTAACAACTCATATGGTGTGCCAATTGTAATATCTACCGTACAGGATCGATTGAAGCGAGCCATGTTGTCATATGCTGTGATATCAACGCCATACTCCGTGTCATTTGCTTCTGATACTGTATAGACGCCAAGCGGTACATCTTCCCATGCGGTACCGCCAATCAAGAGTCCTTCTGATACTATGATCTGTGCATTCGTCCAGTCCGGCACCGGAAGCTCCGGCTTAAATGTACATTTTAGTTCGCCTATATATACAGAGCCGATCTTGACATCGTTCTGCTCGCTGCACTGATTCGTTATCGTGAAGGAACCGCTTAATATGTCATGATTGGTAAATGCAATCTTATTTACTGTTCCGGCCAGGCGGAACGTCTGTACTTTTCTTTTTGTTTGTTTCAGATATTCTTCTGATACCTGATACATGCTACCGCCTCCTTGCTTTATAACTCTTCCGCGCCGAAAGATACCGTCCAATACCCTTGTGTGTTCTGGCTATATTCCGAATTCTTCTCCAGATCGCAATCAATACTCTCAATCCGCACCGTATACTCCGCTTCATCAATCTGCAGTTTTACCGACTGCATCTTTGCATATCCAAGCATCTTGTTCTTCCATCTTGAAGATACCTGGAACTTCAACGAGCCGGAGTATTTTCCGGCTCGCACGTCAATTGCAAGATCATCCCCTGCTTCTGACTGAAATGTATTTGATACTTTGCTGAAGCTCTCTGAATAATCGATTGGATTTGGTACACGTTCGCCATTGATTTTTACATATTTGTTCAGCATTATCTTCCTCCTGATCTGTAATTATTGATCTGGTTCGCACGTACAATGATGTCATTTAATTTTGACTGACCGATATATACCGGGATCACAATATCTCCTGCTGCCATCGCTGTCTGATTACCTGCAAGTGCGGCTTTCATCTCACGTGCCACGGCCGCAATCCACTTTTCGTTTTGATCAAGCGGAACAACCGCCTCGGCGCCATTACCTTCCAGTAATCCGACCTGTCCTTTTGCAAGCACACCGCCTCGTTCCAATTGCGGTACTCCAAGCTTACTGATCTTTGACAGGCTGACACCCGGTATCTTGTTGATTACACCGATCACAGCATTGATTGCACCGATGAAGCCGTTTATAATTCCGATTGCCTTGGATAAGACAAAATTAACGGCTGTTTTTACTGCTCCGGAAATCGCATTGCCGATTGCCATACCTGCACTTTTGAAGATGCCTGTTACAGAGTTCCATACGCCTGAAAAGAAACCGCCTAATCGATTGAAGATACTTGTTATACCATTCCACGCCTGTTGGAATATGCCTGTGAAGAAACTTCCAACCGTGCTGAATACATTCCTTATGCTTGACCACGCGTTTGTCGCGACGGACACAATTCCATTCCATATGCCCGTAAAGAAGCTTCCAATCGCCTGAAAAGCAGATGTGAAGAATTCCTTAAACGCCGTGACAAGCTGTGACACCTTCTCGCAGAAAGATTCCCATACAAACTGTGCCACCTCAACGATTGCATCCCAGTTCTTTATAACTACGATTATTGCAGTAATCACCGCAATAACAGCTGCTGCAATCAGAAGGAACGGACCGATTGCAGTGACAACCCCGGTAATGGCCGGAATCATGGTTCCTGTAATAAACGTTGATGCGGTACCCATCCATGTTGTGATAGAACCGACTAAAGACACTATCTGACCGCCAAATGTGATAATCTTACCCACAGAGGATATGAGTGTACCAATTATCGCAATCAACGGTCCTATCGCCGCCGCAATTGCTGCAATCATCACAATCTGCTGTTGTGTCTCCGGATCTAAGTCACGGAACTTTTGTACAAGCTCCTGTATCTTCCCGGCTATCTGCTGCACAATTGGCATTAAAATCTGTCCGATTGATATTGCGCAGTTTTGAATTGCCGTCTTCGTCTTCTCAAACTGGATGGACGGATCAGAAGCTTCCAGTGTATCAAATGCTTTCTGTGCTGTTCCTGTAGAGCTTTCAAGTTCCTTGATTGCTCCTGTAAAGTCGTTCGTATGCTGGGTGATGGTTGCTGCTGCCTTGGCCGCTTCCTGTGAACCGAACATATCAGCAAGACTCTTCCCACTGCTGTCCGCTTCATCTTGTACGATCTGCAGTACATCTGACAGATTGTACCCTGAATTCATCAATTCGCTAAACGATTTGCCTGTTTTTTCTTTTAAGATATCCGAAGTTGTACTTCCCGACTTACCAAGTTCATTCAACATACCATTGATGTATGTTGTTGATTCAGCTGTTCCAATACCATTTTTTGTCGTTGTAATATACGCTGCGCTCAGCTGATCCAGATTAACGCCATACATCGCCGCTGTCGGTATAACTTTACCCATGGATGCGCCTAATTCATCTACTGTCGTTTTGCCAAGATTCTGTGTAGTGATCAGCTTGTCCGATACGGATGATACCTGATCTGCAGATAACCCGTATGCATTTAAGGCTGTTGTAAGCGTATCCGTCGCCGTTGTCATGCTTGTAAATCCTGCCCTTGCAAGCACGTTTGCCTGTTCTACAAATCCAACAGCATCCTTGGTCGACTGACCTGCGGAAATCGCCTGATACGATGCTTCCGCAATCTCCGCTGCACCCATTCCGGTACTGTCGGATAATGCCATAATCGAAGCGTCCAGATCATTCAATGGTGTCTGGGTTGTATCTGCGATGGTAGACAACTTCGCTAATGTGGAAGAATAATCGGTCGCTTGTTTAACAGCCGCGGTGCCTCCCGCCACAACCGGCATCGTAATTGTTGCTGTCATCTTTCCGCCAAGTGCCGATACCTTATCTCCTACACCTGTAACCTTTTCTCCAAGCTCAGATATGTTGTTGCCAACTTCATTGATATGCGCTCCTGCTGCCTGCATCTGACTTCCCAGCACAGACGATGCCTGTCTTGCCTGCTTTTCCAGATTCGACAGCTCATTCGTCGTTGTAACAATTTCTGCCTGCAACGCATCGTATTCACCCTGTGTGATGTTTCCAAGTTCAAGTTCCTTTTTTGCGGATTCGGCAGCCTGCTTCTCCATATCGAGTTTTTCTTTTGTTTCTTTGATTACTCCGTTCAAAGCATTCTGTTTTGCTTTGAGAAGATCTACATTTTTCGGATCAAGCTTGAGTGCTTTTTCCACCGAATTCAACTGGCTTTTCGTTGTTTTGATTTCTGAATTGGCAGCTTTCAGTGCTTTCGTAAGCCCTGTTGTTTTTCCATCGATTTCAATTGTAATTCCCTTGATCTGTCCCACGTATCCACCCCCTTACATAGCTGCAAATTTATCAAAATCATCCTGCGTCGCCTTGAGTGGGTAGTTATACGTGTCATTGCTGCTCTCGATCATCATGTCGAGCACATCTCCATGTGTTAACTCCTCAAGGTCCTGCATCGATATATGTAGTGAAAAAGCCCGCAGCATGAAGATGTTTGTATTCATCTCCCTTACTGTGGGCTTTGGTCTTTTTTTAGTTCACTTGTGGTCGTAATATTGCGATTCCATACGTTCAAGATTGATGTAATTGCCGCAGGATCCTGGAAGTCTGCTTCCTCAAATTCTTCCATCCATGCAATGTACCCTTCTTCTGAAGCTTCCTTAATCTCTTTCCGGTTCTGCATGTTCATCACATACGCAAGCTTCGATGTATATTCGATTGCATCAAGCTTGTCTACGTCTTCTACGTTCTCCAGCTTCGCAAGATCCTTTAACAGCTCGCGCTTAAAAATCTGCTTGTATCGAATCGCAGTTGCTGCGTTGCTTTCAACTGCTACCTCTCTCTGTCCAATTCTGATCACTGATCTCATAGTATCCTCCGTTTCTGTTGCACCGGTGCAACTTTATATTTTTGCAAGAAAAATGGGACGGTATCTTCTACCATCCCATTTCAATGATTGATATTAACCTGCTGCCTGTTCTGATGCAGTCGGCTCCCATACTTTTGTATACCAGTTCTTATACACTTCATCTGTTGTATTGGATCCGGTTGTTGCTTTAACCAGATTCTTTTCCTTGCCATTGATCACGTTGACATCCGGACGTGGTGCAGCCGTAATTGTCACAGATTCTGTCACCGGCTCCGTGCTATCCTCTTTTGTCTGGGACGCAACGGAGTGTCGTGTCAGTGAGCAACGATACAGTACATGTCTGCGTGCCTTTTTATCTCCTGAAAACTCGAACATAAGCGCAATATACTTCTGTTCATCTGTCGAAGATTCAACGAGCACACCATCGACTTCTTCCTGTCCCATCACCTCAGTTTCCACGTCCTCCGGCACAAGTGCAGATTCGAAATCTCCCTCATAGCCGGAATTGCTTGTCAATACGGCATACGCGGTATCATCCGCATAAAACGTATTGGACTCTCCGGACGGATCAAGCGACAAGCTTACTGCTCCCGGCCATTTCTTTGGCGTACTGTATGTACTCTTGATTGTTCCATCCTCCTGCTCCGTCTCTGTGATAATCGCATAATGTGTATTTTTCAATCCAAACTTAATCTTATTTTTTTCTTTACCCATCTTTATATTACCTCGCTTCCTATATGCTCTTAGCTTCGTATATGGTCATAAATACTTTCTGCTCGTTCTCGAACTCGTCTGTCATGCTCCACGGAATTTCTGCTTCATTCAAAGCATCTTCGATCATCGCTTCCAGCTTCTCATTCTTCTTCGTACTGTACAGCACCGCACGCATGGAACTAATCTTCTGATACACCTTGTCATCTGCGAAGAAATTACTATCCGCATGGCATGTGTATGTGACGTATGGTACTTTGGTGCCTACAGGTGCATGGTCATAGTGTACAGTCACACCCGGTACCGACAAGACTTTCTTTACATCTGCAATCGTCATCCTTTTTCCACCTGCCTTTTGAATTCTTCCGGAAACTCATCCTGCGCCCATGCTTCCACCGGAGCAATATGCACGTGTGCATCAGCGTGTCCTCGCACTTCTCCATTGATGATGATGTCATGTCCGTTCTCAAGAAGATGTGTCAGCTGGTACTGCTCGTTGTGCAATATCATACCGCGTTTCGTCTTTTCATATTTCCATCCATTTTTGTACTTTTTTCTTCTTTTTGCATGCTTGTTTTTGGGTGAGGTCTTTTTCAGCTTCTTTATAGCCTCTTTCGCTACGTTTTCCGCTGCCGTATCGACCGCGGTATTCACATGATGCTTAAACGCTGAAAAAATCGACTGTAATTCCATATCCAACTGATCTGCTTTAATCGTCTTGTTCGACATACGTCACCCCTGCTTTCTCTTCGGCATATAGCTCGATCGTATCGGTACCCGCCTCGTAGGTTCGGTAGATGCCATACACCTTGTCCTTATACTTCACAAGCTCTTCACCATGATAATTTACCTTGTCTGTATCAAAGCGATACTTCGGATTCATACCGACCTGCCCGGCTTTGAAGAACTCCTGGCGATCAACGGACTGTACTTTGCATATTACCGAACGCTCTGTTTTCTCTGTGATAACCGGACTTCCAATGTCGTCTGTCTCAGTCTTTACAGCGATCAATATGATTTCGTCATCCATCTTCTGTCCTCGCTTTCTGCGACAACAGGCGGTTATTCAGCGCATACCGGAGCATCCGCGGCATACCCTCGCCGGTTGTCCGCTGCCGCCATTTCCACGCGGCATAGCTTATGATCAGCTCCTCATCATCTACAGGCGGCTCCGGCGGGAAGGTAATACCCTCCCGCTCTATCTCCGTCTGTGCTGCCTGCAGATACCGTGTCAGCCGCTGATCGTACACCTCAGCCGATATGCCGAGGTCAATCTTCAACATCGTCAATCTATCTGCATCTGTCATACGCTACCTCTTATTCCTTTGTTCCTGCTGCCGCCTTGGCATTTACTGTATCGTCCGCAAAGGTCATGTCGGCTGTCGGTTTTGTGCCGGAGATGCCGATTGCTACAAAGCCCTCTGCGATTGACGGGATACCATCGTATCTTGCGGTACCCTTGAAAACTGTCTGATCTTCCAGGAACTTCACATGCTCGGACTGCGCGATGCTTGTACCCTCACGCTCTGCAAGCAGATAGAGGTCCCCATAACCGCCGATGATCACATTGTCCGGGATGAAATCAAGTGTCTCGATGGTGCCGCCGATGATTGGCATGGTGTCGTTCATGCCTGTAGCGATGGCACCAGCCGCATTGAAGGAAAGCGCCTCTGATACAAGCGTTGTCTTCGTCGTCTCGTTCATTGCCCAGAATCGTGTACCGGTCGAATACTTACCTTTTGCCGCACCGGATGCTTTGATGATCTCCTTGAAGAGCTCTACACCGGTCTTGGCAGCCGCAATCGACTTGATATTTGTTGATGACAGATCAACCCATGTACGTGCAGTTTCCGGGTAGCTCTCCGGCTTTGCTGCCTGTGCAAGGCGTGTCACGATACCAAGCGGCATCTTTGTGCCTTTTCCATACAGGATTGCCTTGTCGAGTGCCAATCCAATCGCCTGTCCAAGTGCTGTAACGATCGTCTCAGCAAGATTGACATCAGAATCCTTCAGTACCGCATTGTTGATTACAAGATATCCGCCGACCTTGTAGCCGTCTACTTCTGTATTGTTGAACGAAAGCGAAAGCTCGTTCAGTGCGGCGTACATCTCTGTCCATACACCCTCCGGGATGGTGCCCTGGATGTTCTGACGTGCCTTTCCCGGTACGCTCTTTACATTGACGTACTTATAGAGCTTGGAATATCCTTCGATATTCTCACTGAGCAGCTCCAGCATTACATCCGGGATAGTAAGCTCCGCATTGGTAATTGATCTGTTCTCTGTGCCAAGTGTACGCACACGCTCCAGGAAGGTATGTACGTCCTCCCGCGCAAGGAACGCATCACGCTCCTGATTGTTCATTCCAAAAAACTTCTTTCTTGTGGTCATTGTCTTCACTGTATCTTCTCCTCTCTTTGTTGTATCTGCTGCCGGTGCAGCCTGTCTCTGTTTCTCCTCCAGATCAGCAAGCTCTTTCTCTGTATCAGATACTTCCTGTTCCAGATTCCGGACGGATTCCTCATTTTCCGCCTTGTCCTTCTCGTACTGTTCGACTTCCTGATTGACCGCCTCCTTCTCTTCCTCAGTCTGTGCTTCGTCGATGGCTGCCTCAAGCTCCTTCTCACGTGTTGCAAGCTCCTTTGCCTTCTCACGTGCCTCTGTGAGCTTCTTTGTGACTTCGCTCAGCTTCTTTCTGAGCATAATTGCTTTTAACATGATTCGCTTCCTCCTTTTAATTTTTTCTTCATGTCAAGCTTCCACACCTCGGTCTGTCGCGCCCGGATGGTATCTGCATCCTTCTTTCGCGCATTGACACTTGTCTCTTCGTATGCCGGGAAGGTGCATACCGACACCTCATACAGTTCCACCTTCTTAATTGTCCAGTGTACGGATCCGTCCTCGCGGGCTTCCGTCTCTTCGTCCAGAATGTCAAAGCCGAAGCTGCACTGATCTACATCGTGACGTTTCACTCTGGCATACAGGTTCATCGCGTCCGAATCATCCGGATTGATGTCGATATGCCCCCAGAGTCCGCGTTCATCCTGCCGCAGTGTCAATGTGCCTGCTTTGGTTCTTCCGAGCACAAGCCCTGTATCATGGTTGATCAGTGCACGTACATCGCCGGATATCGTATCTGTAAACGCCCCAGGCGCTACACTCTCACTCATCCCCGGCATGATGTTATAGGTGCTATTAAAAACGGCAAAGTAACCTTCAATCGAAAGCGCCTCGCCGTCTTCCCGCGTATTAAATTCCGATGCGACAGATCGTGTCTGTCGAATATGTCTATCCATTGTTATCTCCCTTCTGTACCAGTTTCTTCTGTGCCGCTGCCATATCCCACGGAATATAGTTTTCAAGCACTCTAAGTTCATCCAAGCCTTCCTTTGGTGACATGCCTATCTTGTCTCTGACTTCATTTCCAGTCACAAATCCACGGTCTGACAGCGAACCGAATACGGATGCTATCGTCGTCAGATCCCAATCCATCACGGACAGGACATTGAACTTGATATACATATTCGGACTGTAGATCAGTTTCCGCGTCATCTCCTGCTGTAAGCCTGTCACGATTTCTCGTACCTTGGTCTTGACAAAGTAATTCCATTCTTCCTGCTTGTACTCGCCTACGCCCAGTACAAACGACGGAACACCAAGGATTGCCGCGACTGTCTGCTTATCCAGTTTCACATTATCCGCAATTGCAAGATCGGATAAGGAAAGCGGTTTGACCTGGTTTATCTCAAACTGTTCCGCAGGTATCAGCCACGGTGCTCCGGCTTCCCCGGATGTCATATACTCGTCTATCAGCTTCTTTCTGCCCTTCGGGCTTGAAAACTCATCCGTCATACCATCGACTTTGATAATCAGCGATGGTTTCCATTTACTCTTCATAAAGGCATTGGTTGTTATCTGTGCCTGCCGCAGGTTATCTGCAACATCCTTAAGTTGTGCTGTCACGCCCTGCCCCCGGTACATGTATGTCTTGTCCGGATTATAGACGAAATGCAGCACATCATCCGGCTGGTATGGGATGCCGTCAATCAGTATCCGGTAATTTCTATAGTCGCCCTGATAGGTGACTCTGCCTGCTGCCACCGGCTCCATATCGGCGAGATAGCCGTCCTCTGTATAGACCTTTACAACCGAATTGCCTTTGCCATACAGGAGCAGGTTCATCACCACCGCTTCTATGAACGTCTGCCGTGTCATGGTGCTGCATGGATTGATGTCAATCTTTCTCGACAGCTCATTGATCACACGCTCGTCGCCGCGTTCGGTGTTCTGCATGATATGAATCGTCATGGCTCCGATAACTTCCGCAATCTTCCGGCAGGCGGCTACAATCTCCGGATTCTTGTCTAATGATGTATACCCGGCACCGCATAACAGATCATATGCTTCGTTGCTTCCGATCAGCACCGCTGACCGCTTTCTTCCTGTCTTTTTTAGCGCCCGCTGGATGGCGTTTTCTTTCTTACTCATCTTCGTTCTCACCTCCCCACCAGCTCTTTGATTTCTCACTCTTTTCAAGTGAATTCAAATATCTGACGCACGCAAACACGCTCGAATCGAACAAGTCAATACGTGCCGTCGGTTCTATCTTTTCATACTGGATCATATCGTCTGTCTTTTCAATGGCGTGTACATTCTGCACACAGTATTCGTATGCATCCGAATGGCAGTAATACAATTTGCCATCCTTCGCCGACTTCTCAATATGCCGGAAGCCTTCTGACTTCACATAAAAATACTGTGGCTGATCTATGATTTTGAACCCTGCTTTCTTCATCTGGATAAAATACTCACGTGCAAATTTCTTGTCGTGGCCAACCTGCTTGATCTTGAAGCCCTTGCTCCGCATCTGCTTAAACCAGTTTACAATATCACCGACATTGACCGTTGGCGTGTTGCACATGGTCAGCCATCCATCGTCCCTCCAGCCAAATAACGGTATGTTGTCTTCATCTGCTTTCCTTGCTGCTTCCACAACCGGGAAGAATGCATGCGTGATAATGATATCCACACCTTTATAGTGTCCGAACAGCGCCGCCGCAGTAAGATCATGGAGCTTTGACAGGTCGGCACCGCCGTACCAGTCGATTTTGAGCTTTGCCAGCTCCTCTATGCTCCAGTTGTAATGCTTGTCCGAATTCTGGAACTCTTTGATGTCGAAATATGCCTTCATCGCCGTTGTATATACATTCAACTGTCTGCTTAGAAAATCCTTCCGCTGTTGCGGATCGTTCTGCGCCTGTATGGAATCGTTCAGGATAGCTTCCGGCCGGATTGTCACACCATATCCCGGATTTGCCTTTTCATGCTGGATTGGATTGGTAAAATCTACATTTCCCTTTTCGTCCTGGTCGGCACGAGATACAAAGCAGAACAATGTATCGTCCTTCACTATGCCATCCAACACTTTGTTTGCATATTCCAACCGGCGATAGCAGAAGGAATTCATATTATCGCCTGCTGTGGTGATGCCGATCATCAGCTTGTTCGTGTATGCCGCCATTGCTTCTTTGAACCGATTGTATTGGGATGCACGCTTGAAAGCATGCACTTCGTCCGCGATTGCGATATTGCAGTTAAAAGAGTCCTGTGTGTCCGGATTGCTGGCGAGTGCTTCGATGTATAGGGAACCTTCCGGCTCTTCGTCCTCGTTGTAAAACGTGTACTCGATAGAGTGCTGTGCATTGTTATCCAGTACTTTGAACTCGCCTATCATGCCCCGGTACCGCAATGTATGCAGGATGTCGTCAAAGCTCTGCTTCGCCTGCTTCAAGGCGGCGGCCACAATATAGATTGTCGCACCTGATTTACGCTCTAATAACCCCAGAGCAAAAGCCAGCGCCGCTATAAAAAGTGTTTTCCCCTGCTTTCGCGGAACGAAAATAAAGGCCTCTTTGTATCGTCTGATCTGAGTACCTTTATAGTAAAAGCCTATTAAGTTATATACGATGAATATCTGCCACGGCTGCAATATCAGCGGTGTGTTCCGCAGGGAATGTCCTTGCAGGTCCTCGCCTTTCACATGCACCATCACCCGCTCGATGATATTGATCACAAAATCCGGCTCTTTCGTGTGCAGCTCAAAATCATCGCGTTCCAAATCCGCCAGGAACCGTTTGCACTCTCGTACATTGTTTCCGGCAATGATCTTTCCAGCGACCACATCTTTCGCGTAGCGGATTGCCGTCTGCTTGTATGACTTAGCCGCCAATGTCCCGCAGGATGTCTCCTAATGCAGACACCTTTTTCCCTTTGATTGCTGATTCGTCGATTTTTTTCAGCCCTGCCGGTGTGAGCCCAAGATCTCTCCAATACGAAAGTGCAGATGTATTCATGTCGCCCCAGCTCACCAGCAGCGGATTTTTGGTCATGTTGGTACTTCCGTTTTTGTTCGTATGCTCCACTACAGGTTTGGCACCGGTTTCGACGTATTCCTGATAGATTTTGTCACGCTCTGCAAGTATATTTGCGAGCGTATCGATCATCGGAAGAAAAGCATCCCGATACGTGCCAACCGCCTTGGCTGCTGATATTATTCGATTTTTCCATGCTGTCTTTTTCACCCGGTTTCCCCCTTTCTCAAAAAATCCTGCGTATTTGGAAAAGGCTCCACCCACCGTTCTATCCTTACCCGCTCCAAAATCGCTAGAGAGGGGGGAGTCTGCTGCCATATCTCTTCTTCATACGCATTTGTAACTGTTTTCCATACGTTGTAAGCTCGTGTGAATCCCGATCATGCATGCGGTTGTGGCACTTCTGGCATAGCGTAATCAGGTTGCAGTCGTTGTATCGCTCATCTGGATACTGTTCGACTGGGTATACGTGATGCACATGGTCTCCAGATCTACGCTTGCCATATCGTTTGCACTCTTGACACTGGTAAGCATCTCGCCGTAGAATCACTGCACGTTTCTTCTTCCATCGTTTGTCGTTATACATCATTCTTCCTCTGATTTCTTCTGAAGGACATCGATTGCCTTTGTGATTACTGCCGGGAGCTTTACGCCCATAAGTCCTGCGTTTTCTACCAGTGATATCGTTTCATTTGCGATAAATGCAATCACAACCGCGTCGCGGATATAATTCGTTCCAATCACAAGATCTAATCTGTATGCCACGATCACGAACACAAGTGTCATGCACTTTCTGCATAAGCCTTTCCATCCTGCTTTGCTCTCCAGGCTTCCGGTATCTGTCTTGTTGCTTTTGTGGAACACTCCAGCTACAACCAAACCGGATACATAATCAATCGCCATGAATATGAGCAAAGTTACGGTTCCCGCATCCCATCCACCAAATACCGAAGCAATCGCAGATCCAATCATTCCTACTGCTGTACATATCGTCTGTTTCATCGTCTCTCCTTTCTACGCAAAACAGCAGCTATATGTTTCCATACAACTGCTGTTCTCCGTTTCTCTCAACTATCTCACGCTATCATAATATCATTTAATTTGTCCCCTGAGTACTCCACTTTCATTTTTTCTTAAAACTTCCGAAGAATTCTCTCACTCTTACATACAGCTTAAAAAACAAATATGAATACGTCTCTCTTAATGCAAGTCTATAAAGCATCTGATCTTGCAGCGTCAGGCTCTCTACAAATTCATTTTCGTTAAAGTAATCAATATATTCCTCAATGATCTCATACTCCGTTTTCATATCTTCTCACTTCACTTTCTTAGATAACAGATAATAGAACTTCCGTCGACTGCGATAGTATAATGCACGCGATGCTGGCATCCCACGTGCTTCAAGCACCGGATATGTGCATTCAGTATCTGTTACTCCCGCGAGAATGTATTGTGCAAGCTCTCTATTCGCTTCCATCGCTGTATCTTCAATCAACTTGCAACGCTTGCTTAGTTCTGCTGCCTTGATGGCTGCACTTGCGGTCGGGTTCGATAATCTATTTCCTGTTGCTCCGGTTTCATGAGATCGTAATCCGCGCAGTTCTCTAATCTCTTTAATCCAGTCCGGGTACTGCATACAGTAGTGGTACAATTCCAAGAATCTATGCTTCCCGATGTTGTAGCTTGCAACCGAGTTTCTTTGTCTCACCTTGCTCACGCTCCTTTATACCTTCTTCGTGTACTCCAGACATATCCAGCCTGCACCGCTTTTCAGCTTTCCCCATTTCTGTCCGGATACCATCTTTTCCGCCACAATCGTATATACACCGTTGTCCCGGATTACTCCGGTTACTGCATTTGCTGTACCCGCATCCTTGCGGATATTCAGTGCCGATGCTGTGACCTTGACTCTATATGTATCCGCCTGTGTCTGCTCTGGTTGGACTGCTGCCTGCTCCGGTGTCTTTGTTTCTCCGTTTGCATTCTGTTCTGTATTCATACCAAGCGTTGCAAGGATTCCTTTCGCATATGCTACACCAAACGCCCGGCACTTCTCTTCTGTATCCGCTTTTGCCGCATCAGCCTTATTGTCTACAAATACACCCTCGCAGATAATCGCCGGGCATTTCGTCTGTCGAATGAATCCAAAATAATCGCTTCCGTATGCGTTCTTTTTTGTCTTTAAGCCTCGGCTTTTCTGCCCGATCTTCACAACTTCTTTCTCTATGTTCTGTGCAAGCACCTTTCCTTTGCCACCGTTCACACTGTGCCATACTTCGAAGCCTTCTCCGCCGCCTGCATTGTTATGTATATCAAGTGCCAGATCTGCGCCCCAATGATTGCACATTGTTGTCTTTTCGTTGATTGAGCTATCAATATCTCCAGTTCTGCTAATCAATACATCTACGCCATGCTCTTTCAGATAATCGCGGCATCCCTTTGCCATCTGCAAATCAATATCCTTTTCTACAAGATACTTCACTGCTCCGGGATCGCTCCCGCCATGTCCTACTCCAATATATACTTTTGCCATCTTTATATCCTCCAATCATTTTATATGTTTATGTTCTTTCAGTTTCCCAGATTCTCACCCCCTTCCTTCTTTAGATTTATGATATATTTTCTTAGTGCCAAAATAAAAAAGGTACCAACCAATGAATACTGGTCAGTACCTTTCCTTTTCTTGTATTTACTTGTTTTTCTCGATGAATTCTTTCATCATCATGCTAAGCTGTCCAGCTTGACTTACTCCAGCCTTCTCACATGCATCTGCAAATGCCTCTACCAGATCTCGCTTCAGCTTATATGATTTGCTTATCAAGCCAGCTTTTGCATTCCACTTGTCCTGCGGTCTAATCTTCTTTTCTTCCATCGTGCACCTCACAATATATATTTAATCCAATTGATGCCACACTCAATACAAGTGCTATTGCAATAGCCGCATCCAATCCTTTTCTGATTGCATAGTACACAAGAACCGCCGCCGAACAGGTGCTAATAATTGTTAATACTTTTCTTATAGACATATCTTCAAAAATGGCTTAGAATAAAATTAGGCGGTGGGTGGGATATTCCCACCGCCTGTGCCCTTACTTGAAGAAGGTTTCGTAGATCAAGCATACGATGGTTGCTATGCCTTGCAGGATGCCTGTTACGATTGCGACTTTTTCAAGTTTGGGCTTTTTCTTTTGTTTTTTCTTAGCCATTTCTTATTCACCTCCTTACAAGTATTATAATATCATACGGTGTACCGTATGTCAATACTTTTTATTAAAAAAGATGAAAAATTTCTGACCAGTATTCACTTTTCAATGTGCATCTTTATCTAGTATTTACTAGACTTTACAGGTAATTCTTCCCGAAGATCTCCCGGAAGCTCTTATCTGGATAGTGCTCTTCGAAAGCCTTCTGTGCCGCTTCGTGCAATATCTGCATATAGTCGCTGTTCTGGTGTACCGCATCCGGTCCCGTTCGGTGATGCTCCGGGCAAAGATAAACCTTCAGTCCATATTTTTCGGACAGTTTTCGGTTTGGTCCTCCAAAGCAATGATGCTCTTCAATCGTATAGCCCTGCTGCCTTGTTCCGAGCAGATCGCACATGTAACAACATCCGTCTTTGTTCTGTATGATAGATTTACTCATGATTCACATCTCCCTTTTCATCTTCCTTTACGATAACAAATGCAACATCTTTACGTTCCATATACTTCTTAATCTGCGAGATCTTGAACGTGGCAAGCTCACTGATCTCCAGCTTGCCGGAATAATTTTTCTTAATCATGCAGACGTTCTCATCATCCATCAGATTCGGAATAACCGTCTGCTCTGTTATTTCTTCTATGTACATGCTCATATCCTCCATTTCGATGCTACATCATCCGTCTTTGTTCTGCATGATAGATCTACTCATGATTTCCCTCCTTGCTTTACTATCTCGATTGCTCTATCCAGTCCTCTGTGGTACAAGTCATCATATTCTGTATCCAAGCAAGGACATATTTCATCCACATACTTGTCAAAATCCGCATATGAAAGCTCTTTTTCCTCTTCCAGTTGTTTCAAAACATTATCTACGTTGTATGCCGTAGGTTCTGCGTCAATAATTCTGCAGAACCGTTGGTATTCATCCGGGCTCAAAGTGTACTCACTTACTCGATCTTTCAAGCTCATATCGTCAATCAATCTACTCATCATAAACCACATCCTTACTTACTTTCTTGGCAACCTTGATGGTGTCCTTATTCGTCTTGCTAACCGTGACCGTAACTCCACGTCCGTTATTTACAGTTATCTTTGCTATGTTCCGCCGATCGACCAGCTCCACACACTGTTTCAAATATTCACACACCTTTTCGTCTGTCTCGTGAATTGCAAGCTCAATGTTGTCCTTTGCTCTTTCCTGCCGTTCTTTTGCCCGCTGCCATATCCGTGCACCATTGCAGTCACACATTGTAACTGCCTTTTCTTCCGACTCATCATCGTCAACCGGATCATCAAAAAATACAATATTCTTGCAATATCTGCATGTTCCTTTATTTGTCATGGGATTCCTCTCTTTCATCCAAATACGTTGCCTGCATGTCCGCGATATGCAGCATCGCCGCCAGCTTACATGCTGCATATGCGTTGTTCATATCATAGCTTCCACCCTTTACCGCGTGATCAAAGCCTCCCATATGCCAACGGATTGCCATGATTTCTTCGTCGTTCAGATGCATATACCGCATAATCATAATCACGGACTTCTCACCATGTCCGATTGGGAAGTCGTTAGTATATCCATATGCATCCACTTCCTTCCATGTTCCGTCCGGCTGTTTCTGCTTCCTTTTCTCCAGCTTGTAGCTCTTCATCTTGCAGATATCATGCAGGAGTGCCACTATCGCGATTGTTTCCTCGCTGTATTCTTCCACTTCCGGCATAGCCGCCAGGCGATCATACACGTGCAGGCTATGCTCCAGCAGTCCGCCCGGATATGCTCCATGATACTTCGCAGATGCCGGTGCGGTAAAAAATCCATTGTCTTCTAAATTCAAGCACAAGGTTACTGCGCCTTTTCTCTTGATACATCCATAAATCTCGTTAAATCTTTCCGTGTTATCCATATTCATCTTCCTCACTTTCGTAATTCATCAATCATGATCTGCATATTCTCAATCAATACCTGCTTTTCGGCTTCCTCTGCCGCGCTTCCCTCTTCTGCCTGCTCGAATCTCTCATAGCTCTTTTTTATACAGTTGAACAGCTCGTGATATTTAGTATTTACTTGATTTTTCTCCTGTTCCACCGTTGTAGTTGATACCTCTTGCGGTTCCAGCTGTTTCTCTGTATGTCCCTCCTGTACTTCGTCCGGTTCCGGTTCTTCCTGTTGCACCGGTGCAACTTCCGGCTTTTTCAGCGGTTTCGCAACCGTGATTTTACTCTCCTTTCTCTTTGCCGGTTTCTTCTCTTCCTTTTTCTTCTTTACCTGTGTCGTCGCTTCCTTCTTTGGTTCTGGCTTTGGTTCTTCTTTCGGTTCTTCCGGATACGGATCATCATATGTCCGTGCCCACACCTCTTCGATTGTTTCCTCCGGATACCGCGGTGCACATATCGCAGATACCGCACTGCATAACTCTTCCCAGCTTGCTTTTTCCGCTTCTCTGGAACGCATATTGACTATCTTGATTTTGTCCGATATCGAGCATGTCATCATCAGCCTTCCAACGCCCGGGACTCGCACGATGATCACTCTCGTCTCGTCCGGCGCAATCACATCCATTAGCTTGTCGATATCATAATCAGGATAAATCACGCTTGACAAACGCTTGAAGTCCTTCGTTGAATCATGCAGCCATACCTTTGCAATCTGATTCAACAATGTATCCGCCCGCTGTTCCTCCGACTGTCCTGCTGCCTCTATGGCTACCTCAATATCTGTCACCGTCTGTTCCGCGTCATATTCCTTTTTTATTTCACGTATTTCCGTCTTGCTCAGCTCCGCCGGTATTGCCTCGACGACTGCATCCGGGAGCGTCAGCATCTCGGCCAGCTTCGCCAGTCCATATCCGTGATACCCGGATGCAAGGACAGGTGCATACCCGCCCTCGCTGTACCGCTTGTTGATATTGATATATCTCGATACGACGTCCTTTGATAACCCATATTCCGCTGCCGCAAATTCCGTTACATTCCGGTACCCGCTTGTCTGCAGGATATCGGAGTCCTCTGCCCGTCGGAGCAGATAACCAATCTTCACAAATCCGTCTGCTGCCTTATTGAGTTCCGTATCAAGTTCCTGCTTGAATGCAAGGTACTCCTGTGAATACTCGTTTGTACCTACCACGTTTTCTATCATAGCCCTTACTCCTTTATGATTTTTAAACCCTTGGCTAACGCATAGCCATATTCCCTATTTGCTCCACATGATTGCTGCCATCCATTCAGCATATATATTGCATCGCACATATCGAGCAGGCAGGTTGACAGCTTCATGTATTCCTCGTATTGCGTATCATCCGGCATATTGGAATTTATCCTTGCCGGATTTATTACACTCCAAAAGTTTTCTAACTCCTTCTCTGCATCTGCAAACCGTTCCATATAGTCATTGGTTCCCGATATTGCACCACTTATATAAATCCGTCTTTCTTTCATATCACACTGCCTCCATAAAGTCTTCCATCAATCCCTGAAGCACTCTGGTATTGTTCTTCTCCTGCAATTCCCTTATATTTGCTTCTCGTAATACCTTCGACTGCTTCGCGCGTGCATGATCTTCCTCACTCATTCGTTTCCGTATCTCTTTCTGCCATTCCTTCAGGAATGGTTTTACTGTTTCTAACTCCGGTTCTTCATCGAACATGCCACGATGCTGTCTGATCGTGCCTCCCGGTTCCACTTCGATCGTATAAAATGGTTTGTCCGGTTCTTCTACCTTCCGCAGGAAGCAGATATATGTCTCATGCTGCGCCATCCGGTCAAAATACCTGTCTGTGGATCCGACACAGTGATGCAGGCTCCGTCCTTCGCATACAATGTCATATATCCGCTCCGGTACCATGATGAAATATTCGGTGCCTCTGTACTCGAATTTCTTTTTTATTTCCTTCAGTACATCCTCGGCTTCCGGATACCGTTCTGAATACTCCTCTGAATCAATCTCTATTTCCCTTACCTTGATTTCCTCGACCGCTTCATCATGTCGCCGCTTCAGTTCCCGCGGCTTATAGATCATTTCATCATCCAGTTTCTTTTTCAGCTTGTTACACATCCGTATATAATCGGCATATTGATCTACAATTACACGCGTACTCTTTCCTTTGTACTGCTCCTTTTTCTGCTTTTCGATGTAGTTCATTGCCTGCTCTGCCGACATATACGTCAACGGCTCTTTTAATGTATCTGGCGTAATATTTTCACGCTTCGCCCATGTAAGCAGCTTCTCAGATATTTTCTCGCCTTTTTCTTCACTGTACTGCATCCACTTAAGAATCAGCCCACCACCATTACAATCCCGGATCCGGTTTATTTTCTGTCTGTCTGCGATTCCGAACACCTCTTCAATCGTCCGGCCGGTCACATCCAGATAACCGATATACTCTAAGTCCCAATAACTTATCTGCATGCTTGTCTCTGTCAGCATCCGGTAGAATCTTCCACGGAACAACATCTCTGCTACCTGCATGTATTCTTTGTCTTTGACTGCTGCCATCATTGCATTCCAGTTGCACTGCTGTCCCGCTGCCGCCATCTGGGTGAATAACCAGCTCCACGGCTCATAGCTTGTATCCTTGAAGGCTTCCATGATGCCAGCATCATACAGTGCTCCAACATATTCCCGCTTGTTCTGCGGATTTCCTTTGTTATCAAAGCAACTCCACTGCTTATAGTAGATGTCGCATTCTGCTTTTTTCTTTCGATTGAATTCAAGCGTATCAATTTGCTTGTTCAGGATTACCCGTATTTCTTCATCTATCCATATATTTTTGTGTTCACATACTCCCGGTTCGAAAGTGATTTCTGTTACAAAATGCCTGCATACGGATGTGTCTGTATCCATCGGCTGGATCAGGCAGAAATGTTCAACCATCTCAACTTTCCGTTTTCGTGACAAATACTTAATCTCCCGATTACACTCCGGACATGTAATGTTGTCGTTGTTCTGCGGCTTATTCTTCAATTCAAACGAAACGCCACATGCCGAGCATACCCATTTCTTTGTATCCCTGTCCTTGATACACCAGTTTTCCCCGCCGGTGAACTGCTTATCTATCCAGTCTCGCAGATCTGTAGGCACATCTGGCACACGATCCATCAATGCTGTAACTCTTGCAAATCTTCGCTCTTCCTTTGTCTGCCGCGCTTTCCTGTCTCTTTCCTGCTCCAAATCATAGATACTGTCAATCAAATCAGCTCGATAATATGTATATGGCTTTTTTACATCATCCAATATTTCCTTCAATCGATCATGATCTTCGCTCGACATACTGCTGTCACCATTTTTTCCGTAATATCCATAACCGCCATCACAGCTCGCTTCGTATGCGGCAGGCACCTTCTCTGCATGCCATAACCCGGTATCCGCATGCCATGTTGCATACTCACTATTCTTCGGGTTAAAGCAGTGCCGTTTTTGTAATATTTTGTTCTTGTAAGTATTCAATACTACTATTCCCTGTACAACCTGCAAGATTGTCCACCAGCCTTTTTTCTTCGTCTTCGGCGCCGGTGTATTCTCTATCGCTTTTTCTTTCATACATCTTCCTCCACATGCAATTGTCTGTTCTTATCGATGTACAGCCATTTATCCGCATATTTACTTGTTACGACGAGCATTTTCATATTCTTGATTTCTTCGTCCTTTTCGACAATTAGTCCGACCACGCTTCCCTCTGTACCTCTGACACGCGGACTGCTGCCTCTGGCAATTGCTATATGCCCCGCTTCCGATACCTTTGCTTTGTCCGGCTGTATGGATACTCCTGTCATATTCGTGATCCAATTCTTTCTCCGTGGATACATGGCTATATATCGCATGATATAATAAGCAAATTTCCGTGCATCCAGCTCTTCCACAAGCGTAATTTCTGTTGTCGCGATACGTTCTCCTTCATCCTCGTCGATATCGCCTGCCGCCTCTACGCGGAAGAAACGACTTTTTTCCCAACTGTAGTATCGCAGGCAGTCCGCCGGATATTCGCAGCAATGGAATCCGGAATTTGCAGTCTTGCTTCTTTCAACCTTCTTTGTCTCTCCTGGTACAAAGTGACATGTCTCTTTCTTTCCATCACCCATTACGCTCTTCAGATTAGGTGTAAACCCTTTGAATGCCATCATCAGTCAACACCTCCCTCATAGTATGTATGCATCAACTGTTTCCGCTCCGTCCGCGTCGGGATCCCGATAGAAAACTCATGCGATCCGATCATGTTTTTAATTGTGGTAGTCTTAGCCACGATTTCCTTGTGCACCACCGCACGATTCGTATAACCTGTCTCGGCCGTTAATGCAATATATCCCGCAAGGCTCTTCCCTTTCCGTCGTACCGCTATGGCAAACTCCCTGTCTCTCATGATCTCCGCTTTCAGCTCATCCACCCAGTCTTTAAGTATTCCTTTAACATCCAGATGCTCCATTTCCACATCCAGCTTCCCGACCGCTGCCAGCTCCGGCGTAGTCAATGTATCAATCAGCCCATCGATATAATCCTCTACGTCATCTTTATCCAGTCCGTTTTCTTCCGCAAGTACCTTGAGTGCGTCAATATCACCCTCCTGCAGTTCTGCTGCCGCAAGGCGGTTAATCTCCTCGGCACTGTCCAACTCTCCAAATTTATCCCACATTTTTCATACCTCCATTCTTCATCTTCTCCTGCATCCAAGCCTTCCACTCATGCGTGTCCTCGGATACGGTCCAACTTTCATTTTTATTGAGTAAATACTCGACTTTTTCCCACATTTCTGCATTCTTGATTGCAACACCTCTTGCCGACTTCCAACCATTTTTCTTCCAGCCACCTAACCAGTCATTTTTCAGCGTCCAGAAAACATGCTCTGTACGTGTGTGGATATGCACAGTACATCCCTTCTGCATACGCTCCAGCGCCGCAATGAGCAGCGTCAGCGTGATTATGTTTGTATTGCAATGTTCAAAATGCATGACTTCATACACGATCACAGGCTCGCCCTTGTACAGCATCTGCCGTCCATCTTCGTATGCTTCCATCACATACATGCCGTCGGCTTTCGTGGCGCGCGGCGCAATCGTCGAAGTCTCAATATATATCCTCACTTCTTGCATTTTCGTCTCTTCCTTTCGTTGCACCGGTGCAACTTCGGCCAATCGTCGCCCGGTGCTCGTATCACTCTCTTGGTCTGCTGTATCTTAACTTCCGTGTAATAGACATAGCTGTACCCTGTTACCTGATTTATGCCAATTCGAATTGATTTTTTATCTATGTAATAGCCCGTCCGGGGTACCGGTCCATCCGTGATGATCTTCTTCATTGTCCGCCGGACATATGCTTTCTTCTCCGGCTCCGGACGTACTAGGTTTCTGCTTGATGAAAGACTGGATGCACGCTTGATCTCTTCCGGATCGAATATACTTTCCTGTTCAAGCTCTTCCGGAAGCGGCTTGCACAGATACGATGCAAGCTGTTCGAAGCCTTCCTCATCGCGGACCGGTTCGCTATGATGTGACAACCCCGGCCAGTTCTTTGCTATCAGCAGTTCCGTATTCCATATTCGATTACAGATCAGATGGATATGGATGCCGCCACGCTTGCCTATCTCTACGCGCCGTACCCATTTCCACTTCTCGCCGTGTGCTGCATAGTCTCTCCGCATGCTCTTGTTAAAATTTGTTAAATCCTTTTGGACTGCATCCATGCTTTTCCGCGTACCTGCCGGGTACTTCAATGTGATCCAGCAATCGCCCGGTAAGAAGTTCGCCTTCAACAGGTGTCGGTACTTGTTCTCCTTGTTAATCTGATTCTGCCGCTTCACCTGCTCCGGTGTCGGTTTCTTCCTTTTCGCCCGGTGCTCGCCTTTTGCTCCTGTATGCCCTGCGAACTTATATGCATGCTCTATGGAATTCGTAAATGTAAATGTATGTTTTCTGTATGCCATCGAAAGTGTATCCTTGTCCCTAACTTTAATATGCTAATACTGTCTCAAAGCGAGCTTTTATCCCGCTTTTCTTGACGATATAAGCTTGGTGTGATACACTCAAATTGTTCAGATTCGAGGTATTACACCTGAGCCGGTTTTCAGCCGGCTCTTTTTCTTTTCAACGCAGCTTCTCCGGTTGATTCCTGGTAGTATGTACCATTTTCCGCCACCCAGTACCGGTACCGGTCGCCATTCGCGATCCTGCTTCCTATGTACAGGCATCCTGCCGGTGGTTCCAATCCTGCGAAGCTTTTCGCACTCATATATGCCTTGTGCATAATCTCATCCATCTTCGTCACTTGTACGCCACCCTTCTTCGGTCTGACGTCTTGCTTTTCACGATGATGTGATCTGCGCAGTCTGCTTCCACATTCCAGTTTTCCCAGCGCAAGCCATTTCGCACCATGATTTCCTTTTGTTTCCGCGTTGGCTTTGCCTGGCGCTTCAGTTTCTCGTCTTTCAATCTCATCTTCTTCCTCCTCATCTTCCTCATTTGCTAATTCAATCAACTGCTGCCAGATTGTACCGGCTACCATAATCCAGAAGCCATATATCATCCCCATCCAAAGCAGTACAGCACCTTCCACCATCGCGATAGCCGCCAATTTGTATGTAGCAAAAATCATATCGTTGCTCATTCTCTCGTCCTCTCTTTACTGATATTCCGCCTGCAGGTTGCCCCATCCGATCTGTCTCGCGACCGATGTCGGATTAAATGCCGGCACCTTGCGTCCCGCTTTCAAGTCTTTTCGATATCGCAAGAAATCGACGAAAGCCAAATAGTTGACATACGTCACTCCGCATCCATCAAGAATCGTGTAGTTCCCATAACGTCCCTTCTGCACATACTCGTCAATCTCTGCAAGCCGGTTCGATACTGTCCGTGCAGATACATTCATCGACTTCTGTATCTGCGCTTTTGAAATATACGGTGATGCACTTATGTACTTAACTGATGTTATCTCCATGCTCCTCACTTCCTTTCTTCAATCAAATTCAGTTGATGACAAATTGTCACCGGTTCAACTGCAACACCTTCATCGGTGTAACATATACATTTCCAGTCAATTTCCCATTGAACGGCTCACGCAGCGTATCGCCCTGTACCACAACTGCCGGTATTCCGTATAGACTTAACTGTACGTAGCACATATATATAGCCTTCCAGTCCAGATCCTGACATGTGACACACAATCGCTCCTGGTAATTGATTCCATCGGCTTTCAGCTTTTCTGCTATCGCAATGATATTTCCACCGGCACCACAGGATGGCTCACTTACCCGGATCAATGTATCTTCTGGAGCTTTATATGTTTGTGCCATAAGCTGGCACACATGATACGGCGTGAAAAATTGTCCAAGTCGTGCATTTGATATTTCAAGATGCATATAGATGTATCCAAGAACATCTTCCATTTTCTCTTCACATGCTCTTGTGAGCAGGCTGCACATTTCCGACATCTGCATCAGTTCATCCAGCGTATATTTGCGGGATAGCTCCATATACTCTTTTTCGCGTGATGGATAGTTGTTGATATCTATCGTGTTACTAATTGCGATTGCCGTCATCTTTACCCAGTCCGCAAATACCTCATAAACGGAATACCGTCCAGATATCTTTTGAATTGCCGAAATAATCTCTTTTTTATAGTCCATATTCACCTCGCATATTTGTCATAAGCATCTTTGACATCGGATTCTTTAATGTCCAGATAGATCTGTGTTGTCTCTATGCTGTTATGTCCTAATATCCGGCTCACCTGCTCAATCGGCATACCAGATCGAAGCGCCATTGTTGCTCCGGTTCTTCGAAATTTGTGTGGGTTTGCCTGAATATTGTTACTTTTTCCCACTTTCCTAATCATGTACTCGATTGTTCCAGCTCCTGTGTGTCCGGAATCGATATAGTCTGGATTCTGATACCACTTGCTCTTTTTTTCTTTCATCTTCCCGATTTTCTTAGCTGCTACCATGCGCGGAAACAAATACGGATTATCGTCACTTCTTAATTGCATATAATTCTGAATTGCAATCTGAGCCTTTGCATTCAAATACACTGTTCGATCCTTCTGTCCTTTGCCATGAACTATGAGCTTGTCACCCTCAATCTCGTCTATTCTAATTTGCGCAACCTCGGATACACGCGCCCATGTCGATACGAGAATTTCATAAATTGCTTTGTTTTTCTCGTCTTTAATACAATTGCGCATCGTTTCAATCTCCAGCTCCGTAAATGCATGCTTTTTCTTTTTTACCTCTTTGATGGCATCAATCTTCATCATCGGATTTTTCAACCGGATTTCTTCCTTCTGCAACCAGTCAAAGAAGCTGCTTATGTTCCGGCGTTCATTATTAATTGTGACATTTGATACTTTGTCCTTTGCCTGCCGCTCCGCGATATACAGCCGGATATCATCGGCATCTACGTCCATTGGTGACTTCTGCACTTTATTGAAAAACATTTCACACGTGCATTTGTAATACTTAATTGTCCTATCTGTGCATCCCTTTATTTTCTTCGCGATCAAAAACTTACGAAGCAATATCTCTGTCTCATCACCCTTGTATATAGCCACGTCCGTCGACTTCATGCTCATGTCATACCTTGTCAGATTCATATACAATACGTTCTTCAATCTGGTTGCACATTCCTCTCCAATATCCGCATACATGGATATCACAATCTCATTCACGAAATCGTTTTTAATCTGAGAGTCATCTGCCATCCCATCACGCTCCCCTCAATCGTTTCAGCTCTTCAACCAGACTGTTTTTCGCTCGATCAAGCGACCATATCTCTTCCTCAATGTCTTTTACCTTCATTGCTCGCGTGTACATATCTTTGAAGATTATGAGTCCAAAGCTCTTATACAGCTCTGCTACTTCTTCCTTACCGGATGTATTCCGAATTGCCGGATGCCACATGTATACGGTCTCGATCAGCTCGTACTCTTCATCCGTGACAGATCCGTGAATCAGGTCCTCGAATTCAGTCTTCATCATCTTTCTCATATCCTCCAATCTGAACTTCATCTCTGTGTCCCATCATTGCCCGGATATGCTTATTAGGCACATCCGCCATCACCGCATTCTCAAGCAGCTCCATCTTTGCTGCCTGAAGCACCATATTGTAATACTGCGGCTGTTTAATCGTAATTGGCGTTTCTGCTGTAAAAGCGTCAACTATTCCCATCTTCTACTCATCTCCCTTCTGCTTACCCTGCTTCCTTTTTGTAACGCTGACGCTCTTCCGCTTTGCCTGCTGCCTTGCCTTCCGCGTAGGCGGACATTGCCATGAACATCATGGACTGCTCCGCAGGATTCTTTACAGACATCACAGATTCTGCCATGTTTTCAATGTTTGTCTTTTTCTCGTCTCTTGTCACTCTGTTCACCTCCTTGTTATCTTTGATTACATTATAGGTATCATAGATTACTTTGTCAACACTTTTTTGTTATCTCTGATTACTTTTTCTATTGCAATTCATTCTTAAAGGTGGTATTCTAATGAAAACAAGGAGGTATTTGATATGGAACAAGGAGAAAGAATAAAACAAATACGTACTTCTCTTGGACTTACTCTCGAGAAATTCGGTGATCGATTAGGTGTTACAAAAGTAGCTATCTCAAATATAGAAAAAGGAAACAGAAATTTAACTGAACAAATGACAAAAGCAATTTGTCGTGAATTCAATGTTGATTACATGTGGCTGACTACTGGAGAAGGTGAAATGTTCGTCGCTACCGATGATGATTTTCAGGCACGTATTGATCAGATCATGTTTGGTCAGGATGAAAGTCGTAAAAACTTATTTAAGATGATGATAGATATGAGCGATGAAGATATTCATGCTTTGGAAAGAATCTTGAAAAACATATCTTCATTTTATGAAAACCAGAACAAAGAGGATTAAAAAGAGCTGGCTATTTGCCAGCTCCGATGTACAGATACCGAACAAAGTTATAAATCCGCTTCAGGATTTTATCGTCGTGTATCTTCCCCAACATATCGAGGATTGCTCTTTTGTAGTTCATAGAGTCCCCACCTCCTCTCTGGTATAGTAGCATATTTCGGGGTGATGCATGAAATAATTAGCGATATTTCCATAATTATGGAAATTATTTCCAGTCAGATTCAAACAGATCAGTTATATGGACCTCAAGAGCTGCCGCCAGCGATTCCAGTTGCATCAATGTCGGAGATACTTTTTCGTTTTCAATATTGTTGATCGTAGACTTTCCGATGCCAGACCGCTTTGCCAGTTCTACTAATGTGATCCGTTTTGCTGTTCTTATCTGCCAAACTAATATTTTCATTTAATATATGCTCCATGATTAGATTGTTTTTTATTTTTTGAAATAAAATACGGTTATATATATGGTAAAACGATATTTAACAAAATATACGAGCTAAAATACGAGAAATTAAAAAATTTTAATATACAAAGGGGATACCTATATGGCAGTATGTAAAAGATGTGGTAAAAAAGGACTATTTCTTCATGTAAATGCAGATGGATTGTGCAAGAAGTGTATTGGTCAACAGGAAGCTTTACTTGCTGGAAAGAAGAAAGCTGTATTAGCTCAGGGAACGGATTATATTAAACTTATAGTTTCACTATATAATTCTGCGCATAATTACCACGAGTCCGACGATTTTGATCATGCTATGGAACAATGCACACAAATCCGAGAGACAATCAAAAAGCTTTCCGAACTCGACTACTTAAAAAATATTATGGATCTGAATATCAAATATGATTCAACCTTTGATCGTGGTCATGATTTCGGCAAGATTCCCGGATTAAATGAGATTATTCATAAAGACGATCCTACATACCCGAACAACATAATAGAAAAACTTTATAAACTTATTGATAATTGCGAGAAATATATTATAAATACACATGAAATCGCCTTGAAAAAAGCTGCATTTTTACCAACACTTGAATGTATTGAGTTATACCCTATCGAGTTATCAAGTGAAAAAATAAAGAAAAATACATTAAGCAATATTGAAGATATTACATTCTCTTCTATAACAAAAAAATCCAACTATGAGCGGCTAGGTTTTTTCACCGTTGTTGATGTGGAAACAACCGGACTTACTGCAAGTAGAGATGAAATTATTGAGGTTGCCGCTATACGCTTTGAAGAATGGATTCCAATTTGTAAATTTGAGACTTTTATAAAACCAAAAAAAGAAATATCTCCAGAGATTACCGATATCAATGGTATAACAAACGATATGGTTGCAAATGCTCCAAGTATTCAAGCTGTGATACCTGCACTTTCTGATTTTATTGGAAAATCCGCGATTGTCGGACATAATTTATTGTTTGATATAAAATTCTTATACAAAAACGGATTGGATTTCTTTGAAGTCAAGCGGAAATATTATGATACCTTGGAACTTGCAAGAAAAATTCTTACAAAAGCAAAATCATCGAATGATATCTATGGAGATGTAAGTGATCATAAACTTACTACTCTTTGTGATTATTATTCAATTAGAGATAATCATTATGCACATAGAGCTGCATCCGATTGTCTCGCTACTGGATATTTATTCAATATCTTTGTAAAAGAACGAATTGGCATCGATGAATAATACTGTTGCACCGGTGCAACTTTTACAACTTGGGTACATATTGTACCCTGCTTCATAACTTCATAACAAAAAGAATCCCCCGTGTTGGCGCACGAGGGACTCAGATACACCATCTAAGGGGATGGCATACATAAAACATACAAACATATTATACCATCCCCTTCTTTAATTTACAATTAAAAGGAGGGATTTTTTATGTGGTGTGAACCTAGAAAAAATGGAGTAGTTTATCGTGAACGATACAAAGATCCTCTGACTGAGAAAACTAAGGTCGTGACTGTCTTTAAGCAAAAAGATACTCCCCAAAACAAGAAAAAAGCGCAGCGAGAGCTTACTGCAAAAATTGAAGCTACGATTGAAAACCTTCAATGCACCGACAACACGGTAACTCTTTCTAAACTTCAAAAGGAATATCTGAAAGCCCAAAGAATCATTTATAAAGACAGCACAGTTGATCGGAATGAAAGTGTCACTTCGTCTGTCATAGAAATACTGAATCAGGATGCAATTGTCAACAATCTGACAGCACAATATGTAAAGTCCAAATTGCTTGATTCCGGAAAAGAACTTACGACATTGAACTCATACATAACACGCTTCAAAGCAATGTTGAACTGGGGATATGAGAATGACTACCATGATAACATGAAGTTGCTCACAAAACTCAAGCAATTTGATGATTCATCTGATAATAAAGAAATTACCACAAAATACTTAGAGCCTGAAGAAGCAAAAAAGCTTCTTAGCTATATCCAGAATGACGAGAATTGGCGCTGGTACTACACAACATCAATTCTGTTGCTGTCCGGTCTGCGCTTCGGCGAATTATCAGCACTGGAAATATCCGACATTGACTTGGATCAGTTAACAATTCGAATCTCTAAAACATATGATTCAAAGCACGACATTGTAACTACACCAAAGACTGACAATTCCAAACGTGTAATGCATATCCAGCCGACACTCTTAGTAGAACTAAAAAAATGTATGCTATGGAGAAAAGAATTGATGCTTGCAAACAATTTCAGGTCAAATATTTTGATTCCAAACAACAAAGGTGATCATATGCAAATCGCCGGTTATGAAAAATACCTTCGTATCATGTCCGAGAAGCTTTTTGAACGACGTGTGACACCTCATATGTTACGTCACACGCACGCATCGCTTCTCGCTGCAAACGGCATGACTCCGGATGAGATTGCCCGTCGATTAGGACACAGCAAATCTACAATCACAAGCAAGATCTATATTCATGTTACACAAAAAGTTATTGAAAATGATAACCGAAAGCTAGATCAAATAAAACTCTTCTCATAATTTTTGCCCACTATCTGCCCACCTAGGCGATTTTTCAACCATAAAAAAACGGCGGAAACCCTTGATTCTACGTGGTTTCCGCCGAATAAAAAAGATGCCCAGAGCCGGAATCGAACCAGCGACACGAGGATTTTCAGTCCTCTGCTCTA
>ERZ1106969.28-NODE-28-length-173198-cov-4.934488_pt1 | contig 173198 bp, 150 predicted proteins | sample MGYA00403685_ERZ1106969 | MGnify/ENA primary metagenome ERZ1106969 (study PRJEB35170, sample SAMEA104062416) | human gut metagenome | biome: human gut; feature: human-associated habitat; material: faeces | place: Denmark | collected 2012-05-18 ...
TCCCACAAAGTGGGACGCACAGCTGACGGAAAGCAATTTTCAAACACACCCTAGGGAACATGGCCGGGATAAGGAGGGACACCAAAATGACAGAAAAAAAATACGACGTGACAGCGCTGGGAGAGCTGCTGATTGATTTTACTGAAAACGGATCCAGCAGCCAAGGTAATGTCCTGATGGAAGCCAACCCCGGCGGCGCGCCCTGCAATGTGCTGGCCATGCTGGCAAAGCTGGGCAGACAGACGGCATTTATCGGTAAGGTGGGACAGGACCGGTTTGGCAGGCTGCTGCGTGAGGTTATTGAGTCTGTGGGGATTGATGCCGGGGGACTGATATCAGATAAGGAGGTGCATACCACACTGGCGTTTGTGCACACCTATCCGGACGGGGACAGGGACTTTTCCTTTTACCGCAGCCCGGGAGCGGATATGATGCTGAGGAAAGAAGAGGTTGCCTGTGACAAAATCCGGGAATCCAGGATATTCCATTTCGGCTCCCTGTCCTTTACACACCCGGGGGTCAGGGAGGCTTCCATACATGCAATCCGATGTGCAAAGGAGGCCGGGGCATGGATTTCATTTGACCCCAATCTCAGGGAACCTTTGTGGAACGATTTAGCGGATGCGAAGAAGGCCATTGAATATGGGATGGGGTGCTGTGATATCCTGAAAATATCGGATAATGAACTGGTGTTCATGACCGGTGAAACGGATTATGATAAAGGGGCCTTATTCCTGCAGGATAAATATAAGATTCCGCTCCTATGTGTAACCCTTGGAAAAGAGGGGAGCAGGGCTTATTATAAAGGCATGAAGGTTACTGGGAAACCGTTTCTGCAGGAAAATACAATTGAGACAACCGGCGCCGGGGATACATTTACCGGATGTATGCTGAATACGGTTCTGGAGAAGGGGCTTTCTTGTCTCACAAAGGAAGATATCCGCCAGATGCTTTTATTTGCCAATGGGGGAGCATCCCTGATTACAACCAGGCGCGGCGCGTTAAAGGTGATGCCGGGGAAGAAAGAGATAGAGGACCTTTTGGGGTATACAAAGGAATAATCAGCAAAATACAGAAATCCTTATATGTCAGAAGAGCTGGCAGCGGAATACGGATTCCACAGGGGCAGCCGCAAAATGTAAAATCTCAGTAGGACATGGTTTCTGGCTTACAGGCCAGTGCCAACATCTTGTATGAGAAATCCATTTTGCGGCAGCTCCTGTTTTATTACCCGGTTTTTCGCACATAGGAGGCCTGGGGAGAACTTTGGTGATGCAGGATGAAGTTTGGATGTAATTAAAATTGAAGATGGTATCGTTGCAGACAGTATAACCGTTATGGTTATACTGTTTTGCTGTAATTGGAGCGGATTAAATTCATATTGGATATGATTTGGAAGGCAAAATGTAAATGATTTTATTGCCAATGGGGGAGCATCCCTTCTGGGGGCTTTTGATTTACTGATAAGCGCTTTGTCATCCTGCCTGAATATATACGGGAAATGCATCCGGCAGCTAGGGGGTCATGGACCAGGCCGTTGCCATGGTAATATCCGCATACTGCTCCTTCATCCGTTCCACTGCAGTAAATCATAATGTTGCAATGGAATAGATGCAATACGTTGTCTTATAAATCAGTATCTATAGTACACCGCCAACTTTGTTGGCTCTATATTTTAAAAATGTAGCAAAATCACGCGGTAACAGATATATTTATATTTATGAAACGGGGGAGTATAATATGATAGGAAGATTTTTAAGAAGACTCTGCGTATTATTCGTCAGGATGCGTTTGAGGGGGGACAACAATTGATATATGGTTATTTAAGGCAGCCTTGTAAAGAGCGTTTCTTTACGAGGCTCTTTTTTTGCAGGGGGGTCATTGCTTTGGAATATTGAGAATCCTATTCCCATAAAACACGGTGGATATTCTGCATGTACGGTTATGATTGAAAATAATGATGATTCTAAATAATCAGACAATATAAAACATTCTGTGTAGTATGAAAATATTCTAAATCAGGGAAACTAAAATAAGGAATAATCAATTATCTTTGACAGGAATATCAATCAGGCATGTAAAGGACAATGGAGGCGTTTATGACAGAAACATGTATCAATCAATTTAGAAACTACCTGAGAAGTGAAGAGAAAGCCGAAGCAACAATCAGTAAATACCTGCACGATGTAAAAGAAATGCTGGTTTTCATTGAAAAGATGGATTTAAACAAAGATTCCCTTATAGAATACCGGAAGTATCTGACCTGCCGATACAAGCCGCAAACCGTAAACGGAAAGCTTTCAGCAATCAATGCCTTTTTACGATTCAAGGATTTACTGGAATTTAAGGTCAAATTCTTAAAAGTGCAGAAACGGGTGTATATTGATGAAAAACGGGAGCTTACGGAACAGGATTTCAAAAGACTTCTTGAAACAGCTGATAGAAATGGAAATAAGCAGCTGTACTATCTGATGATGGTCTTATATGGTACGGGGATACGGATCAGTGAACTCCCATTTGTCACGGTCGAGGCCATTGAGGCGGGAAGGGCGGAAATATCCATGAAAGGAAAATACAGGATTATCATTTTTCCTAAAAACCTGGTCCTTTCATTAAAGGAATATATTAAAATTTCGAATATAAAACAGGGCTGTATCTTCCGGACAAGAAGCGGGAGAAACCTGGACAGGAGCAATATATGCCATTCCATGAAGAATCTGTGCAGGGATGCGCGGGTTGAACCGTCAAAAGTATTTCCACATAATTTCAGGCATCTTTTTGCAAAATGTTTTTATTCCATTGAAAAGAACCTGTCCCATCTTGCGGATATCCTTGGACATTCCTCGATTGAAACCACCAGGATTTATGTGGCGGGAAGCATAAAGCAGTATGAAAAAATCATGGATAAGATGAGGATTCAGATTGATAAACAAAAACCACAGAATAACTATTCTGTGGTACCTAACAGCTACACTGTCTAACGAAATCTAGTGTTGTTTGTATTTTATACCAAAATGTTAATAACGTCAATATACATATAGCTATTTTTTCTACACTACAATAAGGCCGGGAGCAAAATAATGTTTAACCGGCCTTTTTGGCATGGATGCAATTTTGTTGTTTGTATCAAAATCTGAAACAATATATAAACACTATGAAATTTATAACTAAAATCATAAGGACTATACCACAGAATAGTTATTCTGTGGTCTTTCCTTGATTGGAGGCACCACAGAATAGTTATTCTGTGGTATGCATAAATATTAACAATAGAAAATGGCAGCTGAAACTGAAAAAGGGGCAGTGGTTTGTACGGTTCATAAGCAGGTGGAAGAGGTGTTGATGGATACAAAGGTTTCTGACAATGGCTGGATTGATATACATGCACATATATTACCAGGGGTGGATGACGGAGCCCATGATTGGGACGAGGCCGCTGCATTATTAAAACTGGCGTATGGGCAGGGCATCCGGCACATCATAGCGACTCCGCACTTTACAGGAAATCAGGACCTGGGGCTGCTTATGGAGTTATGCACATGTCTGGATAATCAAGCGAAGGCCATAGCGGACGGTTTTGGAGTCAGCCTTGGACAGGAAATCATGTATTTTGAAAACCTGGTTGATTACCTAAATCAGGGAAAGGCCCTTACACTGGCAGGCAGCAGATACGTGCTGGTGGAGTTTGGGCCATCGGATAGCCTGGGCAGGATAAAGAGGGCTGTGCGGCAGCTGGTCCAGGCATCCTATTTTCCGGTGATTGCACATGTGGAGCGTTATAAATGCCTTCTTGAACAGGAGCGGCCGGAAGAACTGGTTGAATACGGGGCATACCTTCAGATAAACGCCCGCAGCCTGAATGGGGGGTGGATGGATAAAAAGGCCCGCTGGTGCAGGAAAAACCTGAAAAAAGGAACAATCCATTTTATTGCCACGGATATGCATGATCCATCGGACCGTACCCCGGATATCCAAACAGCGGTTTCGTGGATGGAACACAATATGGGGGTTAGGACATCTGTCACCATAACCAGGACAAACCCAGGGTACATCCTGCAGGACAGAATGTTATAGCAAAAGAAAAAGTATGGAAAAGGTAACTGTAATGGAAAACAAAATGTATGAAGACAGAAATGAAGACGCAATCGAGATTGACGTATTGGAGCTGCTGTTTGCTTTAAGGAAAAAACTGTGGATGATCATTCTGGCAGCAGTGATAGGGTGCCTCGGGGCAGGTATATACAGCAAAGTGATTTTAAGTCCGGTTTATACGTCCACTTCCATGGTGTATGTATTATCAAAGGAGACAACACTCACCTCCCTGGCCGACCTGCAGATAGGAAGCCAGCTGACAAAGGATTACAGTGTAATGATTACCAGCAGGCCGGTTCTGGAGGAGGTAATCGAAAAACAGAAACTGAGTTTATCCTATAACCAGTTAAAACGTATGATCCGCATCTCAAATCCTGCCGATACCAGAATACTTAACATGTCTGTGTCAGATACTGATCCGGTCAGGGCAAAAGCCATTGTGGATGCAGTAGCAAAGGCATCCTCAGATTATATTGGGGATATCATGGAAATGATACCGCCTAAAATCATTGAAAATGGTGTCGTGCCTGACAACCCCACCTCTCCTAATATAAAGAAGAACGCTGCTTTGGGAGGACTTGCTTTATCCGTGGCGGCATGCGGTTTTATTACACTTCAGGTCATCATGAATGACACCATCCGTTCAGAGGAAGATGTTTCACGTTATCTTGGCATCAGTGTATTGGCCGTGATTCCGGAAAACAACGGGGAGGAAAAGGATAACCCGGACAAGGGCAGTGAAGGAAAGAAAAGCAGGAAAAAGCGGAAAACCCAGGCAAAAAGGGCTGAGAGGAGAAAGTAAGACGTGGAACAAATTTTAAATCTGCAGAATACAGGTGAGAAGGACTATCATTTTGAGGAGTCCGTCAAGACGCTCAGGACCAATTTACAGTTTTGTGGAAGCAGCCTGAAAACAATCATGTTCACAAGCTCATTGCCCAATGAAGGCAAAAGTGAAATCGCTTTCTCTGTTGGGGCGTCCTTTGGGAGCATAGGGAAAAAGGTTTTGCTGATTGACGCGGACATCCGCAAATCCGTATTCGTCAAAAGATATGAAATTAAAGGCAGCCCCAGCGGTCTGTCCCAGTATCTCAGCGGACAGAAAACCATGGAGGAAATCTGTTATGCTACCGATATAGAAAATTTCAGCATGATCCTGGCCGGCCCGTATTCCCCCAATCCGGCAGAACTTCTGGAAGATCAGTTATTTAAGGAACTATTAGAAAAAGCAAAGGAAAAATATGACTATATCATCATAGATACGCCGCCCATGGCAAATCTTATTGACGGGGCCATTATTGCCGGCCAATGTGATGGGGCGGTAATTGTAATTGAAAGCGGTACAATCAGTCGCCATTTGGTCCAGAAAGTAAAGGTACAGCTGGAAAAGAGCGGATGCCGCATCCTGGGCGCGGTCCTTAACCGGGTGGGTGCGGATTACGATAATGGATATTACAAAAAATACTATGGAAAATATTACGGGAAATACGGGGGGGGGGGCGAAAAATAGACTATGGACCGCTATAGATAAAGGGCAATATGAGACGGAGAAAAAACATTCGGATCCAAAACCGTAAAAAATGGATGGCTGCAGTCATTGCAGGGGCATCGGTCCTTACTGCATTTTTTCTATACCGGACCGGTCAGCTGTATTTAGAAAAAAGAGCATTGGCAGAGGAGGTCCTGCAATGGCATCAGGATGCGGACGGGAACAGGGAACAAAGCGCAGTAGACAGGATTGAGTATCAGGGAAAGATTTACCGCCGTAATACGTATGTCAAAGCCATCCTGTGCATGGGAATCGACCGGCCTGGAAGCCTTAAGGAAACCATGGTCGCCGGGTCCGGAGGCCAGGCAGATGCAATCTTCCTTGTTGCGCAGGATGTGGCCAGGGATAAGGTTGAAATCCTAATGATACCAAGGGATACCATGACAGAAATAACCCTGACTGATTTAAGCGGCAATGTGCTGGGCAGGGATATCCAGCATCTTGCATTAGGTTATGCCTATGGAGACGGAAGGGATAAAAGCTGCCAATATATGAAAGAGGCGGCGAGTAATCTGTTGGGAGGTCTGGCTATTGACGGATACATGGCAATCAGCATGTCTGCCCTGCCAATCATTAATGATGGGGTGGGAGGCGTTACCGTGACCGTGAAGGAACAGGGGATGGAACGGGCGGATCCTGCATTCATTTACGGACAGATGGTCACGCTTAAAGGACGGCAGGCAGAGGAATATATCCGCTACAGGGACACCGGCCAGGCGCAGAGCGCACTGGGGCGTGCGGAACGCCAGAAATCATATATAGAAGGGCTGCTTCAGGCAGCAAAGATAAAATCAGGAAAAGATGACAGCTTCGTGTCCGGCCTTTTGAAGGAAATGGAACCCTACATGGTGACTGACATGACAAAAGACAGATATTTGGACATGGCCTTAGCCTTCCTGGGAGGAAACCAGGATTTGGGGGAGTCAGACATGATGACACTTCCGGGAAAGGCAGTGGAGACACCTATTTACGATGAATACCATCCTGATAAATCTCAGATCAGGCCTATTATCCTGGATATGTTTTACCGGGAGGAAACGGCTGATACGGATATAGGAAAATAGGTATGATAATGAATACTTATAATAAATGTTTAATTTAATTCATGAAAGGAAGGGTAAAGATTATGAGAAAAAGGATTGCAACAATTGCGTTAGTAGCTGCGCTTGCAGCGTCACAGGCAGTGATTTCCTATGCTGCCAACAGTCCTGGCACGGGCCCGGTCATTGGTGGAGGGGATAGTGATTATGACATTGGGGAGAGGGTAGACAGGGTGTGGGGCAAAGGCACCGTTGGAACTGCACAAGGGGTAAATACCGTTCAAATTAGCAGAACAGGAATCACAACAAATAGCAAGGGTCAGGTTATTGTTGGGGATACGGCGTTAGAACTTATAGCAGGAGATGAACGCGCTGTAGCAGGACTTCCTGAAAGTACTGTTACAACCATTAATGGAATAAACAGTGGTAGTCCGTTAAACGGGGTGGTTCCGGGAACAAACCTGGAAGGATATAGTGCCCTTATCAGTACACATGCGATTGTAACCAAAGATGCAGCAACGGACACAGAAAAAGCTGGCATGGTAGAAGTACCGCTGTATGTTCCGAATCTTGTTGATGGACTGGGTGAGGTACAGGTACTTTTCTATAATAACCTGACCGGTACCTGGACCGTGATACAGCCAAACAGGGTGGATGCAGCTTCCAAGACGATTTGGTTTAATATTCCTAACTCAGGTACGCTTTCTGTAATCTACAAACGATAAAGCCCTGAATTACGGTACAAAAGGGGAATGTGAAAGTGAAAGGTAAAAACAAACTTGTATTAGAAAAATACCTGCCCCGCAGTAAAACAGTGAGGATGAGGATACTCTGGAGTTATGATATGGCCATGGTATGGATTTGTGCGTACCTGGCCCTGGGATTAAGATTTGACCTTAGTCTTTCCTCTGTCCCCATTGAATATGCCAGGGAAGTATGGAAGTATGGACTTTTGCAGATGGTCATGGTGTCCCTTGTTTTTTATGCGGGGCACCTTTATGCCATCATGTGGGGAGTCTCAGGTGTCCGGGAGATGATGCAGGTCATGCTGGCTTGCCTGGTTGCTGCATTGGCACAATCCGTAGGCATTTTATTATTTGATGCGCGTATGCCAAGGAGTTATTATGTGCTGTGGTTTGTGCTGATGGCCGGGGCAGCCATGATTGGCCGGGTCAGTTTCCAGGTACTTCAGAAGATTACAGACAGGATAAACCGCTTCCTTGAGAAAAGCATTCCGCCGCGGGTGATGATAATCGGAGCGGGAAAAGCAGGAATTCTTATACTTAAGGAAATGAAAGCCAGTGAAAAGGTCCACGGATATCCGGTCTGCATGATTGACGATGACAAAGACAAACAGGGGCGGGTCATTGATGGCGTATCCATTATGGGCAGCCGGAAGGATATAGCAAGACTCGTAAGGGAGAAGGGGATAGATGAGATTTATGTGGCTATCCCTACTGCTCCTCCCGAAGATATAAAAGATATTTTGAAAATCTGTCAGGAAACAGGGTGCCAGGTCAAGATACTTCCCGGTGTGTATCAGCTTATGAATGGCGAGGTCACGATTTCAAGACTCCGGAAAGTGGAAATAGAAGATTTACTGGGAAGGGAACAGGTAAATGTTAATCTGGATGAAATCATGGGTTATGTCAAGGGAAAAGTGGTTCTGGTCACTGGCGGAGGCGGCTCCATTGGCAGTGAACTGTGCAGGCAGCTGGCAGGCCATAAGGTAAAGCAGCTTATCATATTTGATATATATGAGAATAATGCTTATGAAATCCAGCAGGAATTAAAACGGAAGTATCCGGATTTAGATATGGTGGTGCTGATTGGCTCCGTGCGCAATACGAACCGTCTTGATTATCTTTTCCGTACATACAGACCTGATATTGTGTATCACGCAGCGGCTCATAAGCATGTGCCTTTAATGGAGGACAGTCCCAATGAAGCCATAAAAAATAATGTCTTAGGCACGTATAAAGCAGCCAGGGCCGCCATTAAATACAAGGCGCAGCGTTTCATACTCATCTCAACAGACAAAGCAGTGAATCCAACGAATATCATGGGAGCAAGTAAGCGCCTCTGTGAGATGGTGGTTCAGATGAGCAATCAGAAGAGCAGTACGGATTTTGTGGCGGTCCGCTTTGGCAATGTGTTAGGAAGCAATGGAAGTGTAATCCCGCTATTCAAGCAACAGATTGAAAGCGGCGGCCCGGTGACAGTGACGCACAAGGATATCATACGTTATTTTATGACAATTCCGGAAGCGGTAAGTCTTGTAATCCAGGCCGGCGCCTATGCAAAGGGCGGAGAAATCTTTGTACTGAACATGGGGAATCCGGTCAGGATTCTGGATATGGCTGAGAACCTGATTCGTTTATCCGGTTATGAGCCATACAAAGATATAGATATCTGCTTTACCGGATTGCGTCCAGGAGAAAAACTGTATGAGGAACTCCTCATGGATGAAGAAGGATTGCAAAAGACGGTCAATGACAGGATATTCATTGGAAAACCCATTGATATGGATTATGACCGGTTTGAGAGGGCGTTACAACGTCTGGGGGAGGCGGCCCTTAGTGAAACCGCTAATATGAGGGAGTTAGTTCATGACTTGGTTCCTGAATACCATTACAGAAATAAGAATACTGAAGCGGTTGATATGGAAGCAGCTGTGAGCTTGGAGCCTGCTGTTAAAGGTTTGATGAATGACAAACTAATATGGCATGATAAAGTAGCAATATACAAGAATGGAATTAAGAATAATAGGTAAAATGGCATTCATACAGAATTGTCGCCTTTGCGCATTCTGCTTGGATGCCTGTTATATGGATGAGTATTGGCCGTGAAAGCTGGTTCTGTTTCTTTTAAGGACAGATTCTCTTTTAGGGGATGGCGAAGCATACCCATTTAGAGGATAGGGATTAAGAAAAGGAAGGAGGATTCAGATGCTCCAATGGTATGCGGTACAGGTCAGAACCGGAAGGGAGCAGGCTACGGCAGAATTATGCCTGGCGAGGATTCCCCGGGTTATCCTAGAGGATTGTATTATTCCAAGATTTGAACGTATGCGGCGATATCAGGGGGATTGGCATTATGAGCAGCCTCCCATGTTTCCAGGCTATATTTTTCTGGTAACAGATCAGGTGGATATTCTTTTTGCAAAATTGAAGCAAATACCAAATTTAACAAAAATACTAGGAGATGGGACTGAATTCATTCCTCTAACACAAGAGGAAGTAGGATTTTTAAAAAATATGGTTAATGAGGCTTATATTGCAGAAATGTCCAAGGGATACATCATAGGGGATGTTGTTACTGTTATTTCTGGGCCTATGAAAGAAATGAAGGGAAAAATCAAATTTATAGACAGGCATAAGAGGCTGGCAGTTATTGAAATAGAAATGTTTGGCCGGAAGACAGAGGTGAGGCTGGGATTGGAGATTGTAAAGAAATTCTCAGCGGATGCGAAATTGTTGGAGGATAATTATGCGAAAGATACCATTTAGTCCACCAGATGTTGGCGCGGATGAAATAAACGAAATTGTAAAGGCAGTCCAAAGTGGTTGGATAACTACTGGACCTAAGACAAAGTTATTTGAAAAAAAAATAGCAGATTATTGTAAAGTGGATAAAGCAGTCTGCCTTAATTCGGCGACCGCGTGTTTGGAATCAATTCTAAGAGTTTTGGGAGTTGGTCCTGGTGATGAGGTGATTACATCTGCTTACACATATACGGCATCAGCCAGCCCGGTATGCCATGTAGGAGCAAAATTGGTGATGGTGGATGTGGCGAAAGACAGCTTTGAGATGGATTATGATTTATTGGAAAGGTCTATTACTGACAAAACCAAAGTTATTATTCCTGTGGATTTGGGAGGTATCATGTGTGACTATCATAAGATATTTGATATCGTCCAAAGGAAAAAAGAGCTGTTTTGTCCATCTAATAGGATTCAGGAATCAATAGGAAGAGTCATTATTGTTTCAGATGCAGCCCATGCTTTTGGCGCCAGCAGAAATGGAAAAATGTGTGGTGGGTTATCAGACTTTACAAGTTTTTCTTTCCATGCTGTGAAAAACCTTACAACAGCAGAGGGAGGAGCATTAACATGGAGACACATTAAGGGTGTGGATGATGATTGGATTTATAATCAGTTTATGCTGCTATCTCTGCATGGACAGTCAAAGGATGCATTAGCTAAGACAAAAATGGGATCATGGGAATACGATATCGTTTCACCCTTTTATAAATGTAATATGACAGATATCACTGCGGCCATGGGTCTGGCACAATTGGCACGATATGACGATATGATGAAAAAAAGAAAAGTCTTCATAGGCATGTATGATGCTGCTTTTAAACCGTTAGGTATCAAGGTTCTGAAACATTATACCAAGGATTATACATCCAGCGGCCATCTTTATATGGTACGGATCCCCGGCATTGGCTGTACAGTTCGCAACAATATTATTATCAAACTGGCAGAACGTGGGATTGCGGCAAATGTCCATTATAAACCACTGCCAATGATGAGTGGATATGCGGCTATGGGTTTTGAGATAAAGGATTATCCGAATGCATACGGGGTATACAAAAATGAGATTACCCTTCCGTTACATACATGTCTCGAAAAAGAGGATGTTTTATATGTAATAGAAAACATGAAAGAGATTTTGGATGAAATAGACAGAGGATAAATATATGTATGAGCGCTGTTTTAAACGAATAATAGACTTAATGCTATCAGTTCTGGGGCTGCCTGTTTTTGGACTGATTTATATAGTTGTCGCTCCCATGATTATACTGGACGATGGTTTGCCGGTTTTCTATAATGCGTTAAGAATCGGAAAAAATGGGAAGCTTTTTAAGATGTATAAATTCCGAACCATGAAGAAAAATGCTCCTGATATTCGATTGGCTGACGGTTCCACTTATAATGGCGTTGATGATCCGCGTGTTACCAGAGTGGGCAGGTTTTTACGCAGTACCAGTATAGATGAAATTCCTCAGATTCTAAACATGTTGAAGGGGGAGATGAGCCTCATTGGGCCACGGCCGGATCCGCCGGATTGGTTGGAACGATATCCATCCGAAGTCAGGATATTTTTACAGGTACGTCCGGGCTTAACTGGATATAGCCAGGCATTTTTCCGAAACTCGGTTGATGGTAATGAAAAAATGAAAAATGATGCGTATTACGCAAAGCACTGTACGTTTCTGATGGATTTAAAAATATTTTTAAAATCCATTGTAGTTGTTTTGGGGCATGAAAACACATATAAAGATATGTCGCAAAATCAGATGGATGAAACTGAAAAAGAAAAACTAAAGATATTGGAAAAAATATGACAGCAAAGATGGAAAGAACATTTTTTGAAATGGGAAGCGAATATGATTGGGATTCAAATAAACCATATATACTTGAAGCAGCAAAGCATGTGTTATACGACGTACCGGAAGATAGGATTAAATATTTAAGAAGCGGACGGGATGCAATCCGTTATGCAGCTAGATTACATAAAGCTTCCTATGCCACAGTACTGATGCCTGCCTTAAGCTGTGCATGTATGTCAAAGCCTTTTGAGGATGAAGGATATAACGTGGTTTTTTACCGTTTGAAGCCTGATTTATCAATTGACTTGGACGATGTACGAATGAAAATCAAAAAGAATTCCATTTTTTTGTATATGAATTATTTTGGTCAGCCTTCATTCTGCTCCGATGATCTAAAGGACACCATTAACTGTGTAAACAATATACTCACAATTGAAGATATTACTCATGATTTTCTAAGCCGTACAGCAGACAGCCTCGAAGCGTATTATACAGTCTGCAGTATCAGGAAGTGGTTTGCTATACCAGACGGGGGCGTATTACTGTCAAAAAAACCTATTAGAGAAATACCCCTGGATAAAGATTCCTATTTTGCGGATGTGAGAATAGACGGATTAAAACATAAAAGCAGTTATCTTTATAATAGGATAAGGAAAGAAAAAGAATATTACCGCGAGGCATTCAGAAAGGCCAATGCCTATATTGATAGAACAAATAATATTGCCTGTATGGATGATAAATCGGAAGATCTGCTGCAGTGCATGAATTTAAAAAAAATGTATGCGCAGCGTTGCGGGAACACAGAATTCCTGCATAATGAATTAAAAAATATCCCGTGCATTCACTCCATGCTCAATAATTCCATCAGAAGCACTCTTTATTATCCCATACTAACAGAGGTAAATCAACTTACGCTGCAAAAGAAGTTAAGTGAAAAAGGGCTGTATTTACCTGTTATATGGCCGTTATCAGAAAATGCCAAGGGGATATGTTCTGTTGCAGATTATATATCAACTCATATGCTTGCTTTTCCGTGTGATCACCGCTATGCAATAGACGATATAAAATATGCGATAGATATTGTGAGAGACAGGATAGGGCAATAGATAGGACAATACATATGAAAAAAATAATGATATTAGGAGCAAGTATACTTCAGCTTCCCGCAATTCTTCAAGCAAAAAAAATGGGGCTGGAGGCAGTAGTTGTAGATATGAATCCGGAAGCGGTTGGATTCCGGGAAAATGGAATTGAAAAGGAAATTATAAGTACCAATGATATTGATTGTGTATTAGAGGCAGCTATAAGACATCAAATCAATGGAATTATGACGTTAGCCAGCGATCTGCCTATGAGGACAGTAGCAGCAGTTGCTGAAAAAATGGGATTAGTAGGAATATCAGGTGACACTGCATTGAAGGCCACGAATAAAGCTGCCATGCGTCAGGCTCTGAAAGAAGCAATGGTTCCTATCCCGGTATTTTATTGTGTAAATACGATTGATGAATTCCATAAGATAATCAGAAGCTTTACAGGAAAATTCATTGTTAAACCGGCAGACAATTCAGGAAGCCGTGGCGTGTGCCTTCTTGAACATAATGATGATTTGGCTGCTGCCAATCAGGCATTCCTATATTGTAAACATTTTTGTCATACCGGAGAAATGATTGTAGAAGAATACATGGAGGGACCGGAAGTAAGTGTGGAGACAATAAGTGTGGATGGAGTCTGTCATGTTATCCAGATAACGGATAAGTTGACTACAGGAGCTCCTTATTTCGTTGAAATGGGGCATTCACAACCTTGTTGTCTATCGGAGCAAACAAAAAGAGAAATTGCTAAAGTAGCGGTTGAAGCAAACAAAGCAATTGGAATAAAAAATGGGCCATCCCATACCGAAATTAAAATCACGTCAAATGGTGCTAAAATTGTTGAAATAGGTGCACGTTTAGGTGGTGACAATATAACAACACACCTTGTTCCTCTTTCAACCGGAGTAAATATGGTGGAATGCTGTATTAGGATAGCAATAGGTGAAAATCCAGATTTAAGCATCAAATATGATAAAGGCGCAGCTATCCGCTATTTTGAATCACCTAAAGGCGTAATACGTAATATCATCGGTATCCCTGATGCTGAAAAAATAGATGGAATCCAACAGATAAGTATTGTTCACGGTGTAGGATACACAGCTCATGAAATTCACAATAGTGTAGACCGTGTTGGTTTTGTGATAGCACAATCAGATAATGCCGAAAGTGCAGTTAAAGCCTGTAAAAAGGCAGTTGATATGGTGAAGTTTCAAATCGATGAAAATGGATGAGGGATGAGGGTCTGTGAAAATAGTAATGGCAACACCGGTTGTATATGACCGGACAAGCCCTTTTAATCATCTATTGCACGATTTGATTGGGGCATTCCTGGAAGATGGTAATTCTATTGTGCGTCTGGTTGCATGTGAAGATAAAGAGGATACAGCTTTTAAATATGGTTATATAGGAAATGACATTGAATATCATTTGTATAAAAGAAAGAGCAGCAGACATGCCAATATCATCTCAAGATATTTACGGGATACACTGACAAATATCAGGGAAGCGATTGGTATTTTAAGAATCAAGGGAGGAAATGTTCTGTTTGAAGATGTCTCCTATTCCTCCTTCTGGCCCATATTGGCAGCAAAAAGTAAAGGACTGCATGTTGTTGCAATGCTTCAGGATGTGTGGCCTGACAATGCGGTTCAAAGTGGATTGATAAAGGAGAAATCAATTTTATACAAATACTTTGAGGCATGGCAGCTATATGTGTATAGAAAGTCCGATAGGATTATATGTATTTCAGATGATATGAAATCGTTCATCGTGAATAAAGGTGTGGACGAAAAAAAGATTGAAGTTATTTATAATTGGGGATACTCAGATTCTACTGTAAATATTTCCTGGGATAAAAATGAGTTTGTAAAGAAATATGGGTTGGCTCCAGATGTGTTTTATGCGGTATATGCTGGAAATATTGGTAAAATGCAGAATGTGGAAATGATAGTAGAAGCAGCCAGTAAATTAAAGGAAAACAAAAAAATCCACTTTTTAATTATTGGGGACGGGGTGAACCGGGGGACGGTTGAGCAGCGGATACATACTTATCAACTTACGAATGTTACGATGTTACCAATGCAGCCTAGTGAATTAGCAACCCATATTTATTCTGCGGCCGGCGTGAATATCATTCCGTTAGTACCTGGTGGAATTAAAACAGCCATGCCCAGTAAAACTGGAATAGTGCTTTCTTGTGGAAGACCGGTTATTTTCTGTTTTGGTAAAAATACATCTTTTGAGCATAAATTCAGACGTCGGAATATACCTATCAGAATTACTGGATATGATGTTAATGAATTGGCAAATCTAATCTGCGAGTTGTCAATGCAGCCATCATCTGAATATAACAATGGATTCATGGAGTTTTTTCGGCCTTCTGTAAATATCAGAAAATACAAAGAAATAGTAAGATTCTAAGAGGAGATTTATGAGGCTTGCAATTTTAACAAATATTCTGACTCCATATAGAATGCGGTTTTATAACGAATTAAATACACAGTTAAAATTCATGAATGGAGAATTACGTGTATATGTGATGACAGATGAACTACCTTTACGGCCTTGGACATATGAGGACTTAAAGGAAAGCTTTACACAACTAATACCAGGTAAGAAAATCCTGATACGTGGGATGGATTTTATATATAATCCATCTATAACCAGGGAAATAAAAAGATTTCTTCCGGATATTGTTATAATAGCAGGTTCATGGACTTATCCAACGGTGTGGAAACTTTTATGCAGCAGAAGAAATAACAATGTCCGTTACTTCTTCTGGGTTGAATCACATGAACGGAGAGCAATGAAAGCTAAATCATCAAATAAATGTGTTTCTGCTTTTAAGAAATATTTATATATGAAGTTCGATGGATATTGCCTGCCCGGGATGTATGCAGAGGAAGCAATGGACCATTTTGTAGGAAAACATGGACAAAGACTCAGACTTCCCAATTTGGTTGATGATGTATCTTATCAACATGCCATATCAAAACGGAAAGATACATATGAATTAAGGTTAAAATATGGTATTCCTGCAAAGAAAAGGGTGTTTTTTTGTCCTGCAAGACTGCTTAAACTCAAAGGATTGGATTTATTTTTGAAAAGCGCTGGTAAAGTTAAAGGTATATCCAAGGCCTGTTTTTTATTAGCAGGGGAAGGACCTATGAAGAAGGAACTTCAGGATATTGCGGACAAGGAAAACTTGGATGTGCATTTTATGGGGTATTGTAATCAAGACACGGTGATAGAATTTTATGCGTTATCTGATTTTTTCTTTCTTCCATCATTACAGGACTGCAATCCACTGTCCGCAATTGAGGCGGCATTTGCAGGTTTACCCTTGTGTGTATCTATATATACAGGGAATAGCCCGGAATTAATACAACCGTATAAAAATGGTGTTGTATTTGACATTCTGGATACGGAGGAAGTTCAAGCGTGCATATATTTTTTACTAAATGCATCGGAAGAGTGGGTGAGTAATGCCGGTAGGGAATCCCTTGCAATTGCACAGAACTCTTTTGCCTGTATCAATGAGACAAAAAAATTTTTAGCACAGTTACGAGAGGGATAAGGGTGATGGGACATGGGAAAATTATTGGTTACAGTTGATCATCAATTTATACGTACTCCCGATGGTAAGGTTTGGGTAAAGACTATTTATGGTTATGATTTTTGGAAACGCTACCTAAAGGTTTTTGATGAAGTGCGGATTGCCTGTAGAATTAGTGATGTGTCAAGCCTTAACGAAGAGATGATGATTTCCAGCGGGCCTAATGTGGAGTTTTTTCAATTGCCACATTATCGGGGCCCTAAAGAGTTTGTATTACGTTATTGGAAAATAAGAAAATCAATGGTTGGGATTGCAGATGGCTGTAGTTGTGCTCTTTACCGCATTCCAAGTCCGATTGCCGATGCTGTCCATAATGAGGTAAAAAAGAAACACCTTCCTTGGGCGGTTGAGGTTGTAAATGACCCATGGGATACGTTTGCTCCGGGAGCATATAAGGGGCTATCCAGACCATTTGTAAGAATTTATTTCTACTGTCAGGTTAGATTTATGGCAGGTAATGCTGATGGTGTTTCCTACGTAACACGTTCTGCCCTGCAGAAGAGGTACCCGTCTTATGTAAAACGGCATAAAGAAAACCATATGCATTTTGAAAGCTTTTATTCTTCAATCATATTAGATAAGGATTTCTTTTATTACGACCGTAAGGTTCCTCATGATCAATTTACAATTGTCCATATTAATAGCTGCATTACGGACTATTCAAAAGGACATGATGTAGTAATACGCGTATTAAATATTTTGCGGAAGAACGGGATGAACGTGTATGTAAAGTTTATTGGAGATGGGCCTATGAGGTCTGAATTTCAAAGGATGGCGTTATCTTATGAAGTAGCCGATTATATTGAGTTCACAGGACTATTGTCTGGTTCACAAGCTATCAGACAAGAATTATTGGGGTCAGATTTGCTTGTTTTTCCCACAAAAGGAGAAGGTCTTCCCAGAACCGTCATCGAGGCAATGGCTGTAGGGTTACCCTGTTTATCCACACCGGTAAACGGAATACCAGAACTTTTACCGGCGGAATGCCTGTTCAGTCAGCAGGATGATGAAGCATTTGCAAAAAAAGTATGGGATATACTGACTACTCCCAGTCTGTATCAGAGATTAAGTAAACAGAATCTTGAGACAGCCGCCTCTTATGAATATGATGTACTAGCCGCCAGAAGGGATATATTCTATAAAAAATTATCGGACTTAGGAGAAAAATAGTATGGATAAATTTCGGATTATCGTTGCCCACCCAGGGCAGCAGCATTCCTATAGGCTGGCATCGGCACTCAATCGCTATGGCTGCCTCTTCTCTTACATAACTACTGTTTATAATAAGAAGAATGGTTTCGTTGTTAAAGTTTTATCGCTATTTATTGGCAAGGATAATAAAAAACGTTTGGAGAAACGACGATGCGATAAAATAGATGATAAACAGCTAATACAATATAATAGTTTATCAGGCTTGATATTACTTTTATTAAATCGAGTGGATTATAGTAGAAAAATTTATTATTGGTGGAATAAAAAGGTAGCTGATTCGTTTGGCCGGAAAGTAGCGGAATATGCTGTGAAGACGAATGCGGATGCAGTTATCATGTATGATACAAATGCAAAATCATGTTTTGAATATTTAAAAGAGGCAAATCCGAAAATCCTTCGTATTATGGACATGTCGGCAGCTAATCGTTCTTTTGTAAAACATATATATGAAGAAGATATGATTAGAAATCCTCATTGGGCAGAAATTCTACGACATGAGAAGCGCTTTTTATGGGATTATTCCTTGGAAGATTATGATGAGGAGATAAAGATTGCCGATTTTTTTCTGGCAGCTTCCAATGTAGTGAAACATTCCATTGAGTATAGCGGTAGAAGCGGCAGCGATGTGTGGGTGGTACCTTATGGTGTTGACTCCAGAACCTATTCCCCTCCTATGAAAGAAACAGGCGGGGCAGTCCGCTTTCTTTTTGTGGGAGCCGTACGCCAAATGAAAGGAATTTCATATTTACTGGAAGCCTTTGAGAAAGTAAATCCGAAAACAGCACAATTGGAGATTGTAGGGGATTGTCTTATACCCGAAAGATTACAACATAAGGATGCATCCAATATAAAATACTTTGGATACCTGCTTCCGGAAAAAGTGATTGAACGATATAAGAATGCGGATGTTTTTGTATTCCCTTCCTTGTGTGATGGTTTTGGACTGGCTGCCTTGGAAGCAATGGCATCAGGATTACCTGTTATCTGCTCCGATAATTCAGGAGTCGCGGACCTGATTCAAGATGGAGTAAATGGGTTTGTCGTAAAGACTGGTGACTCGGAAATGCTAAAAGACAGGATTGTTTGGTTTACTGAGCATTGGGACAGAATGAAAGAAATGAAACATGCGGCATTGGAAACAGGCAGGAATTATTCATGGGAAAAATATGAAGAGAATATAAAACGGACAATAATTGAAATGATTCAAAGGAAATATAGGAATGGTTAATGTATTGTGTCTTTTTATTACATCCGTCATTTTAGGTGTGTCTGTTTCAGCGCATATAATCACAGCCAGAAAAATCGATGTTATGGATCCATTTTATTTAATTACAGGTCTATATTTCCTGGTGTTTGTCTGGGCTCCATTTGAATGGATTAAAATTGGTCAGACCGATTATCAGGGAGTTGAGGTAATGGAGTATCTTCCCAGAGGAAATGCGGTATTTATAATCGGCTATATTTCCTATATTTTAGGAGGCTTCTTCTGTAAAAAAAATAGACGCAAAGCAGAAAATGCATTGTTGGAAGAAGATAGGCAGGCCAAAGTATTCATATTAAGATATGCACTTATATTATTAGTATTCAGTCTGTTATGCAGTTTGACGTATTTTACACTGACTGGTCGGTCAATTATGATGATGCTGAGTTTTGGTCAGTTTGGAGCAGATGAACCAGTAATTTATAAAAATACAAGCCTTCTATTCTTGAGCTGTTTTCTACGAAGTGCAGTACCGGCTATTTTATTGCTGTTTGCTTATAGAAAGCAAGGCAGGGGCACGACATACCTGTGTTTTGCTGCAGTTGCTCTGATTTCTCTTAGCAGCGGTTCCAGAAATACAGCCATATTGGTTATATTATCGCCTATTATTTATCATTACGTCAGTACTGGGACCCGCCCCAAGAAAAGAACCATTTTACTGGTACTCTTTATCATGTTTATTGGTGTCTGTATCATTGGTATTTTTAGACAGAATATGAGGGCGGGAACCCGAATCGATTTATCGGTTGTAGACTTTGATGCTATGATGAAAGCGTTTATGTATAATGTGGAGATTTTTTTTCCTTTCTACAATCTGACCGGAATGATTCCTAAAGATATACCTTATCACTGGGGATTAGGGTTCCTGAATATAGTTATTCAGTTTATTCCCCATGCCATATGGGAGGATAAACCGGCCACACTTGGAAAAACAGCTTTTGAAGCAATGTATGGAAGTTCATTCGGCGGTTCTGCATATCCAAATATTGGTGAGTTTTATTATGAGTTCGGTATTTTGGGGACCATAGTATGTATGTTTATTTTTGGTTATATTACCAGAAAATTATATTACAGAATGCTTAAGACCGGAGACCGGTTACAGCTAATCACCTACAGCATTATGCTTGGTTATTTATTCCAGTTTGTATGCAGGGGAAGCATTAGTTCATGGGCAATTGACATTGTCTTTATGTTTGGTCCAATCTGGCTCTTAAAGATAGTTATTCCAAGAAGTAAGGAATATAAGCATAGCAGGTATGACAGTATATGAGCAGGATTTTAAAAAATTATTTCTATAATATTTTATATAACATGTTTGTCTTGTTGGTTCCATTGATTACGGCACCGTATCTGGCAAGAGTTTTGGGCGCGGAACGCTTGGGGATATACAGCTATGTATCCTCCTCCACATCGGTTATTATGTCAGTTTCACTATTTGGTATTTATTCCTATGGGAACAGACAGACCGCCTATATGCGGGATGACAGTGAAGAAATGTCCCAAATGTTTTGGGATATAATGGGACTCAGGGCTGTTTTGGGAATCTTTGGAACAATTGTGTACATAGTATATGCAAGAATATCAGGATTCGAGATTTTCTTTCGGTTATTTTATATCTATTACCTGGCAAATGTGTTTGACTGTACTTGGCTTTTTGTCGGTCTGGAAGATATGAAAATCCCGGCTTTAAAAAATATGTTTGCAAAAATTCTCAGCACATTGTGTATTTTTTTGCTCGTGAAGTCAGAACAGGATATAGGCAGATATATCTTTCTGCTTTCATTGTCAACGATGATTGCTAACATATTGGCGTACCCGCAGCTTAGAAAATATATAAAGGTAAAAAAGATACAGCTTAAAAATTTCAAAAAGTATTTATGGGGTTCTATCGAATTATTTCTTCCCTCTTTAGTAGCCACTATTTATTTACAGGTTGATAAAGTTATGATTGGATGGCTGACTAATGGGACAAGCCAGATATCTTACTATGACCAGGCTGAGAAGATTGTGGTTATTCCGCTTACTTTCATTACAGTGCTGAGTACCGTAATGATGCCCCGTATTGCAAACGAATTTAAGCGGGGAAATCAAACGGTCATCGGTGGATTACTTGAAAAAGCGGCAGGTTATTCCATGTTTCTTGCCTTGCCTATGATGTTTGGGCTGATGGGAATTGCATACAAATTCATACCGTGGTATTTGGGTAGGGCATTTATGGCTACTGCTAAAGCGGTTGTTATTTTATCACCCATGGTAATCAGTAATACACTTATAGGGATATCTGGTTCACAGTATTTTACTGCCACCAATCAGATGGGAATCCTGCTGAAATCAAATGTTGCAGGCGCAGTCCTGAATATAGCTGTTAATACAATTCTAATTCCCCGTTATGGATATGTAGGTGCTGCTATTGCTACATTGTTTTCTAATTATACCCTGGTAGGAATTCAATTTTATTATTTGAACAGACAGGTGGGGATAAGAAATATATTTACACAGTCAGTAAGATATTTTTTGTATTCCTTAGTTATGTTTATTGTCGTCTTTTTATGCGGGTATATCCAAAGTCCTAGCCCTATTGTTACATTAGAACAGATTTTCATAGGCGGCACGGTATATTGTTCTATTCTGTTCATAAAAAAAGATCCATTGTTTTTTGAAATATACTATCTGGTCAAAAAATATTTAAAAAGGCGTATATTAAAGTAGCGGAATAATGACGAAAAAAGGATGAAAATGAGAAATTTATTTGTTTTGCACACACAGTATAATTTAATATTGGGCACTGGCCTGGCCCATACAGTATTTGCCCAGGATACAAATCATTTAATTTTATTTCAGGATTTTAACATTTCTGATATGGTTAAGGATTCCCTCACATCTTCTTATCAGGAAGTATTGTTTCTGACAGGAGCCTATCCCAAGACAAATGAACGATATTGGAATAAAATAAGACGTTACACGGTCATAAATCATAAATTAAAGCAATTTATAAAAAATGACTATGATAGGGTCATGCTTGTGGAGGATATGTGCATACCGGAAATGTATATTATGAAATACTCAGGTAGGGTGAATGAGGAGACAGAATTTGTATGGCTGGAAGATGGTTCAACAGCATATTTTTCTAACGGTGTTGTATCTGGGGGAATGGGGGCTAACCGGATGACACGTATGATACGCAGGATTATCTTTAAGTATATATTTTGTTTGAATAAGTATTATGATTTAAATTATTACATGGGGGGGCACTACCTATTAAAGCATGCATATGTTTCTTATCCACAGTATGTACAGGAACAATACAAATCCATGAAACTGACTGAGATACCGGATGATGCCTTTAAAGCAGGAATAAAAAAAATATATTTTAAGTTGAAGAATCCCTTTTATGATAAAGGGATTCTGTTTGTATTGGATTTATTGCGGGTATATGGAGATAAAAGGAGGGACGTTGAACTGGCACTAGAGAGGGAACTCCGGTATGCGCATGAAAATGGATTGAATGTATATTACAAGTATCATCCGCGGGAAACAGAGGTTCTTGATATATTTTGCAATGAAGCAGAACTGGAACGTTCCATATCCATGGAAGGATATTTATCATGCGCATCAGGTAAACAGTTAAGGGTTATTGGCATAAAAAGTACAGGTTTGCAGACGGCAAAAAAAATGGGATTTGAGACAGTCTCTCTCATTCGTTTAGTTGACGGGGATTGTCAGGTTTCTGATTTTTATAAAAAAATAGGTATTATCTGTTTATAAAATACATGAATTCAAAGGAGGAAATGATGAAAACTACAGCATTATTGACGGGAAGAGGAAATAATACGTTAAAGGATAAGAATGTGCTTGACATTTTAGGGAAACCGGTACTTTATTATCCAGCACACGCAGGGGCAAAAAGCAGGTATATACAGGATAAATATTGTAGTAGTGATGATGAAAAGATTCTAAGGGCGGCCAGTGACGAGGGATATGAATCCATTGTTAGGCCAAAAGAACTTGCGCTGCCTACTTCACAACACGTTGACTGTATCATGCACGCGCTTGATATCATGAAACAGAAGGGAAAATTGCCGGAAATATTAGTAGTTATACTGGCTAATAACGTAACCATTAAATCCCAGTGGATTGATGACTGCATAAAAATGATGGAGGACAATCCTGCTGTTACCGCTGTTGTACCGACATACATAGATAATGACCACCATCCGTTGAGGGCAAAAAGATTAATGGAAGATGGAACCCTTAGTATGTATGAGCAGGGGATAGATGGGAAAGTTTCAACCAATAGGCAGGATTTGCCAGTATGTTATTTCCTGGCACATAATTTCTGGGTTTTAAATGTGGAATTTTTGTGTTCAGGAAGAGATGGGCAGCAGCCATGGGGATTTATGGGTGATAAAATCCTGCCGTATGTAATTGATGAGTCAATAGATATCCATCATGAAATTGATTTATATATTGCAAAGGAATGGATTAAAGAGAATTATACTGATTAGGCTTTCAATTATTCTATAGAAGATAAAATTAAGAAAGGATTGTATGTATATGGTGTCTGAGCATATCATACTGGTTTAAGGATGAGGATTTCAGTTGCAGGTACAGGCTATGTCGGCCTTGTGGCAGGAGTATGTTTTGCAGAAAAAGGACATGATGTTATCTGTGTGGATGTGGATAAGAAAAAAGTAGAATTAATGGAGTCAGGGAGGTCGCCGATTTATGAAACGGATTTAGAAGAAATGATGAAACGGAATCATGCAAAAGGACGTTTGCATTATACTACGGACTATGCATCTGCATATTCAAATGCAGATGCTATTTTTATAGGTGTGGGGACCCCGGAACTGCCTAACGGTTCAGCAAATCTTTCTTATATAGCGACTGTATCAAGGCAGATAGCTGAAACCGTAGAGAAGGATTGCCTGGTAGTAGTAAAATCAACAGTGCCGATTGGAACAAATGATAAAGTTGAGCAGTTTATAAGAGATTTCCTGGTCCACGATGTGAAGGTGGAGGTGGCATCCAATCCAGAATTCCTAGCGCAGGGAACCGCTGTAAGGGATACATTAAAAGCATCGCGTATTGTTATTGGAACGGAAACGCCGTGGGCGGAAGAGCGTTTAAGAGAAATATACAGGGATTTTGATATACCGATTGTATCAGTAAAGCGCCGGTCAGCGGAAATGATAAAATATGCGTCCAATGATTTTCTTGCTTTAAAAATATCTTATATGAATGATATAGCTAATTTATGCGAATTGGTTGGGGCAGATATTGAGGAGGTTGCAAAAGGTATGTCCTATGACAAACGGATTGGGAATCTTTTTCTCAATGCCGGAATTGGCTATGGAGGTTCCTGTTTCCCGAAAGATACGAAAGCATTAAAATACCTGGCTGCCCAAAATGGATATCGTTTGCGGACAGTTGAAGCAGCGGTGGCTGTCAATGAAGAACAAAAAACAAAGCTGATAAGGAAGGCATCGGACCGTTTGATTACCTTTAATGGACTGAAAGTAGCTGTTTTAGGGCTGACATTCAAACCAGGAACAGATGATTTAAGGGAGGCTCCATCGTTGGACAATATTCCTCTGCTTTTAGAGGCAGGGGCAAATATTGTTGCCTATGATCCTGTTGGAGAGATGAACTTCAGGAGACTTTATCCGGAAGGAAGTATTATGAATGGGACAATCAGATATGTACGGTCGCCGGAAGATGCACTGAAAGGAGCGAATATCTGCTTTCTGTTTACTGAATGGCCGGAAATAAAAAGGTTGACAGCTCAATGCTTTAAGGATTTAATGCATACGCCTCTTATATATGATGGCCGAAATCTCTTTAAGACAAATGAGATGAAATTATCCGGTGTAGAATATTACAGTATCGGAAGGTAGAAGGTGGCAGCGATGATTGATAAAAATGTAAGTCTGGAACATAAAAAGGTGCTGATTACAGGAGTAGCTGGATTTATTGGGGCTAATCTGGCTGTCAGCTTATTGAGGACCGTGGATAATATACAGATTATTGGCATTGATAACCTGAATGATTATTATGATGTATCATTAAAGGAATACCGGTTAAAGCAAATCATATCAGAGGCGGGAAAAACGTCAGGAACATTTACATTCATAAAAGGAGATATTGCGGAGAAAGAAACTGTGTTTGGTTTATTTCAGCAATACTGTCCGGATATTGTTGTGAATTTAGCGGCACAGGCAGGAGTACGCTATAGTATTATAAATCCTGATGCATATATCAAGTCAAATCTGATTGGTTTCTATCATATACTGGAAGCCTGTAGACATAGCCAAGATAAAACAAAGGGCGGCGTAGAGCATCTGGTTTATGCGAGTTCTTCATCGGTTTATGGAAGTAATAAAAAGATTCCATATTCCGTAAATGATAAGACTGATTATCCGGTTTCTTTATATGCTGCCACTAAAAAATCAAATGAACTTTTGGCATATACATATGCAACGCTGTACGGGCTTCCTTCTACTGGGCTGCGTTTTTTTACTGTATATGGGCCGGCTGGCCGGCCGGATATGGCCTATTTTGATTTTACAAATAAAATGATGAAAGGCGAAACAATAAAGATTTTTAACCATGGAAACTGTAAACGGGATTTTACATATATTGACGATATAGTCAATGGAGTAGAGGAGGTGTTGCGGCGCGTCCCTAAACGAAGTGAAAATGGGGTGCCATGTAAAATATATAATATCGGAAATAATTCGCCGGAGAATCTTTTGGAATTCGTGCATATTTTGGAACATGCCTTAAAATGCGAGCAGCTCCTTCCTGCGGATTATGATCTGGAGTCACATATGGAGTTAGTAGGAATGCAGCCAGGGGATGTGGAAGTAACCTACGCAGATATAACAGAGATAAAAAGGGATTTTAATTTCCATCCTAAGACAGATCTTAGGGATGGGATGAAAGAATTTGCAAAATGGTATAAGAACTTCTATGTTAAGGGAATACAGGAAAATGATTTGGAGTGATTGGAATCCATTCCGCAATGTTTCACCTAGAATTATGATAATGGCATTTGCTGTCTGCTTGTTGATACCAAATATCATGTATCATAAAAAGTTGATTTTAAAGAAATATGAAAGATGGTGGTTAAGCGGCACGTTATTTTGGATATTCATCATTTTAAGTGCGACCTTAATAGGGAGGCAGGTTCAAGCCGAACCAAGAAAAAACCTGGAGTTTTTCTGGTGCCTGCGTCTTGCGCTGCAGACAGGAAAGTTCAGATATTGGGGAGACATCATTGGCAATATTTTGTTATTTGTTCCTTTGGGGCTGCTGATACCGTTGGCTTTTCCGCAATTATCAAAACTATATATAGTATTTTTTTGCGGAATGATACTCTCTGTTTCAATCGAACTTATACAATATTTTGCAAGACTGGGGATACTGGAATTAGATGATATTTTCCACAATACGTGCGGAACCGTATCAGGATATCTGATGTATAGAGGGATATGGCTGATAAGGAATAATCTGGAGAATTAGAGGGGGAAAATGAGATATCTGTTTTTATATGGGATGATAATAGTGATAATTCCATGGTTAGTTGTACTGATTGTATCATGGGTGGGTGTTGGAAATAGGGGGGGGGGGGGAATGAGCTTACTTTTTTAGATAAAAATGGAACATTGGTCCTGAAGGGAATTGCAATTTTATTCATACTATTCAGTCATTTAGGTGGTCATTATACCCGTATTTTTACGCCATGTGGGGGAATTGGAGTTGCATTGTTCCTTTTTATCTCAGGATACGGGTTGACCAAATCAGATGAAAAGAATGGGCTTCAACATTATTGGACAAAGCGATTGGTGGGAGTTTGGCTGCCGTATGTGCTTATTCAGGTTTTCACCTCGGGATTGCATTTGCTGGACATCTTGCTTATTAAGCCGTCCCATCCTTTTGGATGGTATCTGAATTATTTGATGATATGGTATTTTATGTTTTGGATTATCCATCGATGGGGTTTTTTGAAAAGGAATAGAACCTTTTTTCTCACCTTAACCGGTATTATCCTATTTTTCATAAGCAGGGAAATTCGCGCGGAGCAGTCATTTTCTTTTATTGCAGGGGTAATGTTTGCTGTGCATGACTGGAAGGGAAAGATACAATGGAAAAATGGTATGGTGCTCCTATTGATTGCAATTGGTTTTTTGGCATGTAAACAAACGGCAATCATACGGGAATCCCCTCAGGTCATTTATAGTTTCATTCAACTTATGATAAAGTTACCAGCAGCGTTGGCGATTATCTGCTTTGTGTTTTGTACAAATAGATGGATTAATTACAGATACTTTTTGTGGGTTGGCATTTTATCATATGAAATATACCTAATTCATGGCTATACAATGAATATCTATAATACAGGTATGCAAATGATTCATATTGTCCTGGTTTTTAGTGGATTGACTTTTGCTTTATCAGTAGGAATGCATTGTGTCGATACATATTTATCAGGTAAATTGTGGAAAATACTGTTATATAAAACAAAAGATAGAAGGGATTAGCAAGTATGGATTTATTTTATGATAGAACGCTTTTAATAACAGGCGGTACAGGTTCTTTTGGTAATGCTGTGCTAAAGCGTTTTCTAAAATCAACCATTAAGGAAATACGTATATTTTCCCGGGATGAATTAAAGCAGGATGATATGCGCCATTTTTACCAAAAGGAATTTCCAGAATACAGCGACAAAATAAAGTTTTACATAGGCGATGTGAGAGATATCCAAAGTATCCGAAACGCTGTACATGGGGTGGACTTTATATTTCATGCGGCAGCTCTAAAACAGGTTCCTTCATGCGAGTTTTTCCCTATAGAGGCTGTAAAAACAAATGTCATGGGAACTGAAAATGTGCTGACTGCAGCGATAGAATCTGGCGTGAAGAAAGTTATCTGTCTATCCACTGATAAAGCAGCTTATCCTGTGAATGCAATGGGAACATCAAAGGCTATGATGGAAAAGGTAATCGTTGCAAAGTCAAGAACCATATCCTCGGATTGTACAAGCATCTGTTGCACACGATATGGCAATGTAATGTGTTCCCGCGGCTCCGTTATCCCTTTGTTCATTAGCCAAATAAAGGATGGGAAAGATTTGACCGTTACAGAGCCTTCCATGACCCGGTTTATTATGAGTTTGGAAGAAGCAGTGGAATTAGTGGTATTTGCTTTCCAGCACGGTAATGCAGGAGACATCATGGTGCAGAAGGCGCCGGCTTGTACCATCGAGGTCCTTGCACAGGCAGTAAAGGAACTGTTTCATGCGGACAATAAAATAAAAGTGATTGGTATTCGTCATGGAGAGAAAATGTATGAGACTCTTCTGACCAATGAAGAATGCTCCCATGCCATTGACATGGGAGATTTTTATTGCGTTCCCTGCGACAAACGGGATTTAAATTATGACAAATATTTCAAAGATGGGGATATAGAGCGTAGTTCATTAAGGGAATTCAATTCTAATAATACAAATCTCCTTACGCTGACTCAGGTCAAGGAAAAACTTCTAACATTACAATACATCCGTGAAGAGATTTTAGGTTGGGAAAATAAATAGAAATCTTAAAAGAGAGGAGTGGAGTATGAACATTCTTGTTACTGGAGCTAAAGGATTTATTGGTAAAAACCTGATAGCCACGTTAAATAATATTCGAGATGGCAAGGATAAGTCCTTTAAAATCAATCCTAATTTTAATATATTTGAGTATGATGTGGATACAAATCCTGAATTGTTAGAATTATATTGTAAAGAAGCTGATTTTGTATACCATTTGGCAGGGGTGAACCGACCGGAAAAAACGGAAGATTTTATGCGTGGAAACTTTGGCTTTTCAGAAGACTTGCTGTATCGGTTAGAGAAATTTGACAATACCTGTCCGGTTATGCTGTCATCTTCCATACAGGCAGAGTTGGATAATCCTTATGGAAAGAGCAAAAGGGCAGGAGAAGATTTGTTTTTTAGGCATGGAATGAAAACCGGAGCGAAGGTTTATGTGTATCGTTTCACAAACGTATTTGGCAAATGGTGTCGTCCGAATTACAATAGTGTAATCGCCACGTTCTGTCACAATATTACACATGGACTTCCAATCCGGGTAAATGATCCATCTGTAAATCTAAATCTTGTATATATAGATGATGTGATAGAAGAGTTGCTGCGCGCCTTGTCAGGGTACCCATCTTATTCTGACCGGAAATTCTGTTTTGTTCCGGTGACATATAGTGTTAATCTGGGGATGATTGCCGAACTACTCTATTCCTTCCATGACAGTAGGCAGAATAAAAGCATTCCGGATATGACAGAGGAAGGATTTATAAAGAAACTATACAGCACGTATTTGAGCTATCTTCCTGAGAATGAGTTCAGCTACCCTTTAAAAATGAATATAGACGAACGCGGATCGTTTACAGAGCTTATCCGGACGCAGGACAGAGGGCAGATTTCAGTGAATATAGTAAAACCTGGAGTTACAAAGGGAAATCACTGGCATCATTCAAAAAATGAAAAATTTATAGTAGTAAGTGGAAAAGCGCTGATTCAGTTTCGCCGGATTGATTCAGAGCATGTAATTGAATATCATGTTTCCGGTGATAGATTGGAGGTGGTTGATATCCCTGTGGGATACACGCATAATATCATAAATGAAGGTAGCGCAGACCTGGTAACCATTATGTGGTGCAATGAGTGTTTTAATCCGGAAAAACCGGATACATATTACTTGAAGGTAGAGGGGGATGTGCATGGGTAAATTAAGGTTAATGACAGTTATCGGGACAAGACCTGAAATCATACGCTTGTCAGCGGTTATAAAAAAATGCGATATATATTTTGAACAGATTCTTGTACATACAGGACAGAATTACGATTATTGTCTAAATCAGATATTTTTCGATGAATTAGGCATTAGGGAGCCGGATTATTATCTGAATGCAGCCGGAAATGATTTGGGTGAAACGATTGGTAATATCATAGCGAAGTCATACAGGATAATGGCAGATATAAAGCCGGATGCACTATTGATATTAGGTGACACAAACAGCTGCTTGTCAGCAATTTCAGCAAAACGTCTTCATATTCCTATTTTCCATATGGAAGCGGGAAACCGTTGTTTCGATGAATGCCTGCCTGAGGAAACCAACCGAAGGATTGTGGATCATATAGCGGATGTGAATATGTGTTACAGTGAACATGCAAGAAGATATCTGAATTATGAGGGCACAGCAAAAGAAAGGACATATGTGACCGGCAGTCCCATGGCTGAAGTACTTCATGACAATCTGGAAAAGATAGAAAAGAGCAATGTAATGGAACGCCTGTCACTTCGAGCGGGTAATTATATGCTTCTTTCTGCGCATAGGGAGGAGAATATTGATAATGAAGAAAATTTCATCAGCCTTTTCTCCGCAGTTAATGCACTGGCAGAAAAATATGATATGCCAATTTTATATTCCATGCATCCACGGAGCAGGAAGTTTATAACAGAAAGAGGGTTTGCATTGGATTCAAGGATTCATACCCATGAACCATTAGGCTTTCATGATTATAACAAACTTCAGATGAATGCATTTGCAGTTATTTCAGATTCAGGAACACTGCCTGAAGAGAGTAGTTTCTTTAGTTCCATAGGAAATGCATTTGCGGCTGTATGCATCCGTACCAGCACCGAAAGACCCGAAGCGTTGGATAAAGGTAATTTTATCCTTGCGGGAATCACGACAGATCAAGTGCTGCAGGCAGTAGCGACAGCTGCAGAAATGGTAAAGAACGGAGATAATGGCCTGGTTGTTCCAAACTATAGAGATGAAAATGTTAGTACCAAGGTTGTAAAGCTGATTCAAAGTTATACTGGAATAGTTGATAAAGTTGTATGGAGGAAATAACTCTATAAGAAGTTAATATTATATACCTATACTTAGCGTAAGGAGAAAAATCATGTCAAAATACTTCGGAACCGACGGCTTCCGCGGCGAAGCCAACAAGACACTAACAGTAGAACACGCGTATAAAATCGGCCGGTTCCTAGGCTGGTACTACAGCAGAAATAAAAAAGACGGGAAATGCCGGGTTGTCATTGGAAAAGACACCCGGCGTTCTTCATACATGTTTGAATATTCCCTGGCCGCCGGTCTTACGGCATCCGGCGCGGACGCCTATCTTCTTCATGTGACCACCACCCCAAGCGTTTCCTATGTGGCCCGCACCGAAGGCTTTGACTGCGGCGTCATGATATCAGCCAGCCATAATCCCTACTATGACAATGGCATCAAACTAATCAATGCCCAGGGAGAAAAAATGGACGAGGATACCATCCTGAAGATAGAAGCCTACATCGACGGCATCTCAGGTGAAATCCCGCTTGCAGTCAGGGAACAGATTGGGCGTACCGTGGACCATGCGGCAGGCAGGAACCGCTATACGGGTTACCTTATTTCCCTGGCAACCCGTTCCTACAAGAACATGAGGGTCGGCCTGGACTGTGCCAACGGAAGCGCCTGGATGATTGCCAAAAGCGTGTTCGACGCCCTGGGAGCAGCCACCTATGTGATTAATAATGAGCCGGACGGCCTGAATATCAATACAGGCTGCGGTTCCACCCATATGGAGGGACTTATACGGTTTGTCAAGGAAAAGAAACTGGATGTAGGGTTTGCATTTGACGGGGATGCGGACCGCTGCCTGTGTGTGGATGAAAAGGGCAATTTAGTGGATGGGGACCTTATCCTCTACATATATGGCCGCTATATGAAGGAGCGGGGAAAACTCCAGGGCAATAAGATTGTCACCACGGTCATGTCCAACTTCGGACTGTACAAAGCCCTGGATGAGGCCGGAATCGAATATGAGAAAACAGCGGTGGGGGATAAATATGTATACGAGAACATGGCTTCCAACGGCTACCGTATTGGCGGCGAACAATCCGGTCATATCATTTTCCGCAAATATGCAACCACGGGGGACGGAATCCTTACAGCCATCAAGATGATGGAGGTCATCCTGGAGAAAAAGCAGCCTCTCAGCAAGTTGGCAGAGCCGGTGCAGATTTACCCGCAGGTTCTGGAAAACATCCGGGTAAAGGATAAGAAGGCGGCCAGGGAGGATAAGGACGTACAGGATGCCATTGACCAGGTGGAAGCGGCGCTTGGTAAGGATGGCCGCATCCTTGTAAGGGAGAGCGGGACAGAGCCTGTCATGCGGGTGATGGTAGAGGCAGCGGAACCGGCCAGATGCCGGGAATTCGTTGACCGGATTATAGCGGTCATCATATCCAAGGGCCACCAGGAGGTATTGTAGCATGTGCGGGATTGTAGGATATGCAGGAGATATACAGGCAGCCCCCATCCTCCTGGACGGTCTGGCAAGGCTTGAATACAGAGGTTATGATTCAGCCGGAATCGCGGTGGCGGGCCGGTCAGAGGGCCGGACAGCGGATGGAACAGGAACCCTGGAAGTGGTTAAGGCAAAAGGCCGCTTAAAGGTTCTGTGTGAAATGACGGATAATGGAAGGGCAGTGGCCGGTACCTGTGGTATCGGCCATACTAGATGGGCCACCCATGGGGAACCTTCGGTGGCCAATTCCCATCCGCACTGTGCAGGAGATAAGAGGGTAGTGGTAGTACATAATGGAATCATAGAAAATTTTCAGGAAATAAAAGATAAGCTGCAAAAAGACGGTGTGGAATTCATTTCCCAGACCGACACGGAGGTCCTGGCCCATCTCCTGGATAAATATTATAACGGGAATCCCATTGAGACTATAAGCAAAATGATGGTACGGATCCGCGGATCCTATGCCCTGGGCATCCTGTTTAAGGACAGGCCGGGAGAGATATATGCCGTGCGCAAAGACAGCCCGCTGATTGCAGGGCGTTCGGACTGTGGTAATTTCATTGCGTCTGATGTGCCGGCCATCCTTAAATATACCCGGGATATCTGCTTTGTCAAAAATATGGAAATCCTCAGCATGACAAAGGAAGGAATCCGGTTATATAACATTGACCAGGATGAGCTGGAAACGGAATTTTCCCGCATAGACTGGGACACGGAGGCGGCGGAGAAGAATGGGTTTGAACATTTCATGTTAAAGGAAATCCATGAACAGCCAAAAGCGGTGCGGGATACCCTGAATCCCAGGATAAAAGACAAACAGATCCTGCTGGATGAATTAAAGCTGACAGATGAGGAAATATGCGGTTTAAAGAGAATACAGATGGTTGCGTGTGGTTCTGCCTATCATGTGTGCATGAGTGCAAAATATATCTTTGAGCAGCTGGCGCGGATACCTGTGGATGTGGATCTGGCAAGTGAAATGCGTTACAGGAATCCCGTATTTGAGGACCATACCCTTGCCATTGTGGTGAGCCAGTCCGGGGAGACAGCGGATACCCTGGCGGCATTGCGGGAGGCCAGGAACCAGGGCCTTCCGGTCATGGGCATTGTCAATGTGGTGGGTAGTTCCATTGCCAGGGAGGCTGATCATGTGTTTTATACCTGGGCAGGTCCGGAGATTGCGGTGGCCACAACCAAGGCATACAGCGCCCAGCTGGCAGCGGTCTATCTGCTGGCCATCCATTTTGGCCGGGTAAGGGGAAACATAGATGACAGGACATATCAATGTATGATTGAGGAGCTTATGCTCCTTCCTGATAAAATCAGCCGGATCCTGGAGGAAAAAGAGCGGATTCAGTGGTTTGCCAATAAGTTTTCCCATAACAATGATGTATTTTTTATCGGCAGAGGCCTTGATTATGCGGCTTCCATGGAGGGATCCCTAAAACTCAAGGAAATATCCTATATGCATTCAGAGGCATATGCTGCCGGTGAACTGAAGCACGGGACCATTTCCCTGATTGAGGATGGTATATGGACCATCGGCATAGCAACACAGGGCAGCCTGTTTGAAAAATTAATCAGCAACATGGTGGAGGTCAAAAGCAGGGGGGCAAATATCCTGGGGATTACAAGTTACGGGAATTACAGTATGGAGGACACGGCTGACTGTACCATATACGTTCCCAAGACATTGGAATGTTTTTATCCCAGCCTGGTTGTCATCCCTCTTCAGCTTCTGGCCTATTATGTATCCCTTTCCAAGGGTCTGGACGTGGATAAACCAAGGAACCTGGCTAAATCAGTAACCGTGGAGTAGCGGGTAACGGAAGACTTGATACAAGAAAGGAGGGAAAACAGTCATGTCTGCAGACAGTCGTATTTTCATACAGACTTTTAGCGGTTTTGACCTGTTTGTTGACAATCAGGTAGTCTATTTTTCCAGCAAAAAGTCAAAGGAACTATTGGCCCTCCTGGTGAGTAAAAGAGGAGGCAGCGTACCGCTTTCCGAGATAGCGTATATCTTATACAGCGATACGCCGGAAAGAACGGCAAAGAATAATATAAGGGTCATTGGGTACAGGCTGCGCCAGATTTTAAGGGAGCATGGATGTGAAGGACTGCTGATTCACAGGCCCGGGGTATACTCAGTCAATACAGAACTGTTTACCTGTGATTACTATGAATTCATGAAAGAAAACAGGATGTACATTACTGCCTATACGGGAAAATACATGCCGGAATATTTGTGGGCATCTGAGGCGGTTCCATATTTAAACGTGGTATATGAATCATATAATAAAAAACATCCCCTGTTAGAAAATGAGTCTGATTCATGTTCGGGTATGCTGGGAAATTCGCTTCCAACCTAATACCGTACAGGGGAAAACGGCAAGATGCCTGTGGAAAATTTCTGTGGAGTAGTTTTCATTAAGGAGTAATTACATTATGATGAGAAGAAAAATTGTATCTATTGTTATCTGCACTGCTGTATTTATGGCAATTCCGTCTGTTTCTGCATTTGCTTTGGATGGATGGCAGCAGGATGCGGCTCAGGAATGGATATACAAGGAAAATGATAAAAAATTAGTGAACCAGTGGATTACATGGATGGACGGGACTCTAAGGTATGTGGGAGGGGACGGGAAGATTGTTAAAGACAATTGGGTGAACTTCGAAAATAAACGCTATCGTGTAAAAGAGGACGGTACCAGATATGAAGACCATTGGTTCAGTATCACATCCATCCCTTCGTTACCATCAGCCAAGCCGGTAACCAGCTGGTATTACGCAGGTGCAGACGGAAGTATATTGAAAGATGGCTGGTATGACTTGGGGGGGAAGTATTATTATTTTTACCCAGGAGGGAACTCCCCCAGAAAGTCTTTCTTTAATCTGGAGGACAAGCGGTATTATGTGGATGAGAATGGTGCAAGGATGGCTCCGGGCTGGTTTTCAATTGACAATGTAAATAGTAAAGGACAGACCTATACGAATTGGTATTATGTTAACGAGGATGGTTCCCTTCTTAGGGATGGATGGCATGAACTGGAAGGCATGACATGTTATTTTGATGCGAACGGGACCTCTTACCGCAACAGATGGTTCAACCTAAATGATGACCGGTATTATGTGGACGGGAACGGGGCCAGACAAAGCGGTTGGTTCTCCATTACAGGTACCAATAGCAGCGGACAGGAGTATACCAATTGGTATCATGCAGATGCCAACGGCGTATTATGGCGCAATGGATGGAGGCAAGAGGATGGGAAATGGTATTTCTTTGATGCCAACGGCCTTAACTATAGAAAACGCTGGTACATAGACGGAAATGGGGAGAGGTATTACCTGGATGAGGATGGCGTTCTTCAGGATGATGGCTGGTTTAAGATTGAATCCACCAATACCACTACGGGTGTTGTGACTGAGAATTGGTATTATGCGGCTGAATCTGGAGCTGTGCTTAAAGGCGGCTTTAGGGAACTTGACGATAAGAAATACTATTTTGACGCCAATGGCCTGAATTACCGGAAACGGTGGCTGACCGAGGAAAACGGCAAGAAACGTTACATTGGGGATGAGGGATATTTATATCAGGATCAATGGTTTGTAATCAGCGGCCTGGATTCCAGGAATTCAGACTACAATAACTGGTATTATGCAGGCAAGGACGGATACGTGCGCATGGACGGCTGGTATAAAATTGATGGGCAGTATTATTGTTTTAATACTTCAGGTGTGATGCGGACCGGCTGGCTGACGGAATCAGCTGATGATGACGATGATGAAAATTCCTACTATTACTGTGGACAGGATGGAGCCAGGGTAACAGGCTGGCAGTGGCTGGAGATTCCGCAAAGCTGGATGGATAACTCGGATGTGGTGGATTATGTACAGGAGAATGGACAGTATGCCTACTTCTATTTTAATAAATCCTCAGGGAACAAGAAGCGTTCCACAGGAGGGAAAAAAGAAGTGAAGGTAGATGGGGTTACCTATTGCTTTGATGGTAACGGCATCATGTACCCGGGCTGGGTAAAACTCACCTCAACAACGCCAGAGATAAAAGGCTACCGCTACTTCTACCAGCCGGAATCCGAACAGGATAAGACATTCATCCAGGGGGAACGGGCAGAAGGGACATGGCTGAAAATAGACGGTCCCACGGACCTTAACAGTTCCGGGCAAAAGGAATGGTACTATTTCGACCAATCAGGAAAACCGAAATGCGGTAATGAAAACAGCTATGCGGTTGAGAAAATCCGCGACAGCTATTATGTTTTTGACATGTATGGGGTTTCGCAGTACGGCCTCATAGAGGTGGACGGGGATTTCTATTATTGCGGAGGCACGGACGGGAACAGGAAATGCATCACCGGCAAGACCATGCTGAATGACGGCATAGGAGCCACCCGTTCCCAGTATTATTTTGACCTTAAGGGAAAAGGGATTACCGGCATCAAGGATGGGGCGTTTTACTATAAGGGAAGGCTCCAGAAAGCGGATCCATCAGCCAGATATGAGGTATTTGACATACCGGGAGAAGGAAAACGGCTGGTTAATTCCAGCGGGAAAATCATGAAGAATACTAAGGTAACAGACGGGAATGACCAGAAATGGGTTCTTGGCTCAGGCGGGAAGATTCTTACCTATGGTTCCGATGAAGTGGCTGAGATACTGGCGCCCGAGGCAACGGTTTCCTATTGACACGGGTGGAAAACGCACAGATGGAAGGATTGTTATAAGTCGTTGAATAAGCAGAAAGCATGTGCGCCGGTAAGGAAGCAACAAGAATAGGAGGATGTATGTAGGGAATATTATACCATAAAATCCAACAGGGCGCCGAGGCAATTTCCGTTGTAGGATTCTTGCCGTGGCTCATGAGGATTTCAGGAGACTTGTCATGGTTCCATGTAAATGTTGTAAAAGAGGTGGAATGATGGAAAAACAGATAAAGATAGCAGTGGTTGGCATGGGATATGTAGGACTGTCCAATGCAGTACTGCTTGCACGGAAAAATACGGTATGTGTGTTGGATGTACTGCCCGAAAAGGTGAAGCTGATAAACAGCGGACAATCCCCGGTTGCAGACCAGGAACTGGAATCCTGCCTGAGTGGAAAAAAACTGATGCTGTCCGCCACGACAGACGCCAGGACGGCATATCAGGACGCGGATTTTGTCATTATCGCAACCCCCACTGATTATGATATGGAGCAGAACTATTTTGATACGTCATCTGTGGAGGATACCATTGAAGCCGCGCTGCGGATTCAGCCCGATGCCTGTATTGTTATAAAATCCACACTCCCTTTGGGGTTTACAAAGAAAATCCGGTCCCTGCACCGGAACGGATTCATTCTGTTTTCCCCGGAATTCCTGATGGAGGGCCGGGCGCTTTATGACAACCTATATCCCTCAAGAATCATCCTGGGGCTGGATATGGGGGACCCTGCCCAGATGGAGAAGGCCCGCGCATTTGCAGGCCTGTTAAAAGACGCTTCCCTAAAGGCGGAGGTGCCGGTCCTTTACATGGATTCAACCGAGGCCGAGGCCGTTAAACTGTTCTCCAATACATATCTGGCCATGAGGGTGGCCTTTTTTAATGAGCTGGATACCTATGCAGAGGCGTATGGATTAGATACGGAAAGCATCATAAACGGGGTATGTCTGGATCCGAGAATCGGTAACCACTACAATAACCCTTCCTTTGGATATGGCGGATACTGCCTGCCAAAAGACACACAGCAGCTACTGGCCAACTATGGTGATATACCGAACAGCATCATGACAGCCATTGTCCGGGCCAATCAGACCAGAAAGGATTTCATTGTAGGGCAGATATTAAAAAAATCCCCTGAGGTCGCGGGGATTTACCGCCTGACCATGAAAGCGGATTCAGATAACTTCCGGCATTCCTCTATTCTTGGAATCATGAGAAGGCTGGAAAAGAGGGGCGTGAGGATGGTCATCTATGAACCGGCAGTCAAAGCCGATTCATTTTTAGGAATCAGGATTGTCCGTGACCTGGAGGAATTCAAACAGATATCGGATGTAATAGTGGCCAATCGGTATGATCGGCAGCTGGAGGATGTAAAGGAAAAAATATATACAAGAGATTTATTCCAATGTGATTAAGCATCCCGGCAGCATAAGATAAGGCGTGGGATATTGCACAAGATAAGGGGGGTGGGGGATGGAAGTTGCAATGATTGGGCACAAACGGGTGGCTGAAGATACATAAAAGTTAATTAATTACATATATGGCAATAAGCGCCTGCTGCCGTGCGATATGTCCAGGAATGGGAGGAATTGTGGAATTCAGAGCAGGCCAGGCAGGTGCGGCGCATCACAAAAGAATGCGGCAGGAACTGCTGGATGATTGGAAGCGCTTCGCCTGCCATGCACCGGTATATATGGATACCGGCCTGGTGGGTCATAAAACATAAATTCCTGCGGGGCGGAAGGTATTCCCTGGATGAGAATCCCTTCATCCGGTAAATGAATGATGAAAGGAGGGCAGTCATGGAAGATTACAGAAAAACCGTAATGGTGGTTGACAGCCGACCCGAAGAGCGGGATGCGGTAAAGATGATGCTTTCTGAAGACTACAAGGTACTGGAAGCCACAGGCGCAGGGGATGCCATGCTGCAGATATCATGCAAAAGCATGGTGGACGCCATCCTGCTGGGAAACCTCCGGCAGGACGGCAGGGAGGTGGGCTTCCTGGATAAAATCCGGAATTCAGGTTATGGCTCCATTCCGGTCCTGGTCATCCTGGAGGACTCAGAGGAGGACCCTGGCCTGGAAGCCCTGGACCATGGGGCATGGGATTATGTGACCAGACCTGTCCGGCCTAAGACACTGAGGAACCGGCTGGACCGTGCGGTCCATCACTGTAAGATATCGTCATATAACCCGCTGGTTTATATGAGTGAGAGGGACAGGCTGACGGGACTGTATAACCGTGAGAAGATGTTTGCGGAAACCAGGCGCATGATAGACCGGCATATGGATACCCTGTTTGTATTCCTGCGTTTTGACATTGACCGGTTCCGGCTTTATAACGCCGTATTCGGCGAACACAGGGGGGATAAGCTCCTTACCCTGATGGCGGAAAGCATAGAGGGCATAGCCGGCTGCTTTGATATCTGTACCTATGGAAGAATCAACGCGGACACGTTCTGCATATGCGAGCCTTATGACAGCGAAAGGCTGCACATGCAGGTCCGGATGGTAAAGGAAGAGCTGGCTGGTTTTGAGAAGAATTATCTCCTGGAGCCCACGGTGGGCGCATATATCGTGGAAGAACCAGACCTTGCAGTGGAGGAAATGTACATAAGGGCTTTTATCGGAAGCAAAAAATGCAAGAACAAGTTTGCCTCCTATCTTGGATTCTATGATATGGATGAGGGAATCCGGGAAGTGGAGGAGGCGGCCATTGCCAGCAGTATGCAGGCTGCCATGGATGAGGAACAGTTCGTGGTGTATTTCCAGCCTAAATTTGACATTGCCAATGACAGGGATATCGGGGCGGAAGCGCTGGTACGCTGGAAGCATCCCGATACAGGGCTGATGCCCCCGAAACATTTCATACCTATTTTTGAAAAGAACGGCTTCATCTCCAGGCTGGATTACTATGTGTGGGAGCATGTATGCCGGCTCATCCATAAATGGCTGGGGGACGGGATCTGTCTGGATCCCATTACGGTTAACATATCCAGGATCAGCCTTTATAACCCCAGGTTGGCAGACATACTGTCAGGCCTTATTGAACAGTATGACGTGCCCATCGGCCTGTTGAACCTGGAGATAACGGAAAGCGCGTACGTGTCAGACCCGGAATTGATCCAGGAAGCAATCAGGAAGCTGCACCAGGCTGGATTCATACTGCTGATGGATGATTTCGGCAGCGGGTACTCTTCCCTGAACATGTTAAAGGATATTGACGTGGATGTGCTGAAGATAGACATGCAGTTCCTGTCCGGCGGGGAATCCCCGGGCAAAGGCAAGATCATCCTGGAATCCGTGATCCAGATGGCCAATAACCTGGGGATGCCCGTCATCATGGAGGGGGTGGAAACTCAGGAGCAGACGCGCTTCCTTTACAAAATAGGGTGCAATTATGTCCAGGGGTATTACTATGCCAGGCCCATGCCGCAGGAAGAATATGAGAAAAAGTATATATACAGAAGAAAAGGAGCAACCTTATGAAACAGATTGAAGATAGCAAGCAGGATATTGATAAGTACCTTGAAGACATGGCCGTCTCAGGCTGGTTCAGCATCATGCTGATCTGTGTGCAGGGAAAGAGCCGGGATGGGGTTTATGGGCATATCTGCAGTTATTATCTGGAAGACCCTGTACCCTTTGCCGGCATCGGTGATCTGGTACTGAAAATGGATGAAATCTGCAATTGGCTGGGTGCGCCCCAGCGCACAACAGACCCGCGTTTCATGAATAAGGAAATGAAAGATAGATATGAAAGTGCCGCGGCTGACCATCCCCAGGGCTTAAAGGACAGGATGCTGGAGAGAAACAGCCTGATGCCCTTCCCGGAAGCGCAAAAGGCCAGGGAAGTGCTGATTGCAATTGTAAAATACCGTCAGAATTCCACCCTGCAGGGCAGCATCAGGGGCAGGCTGACCAAGAGCATGGATGTGAACTTCAGAAGCGCGCTGGAACTGATGCGCATGATGCAGATGATGGAAATCGCATAAAAGAGTGAATGCCTGACAGGGACTGCAGGGCGCCATAGGCCGGAATGACAGGCGGGAAGCCATAGGCCGGCAGGGCAGGCAGGAAGCCATAAGGGGAGGCGTGGAATGAAGAACGCAAGGACGAAACATCTGGATTTCATCATCGGGGACATGGTGGCCTTAGGTCTGGCCCGGTTCCTGATGGTGCTGATGAACCAGGACAAACTAAATCCGGTGCTGTATATGTATTATGTGCAGCTGGGGCTGCTTTTGGTCATCATCACATTATCAGTTGCATTCCTGACGGATGGTTATAGAAATATCCTGTACAGGGGATATCTGAAGGAATTCATTGCGGTCATCCATCAGATGACCATCATCTTCGCCACGGAGGTCATATGCCTGTTCTCCTTCCATCTGATCGGGCTGTTTTCACGTCTTGTCCTGTTTGCCACATTCTTTGTGGGAATCCTGTTCATGTATGCGGAACGGCTGCTGATTAAGAACTGTCTGCGCCGGAAATTCCGGAATATCAAATACGCCAGGACCATCATGGTAATTGCAACCGAACAGCAGGCAGGAGGCTGAGCTGGCTAAACACTTTCTGTCCATCGGAATGGTGGTACATATCTATATGGAGCAGTTTTTGCAGGATATTCCCCGGAAAACACTGGAGCGGATCAGCAACATGAACGTGATTACCTGCTTTAACCGGGAGATACCCATGCGGCTCCTGTTCTGCAAACGGCTTCTGGATATCCTGGGCGGCGCGGTGGGATGTGTGATGACCCTTGCAATCGGCCTTGTGATTGGACCCATTATTTTCATTCAATCCCCGGGTCCTATCCTCTTCTCCCAGATAAGGGTGGGAAAGAACGGGCGTACATTCCGGATATACAAATTCCGTTCCATGGTCATGGATGCGGATAAACAAAAGGAAATGCTGATGTCGCGCAATAAAATCCGGGGAAACATGTTTAAAATGGACGACGACCCCAGGATCATCCCGGGAATCGGCCATTTCATAAGAAGGACCAGTCTGGATGAATTCCCCCAGTTCTTTAATGTGCTCAGGGGGGATATGAGCCTTGTGGGGACCAGGCCGCCGACCGTGGATGAATATGAAGCCTACAGTTTTTCCCATAAAAAACGGCTGGCCATGAAACCGGGAATAACCGGGCTGTGGCAGATAAGCGGGAGAAGCGATATAACGGATTTTGAGGAAGTGGTGGAACTGGACGGGCGGTATATAGATCAGTGGGACCTGGAAATGGATGTGAAGATTATTTTCAAGACAATCCTTGTAATCCTGAAACGCAGGGGAAGCGTATGATAAGGCCCGGCAGGAAAGGGAGGGCACCTCTACATGCAACGGTTATGCAAGGGCTTTTCTTGCCCTGTGCAGCTACTCTGGGATTATATGCGAAAATGTAAGAGGATACACGGACGGCAATAGACGGTACAAACATTCTTTTTCCATGTTCCCCATAACCGGCATCCTTCTTCTGTCTAATCATGAATCCGTACTGTTCTGCCGCCAAGGCTGCAATCCGTCCGGATTCATATGATTGGGCCGTTCTGCGGGCCTCATCTGACATCCTGGACCATACATCCTGATTCAGGACCAGCCGGGCTGCAGCCGCGGCAAAGGCATACGGATCTTCTGCGGTCATAAATCCGTTTACCCCCTGCCTGACCACATCCACGACACCGCTTGCCCGTACGGCTGTTACGGGACAGCCCGCAGCCATGGCCTCCAGAAGCACGATTCCCTGAGTTTCAGACTTGGATGTGAAAAGAAAGGCATCAGCCGCATTCAGATAATGCCGTACCTGGGTATTCTCAATCTTCCCTGTAAATACAATCTGGCGGCTGATTCCAAGCAATCCGGCTAATTCATCCAGGCGGGCCCTCTCGGTGCCGTCCCCAATCACCATCAAACGGAATCCCTCACCCAGTATGCCCTTGAGACATGCTGCTCCCCGCAGAAGGAATTCCAGGTTCTTTTCCTTCTCCAGACGGGCGGTGGTGGCGAACAGGTATGGACATCCGTCACTGTACAAAGCCCTGATCCCGGCGGAATGTATCTTATCGGATTCAAATGCAGCATGGTCCAGCCCTGTGGGCAGTACGGATATCCTGGTTTTGGTTCCCTGTTCCAGAAGATGCTCCTTTATCGTGTGGGTGGGGGCAAATACCAGGTCGCACTTGTTGGTGAAAGCGGTGATAAGGGATGGCACCAGGACCTCCTTTCCGTACCTTGCAATCCAGCTTACCGGATATTCCTCGGAAGCCATGGCCTCATATAATTTAAAATGGTGGAGATATTCCTCATACCGGGTGTGGTAGGTGTAGGCCACAGGTATATTGTATTTCTTTCCCAGATACAGGGCGGTCTGTCCCACCAGTACAGGATGGTGGACATGGATCACGTCAAATTCCCCATCCATGAAACATGTCTCAATTTTCTTATCAAAACAGTTTCCCAGGGCCATCCCCCGGTCCGCCTTCCGACAGCCGTTCAATGGAAATCGGCACCCCTCCAATAAATGGTTTATAATTGTTAGTAAACATTGCAATATTCATGTGGACCTCCTCCTATGATAACAGCTGAAACACCTGGTCACCCATCATATACCCTGCCCCAATCAGGAAAAAATTCCATACAAAGATGCCGAGGGCTGAACTTATGGTGTATTTAACAAAATTCATCCGGATAACGCCGGCAGGAATGGAGATAATGGTACGGATCATAGGAATCAGCTTACTGATGAAGATTCCTGTTGCGCCCCTGGTCCTGATCAGGTCAAAATTTTTCCGGATGACTGGTTCATGTTTGGGGAAACGTTCCAGATAGCGGTCCAGAAACAGGTTCCCGCCCATCCGGCCGATGCCGTATAAAATCCAGCTTCCCAGAAGCCCGGCCGCCAGGGCCAGGGCCATTACCATGAAAAAACTGATTTGTCCCCTGGCTGCCCATATGCCCGCCAGCGGCATGATGATTCCTGCCGGAAATCCCGGAAGGTTCATGTATTCCAAAAGAATGATGACAAATATAAAAACAGCTCCGTATTGCAGGAAATATTGTGTTAACACCTGAATATCCATATTATGCGTCCTCCTGATGGACCATATCATAAGTCAGGAATCTAAACAGGTCCCATAGAAAAAGCAAAAATATTTCTAAAGAAGTTATAAGTAATCACTTGTCCCTTATTAAGAAAAACCTGGGAGTTTCTGTTGTTGGAATTATGATGCTATGTAAAAATAGGATATTGCCACTTATGTGCAGGCAGGAGGGGATATACAGATAAGTGATTTTATTGCCGGTATGTGATATGATGGAGTTATAAGAAACATTTACTGTCAGGCAGGCGCCGTGACCGCCAGGCCTGCAGCATCATGATACGGAGCAGATATGGAACAGAAGAAAATATCCTGGTACAGTCATATAAGATGGGGATGTATCATTTACCACTACAGTGACACCGCAACGCTGATTGGTAACTTGGGAATGATTTTTGTTTTTATGGGTGGAATGCGCCTTTTGGCTGCGGCTGGCGGTTTGGAAATCATATGGAACCTTGAGGACATCCTGTTCTGTCTGACAGGTATCTTGGGCCTGTTCATGCTTTACGTGGCATATCGATTGAATGACCGGGCAAAGAAGCGTTATGATGAGGAGCATGGCACACTGACCGAGCAGTTTGAAGCGGTTAAAAAGCGGAATCTGGCGTCAGATAAGCCTGTTGGAAATATGCCCGGGAAGCACGCAGCCACTGCAAAAGTCCGCGGGAGAACCGTCAGGACGATACTTCAGTCATTTGGGGCAGAACGGATTACGCTGCGTTCCGGTCCGTGCTGGATGCTGAACGGGGTATATTTCCGCTTAAGTGTCTTAAAATTACCATCCAGGTCATTTCTGGTTATTAAGTGGACGGACAATATTGAGGCGGCAGGGAACAATGTGTTTGAAAAGATCCAATCATTCCCCTGGGATTTGGATGATGAGGAATTTGCCGGGGAATTGAAACATGCTTTGTACGGGTTTATATAATGGCATGTTCCAGATGTATACAGGCCAATTAATGTACCTGCATCGGTGGAGGAGGAAGGCCTGTAAACTTAGCTGGCGGGGATGGAGGTTACCGGTAGACATTGCGGTCTATCTGAACCATGATTGAAGGTGTGTATGAAAATGAGGTTTTACTTATACCTTCATATAGTGTATACTGGGATTTAATTGCGCCGTCCATCGTGTCCGGCGCTGGGGAGGAAGCATTTTCCTCTATATAACCTGCCTGGAGGATGAGTGATGATAAGGAAAGCAACGGAACATGATATTGATGCGGTGGAGCGGGGCTACACAGAGTTATTGACCCATGAAAAGGATAACGGCAGCAACTCCAACTGGGTGCTGGGCGTGTACCCCACCAGAAGCGTGGCTGAGGACAGCTGTAGGGCCGGGACGCTCTATGTAATGGAGTGTGATGGCGGAATCTGTGCCAGCATGATACTGAACCAGGTGCAGTCCGAGGAATATTACGGGATTGCCTGGGAATATCCGGCCAGGGATGATGAGGTCCTGATACTGCATACACTGTGTATACCGCCCTCAAACGCCGGACGCGGATACGGAACAAAGATGGTGCGCTATGCCATAGAGGAGGCAAGGCGGATGAAGTGCAGGGTAATGCGCCTGGATACATATGAGGGCAATCAACCGGCTTCTGCACTTTACACAAAGCTGGGATTCCGGTACGCAGGCATTGCCAGCGTCATGCTTCAGGGGCTGATTCCGGAGGAACAGATATTTTTTGAGTTGGATTTAAATCATGGTATGTGAATCATGGGATTTCAATACACCTTCTGTCCGCCATGGTTTCAAAAACATATTTCCCCATATAATGGATTGACCTCGCATAATCCGTCTTGACAACAGGCATCCAACCGAATAATATGGATTAGAAACACACATACGGCAGGCGGAGGGGGACATGGCCGGAGAAGAACTTGGAACGGGAGGGATACCATGGAGAAGCAGGATGAACGTTCGCTGCCTGAGAAGGCATCGGAGCGCCTGATTGAATACATATTGGAGAAGAAGCTGCAAAAAGGGGATAAGCTGCCTAACGAGCATACACTTGCACAGATGTTATGTGTGGGCAGGGGAACCATCAGGGAAGCCGTCAAGATACTGGAATCCAGGAATATTGTCACGGTAAAGCAGGGGGCGGGTACCTTTGTCTGCGAAAAGTACGGGGTGGCGGACGACCCCCTGGGACTGTGCCTTATGGAAAATAAAGAGAAGGCAGTCAAGGACCTGGTGGACATGCGTATCATCATTGAGCCGGAAATCGCTGCCTTGGCCGCACAGTATGCAAAGGAAGACGATATCAGGGAGCTGGAACAGCGGTGCCTGGAAGTGGAATATTATATCAGAAGCGGAAAGTCCCATGTAAAAAGTGATGTGGCCTTCCATTCACAGATAGCAGTGTGCAGCCAAAATTATATTGCGGCCAATCTTATTCCGATTATCGCGTCTTCCGTAAGGGTCTTTTCAGAACTGACCAATTACACCCTGCTGGAGGAAACCGTGGTAGGGCACAGGGAGATAACGGAAGCCATAAAGCGGCATGACTGCCGGGATGCCAGGGAGTCCATGATGCTGCATGTGATGGCGAATAAGAGGAGGCTTTCCCATCCCCTGTGACGGCTGTGCCCTGGCTGTAAACTCTGACTGGTTACAGTGGTAGCAGGTAACAATAATAACAAGGTGGTATGATGATTTTGTAAAATATATAAAGTCATCATATCTTTTTTTGACTTTAAATCCCCCTCTCATCACTTGAAAAAGATAAAAATATGTGCAAAATAACCAAAAAATAAATTCGAATATAGACAAAAATAACATTATTATGATAATGGACAAAAAAATATTGACGTTCGATTAGCATGTTGCTATAATACAAATTAGCGATACGTCATACCTATTTAGTGAAAATCCTTTTTCATGACAAGGGGAGGATTTTGAAGGGAAATGACATATTAATGGCACGAATGCCGGCTTAATGAAGAGTTAAGCATCATACAAAAGGAGGATTTTGATTATGAGAAAGAAAATTCTATCAGTCATGCTGTCAATCACCATGATGGCAGGTCTTGTGGCCTGCGGCGGCGGTTCCCAGGCGCCTGCCACCGCAGCTGCATCCGGGACAACGGCGGCCGAAGCCGCGGCAGACAGCGGGGCGGCAGAGAGCAGTGAGGCTCCTGCAGAAGCAGCAGGGGATTACAAGATCGGTATCATGACCACAACGGTTTCACAGAGTGAGGAGAGCTACCGTGCGGCTGAGATGCTTCAGGAACAGCATCCGGATACGGTTGTACTGGCAACCTTCCCTGATAAGTTTGCAACCGAGCAGGAGACAACCATTTCCACAGCCCTGAGCCTTGCCTCAGACCCGGATGTGAAGGCAATCATCTTCAGCCAGGCCGTACAGGGTACTGCGGCAGCATGCCAGAAGATCCGCGAAGTCCGTCCTGACATTCTTCTGATTGCAGCCGGCTACCAGGATGATTCCGCCACCACATCTTCAAACTGTGACGTGTTCTATCATTCCAACGTTCCGAAGATGGGCTTCCAGATGGTAGATGAATTAAGCGATATGGGCGCCAAGACATTTGTGCATTATTCCTTCCCGCGTCATCTGGCATGGCAGCCAACTGCAGACCGTCTGCAGAACATGAAGGACCGCTGCGCAGAGCTGGGCCTGACATTGGTAGAGACCACCACGCCTGACCCCATGTCGGATGCAGGTACCTCCGGAACACAGCAGTTCGTATTAGAGGATGTTCCGCGTGCAGTTGACCAGTACGGTACGGAGACAGCCTTCTTTGGCACCAACACCAGCCAGCAGGAGCCTATGATTAAGTGCGTGGTTAATACAAAGTCCTACTTCACCATGCCGTCCGATCCTTCACCGTTCGTTGGTTTCCCATCTGCCCTGGGTATTGAGGTACCGGCTGACAAGTTATATGATTCCGATTACATGATGAATGCCATTTCTGAGAAACTGGCAGAGGCAGACATGACAGGCCACATGGGAACATGGACCGCACCGCTCATGACCCTGTTCATGACAGGAAGCTATGCTTATGCAGAGGCATTCTGCGAAGGCAAGACAAACGGGGAGAAGCTGGATGCGGAAGTATTTAAGCAGACCCTGAGTGAGGCAGCCGGCGGCGAAGTGGACGTAGAGAACATCACGGACGGCGGCACCACATATGACAACGGCTTCTTCATCATGTGCAGCTACGAAAGATTTTAATGATTCAATCTCTCTCTATCAATTATTATATGGGGAATGAAACTTCCCTGATGCTTTCAAAAGGAAGGGATGCATATGGACAGCATCCCTTCCTTTTATAAAAGGCAGGTAAGTAAAACACGCCCTGGAATAGCTACGGGTTACTGGAAAGGAGTAGAACATTGAGCAGTAAATACATATTAGAGATGAATCACATTGAGAAGGATTTCTTTGGAAATAAAGTCCTGAAGGATGTGAGCATAAAAGTGAAGCCGGGTGAGATTGTGGCATTGATTGGAGAAAACGGCGCTGGAAAATCCACCATCATGAATATCCTCTTCGGCATGCCCGCAATCCAGCAGACTGGAGGTTTTAAGGGCAGCGTCCTGATTGACGGAGAGGAAGTACATATCAAATCACCCATAGAAGCCATGAAATACGGAATCGGCATGGTACATCAGGAATTCATGCTGATTGACGGCTACGATGTGGCTGAAAACATCAAGCTGAACAGGGAGAATGTGAAAAAGACACCGGCCAGCCTGGTCTTTGGAAAACGCCTGGACCTGGTGGACCGGACCTTAATGCACAAGGAGTCCAGGGCCACCCTGGATTCCCTGGGAATCGAACTCAGCGACAGGACAAGGGTGGGAAGCCTTCCGGTGGGATATAAGCAGTTTGTGGAAATTGCCCGTGAGCTGGATAAAAAGAATACCAAGCTGATCGTGCTGGACGAACCCACCGCAGTGCTTACGGAAACAGAAGCAGAGCAGTTCCTGGCCTGTGTCCGCTCCGTGGCCGAGCGCGGGATTGCTTTTATCTTCATCAGCCACAAGCTGGATGAGGTGAAGAATAACACCCATCATGTGTTTGTCCTCAGGGACGGCGAGATGGTGGGGGATTACCACACGGCTGACCTGAGCACGGTTAAGATGTCGCAGCTTATGGTGGGCCGCGAGGTTGAGATATTGAACCGTGAGATGGGCCATGAGGAGGAAAATGAGGAAGTCTGCCTGGAGTTTAACCATTTTGGGGTCAGCATGCCTGGCGAGGTTGCCAGGGACGTGTCCTTCCAGGTAAAGAAGGGTGAGATCTTCGGGATCGGAGGCCTGGCCGGACATGGGAAGATCAGCATTGCCAACGGGGTCATGGGACTTTATCCTTCCAAGGGGGAGGTAAAGGTACATGGCAGGGTCCTGGATGTGACAAAGACAAAGGATACCCTGGATGACGGTATTGCATTTGTGTCCGAGGACAGGCGCGGCGTGGGCCTGATGCTGGATGAGTCCATTGAGCTGAACATTGCCATTGCCGCCCTTAAGACAAAGGACAAATTCATCGTGAAAAAGTTTGGCATCCCCTTTTATGATAAGAAGGGCGCCATTGAATATGCCAAAAAAATGATTAAGGACCTGGATATCCGCTGTACCGGCCATGCACAGCCGGTAAAGAGTTTATCAGGAGGCAATCAGCAGAAGGTATGTATTGCCAGGGCCCTGACCCTGGAGCCGGATATCCTGTTCGTATCAGAACCCACCAGGGGAATCGATATCGGCGCAAAGAAGATGATACTGGATTCCCTGATGAAGCTGAACAAGGAAAAGGGAGTAACGGTCATCATTACCTCCAGTGAGCTGGCGGAGCTGCGTTCCGTGTGCAACCGCATTGCCATTGTCACAGAGGGAAGGATAGCCGGAATCCTCCGTTCCGATGATAAGGACTACAAATTCGGACTGTTGATGAGCGGTTCTAAGTTGGTAGATGCAGATGAGGAGGCGATATAAGAATGAACCAGATAAAAAGAGCTGTTAACTTCCTGGGCGTTTCGCGCCTTGTGGTAATTGGGTTCCTTTTGGTACTCATGGTTTCCGTATTCCCTCTGGGAATCAATCCCGGCATGATTTATTCGGACTGTCTGGTGCGTATCGGCATGAACGGATTCCTGGTACTGGCAATGATGGTTTCCATTGTCTGCGGTGCCGGACTGAATTTCGGACTGCCCATCGGCATCCTCTGCGGCCTTCTGGGCGGCTCCATTGCAGTGCAGTTTAACTGGAGCGGTCTGGCGGGGTTCTGGGGCGCGTGTATTGTATCGGTGCCATTTGCCCTGATAGCGGGGTATTTTTATGCGGCGCTTCTGAACAATGTAAAAGGCTCTGAGATGACGGTAGGAAACTATATGGCTTTCTCCATCGTATCCCTGATGTCCATTGCCTGGCTGGTGCTCCCGTACAACAATCCCAAGATTGTGTGGCCCATCACAGGCGTGGGACTGCGTACAACCATGACACTGGAAGAAAACTATGACAAAGTGCTGGATAATTTCCTGAGGATTGATTTTAAGCAGATGGGCATCCTGCAGGACAACCCATATTGGAAGGATTTCTCCGTGTCAACCGGACTTTTGCTGGTATTTGCAGTGGGCTGCCTCCTTATGTGGCTGTTCATGAAGACAAAGGCAGGGGTCATCATGCGCTGCAGCGGCGTGAACCCGGGCTTTTCCAGGACCTTAGGCGTGAACAACAACAGGGTCCGCACCATCGGCATTGTGGCCTCCACCGTGATTGCGGCTGTGGGCATTAACATTTATTCACAGAGTTACGGATTTTACCAGTTCTATTCAGCTCCGCTTATGATGGCGTTTCCGGCCATGGCAGCAATCCTGATTGGCGGCGCCACCCCGAAAAAGGCAAGCGTATTCAATGTGGTCCTGGGAGTGATCCTGTTCCAGTGCCTTCTGACCCTGGCCACCCCGGTTGCCAATGCGGTCATCAATGCGGGAAGTATCTCTGAAGTGGTCCGCATCATTGTCCAGAACGGCATCATCCTGTACGCATTGACCAAAATTAGAGCGAATGGAGGAAAATAACCATGGAAAATAAGAAACGTAATAAAGTGTTAGACTTCCTTCAGGGCAATATGGTCCCCATCCTTTTCACCGTACTGTGCCTGGCAAGCATTAAGATATCCGGGCAGAACGCAGGTTATGTGATTACGGAGACCGTATCACGTGTCGGCAGGAACGCAATCCTCATCGTATCCCTTATCCTTCCGGTACTGTGCGGCATGGGCCTGAATTTCAGCATTGTGCTGGGCGCCATGGCGGGCGAGATCGGACTGATCCTGATTACCCACTGGAGTTATGACGGTTTAAAAGGAATCATACTGGCGGGCATCATTGCAACGGTCCTGTCCATTGTCCTTGGAACACTGACAGGAATCCTTTTTAATAAGGTTAAGGGACAGGAAATGATTACGGGTATGATACTTGGGTTCTTTGCAGTGGGCGTATATGACCTGATTTTCATCTTCATGGTGGGAAGCGTCATCCCTATGGTAAACCCTGAAATCATGCTGAATTCCCAGAATGAGGCAGGCGAGACCATCTATGTGGGCCTGAGGAACACCATTGATTTCCACGCCGAGACAAAGTATGCGGTGGACAATGCGTGGAAGGTGATGTTTGTAAAGCTGCTTCCGTGGCTGCTGGCTGCTTTTGCGGCCGTGACCGTGTGCATCCTGGCGTATAAAATAGTGAAAAAGAAATCGGATATCAAGGAAGCCCTGTTCACCACCAAGGGATTTTTGACGGCCACCATTCTCCTGGCAGTGCTTCAGATCCTTATGAAGACGGTGAAATCCGTACAGAAGGCATTTTTCATTGTACAGATCCCCATGCTTACGGCCATTGTGATTGCGGTTGTCTGCCTTCTGGTGGTGTTCATAACAAAGACAAAGCTTGGACAGGACATAAGGACCGTGGGCATGAACATGCAGGTGGCAACCGCGGCCGGTATCAATGTGGATAAGACGCGAATCGTTGCAACCGTGCTGTCAACCGTGATCGCGTCCTGGGGACAGATCATTTTCCTTCAGAACATCGGAAACGTACAGACCTTCAACAGCCATGAACAGGTGGGGACCTATGCCGTGGCAGCCCTGCTGGTAGGCGGCGCGTCCATTGACAAGGCAACCATGGGCCAGGTATTCTCAGGAACCATCCTGTTCCATATCCTGTTCTTCATCACCCCGCTGGCCGGCAAGGTCCTCTTTAACGATCCCCAGCTGGGCGAGTATTTCCGTGTATTCCTGTGTTACGGCATCATTGCGGTATCGCTGATCCTGTACGCATGGAAGAAGGTTGCAGCGGACAAACGGAGGATTGAAGAAGAAAACCGTCAGCAGCTGGCTGAACTGGATGCAAAATAGGAGGGACATATGTCAGATATCATTACAAAAGATCTTGCAAAATCAGTGGAAGACCAGGTCATCGCATGGAGAAGGGAACTTCACCAGTGTCCGGAGCTTGGCATGAAGACAGTGGAAACTGAGAAAATCATCCTCAGGGTGTTAAAGGAAATCGGGATAGAGGAAGTGCGTTCCGGAATCGGCGGCCAGGACTGCCATGGCGTGGCCGCTGTCATCCGGGGCAGCCTTCCCGGGAAATGCCTTGGAATCCGCGCTGACTGCGACGCCCTGCCCATCCTGGAAGAGACAGGCCTGCCTTTTGCCTCAAGGAATCCCGGCTGCATGCATGCCTGCGGCCATGACGGGCATACGGCCATGGGCCTGGGAATCGCAAAAATCTTATTCGAGAACAGGGACAAACTCCGCGGTACCGTGAAAATGATATGGCAGCCCGGGGAGGAAGGGGATAACGGGGCGCTGAAGATGATAGAGGACGGCGTCCTGGAAAATCCAAAGGTGGACGCCATGATCGGCCATCACTCAGGCACCAGCCGTTTCCAGGAGGTTGGGCCTGCGCAGATTGGCTGGACACCGGAGCCATCCTCCTTCTGTATCACAGGCTGGTGGGCTAAATTCCATGGAAAGAGCGCCCACATCGCAGAGCCCCATCTTGGGGCGGACCCGCTGCTGGCCGCCTGCTATGCGGTAACTGAGCTTCAGGCCGTGCTCAGCCGGGAAAAGCAGCCAAACAAGCCGGCCATCTGCGCGGTGAGCATGTTCCACGCAGGGGATAAGAATAACATCATTCCTGATACCTGCTGCCTGGAAGGTTCCATCCGCTCCAACAATGAGGAGGACCAGGCGTTTTATTACCAGCGGCTAAGGGAGATATTCGAGGGTGTGGCAAAGACCATGCGCTGTACGGCTGAGGTGGGATACGGCCATTACCTGGGCACCACGGACAATGACCCGGAGATGGTGAAACGGTTTGTGCCCATTGCTGAAAAGGCCCTGGGAAAAGAAAATGTGATTGAAGTAAAAATCGCGATTCCGGGCGGGGAGGATTTTAGTGAGTTTACAAAACGGGTTCCCTGCGTGTATTATTATCATGGAGGAAACTTTGGGGATGAAAGGGATTTCCCCCAGCACAGTTCCAAATTTGATTTAAATGAACAGACCCTTTGGTCCGGTGTGGCAGTCATGACCCAGTTCGCCCTTGACTGGCAGGATATGTAACAATAGGCAACCAATACGTATCACCATACGAACCCCTGCCTGACCATACGGTTCGGCAGGGGTTCTGTTAAAAGAAAAGCACCTGAAAAGCCCATAAGGAGGAGAGATATGACAGAACAGGAATTATTGCGCAAGGCAGATGATTTCATTGAGGCAAACATGGAGGACATCATTAAGGACATAAAAGCAGTGGTGGATATCCCCAGTGTGAAATCCGGGGCGGAAACAGGCGCGCCCTTTGGCAGGGAGATAAGGCGCGCACTGGACAAGGCATTGGAGATTGCAGGACGCATGGGATTTAAGACCGTGAATTGTGAGGATTATCTTGGATATGCAGAACTTCCCGGCCAAAAGGAGGCGTACATCGGCACCATTGCCCATCTGGATGTGGTTCCGGCAGGCAATGGATGGAACACGGACCCATATGACATGGTGGTAAAGGACGGCTACCTTATGGGACGGGGCGTTGTGGATAATAAAGGCCCCCTGATCCTTACGTATTATATGGGAAAGTTCTTCAAGGACCTGGGCAATCCCCTTCCCTACAGCCTGCGGATGATGGCTGGATGTGATGAGGAAAGCGGCATGGAGGACGTGGAATATTATATCCGTCACTATGAGGAGCCGGTATTCCTTTTTACCCCTGACTCGGAATTCCCCCTGTGCAACGGGGAAAAGGGCTGTCTGTGCGGCAATTTTACAAGTGTGCGGTTCAAAGACGGGGCCATCCTGGATTTTAAGGGCGGCATGGCCCATAACGCGGTAGCCGACCAGGCCTGCGCAGTAATCCGCGCCAGTCTGGAGCAGTGCCCCAAGGCAGACCGGATAACGGTCACTGGGGTGGACGGGGGCGTAAGGATTGAGGCAGCGGGCATCGGTGGCCATGCTTCCCATGCAGAGGGAACCATCAATGCCATTGGCCTGATTGCGGATTATCTTCTGGACAACAGCCTTGTGACCGAAGAGGAAGAAAAATTCCTAAAAATCGTATCCCTGCTGTGTGAGGATTACCAGGGCCATGGGCTGGGCATCCAGTGTGACGACGGCATTTTCCCGCCTTTAAGCATCATCGGAGGGATGATAAGGATGGAAGACGGTGTGCTTAAGCAGAACTTCGATTCCAGGTATCCAACCAATACCACGGGCAGTGACCTGGTGGGGAAGCTGTCCGGGCTGGGCGCCCGGTACGGGGCAACGGTAACGGATGTGGAGGACAGCGTTCCCTTCTATATCGGCGCGGATAAGCCGGAAATCAAAGCCTGCCTGGACGCGGGCAATGAAATCCGCGGCGTGGACGGCAAGCCGTTTACCATGGGCGGCGGAACCTATGCCCGTCATTTTAAGAATGCAATCAGCTTTGGGACTGAGATTCCGGCTGAGCCGCTTCCTGATTTTGTGGGTAAGATACATACCTTTGATGAGGGAATCGGTATTGACCGTCTTAAGATGTCATTGAAGATTTATATCCTTGCGCTGTACCGGCTGATGCAGATTGAATTTTAGGAGGGCATATGAAGAAGACGAGAGTGGATGAGGTACTTAACAGGCTGGAGCGGATGGGACTGGATCAGATAATCATTACCGATGCGAACTCCATCTTTTATCTGACAGGCATCTGGGTGGACGCAGGGGAGCGCCTGGTGGCCTTATACCTGAGCCGGCATAAGGAGTCCTGTTTCTTTGTGAACCATATGTTTACCCTTCCCCCTGACCCGGGTGTGAAGCTTGTACGTTTTTCCGACACAGACCCATATCTTGGGATGCTGGCAGGCTGTACGGACAGGACCAGGCCCCTGGGGGTGGACAAGAACATGCCGGCCCGTTTCCTTCTTCCCCTGATGTCCATGGGATGCGGCACGGATTATGTGGAAGCATCCATCTGTGTGGACGGGGCCAGGGCCGTGAAGGATGAGGAGGAGATGGAGGCCATGCGCAGGGTTTCCGCCATCAATGACAGGGCCATGGCTGAATTTAAGGCGTTGTTAAAGGAAGGCGTGACTGAGCGTGAGGTATCTAACCAGATAAAAGAGATTTACCAGAGGTTAGGGGCCGATGACCTGTCATTCCCTCCTTCCGTGTGTTTTGGGGCCAATGCGGCCATTGGCCACTACCGCTGCGGGGACGTTGCCCTTAAACGGGGGGACTGCATACTTCTGGATGTGGGGTGCAGGAAGGACAGTTACTGCGCTGACATGACAAGGACCTTTTTCTGCGGGGAAGTATCCGATGAAGAACACCGCAGGGTGTATGAGCTGGTGCTTCAGGCCAACCGTGCGGCAGAGGCCGTCATAAAACCAGGCGTCAGGTTCTGTGATATTGACGCGGCAGCCAGGAAGGTGATTGAGGACGCTGGTTACGGTGATAAGTTCACCCACAGGCTGGGGCATTTTATCGGGATTGAGGTCCATGATTTTGGGGACGTGTCCGGTGCGAACCAGGAAACCGCCCGGCCAGGCAATATTTTTTCCATAGAACCAGGCATTTATCTGGAAGGAAATGTGGGCGTCCGCATTGAGGACCTGGTGCTGGTGACCGGGGATGGGTGCGAGATACTGAATTCCTACAGTAAGGAACTGGAGATTGTCTGACAAGGAGAAAGGATGGATCAGGACCATGATAGAAGAATTAAACAGTCGTATTGAAAAGAACAGTCCGCAGATGGTAGAGTCGCTTTCTGAGATTGTGCGCATACCCAGCAAATACGGCGAGCCAAAGGAAGGCGCGCCCTACGGGGAGGCATCGCGGCAGGCCCTTAAGTTTGCCATGGATTTAGGCAGGAAGCTGGGGTTTGAGACGGTTGTAAATGTGGATGACAGGGTATGCTATATTGAATACGGCACAGGAAGCAAGGTGGTTGGCGTGTTCGCCCATCTGGATGTGGTGCCGGAGGGGGATGGATGGACATACCCTCCCTTTGGCGGCGAGATCCACAATAACCGGGTTTATGGACGGGGGACCGTGGACAATAAAGGCCCCTTCATTGCTTCCCTTTATGCCCTTCATGCCATTAAGGAATGCGGACTGCCCCTTGGGGATTACCGCATCCGCATCGTGGGCGGGACCAATGAGGAAAAGGGCATGGATGACATGAAGTATTATGTATCCAGGTGCGGGGCCCCGGACGCCGGATTCACGCCGGACGGGCTTTTCCCCATGTCCTTCACGGAAAGAGGGATTAACTACTATTTCATGTCTTATGGATTGACTGAGAAATCCACTTCAAAGATCAGGGTGGCGGGACTGCATGGAGGGGAAATCCTCAACATGGTCCCGGACCGGGCCGTGGCAGAGCTGGAGGCTTCGGATGAAACAGAGGCAGGGCGCGTGGCGGAGCTGGCTGAGGAATACCGCCGGACAACCGGAAGGGATGTGACGGCCAGCCTGGAAGGAAACAGGATACTCCTCACCTCCAGGGGACTGTGCGCCCATTCCTGTACGCCCTTTAACGGTAAGAATGCCATTGTAGCCATCCTGATGTTTTTGGACGGGCTGGGCATTGATGGCTCCATGGGGGCCTTCCTGCGGTTTTTTGCTGAAAAGATAGGGATGACCACGGACGGAAGCCTTCTTGGCATGAAACGGGAGGACGAGTGCGGCAGGCTTACCTTCAGCCTTTCAAAAATGGATGTGCATGAGGACAGACTGGAATGGGTGGTCAATATCCGTTATCCCTATACCTATAAGGACCAGGTGACGGCGGACTTTACGGCCCAGGTTGCTCCGGCAGGTATGGTGATGGATAAGGTGGATGCCCATAACACATACAGGTTCCCCATGGACCACCCCATGATCCGGACCCTGCGGGGCGTATATGAGGAGCTGACAGGAAAGGATTCAACCCCTGGCCATGAGGGCGGGACCTATGCGCAGGTGGTGCCGGGCATCGTGCCCTTTGGATCCATTTTTCCGGGGACCCCGGATCTGTGCCACAGGCCGGACGAATGCATTGACATTGATGAATATATCCTGGACGCAAAGCTTTTTGGAAATGCTATGTATGCTTTGACCAGGAATTAGGCAGGAGGCGCCAAGCGCCAGATATAAGGGAGGAATTGGACCGGTGATAGAAGTAAAGGACCTGGTAAAACAGTATGGGAGCTTCCGGGCAGTGGACCACTTAAGCTTCGCAGTGGAAAAAGGACAGATATACGGCTTTTTGGGGCCGAACGGCGCGGGCAAGTCCACTACCATGAATATAATTACCGGCTATCTGTCCGCTACGGAAGGAACCGTGCTCATTGACGGACATGATATTTTTCTGGAGCCCGAGGAGGCCAAACGTCATATCGGGTACCTGCCCGAGATTCCTCCTCTGTATCCGGATATGAATCCCCGGGAGTATCTGAAATTTGCAGGGGAGCTGAAAGGCGTCCCAAGAAAAAAACTGCCTGGGGAAGTGGAGCGGGTGATGGGACTGACCGGCATCACCCATATGGGCCTGCGCCTTATTAAGAACCTGTCCAAAGGGTACAGGCAGAGGGTAGGATTTGCCTGCGCCCTGTTAGGGGACCCGGATGTGATTATCCTGGACGAGCCCACGGTGGGGCTGGATCCCAGACAGATCATCGACATCCGGGAGCTCATAAAATCACTTGGAAAAGGGCATACCGTAATCCTCAGCAGCCACATATTATCTGAGGTCAGCGCTGTATGTGACCATATACTGATCCTGTCAAAGGGGAAACTGGTGGCCAGCGACACGCCGGAGGGCCTTGGAAGGCGGATGCAGCGCACAAATGTCTATGATATGCTGGTTCAGGGCGGGCCGGAACCCCTGGGGAAACTTCTGGGAGGAATCCATGGGCTGCGGGCCATTACCACGGCTCCCCATGAGTCGGGCTTTGCAGCCGTCCACCTGGAGACGGATGAGGATACTGACCCCAGGGCCCAGGTATTCCGGCTGCTGGCAGGAGCCGACTGTCCCATCATGGAGCTTAAATCTGCTTCCATGAGCCTGGAGGATGTGTTCCTGGAACTTACATCCCAGGACATGCAGGCAGAAGGAGGAACAAACCATGACAGCGATTTATAAAAAAGAAGTGCTTTCATTTTTCCGCTCCATGATGGGGTACCTGTATACGGCCTTCCTGCTGCTGATTGCAGGCGTGTTCTTCACTGCCTTCAATCTTCAGGGCGGCGTGCCGGAGTTTGGGTATGTGCTGGGCAATACAACCGTTGTCCTGCTTATCGTGATACCTGTCATTACCATGCGCTCCCTGGGGGAGGAACAGAGGCAGAAAACAGACCAGCTGCTGTTCACTGCCCCGGTAAAGGTGGGCAGGATCGTGCTGGGCAAGTTCCTTGCCATCCTCACCGTGTTTGCGGCTCCCCTTATCATACTGGCAGCCTGCCCTCTGGTACTGTCCCTTTATGGGGCGGTGCCGCTGAAAGAATCCTATTCCTGTTTCCTGGCATTCTTTTTTATGGGGGCGGCCTGCATTGCCATTGGCATATTTATTTCCAGCATTACGGAGAGCCAGATCATTGCGGCGGTGGGGACGTTTGCAATCATGCTCTGCAGCTACCTGATCAATGGCATGAGCGGCCTGATCGGTATCCAGGCCATCCATTCACTGGCCGGTTTTGGGGCGGTAATCGTGCTGGGAGGCATATTGCTTGCAGTGATGACAAAAAGCCTGTCCACGGGCATCCTGACGGCCAGCGTATGCGAAGTGGGGCTGGGGGCGTGTTATCTGCTGGACAGTTCCTTGTTTGAGGGAGCCTTTCCGCGCTTTTTAGGGTACTTTTCCCTGTTCCAGAGATATTATGATTTCGTGGACGGGATCTTCGATGTCACCCATCTCGTCTACTATCTGGGAGTCGTGGCCCTGTTCCTGTTTTTTGCAGTGCTGTCAGTGGAAAAGCGCAGATGGGATTCATTGAAAAGCAGGCATTTTAAGATGGGGCTCTATGCGGTGGCAATGTGCATCCTTATGACCGTGATTGTGGTGCTGGCCAACATGATTTCACATAAGCTGCCTGCCCGGTACACCAGGTATGACACATCCGCGTCCGGGCTTTACAGCATTTCCCCCCAGACCAGGGAACTGGTAGGATCCAACCATTCCCCTGTCAGCCTGTATCTGATTGCGCCCAGGGGAAAGGAAGACAAGAAACTTACGCAGCTGCTGGGGAAATATAAAGATCTGAACGCTAATATCACGGTGGAATATGTGGACCCTGTCCTGACCCCTGCGTTTGTGTCCAATTATACATCCGATAAGGTCAGTGACAACAGTATCATCGTGGTTGGGGAGAAACGTTCCAGGGTACTGCGCAGTACGGATCTGTATCCGGTCAGCTATGATTATGATACGGGCCGGTCCTCCACGGATTTTGACGGGGAAGGCCAGATTACCAGCGCCATCCACTATGTGACTTCGGATGTCCTGACCAAGGTATATCTGATGGACGGCCATGGGGAAAATGAACTGACGGAATCCTTTGCCGCCGCCATGGAAAAGGAGGGCGTAGAGACAGGAAGGCTGAACCTGACTGCGGCAGGAAAGGTGCCGGAGGACGCAGGCTGCCTGTTCCTTAACGTACCGGTTTCTGACCTTACAGACAGGGAACGGGATGTGCTTGACTCTTATCTGGAACAGGGAGGACGCATGCTTTTAATTACCGGGATAACGGCTGCGCAGATGCCCAATCTGGATCAGGTGCTGGCCGGTTACGGCGTATCCGCGGTCCAGGGCATGATTGTGGAAGGGGACAGCAATTACAGCATCCCATCCTATCCTAATTTCCTGCTTCCCGAAATCAGGAGCAGCCAGATAACCGAGCCATTCATTGCAGAGGGCAGCCTTCTGCTGATGCCTAATTCCCACGGTATTGTGGAGGCAAAGGATGTGCGCAGTACGGTGGAGGTAAATAAGATCCTTACCACATCCTCCAATTCCTATATAAAGACGGACAGCTCCACCCTGGGATATAAGCGGGGGGATCCGGTAGGACCCTTTGCAACCGGTGTGACTGCCTTGGAGCAGACCGATGGAGGCGAGACCAGGATTGTCTGGTTTTCCAGTTCCAGTATGCTGATGGAGGAAATGGATGAAATGGTGGGGGGCAATAATACCAACCTTGTATTAAATGCAATCGGATGGATGACAGAGCAGGAGGACAGCATGACCATCCGTCCAAAGCCCACCTCATCCGCATACCTAAGGCTAACCTCGGCCCAGGCCATGGGCTGGAGCGTATTGTTTGTGCTGGCCATCCCGGCTGCCGTTATGGCCGGGGGCAGTGCCCTGTGCATAAGGAGGAAGAGACGTCAATGAAAAAAGAACAGAAAAGAAACCTTCTGCTGGCGTCCGTGACCGCGCTCCTGCTTCTTATCATCTATATCATGATGCCGTCAGGCGCCGTGGGAAAGCCGGAGGAGGGAATCACGGTGTATTCCATGGACGCGGATACGGTGACCGGGCTTTCCTTTGAAAGCAGCGGGGGCAGGATTGACCTTGTAAGAACAGATAAGGGGTGGGTATACGAGGAGGATAAGACGTTTCCCCTTAACCAGAACTTTGTGGATACCATGCTGGATAAAACAGCGCAGCTCACCGCCCGGCGGTTTGTGGCAGAGGGAAGCCGGCATTTTGGCGAATATGGGCTGGACCGGCCTTCCAATGAAATCCAGGTGACCGGAACCGGCAGGACAGAGACAATCTATCTAGGCAGTACCAACAGCGCTACCGGAGACTGTTACATGGCGGTAGGCGGCTCGGAGAAAATATACACGGTGGATTCCACATTTTCCAACCTGTTCTCAAGCAGCCTCAACACCATGGCAATACGTGAGACACTGCCGGGAATCAGCCTGGACAATATGACCATGGTAACCGTGGAGGAAAAGGGAGGGACATTTACCTTTTCCAGGTCCGGGCCAGGGGACGGGGCCTGGAACGTGTCGGAGAAGATTGGGACGGAAAGGCCCGCTGACACCGGCCTGGTGTCCGGATGCCTGGGCAAGCTGGTGAAGCTCAGGTATGAGGAGATGACCGTATACCGTCCTTCTGAAGGCCAGATGGAGGAATACGGGCTGGCAGGCAGGGATACGGGCAGCCTGATACGGATTGCCTATCAGGACGACTCCTGGCAGGACAGTTCTAGGCAGGAGGACAAAACAGATACGGCCCGGGAATTCGTGCTCCACATTGGAAAAGACAGCGGGGATGGACAAAGCACCTATGTGTATCCGGAAGGCGGACAGGGAATCTATGCGGTCAGCAAGGAAGGACTGGAGCCGTTCATGCACCTGAGGGCGGAGGATTTCCTTTCCCTGAGCATTGCGCCTGTCAAGGCTGAGACCCTTGCCGGTCTTACGCTCACATGGGACAATGGGAAGGCAGAGTTTGCAGTTACCCCTTCCATGGACGGGCAGAAGGCGGTTTATACCCTGAACGGGCATGAAATCGCAGAGGCGCAGTTCAATGCATTTTATTACCCCCTCTATGGTTTTACGGCAGAAAAGCGGGTTTCGGATATGGCCTCCCAGCTGACCGGCCCTCCAATCCTTACCATGGAATACCGGTGCGTACCGGGAACGGCTGAGGATATGACCGTGGAACTGATTCCCTATGACCAGAATTACTATGGGGCAAAGGTGAACGGACAGGCATTCCTGCTTGTGAACAGGCAGCGGGTCAACAGCCTGATAAACGAAGTGAATCAGCTTCCTCTGGAGTGAGGAAGCATTGGCCATGCCATTCATAAAAGAAATAAAAAGATGATTTTATAGGAGAAAATATTATGTTAAGAAGCCAAAAAGTCCGCAGCCTGGCGCCGGAGATGGATCCGCTGCGCCTGGGGATGGGGTGGAAGCTGGACGACCTTGAGAAACCTCAGATAATGATTGAAAGCACATATGGCAACAGCCATCCGGGCTCCAGCCACCTGAACCAGTTTGTGGAAGAAGCCGTGAGAAGTGTTGATGAGAATGGTGGGAAGGCTGCGCGGTATTACGCAACGGACATGTGCGATGGGATGGGACAGGGGCATGACGGGATTAATTATTCCCTTGCCCACAGGGACGCCATCGTGAACCTGATTGAAGTACAGGCCAATGCAACCACCTTTGACGGCGGGGTCTTTATTGCCAGCTGCGACAAGGCCATGCCGGCCATGCTCATGAGCATTGGCCGGTTAAAGGAGATGAGCGCAATCATGGTAACCGGCGGTGTGATGGAGGCATTTACACTGCCGCCGGAATATACGGAGGATGACCCGGGCTGCGCCATCAACCAGCTTCTTACCCTGGAACAGATTGGCAAATTCAGCGCCCAGTATGAGCGCCATGAGATACCAGGTGAGCAGCTGACCTATTATAAACAGCATGCCTGCCCCAGCTGCGGCGCCTGCTCCTTCATGGGGACGGCGTCCACCATGCAGGTGATGGCAGAAGCATTGGGATTAATGCTTCCCGGGACCGCCCTGATGCCTGCAACTGCGCCGGAACTGCGCCAGGCCGCCTATGACGCCGGAAAACAGCTGCTCCAACTGGTGAAGAGGGGCATCACGGCGGCTGACATTGTCACACTGAAAAGCTTTGAGAATGCCATCATGGTACACGCCGCAATCTCAGGCTCCACCAACGCGGTCATGCATATCCCGGCCATTGCCCATGAATTCGGCATTGAGATTGACGCGGACACCTTTGACCGGCTTCACAGGGGCGCCCATTACCTCCTTAACATACGCCCGGCCGGAGACTGGCCGGCCCAGTATTTCTATTATGCGGGAGGGGTCCCGCGGGTCATGGAGGAAATCAAGGAAATGCTCCACCTGGATGTGATGACCGTCACGGGAAAGACATTGGGGGAAAACCTGGAGGACCTTAAGAAGAGCGGGTTCTACGAACACTGCGACAGGATACTTAAAAGCAAGAGCCAGGCAATCCACAGGGATATAGACAGGACGGACATCATCCGGGATTTTGGCCATGCCATGGGAACCAATGGAAGCATTGCCATACTGAAGGGCAACCTGGCGCCGGAGGGAGCGGTCATCAAGCATACCGCCTGCCCGCCAGGCATGTTTAACAGCCGCCTCACGGCCCGTCCCTTTGACAGCGAGGAAGAAGCCATTGAGGCCATCCTTCACGGAAAGGTGAAACCGGGAGACGCTGTCTTTATCCGCTATGAAGGCCCAAGGGGAAGCGGCATGCCGGAAATGTTCTATACCGGTGAGGCCATCTGTTCGGACCCGAAGCTGGCAGCCAGTGTGGCGCTGATTACGGACGGAAGGTTCTCAGGCGCATCCCGGGGCCCGGTCATCGGCCATGTGTCCCCGGAAGCCGCGGCAGGAGGTCCCATTGCATTTGTGGAAGAAGGGGACCTGATTGAACTGAACCTGGAAAAGCGGTCCTTAAATATCGTGGGTGTGGACGGAGCGGAAAAGACGCCTGAGGAAATGGACGCGATCCTTGCCCGGAGGAAGAAGAACTGGAAAGGGTTTAAGAGCAAATATACAAAGGGTATCTTAAAGCTGTATGCCCAGCATGCGGTCAGCGCCATGAAGGGCGCGTATATGGATTAGGACATGTCTGCGGACAGAGGAGGAAAGTTGTAAGGCTGATACCCCATAACGAAGTATTGAGGAAGGCTCAGATTGGAGTCGGCGAAAAGTAGGAAAACAGGGCTGTGTCTGCTGGTTGGGAAACCGCAGGCGCAGCCCTGTTTTTGTCAGCTGACAGGGTCTATAGGAAGCCTCCGCCTCTTTTCAGGGTAAAATGCTAAAAACAGCTTTATATACTCTGGTATTCCCTCCAGGTTGGGAGAAAAGAACCAAAAAGCAAAACCGTCGCAGAATTCATATTGTTTATCATGAAGGGGGTAACTTTTCCTATGGCTGCAGGAACCGTCCTCTTTCATATTATGGCAATGCCTGCAAGCGCCATAATCGCCTGTAAAGGCTTGCTGGATATAGCCGGGGGCCTGTTCAATGGCCTGTCTCTGCTTGTCCACATTGCTGAAATACATGCGAAGGATGAGGTCATTCCCACGCAGGTAAATCCGGGCATATGATTTTTTGCTTTTCACACCGGCCTTTGTGTAAATGATTATTTTCCGTCCCCAGCAATATCCGTCGCCTATTGTTTTGCTGCAGGTATACCCCAGCCTGTTCATTTCAGCGTCAAAGGCCACAATGAATTCCTTGTCCCCGGGGCTGACAAAACTATATGCTTCATCCCTCAATAAATCCTTCATATATCCCCCTCCTCCCTAAACCGCAGGCATGATCCGTCAAGGCTGTCCTTCAAAAAGGTAAGCCATATCAACCCAATTATCGTTTTGGGTTCAATTTGTGAAATAGCATTTTTATTCCATCTAAAACAATGCCATAAAACAGGAAAGTCAAAACTGAGCCTATATACCAGTAGATGGATATCTGACCGGTAATCGTATTACACGGCACTTGCCGGCCAGAACCCATCATTTCGTATAAAGGGCCTTGAGCGCCGGCAATCATATTTAGTAATGGGTTAAATCTAATGAGTACAATGCTTTTTGAATCTTGTCCAATTTGGTGCATGAAAATCCCAAAAACAGATAATACCAGACACCAAAAGGTAAAGGTTTTAAATAATCCGGTCACCCTCAGCCGATATCCGGCAATCATGTCATGAAACTTCATAGGCTGCTCCAGCAATGCTAACCCCTCCTCGTGTGCTCTATAAATGGGAACTTATAACTGATGAAAACAGGCTTTCAGCTCTTTCTTGCAGATATCTTCAAGCTGCTTGGTTTCAACGCCGTGAATAGCGGCTTCCACTATTACTGCATTGCAGTTAAAGTCAATTAATAAGTCATCGTTCTGTATGTATATACTACCATAAATCCGGGAGCGTGGAAATAACTTCTTTATCAACCGGATTTCTAACCTTCTGGATATTCGGGAAGGGTGCCTTGTGACTGGATTGCCGGATACCGGCAACGCGAATAGAAAAAGGAACAGCAAAACAGCATAGCCAAAATGGACTATGCCGTTTGCTGCAACAACACATTTTTATTGAGGAACGCCTAAAAAGCGTTCCCTTTCTGCGCGGGATTGTCAATCAGGTTCCCGTCATAATCGAACCGGGAGCCATGGCATGGGCAGTCCCAGGTCCTTTCAGCCGGGTTCCATTTAAGCTCGCAGCCCAGGTGGGGACAGCGGGCAGAGGTTTTGTGGAGGATTCCCTTCTCGTCCTTGTAACAAGCATACCGTTTGAGGCCGATTCTTATAATGCCGCCGTGCCCTTCCTTCAGGTCCACGGCACGGAGGGGCAGATGGAAGGCCCCCTTTGTAAGGGAAACCACGCTTTCGCCCAGATCCGCCAAAAGGCTTGGGAGGGATGCCCTTATATGGAACCTCTGGGGACAAAAGAGTTTTGCGTATGGGCTTTCCAGGCCGCAGATCAGGTCCCTTATAATCATGGCGGACAGCATGGAGGAGGTCATCCCCCATTTTTTGAACCCGGTTGCAACATACCAGTAGGGCCTGAACACGGAATATCTTCCAATGAACGGGATGTCATCATGGGGCATGCAGTCCTGGGCAGACCACCTGGCAATGATCCTGCTGTCCGGGTAATACTGTTTTGCCGCCTTTTTCAGGCGCTGGTATTCCCCGCCCGCTGTATTTTTTCCGGTCCGGTGGGAACTGCCGCCAAGGAGGAGGGCGCCGGGTGTCCATCTGAGGGAAAGGCCGTCTTTGTCCGCACTGTAGAACATGCCGTCCAGCTTATCCGGGTGGTCAAGGCACAGCACGTAGCTTCTGTCCTGGTGCTGGCGCGCAAAGAACATGCCCGGCAGGTTCAGGAAGGGATAATGGGAAGCAAAGATTACATGCCCTGCATTCACCGTGCCGCGGTCTGTGAATATCATATGCTTTTTTACCTTCAGCACGCGGGTGCCTTCATAGACAGTCACCTTTTGGGATAAGTGTTTGATGAAAGCCAGGGGATGGAACTGGGCCTGCCCCTCAAAGCATACGGCTCCCACGGTTTCAAAGGGAAGTCCGTGTATCTGTGTGAAATGGGCAGGTATTCCCAGGGCAGAGGCTGCCTTTGCTTCCTGTTCCAGCTTCGCGGTCATGGACGGTTGCGTGGTATACAGATAAGATGGAAGCCGTTCAAAATCACATTCAATCTTCTCTTCTGCCACAATTTCCCCATAGGCCCGGACAGCGGCTTCATTGGCAAGGGCGTATGCGGCTGCCTTCTGCTTTCCCAGCTTTTTAATCAGGTCATGGTAAATGATGCCGTGCTGGCTTGTTATTTTTGCAGTGGTATTCTTGGTCTGGCCGCTGGCAACCTGGTCTGCTTCCAATACAACCACATCAACGCCCTGCTTTTGAAGAAGGTAGGCGGTCAAAATCCCGGCCATGCCCGCGCCAATCACGGCCGCCTCCACGGTGAGGTTTCCGGGCAGGGGGTCCCTGGGCGGCAGGTGGGTTGTCATGCTCCAGATTGATTTGTTTTTTTCCTTGAATTTATGTTCCATATTTAGCTCCAATCCAAACGTTTTACGGACATCCTGTTTTACGGACATCCTTTTTTGCATAGCCTTTTTTGTATAGTCTTTACCGGTTGCCTGATTATTAAACCGAAGAACAGGGTTATAATAAGAACGGCAAACGAAAATCGTTTGAAAGACTTGATTAAGGAGGAGAATAGGATGGAACGGATTAAAATCCTGGCAGTTAAATGGGGGATCGCCGCGGCCATGACAGCAGCCGTGTCAGCCATGGCCTGCGGCTGTTTTGCAGGCAGGGGGGAACAGGACCCGGGGATAGGGACAGAATCCCTGTCAGGAATCGACGGCGGACAGGCAGTGACCGCATCCAGGCAGCCGGCTGCATCCGGACAGGGCGGCGCGCCGGAATATGTGGATGATTTCTACAATGCCGTGAACCACGTTACCCTGTCCGGCTGGGAGATTCCTGGGGACCAGCCGGAGATAAGCTGGTTCAGCAAGGTGAGGGAGGAAAATTATAACAAGGTAAATGATATCATCCAGCAGGCCTCCTCCGGGACCGGAAAGGAGGACGGCAGAGCGGAAGGCGGAGAGGAAGACAGCAGAGCGGAAGGCGGCAGAGCGGAGGAAGGCAGAGCGGAGGACGTCAGAGAGGAATACGGCAGGACCCCGGTCCCCTCCGGTGACGGAGAAAACCGCGACAGGGAGAACATCCGCGCCCTGAACCTGACCGGCCTTGACCGGGAGGCCAGGGAGAAGGGCGGTTACGGCCGCCAGGCAGGGGAATTCCTGGATGAAGCTGAAAATGCCGGCACGGTGGAGGAACTTTTAAGCGCATGTCTCCGGTTCCAGAGGGATTACGGCATATACAGCCTGACAGGGCTGATCTATACAGGGGACAGCAATGACTCATCTGTTAAGTCCCTTTATTTAATGAAGCCGGACACGGGGCTGAAACGGGAAGTCTGGTTTTCCAAAGAAGAAGCCAACATAAAACGGGTGGAGGAATATAAACGGTATCTGACCAGGCTCCACGAATCCAACGGCCTGGGTACCCGGGAAGCAGAGGGGATTGTGGAGCGTGTCACAGCCATGATGAAGGACCTGGCATCCAGCTCCCTGAAAATAGAGGAAACCTATGATGCGGAAAAAACCAACAATGTGTATACGGCCAGGGATGCCGCCGCAGTTTATGGGGGCGCCCTTCCCATGGATCTCTTAAGCGGGATTTACGGTGTCAGGGAGGATGAGAGGACCATTGTGGCTGAACCGGAAGTGTGCAGGAAGCTGGGGACCTATCTCACAGATGACAATCTGCCTCTTCTAAAGGAATATGTAAAAACCTGTCTTTATGCCGACCTTTCCATGATAACGGACATGGAATCCCTGAATGCGGCCCAGGAATATCAGATGGCGGTCAGCGGGACGGAAGAGAAAAAGCCTTTTGGCAGGACTGTATCAGAGACTGTCCAGCAGGAACTGGGATTCCAGTGCGGAAGGCTGTTCTGCCGGAAATATTTTGACGACGCCGCCAGACAGGATGTGACGGACATCATCCGCAAGGTCATAGACGTGTATGACAAAAGACTGGCGCACATGGAATGGATGACAGAAACCACCCGGTCAGAGGCACGAAAGAAACTGGCCTCCATCATGGTGAAGGTGGGTTATCCCGGCCAGTGGCCCCAGGACAGGTACGGCCTGAAGCTGGCAGCGCCCGAGGACGGCGGCCTCTATGTGGACAATATCCTGACCATTAAAAAGGCTGACCAGGATTATATGTTCAGGACCAAAGATGATCCGGTGGACAGGACGGAATGGGCCATGACGCCCCAGACCGTCAACGCCTACTACAACCCGGGCAGCAATGAAATCGTGTTCCCCGCAGGAATCCTCCAGCCGCCTTTCTATGACCCTGAGGGCCTGCCGGTCACCAATCTTGGACGTATCGGTGCTGTAATCGGCCATGAAATCACCCATGCGTTTGACACCAGCGGGTCCCAGTATGATGAAAAGGGGAACCTGCGCGACTGGTGGACTGCTGAGGATAAACAGCGGTTTAAGGAGCTGGCAGCCAGGGTGGAGGCTTATTATGATTCCATGGAGGTAAACGGGACCAAGGTAAACGGAACATTAAGCGTCACTGAGAATATAGCTGACCTGGGCGGGGTTTCCTGTGTGACGGAGATAGCAAAAAATGAGGGATATGACCTGAGGGAGCTCTATAAAGCTTATGCAGCCTTATGGGCCGGCAAATACAGGGATGAGTACCTGGCCTATATCATGACCAACGATGTCCATTCCCCGGGAATCATAAGGGTGAATGCAGTGTTGTCGGCAACCAGTGACTTTTATGCTGCATTTCATGTGAAAGAAGGGGACGGGATGTATCAGGAGGTTGAAAACCGGCCCGGAATCTGGTAAAGTCATAGATATGGCAAAAATGTGCGGACATTGATAGGGAAGTTTTCCAAAACGTGCGCAGGCGGACGGATACCTGCGCGCCCCGGGGAAAGGAATGAAACCAGGTCATGACATTACAGCAGATGAAATATTTTGTAGCGGTAGCTGATTCAGGCTCCATCAGTGAGGCGGCCAAGCGGCTGTTTGCAGCCCAGTCCAGTGTTTCAGAGGCCGTGCGGGCAGTGGAGGGGCATTATGGGATTAAGGCGTTTTTAAGAACGCCCAAAGGGGTCATGCTGACCGGGGACGGCAAGGAGCTGTTCATTGAATTCAAAGGAATCTTAAACCGGCTGTATTATCTGGATGTAAGGTATGAGGACAAAAAGGACAGCAGCCACGGCTTCTATGTGGCGGCCCAGCATCATATCTGCGGCATGGATTCCTTCCTGTCCATCATACAGTCCCTGGACGTGCCTGAATATAACGCAGGGTTCAGGGAGTGCAGGACGTCCGAGGTGTTTGAGCAGGTGGAAAAAGGGCTGGCAGATTTGGGGGTCATCTTTTTTGCGGAACAGCTCAAAGGCCAGATGATGCAGGAACTCAGGGGACGTGGGATTATTTTCAACCACATCGCCTACAGGACAGCCCATGTCTATCTCCATGAGGCCCATCCCCTGGCCGGATGCAGCCAGATACGGACCGAGGAAATCATCCAGTATCCCTTTATCACTTACGACAGGAGTACGGATGCCAATCCGGCTTATACGGAAGTCATCATTCCCCATTACCGCATGAAGAAAGTGATTTCCGTTACCGACCGCGCGGCCGCGTATTCCATTATGCGGGCCAGCCAGGGATTTGTGGTGGGAAGCGGATACCATACAGCGGACAATGCTTACGGGGATATACGGGCCATTCCCATCAAGGATGGGGTGAATCTGGAGATTGGGTTTATTGTGAAAGGGAATTACCTGCTGTCCGATATTGCCCAGCGCTTTATTGAGAGGGTGGGGGAAAAAGAGGCATAGTATCAGCAAAAACGATGGATTCCCATCGTTTTTTTCTGTCTACAGCAGTTGGCGGGCCTGTGATATGATGGAATCAGCAAAAGGTATCCTATTATTCCGGTGCGCTGCTGCACCGGGGTCATACAGAAGAAAGGGGAATGAAACGTATGGAAAATGTAAAGGCCGTCATAAGAAAGTACTGGAAAGTCTATGCGGCAGCAGTTGTGCTGGCATTGGTCTGTGACTCGGTGGGGACCATTAAGATTAACATCGGAATCGGCACGCTGACCCTGTTTCCCATGGTATTCGCGGTCATACTGGGCGGACTCCTGGGACCGGATGTAATCCGGATGTTTAACCAGGGGGAATGTAAGATGGGAGGAAGCCTGGTGCTGGTGGCGCTGGCTCCTTTCATGGCTAAGATGGGTGTCTCTGCCGGAGCCAACCTGGCAAAGCTGGTGGCGGTGGGACCAGCCTTGCTTCTGCAGGAATTCGGCAATCTGGGAACCATTTTTATCTCACTGCCCATTGCACTGCTGCTGGGCCTGAAAAAAGAAGCCATCGGCGCATGTTATTCCATTAACAGGGATTCTAATCTGGGGCTGACAACGGATATCTACGGACCGGACGCAAAGGAGACAGAGGGTACGTTTGCAGTGTACATCGTAGGTTCTGTCATCGGCACCGTGTTTGTCAGCCTGCTGGCCGGCGTGGTTGCGTCCTGGAATATCTTCCATCCGCTGGCGCTGGGCATGGCAAGCGGGGTGGGCAGCGGTTCCATGATGACCGCGGCGGCAGGGACCCTGGGGGAAATCTATCCTTCCTATGCAGAAGACATCATGGTAATGGGAGGCGCCAGCGACATGCTTACAGGAATTACCGGTATCTACATGGGAACCTTTGTAGGACTGCCTGTTACCAGGAAGCTGTACGCGTGGCTGGAACCGCAAATCGGCCGTAAATCAGGTCATGGAAAGTAAGGGAGGGAAAGTAAATGGTGAGAAAATATTGTATCCAGCAAGCCGGCCTTCTGTGCCTTGTTGCAGTAATCATGATACTGACCAATATGATTGGCTATCAGATGCCTTTGGCTGATTCCATAGCAGGAATCCTTGTACTCTGTGCCATCGCACTGTTTGGGCTGACAGTCAGCAAGTTCATGAGCCGTTTCATCAAGCTTCCGTCCATGATGTATGTATCCCTTACCGGACTGCTTCTGGCCTGTCCCGTATCACCGGTCAAGGACATCATCATCCAGGTCACATCCCAGGTGGCGTTCATGGCCCCTGCTACCGCACTGGGCGCGTTTGCAGGGATTTCTCTTGGAAAGGACCTTAAGAACTTTGCTAAAATGGGGTGGAAGATGGTCGTGATCACATTGCTGGTGATCACAGGGACCTTTATATTCTCCGCCCTTGTGGCAGATCTGGTGCTGCGGGCCACGGGAGCAATTTAAGCCCCGTAAGCGCCGGATGGGCAGTGATTAAGTGATGAGAACGAGGAGGAAATGATTGAGATGGAAAAATGTGATATTTTAATAAACGGATGCCGCATCCTTCAACCGGACATGACGGTTTCAGAAGAGCTGAGCGTAGCCATCCATGATTCCTGGATTAAGAAAATCGGGCCATCCGGGGAAATGAAAGAGAACTTCCAGCCATCGGAAACATTGGACGGTACAGGCAAGCTCCTGATGCCGGGCCTTGTGGACGGCCATACCCATACCTGCCAGCAGCTTCTGCGGGGAAGGGTTTCGGATGAATATCCCATGGTTTGGACCAGGTTCCTGGTTCCGTTTGAAAGTAACTTAAGGCCTGAGGACTCCTATATCAGCGGACAGCTGGCCTGTCTGGAGATGATTAAGAACGGAACCACTTCATTTGCGGATTCCGGCGGCGTCCATATGGAGCGTGTGGCTGACGCTGTGCTGGAATCAGGCATGCGTGCGGCCATTGCCAAATCCACCATGGATATGGGCAATGCAATCACCGGCGCAATGAAGGAAACAGCAGAGGAAGCAGTCAACCATACCAGGGAACTGTACCAGGCATATGACGGAAAAGGGGACGGAAGGATTTCCATCTGGTTTGCCATCCGCCAGGTCATGACCTGTTCAAAGGAATTGATTGCCATGGTAAGGGATGCTGCTGCCGAGCTTCATACGGGTATCCACGCCCATCTGTGTGAGCACAAGGACGAGGTCAGCTTCTGTCTCCAGAATTACCAGCTGCGCCCGGCCCAGTTCCTGGAGTCCATGGGTGTCCTTGGTCCAAATCTCCTGACTGCCCATAATGTAATGCTGTCCGATGAGGACATTGCGGTCATGGCCAGGCGGGATGTGAAGGTCATCCACTGTCCCAGGGCCAACCTGTCCAATCACGGGTTTCCCAAAACGCCCCAGATCCTCCAGGCAGGCCTGAGCGTGGGTCTTGGCTGCGACGGCGCGGCCCCGTCCAACCTGGACCTGTTTGATGAGATGAAGGTACTGCGCTACGGCATGATGGCATACTGGGGACTTCCTTCCTTTAACCCGGTGGTCATGACATGTCCCACCCTTCTCAAGATGGCCTCCTGGGGAGGCGCCAACGCCATTGGGAAAGGTGATATCCTGGGTACTGTGGAAGAGGGAAAGAAGGCAGACGTCATCCTTTTAAACATTGACCAGCCCCATCTGACCCCCACCCAGAACCTGATCAACACGGTTGTGGAGGCTGCCAACGGGCATGATGTGACGGATTCCGTCATCAATGGTAAGATTGTCATGAAGGACCGGGAAGTACTGACCCTGGATGAGGAGAAGATACGCAGGGAAGCGCAGATACATATGGAGGAGATCATAAAACGCGCCTATTAAGGAATACCTGGCCTTCCATTCCTTTTTAGCGCAGGCGGCGGACAGGGCAAAAAGGGAAAGAGGATGGTTACACAACTAACAAGGATTGGATCCTATATTGGATAGGGTTCAGTCCTTTTAGTTTTTCTGGGGAACGCAAAAAAACATAACAGACATCAAAAACCCATATAACATATTTGCCTATGCAATGCTACAATGATAAAAGGAAGCGTCTGCTAAGGAGGTGGATATGGAACATATGAGGAAAACAAACCATACGAGGCTGCCAAACTATATGACAATGATAAAACACATGACAATCAGGAACAAGATACTGATGGTCATCACGGCTGTCCTGATGCTTTGCAGCGTCCTGATAACCTCGGTCTGGTACACTGCCAGCAGCAAGATGGCTGACACATATCTGAAGGATATTTCAGGAAGCACCATGAGGGATGCGTGCCAGGCCTTTGAGTATCTGTTGACGGATACCTCCTATATGGCGGCCATGGTCTCGTTAAATGACAGGAACATCATACGGCCGGTAAAAGCGCTGAATGAGCGGACCATCATGGAGAACGGCCAGTGGAACATGGAATACCTGAAAAACAGGAGGATCATAAAGGAATTCATCAATGACCTGAACGGTTATAAGTATTATATCGTGGGCATTGGCGTGATTGTAAATGAAGGATGTACCTTTTCCACCTCCCATCTGGTGGAGGGGCAGGGGGATGTCTATGAACGGATTATGGGGCTGGACCAGGACAGGCTTAAGAAAAATATCGTCATGCTGGAACCTATCCATGTGGAGGGCGGTAAATCCACCTATGACAGTGATTATGTGGTTCCGGCTGTCAGGGGGATTACGGACTGGAATCAGAATTTAATCGGTTACACCGTGATGTATTTTGATTACGGGGTCATCGAGGACATGTTTTCCTCCAACCTTCCGGAGGGAAGCAGGTTCCAGGTTGCCAATGGGAGCAGGTCCCTTATTTTCTCCAACTGCGGCGATGAACTCCTGGATATTTCCCATCCCATACAGGGATATGTATATAATACATTTCAAGCAGATAATGTGGACTGGACCTTTACCATGGCCCTGCCATCGGATTATTATACGGCGGATATCTATCACACGGCGCTGTTTACAGGAGTGATCATGGTTGGGATCCTGCTGCTGGCAGGCCTGCTTTCCGGCCTGGTGGTATCCAGGTCCACCAGGGAAATCACGGTGCTAAAGGACAGCATGCAGCAGGTTTCGGCAGGCAACCTGTCTGTCTGCTATGCTGTCAGGGCGGAAGACGAGATTGGGCAGATGGGGCATACCTTTAACCATATGGTTGTCCGCATCCGGGAACTGATGCGTCGGATTACGGAGGAGGAAAAGCAGAAGCGGCTGATTGAGATGGATTTCCTCCAGGCCCAGATCAACCCGCATTTTATATCCAATGTGCTGAACAATGTGGTCTGGATGGCAAAGCTGCAGCACGCGGACAACATCGTCCCCCTGATCCATTCCCTTAACGCCATGCTTCAGAATGTGATGCACCGCAGGAACGACATGATAACCCTGGAGGATGAGCTGGAATATGTGGATAATTATCTGACCATTGTTGAATACAGCGGCAGCTATGACTTTGCTGTGGAAAAGAAAATCAGTGAAGATGCAAAGGAGCTGTATGTGCCACGCTTCATCCTGCAGCCCATTATGGAAAATGCAATCTATCACGGCCTGCCCGGTGACCTGTCCAGGCAGGGGCTGATCAGGATTGAGGCATGGAGGGAGGACGATAAGCTGAATATTGTCATTGAGGATAACGGGGAAGGCATGACAAAGGAGCAGATTGAGGCAGTCTTAAGCACGCCGGCCGGAGACAGGAAACGGTTTAACGGTATTGGCATTTCCAATGTAAATGCCAGGATCCGTCTGTTTTTCGGCGAGGACTTCGGAATCCGTTATGAGAGCAGCCCGGGTAACTATACAAAGGCCGTATTACTCCTGCCGGCAGTGGACGGCGCGGGAGAGGAATAAGGAGGTATGAGGGGATAGATGGCAAAAATAAAACTGATGATTGTGGATGATGAGCTGATCAGCAGGAATACCATTAAAAAGCTGCTGGAGGATAACGGATCCTACGAAGTGGTGGCTGATTTCTCCGATGGGAACGCCGCCCTGGACTGGCTGCGGGGAAATGATATCGATATCCTTCTCTGCGACATGCAGATGCCGGGAATGAACGGTGTGGAGTTAATCCGGATGATCCATGTAATCAACGAATTCCTTCCGGTCATAGCAATCAGCGCCTTTGATAATTTCGATTACGTAAGGGGAAGCCTTGTCAACGGCGCTGCCAATTACCTGCTTAAACATGAGCTGACCAGGAAACATCTTATATCAGTCCTGGACCAGGCAAGGGATAAGTATAAGATTGTGCCGGAGGAACGTACCATCCGGCACCGTGTGGGCTATTGCTTTTATGACAGGAAGGATTTTACGGCGGACAATATCAGGAGCATGGCGGACAGCGGCGTGCTGGATTTTAGCTGCTCCAACATGGCGGCCATTGCAATCAGCCCGGATTACAGCTTTCCGCCGGGGGCAAAGCCGGCTGATTATAAACACGATATCTGCAAGGCGGTAATCGATATCCTGGGGCAGATTCTGGGCAAGGAATACGGGTATCTGATCTGGCAGACCAGGCAGGAACACCTAATCCTGCTGGTATCGTTTACCGGCGTCACCAGCACCCTTTACATGCTGAACGTGATAAAAAACCTGGCAGGACGGCTCCAGCGTCAGATTATCCGCATGCTGGACCTTACGGTTACAATCATATGCGGCAATCCCCAGACAGACCTGAAAGCAGCGGTGAAGGATGCATATGAGATGGATGGGCTGCTGGAGGACAAATTATACATAGGCGGAAACCGTGTCACTGCGGCTGCCATGGCCAGAAAGCTCCATTATGGAACGGAAGACATACCTCCAAACTACTGGAAGCAGCTGGCCTTTGAACTGGAAAGCGGGACAGGAGGCACGGCGGAAACACTGAACGGATTTTTTTGCTGGATGGAAGAGGTAAGGGCGCCCCTTAAGCGGGTCAGGGATATCAGCCAGCGTCTGGCAGGCCTGATTGCCGGGAACCGGGAGGTGGATGAAAAGGACAGGGACGCTGTCCTGGAACGCATCCGGGAGTATGAAATACTGGAACAGTTCAGGGAGGATATCCTGGAGTTATATGCGCGCAGCCGGGAAGCCGGTCCGCAGCCGGACGGGAGGGAGTATTCCCCTGTCATACAGCAGGTACTTAACTATGTCCGTGAGAATTTTGCCAGTGACATTTCCCTGGAAAAATGCGCCGAGGTCACAGGCAGCAGTTACACTTATCTCAGCCGGCAGTTTAAGCAGGAGACAGGACAGCGGTTTGTGGAATACCTGAACCAGCAGCGGGTGAACAAGGCAAAAAGCCTGTTGATACGCCGTGATATGACCATGAAGGAAATCATTGAACAGTCGGGATTCCGCAGCTATACGTATTTCTTTAAGATATTCAAGGAATCTGAGGGGCTGACGCCCAGCGAATTCATGGCAAAAAATTAGAGTAAATCCCAAAATATTAGTATCCTTTTTATGGCTGCCTCCTTTTATAATATGTATCAGGAGGTGGCCATAATGAATCAATTAAAGAAAAAAAACAACTGGTCCGCGTATCTTTATATCCTGCCGCTGATGGTCCTGTCTTTTGCACTGATTTACTACTGTATTATCTGTACGGTGGGAACCAGCTTCACGGACTGGAATGGGATGTCCAAGGAAATGAACTTTGTCGGCTTAAAGAATTATACGAAAATGCTGCATGATAAGACCTTCTGGACAGCGGTGGCCAACAATGTAATCTTTTTTTTCGGCACGGTATTCATCCAGGCCGCACTGGGATTCCTGCTGGCAGTGCTGCTTAAGAACCGGCTGCCTGGCAGCAACCTTTTCAAGGCCATATACTTTATGCCCATTGCCATGGCAACATCCATTATCACGGCTATTTTCCGTATCCTGATGGACCCCACCAACGGCGCCCTCAACACATTCCTCAGGGCGGCAGGCCTTAATGCATTTGCGGTCAGCTGGCTGGGGGACCCCAGATATGCGCTGTTATCCGTCATCATCGTCAACATATTCCAGTGGATGGGCTTTTCCATGATTATCTATTATGCAGGCCTGATGAGCCTTCCGGATGACGTGTATGAGGCTGCCAGGATTGACGGGGCCGGGTTCTGGAGAACCACGCTATCCATCACATTCCCCATGGTAAAGGGAACCACCAATGTACTGATCATTCTTGGGATCGTGGGTTCCTTAAAGACATTTGACATTGTAAAGCTGCTGACAGGAGGCGGTCCCGGAAGGTCCAGCACCGTGCTGAATACCTACCTTTATGAAAAGGCTTTTAAGGATTTTAACGCAGGAGGAGCAGCCTCCATCGGAGTGGCCATCCTGATGATTGCGGTTATCATGTCGTTTCTGCAGATTAAGCTTGGCAAGGAGGATTGAGGATGAAAAAGAACCAATGGAAAACAGCAGCCCCCACCTATCTTATATTTGTCCTGTTCGCCCTTATATGGCTCCTTCCAATCGGCACGGCCTTTGTGAAGTCCTTTCAGATTAATGGGATCGGAAACTATCAATACGTGCTCAGCTATGATAAAATCAGCTATTTCAGGGTGGTGTTCAACAGTATGTTCATCGCGGTAGGCACCGCGGTCCTGGTGACGCTTATCACTACACTGGCAGCATTTGCATTTTCTAAAATGGAGTTTTTCGGAGGGAGGCTGCTTTACGGCGCAGTCCTTGCATGCCTTGCGGTTCCGGTGGCCGCTGTGACCAGCCCCCTTTTTGCGGCCATCAAAAATTTTGGGCTTTTAGACAGGCATCTGGGGGTCATGATCCCACTGGTGGCGTTTAACGCTCCAATGATGCTTTTGATGATTAAGAATTATTTTGATACCATTCCGGATGAGCTTTTAGAAAGCGCCAGGATTGACGGGGCATCCAGCTTCTGCATCTGGCTGGAGTTCATGGTGCCGTTAAGCGGCCCGATCATAGCCAATGTGCTGGTGCTGACCTTCATTTATTCCTGGAATGACTATCTGGTCCCCCTTTTGGTCATGAGAAGCGAGGAAAACTATACCGTTACCCTGGCAGCCCAGTACTTTGTGTCCAGCACATACCAAAGTCCGGCGGATGTGGCAAGGATTTATGCGGTCATGATGCTTTTAACGCTGCCGTCCATTATCGTTTACCTTTTCAGCCAGAAGTTCCTGGTTGGGGGGATTACCAGCGGTTCGGTCAAAGGCTGATACAATAAACATATGAATCTGGAGGTCACATATGAATGATTTCATGCCTGTAACAGGCGACAGTACCTATTGCAACCCGGTTCCGTTTTCAGATGGGAAAATACACACCAACCCGGATCCGTTCGTCCTGCGCTGGTGCGGCCGGTACTACTGCTATTCATCCGATGAACACGGTGCAAAGGTAAGTGTTTCAGAGGATCTGGTGCACTGGGAATACAGGGGTTATGCAATCCGTGAACAAGGATACCATCATTACTGGGCGCCTTCCGTCATCTATCTGAACGGCACGTTTTACATGTATTATTCCAATATTCCCATAGAGGAAGCAGACTGTCATGAACAGCATCTTAAGGTGGCAAAAGCAGAGAATCCCCTGGGTCCCTTTGTGTGGGAAAAGACGTTTTTTGACCATTTTTCCATTGACTCCCACCCGGTGATATGGGGCGGGAAAATGTACATGTTTTATTCTGTCAATGATTGGCTTGGGACCGAGGATAAGGTGGCCGGAACATGTATCCTGTTAGATGAAATGCGGGGCCCGTACCAGTTTTCAGGTCATCCGAGGCCGGTGGTCGTACCCAGTATCCGCAAGGAGATATTTGAGGAAAACAGGTTTGGTGACGGAAGGGACTGGTACACCATTGAGGGCGCCTGTACCGTATCCCATAACGGGAAGATGTGGCTGCTTTATTCAGCCAATGCCTATGAACATGAGGACTATTTTGTGGGGACATCGGTGGCGGATGAAAAGGCAATGTTCCATGAGATGGAGTGGCACAAGTATCCCGACCCATATACCTTCTGTCCGCTTTTAAAGAGGAATGGACAAGTGGAAGGCACGGGACACAATACCGTGGCAAAGGCGCCGAACCTGGTGGACGAATGGATTGTATACCATGGAAGGAATTTGGCGGATGAACTGGTTCTTGGGACAGAACAGAGGAATATGCGTATTGACCCGCTGTACTTTAACGGCAGGCATATGATGTGTTCTGGTCCGTCCATGTGGGAGAAATCCAGTCCCTTATTACCCCATATCATGGTGCGGGAACAGGAGGTAAAGGAAACATTCTGGGCAGGGGAAAGCCCCCTTGTCTACCGTATGGAGTGCTGGATAAAAGCAGGAAGGAGCCACTGCGGGGCCAGGTACGGAATCTATTTGGATTACCTGGATGAGAGGAACCATGTGGAGGCAAGGCTGCATTCCGGACAGGGAAAACTGACGCTTTTAGAATGCTTTGACGGAGCTGCGGCGGAAATTGCAGACTGGGGACTGCCTGTGGATTTTGATTATAAAGTGCCTCATCTGCTAACGGTACAGAGGAACTTTAACAGCTTTGATATATGGTTGGATGAGCAGCCCGCGTTAACCGCCCATACATGCTGTATGGGAATGGAGAAAGCGGACGATGCGTCAGGAAGTGCCGGACATGCCTTGGGCAGGATTGGCGTTGTGCCGTATTTTACCCAGGTCATGATCAGCAGCATGGCTGTGACGGAACATGCCCGTCTGGAAGGCAGGCAGCTTCAGAAAATGACGGCATTTTATGGATTTTCAAAAGGAACTGCTGATGAGGAAGGTCTGTCCTTTGGCACAGGAAAGGCAGTTCTGGCAGAGAAGCCATGGGGTGAAGACCATACCGAGGAATTTGAGTTTACCGTGGATGGGGAGCAGCCATCCATACAGATTTTGCGGGGTGATACTGTACTGGGACAGACACTCATCCAGACCGGATGTGACAGAAACAGGCAGTTTTCCCTGTACCGTGCAGTGTTCCGGGACCAGGAATGGATGCTGCTGGATGGGAAGCCGATTCCTCCTTTACAGATAGGCGGAGCAGCATTTACAATCCAGATACAAGGTATAAGGATAACCCGGTACAGCTACACAAAAATTTAAATGAAACGCAAAAAAATGGAGTCACACAGGCCCTGAATATAAGGTATGCTTTAGATACGGAGTCAGATACAAAAAAGCAAAAACGGGAGGTTTAAAGAATGAGGAAGAGAAGAATAATGGCAATGACACTGGCAGCCGTTATGGCGGCTTCACTGACAGCATGTGGAGGCCCTGATAAAGGAAATACAGCCGGGGCCCCTGGACAGAACCAGGAAAGCGCTGCAAAGGACAGTGGGGCGGACAGCACAGAGGGTGTGCCGTCAGACAGTACCGGGACCGGCGGCGGGCAGGTGACCCTGACATACTGGTCCTGGCTTCCCACGGTTGAACAGTCTGAGACAATGATTGCTGATTTTGAGAAGGCGAATCCGGATATTAAGATTGATTATATCAGGACAGAGCAGGACGATTACTTTGAAAAGCTTCAGGTTGCAATGGCATCAGGAACAGGTCCCGACCTGTTTGGACTTACCACCGGCCCCATGGCCAGGCAGTATGCGCCGTTTACAGAGGACATGAAAGGCCTGGCAGACCAGTACCTGCCCGGATGGGACAAAATCATCAGCGGGACAGCCGTGAACCAGTGTGTGACCGAGGACGGCCATATGGTAGGGATGCCGCTGCTGGTGGCAGGTATGACGGACCTTCTGTACAACAAGACACTGATGGATGAGTGCGGGATAGAAAAGGTCCCCGCCACTTACGCAGAATTAAAAGATGCGGCTGAAAAGGCAAAGGCAAAAGGTTATGTGTGTGTGGCTGCCGGAGCAGCGGACGACTGGATTAACTCTGACTGGTTTGTCCAGATTTCAAATGAATTTGAGGAAGGCGCTGTCTATGAGGCGGAGCAGGGAAAACGCCCATGGACAGACCAGTGTTTTGTAGATACCATGAAGGCATGGCAGAACCTGTTTAACGACGGTATATTTGAGGACGGTGCCCTTGGCGTGGCCACTTATCCGGATGCCAGGGACCAGTATTTCTTTGCAGGAAAAGCCGTGTTCTTCCTGACCGGTTCATGGCATCTTGGCCCGGTTTCCCCGTCCGCGCCGGAGATTCAGGGTACTGAGATTTCAAACCGGAAAGATATCATCGGAATGAGCGTATTCCCATCCATGACAGAGGATGGAACCATATGCGGCACATCCGGCGTGGACATTGTGCTGGCAGTCAACAAGGACTGCAAGAAAAAGGAAGCAGCCATGCGGTTTGTTGATTACATGTCCAATGGGGAGGGACAGCAGTATTGGGTGAACCGTCTCCAGGGAGCGCCTGTATCCAGTGAAATCCAGTATACAGGAACCGTGGACGGGGAACTGCAGCAGCAGTCCATTGACGAAGTGAACTACTATGTAAGCAATGCGGTTGGAAACCGTAAACTGGTCAACAGCGAAATCGAGACCGCAATCCAGGTTGCAATGCAGAACGTGGCAGCCGGCGCTGACCCGGCCCAGGAACTGAAGGGCGTACAGAATGTGGCTGACGCACAGTAAAACATGATATGCCATAAGGCCCTGGAGCCATGCGGCGTGCATCCTTACAGGAGCCGCCCGGGACTGTCCGGGGCTTTTTGGATATGATTAGGAGTCCTGCCGATTCTGCATTCGTTCCCTCCATGAGTTTATATGAAGTTAATATTGCAATGGTATCATGGGAAACAAAAAAAGGGAAAAATATAGGACAATGGACATGTGCCGACATACATATCCAAATAGGAGGACGATGCAGGATGATAAGAAAAACTTCCGGTAAATCCAGTGTGTTTTTATTTACTGTAATCCTGTCCCTGACCTTCCATTCCTTCCCCGCGCAGGCGGGACAATGGATTCAGGAGGATGGCGGGGACTGGTACTATGAGATGGAAAATGAGGGGACCGGGGACGTACTGGTCCGGGAAGACAGCGGCCAGGATACCCGGGAAACGGCTGTCCTGAAGGGATGGAACCAGATTGACGGACGTTGGTATTGCCTGGACGCGCAGACCGGCGTATGGATTCCGAGACCCGTTCTCACGGCCGAGGCAGCCAGCTATCTTCTGGATAATAAACTAAAGGACCTGGGCCTGTACCAGGATGAGGAGGAAGAACTGGAATTTAAGGTGGATTATGAGGATGGCAGCCAGCTTATCCTCTCCGTGGGATATGAGGAAAAACCAGGACTGTTCCACCGGCTTAATTCCTATGAAATTGACAGGAAAAAGGGAACCGCAGAACCTGTGGTGGGCAAGGAGAGTATTTCATTGTGGTAATATAATCTGGCTTTATGGGGGATATGACTTGGAAGAACCCCTGGAAGTATTGCTGCAGGAGGGGGAAGTGGAAGTTGTCAGGACAGGTTATGAGGATGATAAAAAGGCCATGTCTGGGTATGCGGCTGACTGTGAGGGCGGCATCATAGAACTGCAGACTTGGTTCTGAATATCGACATTAGAAAATGGCAGGTATGGATTTGCTTACAGATCCATACCTGCCATTAAACTATGTTTTACATTCTGTTTTTACTTATGCAGTCATACCCTCATGTACTTAGCCACATATACCGGAAATGTGTCCGCTCCCTTAAGTCTCTTACCGGCCGTAATGGTCACATCCTTGTCCGTGACAACATATTCCATCTCTGCGCCGGCTTCCACAACCGTATCCTGCATGAGGACGCAGTTTTTGACTTTGGCGCCCTTGCCAATCCTGACCCCGCGGAACAGGATGCTGTTTTCAACCTCCCCTTCAACGACGCATCCATCGGCGGCCATGATATTGGCGGCCTTGGAACCGTTGATGTAACGGGCCGGGTGGTCATCACGGATTTTGGTGTAGATGGGGTTCCTGCCTGAGAACAGCGCGCTTACGTTGGCGTCGTCCAGCATTTTCATATTTTCATCAAAATAACTCTTCATGCTGCTGATGCGGGCCACATAACCGTCATAGCGGTAGGCGCGCACATCCAGCCTGTTTAACTGGGGCGCCAGGATATCCCGTTCAAAGTAAACGTATCCGCGGACAAAGGCAGTGTTAATCTGGTCAATGAGTAATTCCCGGTCCATGATGTATATATTCATGGAGAAATTCTGTATGCCCGCATCACAGGCATTAATCTTCATTTTGGTCACGTGTCCGTCTTCAATGCCAAGGGTATAATAGAAGCTGGTACCGATGTTCTGGGCTTCCATGAAGCTTTTTGGAAGTTCGGACTCCTGATATGCAATGGTCACATCAGCGCCGCTTTCCATATGGGCGTTAATCAGCGCCTTGAAATCAAAATTAACCGCCAGGTTGGTGTCGGACATGACAACGTACCGTTCCTTCTGTTCCTTCAGGAAATCCAGGATGCTGGCCAGGGCCTCCACACGTCCGTTATAAATCTTGACTGTTTTTTCTGCAAAAGGCGGAACCAGGTTCAGTCCGCCGTTCTTGCGGGTCAGGTCCCATTCGCGGCCCGAACCCAGATGGTCCATAAGCGAGTGATAATTCTTGCGGACAATCACGGAAATATTGTCAATTCCGCAGTTCACCATGCTGGAGAGGATGAAATCCACCAGGCGGTAACGGCTTGCAAAAGGAATGGAAGCCATCAGACGCTCGCCTACCAGGTCTGGTACCAGGGAATCATAGCTGTTTGGGAAAAGGATGCCCAGGGCATTTGCATTGGAATTTACCATTGTTCTTCACCGCCTTTTACATTATTGTTAACCATGGCATTGGGGCCGATTGTTGCGCCGGCGCCGATTGTAAGGCCGGGACCAATGGTGGCCACCCCTTTCTCCTCGCCGGAAGGCATGGCGCCCACCACGGCTCCTTTTTCAATTTGGACATTCTCAGCCACGATACAGTGCCTGATGACAGCCCCTTCCTTAATGGTGGTGCCTCCCATGATGACCGCATCTTCCACCACGGCCCCTGCTTCCACCTTAACGCCAGCAAACAGGATGGAGTGCCTGACCTGTCCGTCGATGCGGCAGCCGTCGGTAATCATGGAATTCTCCACCAATGCACCGGCGCTGATCTTGTGCCCGGTCATACCGCTGTTGCGGCTGTAGATTTTCCAGTTCTCGTCAAACAGGTTGATGCCGCTGTGTTCCGGATCCAGGACTTCCATGTTGGCTTCCCACAAGGAGGAAATGGTTCCCACATCCTTCCAGTAGCCGCTGAAATGATAAGCGTACATCCTGCGGCTGTCACGCAGCAGGTTTGGGATGATGTTGTTGCCAAAGTCATTTTCCGAGTCAGGGTCCTCCTCATCCTCAATCAGGTACTGTTTCAGGATGTCCCAGTTAAATATGTAGATGCCCATGGAAGCCAGGTTGGATTTGGGATTCTTGGGTTTTTCCTGGAATTCCGTAATCCGGTCCTCCTCATCCGTTACCATCAGACCGAAACGCGGCGCCTCTTCCCACGGCACTTCCATGACGGCCACGCTGAACTCTGCCCCTTTTTCCTTGTGGAACCGGAGGAAGTCGCTGTAATCCTGCTTGCATATCTGGTCGCCGGAAAGGATGATGACGTACTGCGGGTCATACCGCTCAATGAATGGGATGTTCTGGTAAATCGCATTGGCCGTACCCTTGTACCAGTCAGAGCCCGAGGCTTTCTGGTAGGGAGGAAGCACGTGAACCCCGCCGTGCAGGCGGTCCAGGTCCCAGGGCTGGCCGTTGCCGATATACTCGTTGAGCACCAGGGGCTGATATTGGGTCAGGATCCCCACGGTATCGATACCTGAGTTTACGCAGTTGGAAAGCGGGAAATCGATGATACGGTATTTGCCGCCAAAGGGAACTGCTGGTTTGGCCAGTTTCTGGGTCAGCGCATAGAGACGCGACCCTTGTCCGCCGGCAAGAAGCATTGCAATCATTTCTTTTGCCATAGTATTACTCCCCCTAGATGATATTGGATGTATATGTTAAAATTGTATCATAAATAAGGGGAAAATGGTATCAAATTGTGCAGAATGATTGAAAGTATATTAGTCTATCAGTATATCAGTATATTAATTTAACGGGCGTCCGATTCAGCTTCCAGGGGTGTTTTTAAACCGCTGGTTCAATGACATGCCTTTGCTTTTTTTGTATAATGTCCCTATAAGACAGGATGTCATGGTGACAGGTCCTGGAATACAGGAAATGATAACGGTTTGGAATGACAGGAGGGAAGGACATGGAAAATACATCGGCGGAGGCAGCCAAGCTGCTGCGCAGGCTGAATGAGGAGAGGGACGCACTGGAACTGTCGGAAAGGCGGCGCAAGGTGTTCACTGCCTCCCTTGGGGAAGACCCGGAGTCCGTGCGGCCGGAATATGACTATTATCAGGTCCGGAAGGAACCGGATGCCCTGGCAGATGTGGATGAGGAAAGGTATCACATCTACTTTGTGGATAAACAGCTGTTTTTGCATTGAAATATACAGACGGATTCAATATAATTAGCTGGGGGGGCGTGTATGATAATGCTTTCTGTCAGCCATGGATACGCGTACCCAGGAGGATGCCACGTGACAAAGGATAAATTTCTAAAACGTTTTTTTGCACTCTATATAGTACTGGTCTTACAGAATGTCATCAGCCTGGCCGTAAATCTGGCTGATAATATCATGCTGGGGGCGTACAGCGAACAGGCCCTGGCTGGGGCGGCGGCCGTGAACCAGGTACAGTTTGTATATCAGCAGCTATTGACCGCCATGGGGGACGGGCTTGTGATTTTCTGCAGCCAGTACTGGGGAAAGCGGCAGACAGGGCCCATGAAGAAAATTGCAGTGACAGCCATGCATGGGGCCCTGGTTTTGGCCGTCATCCTGACCGCGGTCGCAAGCCTGTATCCGTACAGGGTGGTTTCCATCTTTACAACGGATGCGGGAATCATAGGGGAGGGGATGCGCTACCTCCATATCATCCGTTTTACCTACCTGTTTTTTGCCATAACACAGATACTCCTCGCCACACTGCGCAGCATTGAGATGGTGAAGGTGGCATTTTATCTGTCCATATCCACATTCTGCATTAACTGCGGCATTAACTATGTCTTGATATACGGAAGGTTCGGGGCGCCGGAGATGGGAACCGCAGGAGCTGCGGTCGGTACCCTCACAGCCAGGATCATGGAAGTGCTGATCCTCATCCTGTATATTGCTAAAAAGGAAAAGACCATCCATTTAAGGCCTGGGGATTACCTGCGCCAGGATGTGACGCTGGGAAAGGATTATTTCAGGGTGTGTCTCCCCATGCTGTTCGTCCAGGGGCTTTGGGGCGTGAACACCGCGCTTCAGACCGTAATCCTGGGACACATGGCAAGCAATGCAATCGCAGCCAACAGCGTGGCCTCCACCTTGTTCCTGCTGGTCAAATCCATGGCCGTGGGCGCCTCCTCCTCTGCGTCCGTCCTGATTGGGCAGGCCATTGGAGGGGGGAATCCTGCCCAGACAAAGGCATATGCCCTGAGGCTGCAGAAAATATTCGTGCTGATTGGGATTGTATCCGGGTCCATCCTGTTCCTTATCCGGATACCTGTCCTTGGCCTGTATGACTTATCCAATGAGACAAGGGATATGGCCAACGCATTCCTGATCATACTGAGCGTGGTATGCGTGGGCATGTCCTATCAGATGCCTACCAACAACGGCATCATCCGGGGAGGCGGCAATGCCATGTTTGTGGTGAAGATGGATCTGGTGAGTATCTGGATGATTGTGCTGCCGCTGTCATTTTACATGGCCTTTGTGGTGAAGGCATCCCCGGTGATTGTTGTGTGCTGCCTGAATGCAGATCAGATATTCAAGTGCATTCCGGCTTTCCTGGAGGTGAACTATGGGAACTGGATCCGGAAACTGACCAGGGATTAAGGGATGGATGTCATATATGCGGATGGCTCCCTAAACCCGGCTTCCGAAGCAGCCTTCCCGGCCAGTCAGCCGTATTCAATCCCCTTTCCCTAATTCCCCTGCCCACTCAAACCCTTTCTTTGCAGCCACCACCGCAATGATTTCATTGATGACTGCCGCAGCGGCAATGGTGCCCTGGATGATCTGTGCGTTTTCAGGCGCTGCAGCGGACAGGGCGGAGGCGGAGATGCCGGTGAATACAAGGGAGACACCGGAGTGGGGAAGGAGTGTCAGACCCAGATAGTTCCTTACGGTTTTTGGGGAACCGGTGATGCTGGCCCCGAACCAGGCCCCGAAGTATTTTCCAAAGGCACGGGCGGCAATGTACACGGCAGTGAACAGACCGGCGCCCATAATCAGATGGTAGTCCAGGGGCGCGCCCAGTCCCAGGATGATAAGGATGATGGATACGCCCAGGATGGGACCGAATTCATACATGATTTCAGACAACCGGTCCTCGGACACCATGTTGGCGAATACGGTTGAAAATGACATTCCCATCAGCATGAAGTTAAGCACCGGCCTGGGCATGATGTATGTATTGCATATGGCTCCCAGGGCAGTTGTGAGCAGGATCATGGCAATCAGGATGAGAAGGGTGGACCGCAGGGGCCGGTGCTTTTTCAGAAGGAGCCCGGCGGGCAGGCCGGTTACTGCCCCGATGGCCAGAGGGAAAACCATGACAACAGGAATCAGATAGGCCGGGATGCCTTGTCCGGATATGGTACCGGATACAACGGATATGGTGGTGAAGAATACCACAACCCCTACCATGTCATCCAGGGCAGCCATGGGAATCAGCGTGCTTGTAACAGGACCGCTGGTCTTGAATTCCTTTACAATGGAAAGGGCCGGGGCCGGAGCCGTTGCCAGCGCAATGCTTCCGAAGATAAAAGCCAGGTAAAGGGAAATGCCGCACAGGCGGAATACAACCCCGAATACGGCCGAGACAACAATAAATGTCCCCAGGGACTGGGTCAGGGTTGTGATGATGATGGATTTGCCGGATTTGCGGATCCGTTTCCATACAAGCTCCGTGCCAATCATCAATCCCACCGCGCACTCAAAGATATGGGTCATGGCTGTATAAGGGCCGGAGTTTAAAAGGGCGTTGTCCAGCAGGTTCACGCCATGGGGGCCAAGAACCATCCCGGCAATCAGCCATCCGAGGATGGAGGGGAGCTTAAGCCTGGACACGGCCTTTCCTGTGAAAAATGCAGCTGCGAACGCAGCCAGTATACGAATGACGGATCCTATCATAATCCTGCCTCTCTTTCTGCAATGCCATAGAGCATGTAATCCAATAGTTTCGCAAGGTTATCCTCGTGGGCAGCCAGGATTTCGTCAAAATCCACGGACTGGTAACTGGGGCTGCACAGGTAGCAGTTAACCATGTCCTGCATCAGGGAAAAGTATTGCTTTGCTTCCTTGCGGGTAATGCCGGGCCTCAGGGTAAGGCGCGTCAGAAGCCGGTCGTACAGTTCACTGTTTAAGGCGTCAAAATCTTTTTTCAGCGCCCTGACCTGGTCCTTGAGCTGTAACGGCGGCTGAAGGATTGCCTCAAAGAATAAACGGGCCTCCCATGGATGGCTTTTGAAAAAATGCAGCCGTGTATCCATGTAGTGCTGCAGCCCAAAACCCAGGCCGTCTTCCCTTAAAAAACCGGTGAAGGTGGCAAAGCTTTGTTCCAGACAGGCCAGGTAGAGGGCGTCCCGGTTCTCAAAGTTGTGATAGAGAAGGCCTTTGGGAATCCCGATATCACATATGCGGTTCAGGGAAGCGCCCTGATATCCGTTTTCCCCAAATTCTTTCATGGCAGCAGCCAGAATCCGTTTTCTTGTTAATTCTGTTTTTTCTTCCTTTTTCATGATAATACCTCCATAAATGGACTTTATAGTCTATAATAGTAAAAATAGACCGGAAAGTCAATAACCATATCAGGTTGAAATATCATTCTTTTTGCGATACTATAAATTTGAATACAAACAGTACAGGATTTAAAAAGTGGTCATGACCTGTTTCAGGATTACAGGATTCTGGACTTGAAAAGGAAGAAGCGGAGGCATGGGTTTGAAATTCAGTTTAAATAAGTGTTTGACGGCATTCCCGATTCTTTTACTCTCAGCCATGTCATTGACGGCCCGCGTTTATGGGGCTGAGGGAACCGTGCAGACCCGGGCAATGCAGGAATACAGGGATTATTGCAGCCGTTTTGAGTCTGTTAAGGCAAAGGATGACATAGCCGACGCAGGATTCCGGATAATTGAAGACCAGATCTTCCCGGTGGAATTAGAAGGATACGGCCAGGTCTCCTTTATCCCGGCGTACGATACCCAGTACCGCCGTTTAGCCCTGTTTTTTGCGGCAGAGGACCAGGATGTGGTGTTTAAGACAGACCGGCTGGAGACCAACAGCCAGCGCAGGGGCAGTCTCAGCCAGCCCAATGAATGGCTGGCAGCGGTTTCCTTTCAGGACATGGATAACGATGGCCTGTCGGATATTGTCCTTATTACGGCATGCAGCTATGGGGATGGGGGCCCCCTTATCCATCCGGAAGCCCCGGCGTCCGCCGGATCCGGCATTTACAAAGTAGGCGATGTCCTGTTCCAGAAGAACGGGGCATTTTACAGGGATTACAGGCTGTCCAATCAGCTGAACCGCTTTGGTATGAACAAGAGCATCCGGTTCATCACGTCCTTTATAAGGGATGGGTATTCCACGGAATTCCTGTACACCGCAACCACGCAGAAGGAACTTCTGGACAACGGTTTCCAGATTGCCCGGGACCAATATCATTCCAGGCAGTTTGAGAAGCTGGGCCGCCTTTATGTGGTGCCGGGAACCTACCGCATGGCGGAGTATACCGTGTTCATGGTTTATCTGGTCAATGAAGAGGGGTATATTGTATGGAGTTTCCAGCCCATGGGGGATTATGAGAATCTCTATGGGCTTAAGGGAATCAGCTGCCAGGACATTGACGGCGACGGGCTGAAGGACATCATGGTGTTTGCCAGCTACAGTTATGAGGGAAGCAGCGGACAGTCCGTGGTGGAAAGCGGGTATTCTGTCTATTACCAGAGGACGGCCGGTTTTTATGAGGATACGGATATGAAACAGACGATAAAATGCACTGACACCGACACCATGTCCGGACTGGTGGAGCGTGCGCGGGCATATTGGGGGTGGAAAACAGGACAATGATAAAAATACTGATAGTGGATGACGAGAAACCGATCTGCGATCTGATTGACATGAACCTGAGCGCGGGCGGTTACCAGTGCGCTGCGGTCCAGGACGGGATCGCGGCGCTGAGGATGATTGAAGAGGCGGCATTTGACCTGATCCTTCTGGATATCATGCTTCCGGGAGCTGACGGCTATGACATTATGGAATACATACGCCCTCTTGGGATTCCTGTCATCTTCATCACGGCAAGGCACGAGGTGAAGGACAGGGTAAAGGGACTGCGGCTGGGCGCGGATGATTATCTGGTGAAACCATTTGACGTGGTGGAACTGACGGCCAGGGTGGAGGCGGTCTTAAGGCGGTATAACAAGACAGAACACCTGTTAAGCGCAGGGGATGTGACCGTGGATGTGGAGGCGCGGCTGGTTACCAAGGCCGGCCGGCCAGTGGTGCTGACAAACAAGGAATTCGGCCTTCTGGTGCTCTTCATACGGAATAAGAATGTTGCCCTTTTCAGGGAAACCCTTTATGAAAAGGTATGGGAAGGGGAATACAGCGGGGACAGCCGCACCCTGGACCTGCATGTCCAGAGGCTGAGGCGGAAGCTGGGCTGGGAAAACAGCCTGGTGGCAGTCTATAAAGTGGGATACCGCTTAGAGGTGCCAGGATGAAATTTTCACTGAAACTGCTGTTATGTACCATGATTGTAATGGCCCTTGGCTTTGGCTTCAGCGGATTCTATTTTGTGAATTACGTGTTTGAGACAGCTATGGACAGGGAAGTGGGACAGGCATTGGATGACAACAGTATCCTGCGGTTTGCATTTGAGACAGCGGCCCTCAATGTGCCTGCCAAATATGATGTCCTGCAGGATAACACGATTGGCGAGATTGCCTCCAATCTGGAGACGGGAGGACACAGCGCCAGGCGCATGCTGCGCCTTTCCGATGAGCAGAAGCAGATCCTGTATGCCAGCAGCGGCTTTGACGCCGACAGCAGGTGCCTGGACCTGACGGACGCAGGCACTAAAACCTACCGTGTCATAAAGCTGGATAAGGGTTACTATATACAGGCAGGGACAATGGTCAATGCATTGGACCGGGCGCTCTACCTGGAAACCTTAAGGGATGTGTCGGATGTGTTCCGGGAACGGGCCCTGGGCTTTTCCGTATACCGTCAGGTAACCATTGCCATGCTGGTATGCGGCACCTTCATCATGCATCTGATATCCTCCTGGCTGACCAGGCCTATCCGTCTGCTGACACGTGCGACCAAGCGCATGGCGTCCGGGGATTATCATTACCGTGCCAGGAAGGTCAGCGGCGATGAACTGGGCCAGCTGACATCGGACTTTAACCAGATGGCCAATGCGCTGGAGGACAATATCGGGAAGCTGGAGGAGGAGATACAGGCAAGGGAGGACTTTGTGGCTGCATTTGCCCACGAACTGAAGACGCCCCTTACCTCCATTATCGGATATGCGGATATGCTGCGCTCCCGCAAGCTGGACGAGGAAAAGCAGTTCATGTCGGCCAACTATATCTATACGGAAGGCAAAAGGCTGGAGACCATGTCCTTCCGGCTGCTGGACATCATGGTCACGCGGCGCAGCGAAGTGGATTTCACCGTGGTTTCCGTTGAATCCCTGTTTGTCTATCTCTACGATATGAATGTGCTTAATAAGAGCGCGAAAATATATTTCAACTATGACGAGGGCTTTGTGTGGGCAGAGGCAAACCTGATAAAATCCGTGCTCATGAACCTTCTTGACAACGCCTGCAAGGCATCGGAGGCAGACGGCCTGATTGAGGTCTATGGCCGTATGCAGAAGGAAGGGTACCGGTTTGAGGTAAAGGACCACGGGGTGGGAATCCCCAAAGAGGAACAGCACAAAATCACAAAGGCATTTTACATGGTGGATAAATCACGTTCCAGAAGCAGGAACGGCGCCGGACTGGGGCTGGCCCTGTGCGCGGAGATACTTCTTTTGCACAAAAGCCGCCTGGAAATAGAAAGCGAACCGGGAAAGGGCACGTGCATGAGCTTTGTGCTGCCAACCCGGCCAGAGGAGGGATGAGATGGGAAAGATGATGACAAACCTGTTCCTGACCCTGTTTACCGTCCTTGTAATGGCCCTGTCCATAGCTGGCCCTGAACTGTTTGCCAGGTACAGGGACCAATCGGTGCTGGGGACCGTACACCAGGTGGATGCCCAGGAGGAGGGGGAGGGTTACCGTTATACCCTGAGCAGCGGTGAGAAGCTTTATATCCTGTCGGAAAGCCTGAGCAGCCAGGCACTGCCTGAAAGCGAACAGTATGCCCTGACCAGAAGCCGTACAGATGAGGGATATGGGGAACCGGAGGGGAATTATGCATTTGTGGTAAATCACAGAGGGCCTTCCGGTGAAGAAATCACGGATACCCAGATATATGATGTCTGCAACCAGGGGCTGACAGCCCTTAAAGAGCTTGGCATACTGCCGGATACGGTAAAGGATGTGGAACCAGGGACGTATGACGCGGTTCTTTACTCTGCCATAGACGTGCTGGAGCCGCGCAATAACGTAGCGGTCTGGAAGCTGGAGATGTCAAACATACAGAAAAATGCGGACAAGGAAAATCATCTGATTAACGCATACATTGACGCGGATGATGGGAAAATGTACGAGTTTTACGTCAGGACCCCGCGCCGGTGGGAGGAGATGGACCCGGACAGGATCATGGAAACCTGGAGCAGCTACATGGGGCTTGTGCAGCCCCGGCCCTATGATGAGCCAAACCCATTGATGGAGACCACTCCTTATTTTAAGAAATATGTGTGCCCGGGCGCGGCAGGGGAGCATACCATTGTCACCGTGGGATTCTATGAGGGGATTAATGAATTCTTTTTGAAAATAACCAAATGATGCAACTATGATGCAAAAATGATGGCATTATGATGCCGCTCCTGTGTAAGATGGATGGTGTCCCACAGAAGAATGCTCTGTGAGGCGCCGGGTATGGGATATCCCGTATCTGTATTCACCTTACACAGGAGTTTTTGCATGAAAGGGGCAGCCATTATGTACAGAAGATATCCATACTCCCGAACAAGGAGATGGAGGAGAAAACGCGGGAGAAGCCTCATGGACACCCTGTTTGCCGTGTCAACCGCGGCTGCAGGCATCCTGTCTGTGCTGGCCGTGCTCCTGGCCATACGGCCGGGGTTCCCGGGAACCGGATGGCTGATTGGGAACAGTATGGTGTCCGAAGGCGCAACCAGGCAAATGAGGGGGGACGGGGGATTCGCGGCATATCCGGTTCCCTTGGCAGGGGATGTCCTGCAGATAGCGGCAGGGTATGCGCTCCAGGCCGGAACCCATGGCAGTGCGCTGAATCAGGATATGGCCCAGGCCGTCCCGGACGGACCATCTGCCCAAGATTCCCAGGACACCCAAACCGACACCGGGAAGGTCATGTATCTGACCTTTGATGACGGCCCTTCGCAAGAAAACACAAACGCGGTCCTGGACGTACTGAAAAAACGGAATATAAAAGCAACATTTTTTGTGGTGGGGGAAAATGTCCTGAAGCATCCGGAAACAGCCCAAAGGATTGTGGCGGAGGGGCACACCATAGGAATCCATTGCCACAGGCATGATTATGAAGCCCTTTATGAGAGCGTGGACAGCTATCTGGAGGACTTTGACAAGGCATACAGGGCGGTTTTGGAGGTGACGGGGGAGAAGGCAAGGCTGTACCGGTTTCCCGGAGGAAGCATTAATTCATATAACCAGGAAGTTTACAGCGATATCATAGCTGCCATGGATGCCAGGGGATTCATTTATTTTGACTGGAATGCCAGCCTGGACGACGCCCTCAGGAAATCCAGCCCGGGGGAACTCATCGACAATGCCAGGAAGTCCATGATGGGAAGGCAGAGGGTGGTCCTTCTGGGCCATGATATTGTCCACAGCACGTCCCTTTGCCTGGACCAGCTGATAAACCAGTTTCAGGAATACAGGATGGAACCCCTGACACCGGATGTGGAACCGGTGCAGTTCAAACCATGAAATCAAAAAAGAAAATGCCGCAGAATCAGGAAAAGTATGGATTCCTGGTTCTTTTTCTTTGCTTTTTCTAACCTTTTTCCCTACTTTCAATGTAGTAAATCTACCCCATATATACTAGAATATAAACGATGTGTTAAGATGGAAATTTAATTAAAAAGATTGGAAAGGAGAATGGGATGGATGGTTTGACAGAGTCATACATGCTCTTTTTTTTGTCCGGGTTTCATTTTCTTCTTCCTCTTGCATGTATAGGCCGCATATCCGCGGCAGATGAGACATGCCCCGATTTGCCGGAAGCCGTATTAACGGGATTGCCAACAGGGCGGGACGGCAGGCGCATCTATAGGGTGACTGTGGAATACGGGGAACAGAAGGCCGGTATATGGGCTGAAACCATATCCGGGCTGGTGCAGGTTTCAAAGGAAAGGACCAGGTATGGGAGCTGCCTGGGGAGGTGAGGAGCCATATGAACCGGTACATAAGCGGCATGACCCTTCTTGACGGACCGGAGGACGGGAAGATACTGGCATATGTGCTGGAGCCGTCCGGTTTCCATACGGTCCGGCGTGATGAAAGAGGTGTTGGATGATGGAACTTGTGGTTGTCAGGGATGGGTACAGGGAGATATTTGTGGAAAAGAGCTGTATAAAGGAAATTGTCCTTAATCCACGGATATATGAGGTGCCGGGAGCGCCGCAGGATGTCAGGGGCATCCTGTTTTATGAGGGCCTGCCGGTGGTCATCCGCCGCATAGGGGACGGGGCGCCTGTGTGCGGAATCATCATGGATGGATGCCTGCAATCCCACTGGGGAATTGCAGGAGAGCCGGCAGGAGAGGAAGCCATCCATGCAGAAGAACTGGTCCGTGTGATGCCAGCCTTATGACGTCGGCCTTATGATGCCGTCCCTGTGATCCTTACCTTATGACCCATCTACAGCGGATAGATATTCAGTCTCTTTATTTTCCCCTTCTCATCCACTTCCGAGAGGAACGCGGTTACCGGAACAACATGCTCATGATAGGTAATGAAGTACCACACGGTATTGTCGTCCACGTATTTCACGCTGTGGATGGGGAAGGGGCCGCCGTTAAAGCCGAATTTGTGGTGGAACATCATTTCCACGGCCATCTTTCCTTCCAGGTGGATGGTGTCCATGCCGGCCTTGTATACGGATGAGTCATGAAGGACCCCGTATTCATTGAATAAATCAGCCAGGGCGGTTTCATCCCCCTTCTGCATACAGTCAATGTATTGTTCTAATATTGTCATATAATTATCCTCCTCACTTACAATTAGAAACGTTCTGAGCGCAGCAGTGCATCTATGCCCCCGTCCACGAACAGGATGACGCCGTTAATGCCGCTGGCCATGGGGGATGCCAGGAATACAATGCCGTTGGCAATCTCTTCCGCGTCCAGGAATTCCTTTCTGCCGTAGCGGGTCGGGATGGGAATCAGAAGGGCCGCGTCCATCTGGGCATCGGTCATGTTCTGGGTCATGGGAGTGGTGGTGTTGCCCGGGGCAACGGAGTTGATGCGCAGTCCGTCTACTGCCCAGGATGGGGATATGCGGCGGACCCACCGTGCCAAGGCGTGTTTGGATGAACTGTAGCAGGACGCTGCCTGGGCGCGGGGGATATCCTTGACAAATTCCAGTATCCGTTCCTCGTCCATTACATTGGACAGCATATCCACCCAGTCCATGCGCACGGTCATGTTGGTGATGGAGTTGGATGAGGTGATGACACAGTTTCCGCGTTTTTTCTTTAACAAGGGCCTCAGGGCTTCTGCAATCTGGACGCTTGCGAAAAAGTTCAGTGCGAATATCATCTGGGGCGGGGCCGTTGGCCCTACGCCTGCGTTGCAGATAAGGACGTCAATCCCATCCGGATAGCGCCGGAACACCTCATCAACAGCGCCCTGGCGGCCCTCTGGGGTGGACAGGTCGGCCAGGTAGTCGCCGCCTTTAAAATCAATATTGAACACATCGTGTCCCTGTGCCTGAAGCAGTTTGCGGGTTGCAGCGCCAATGCCTGTGGTGCCTCCTGTTATGACATATGTACTCAATGAAATACCTCCTTTACGGTTTTCTTGCTAAATAAATAACAGTAATTATTATTATTGAATATAAAAACCATACAATTGGTGGAAGTGTTTGTCAATTTAATTAAATATATAACAAAGTCATGCAAATTCTGCGTTTGATATTACAGGGGGCAGGAATGATCTTCTCAACACATCCTGCCCCCGTTGAAGATTATCCTTAGGAATGCTACAATAAGACTTTAGAAATTCTTTTATATTTTCTGAAGGATATATTTTGATTTAATTGTTACGATTATATGCACAAGGAGGAACTATACATGAGTGGGGACCGGATTTTGCTGGTAGAGGATGATAAGGAAATCAGAGAAGGCGTTGAGATATTTTTAAAGAGCCAGGGATATGTGGTATTCCAGGCAGCTGACGGATTGGAAGGGCTTAAGGCATTGGAGGAAAACGAGATTGACCTTGCCATCGTGGATGTGATGATGCCCAAGATGGACGGGATTACCATGACTGCCAAGCTCAGGGAAAAGTATGATTTTCCTGTTATTTTCCTGTCAGCCAAATCAGAGGAGGTCGACAAGATACTGGGACTGAACATGGGGGCGGATGATTATATCACAAAGCCGTTTACGCCCATGGAGCTTCTGGCCAGGGTTAACTCACATCTGAGGCGCTACCACAGGTTTTTGGACAGACTGAGTTCCAAACAGGCTGAAAATCCAAGGATTCACAGGCTGGGAGGTCTGGAAGTCAATGAGGAGACCGTGGAAGTCATGGTAGATGACAAGCCGGTAAAGGTAACTCCCATTGAGTTTAAGATTCTGTTGTTACTGATACAGAACCCGGGGCGTGTATTTCCCGCTGAGGAGATATATGAACGGGTTTGGAATGAGCGGGCAATCAACACGGATACGGTCATGGTACACATCCGTAATCTGAGGGAAAAAATCGAAGTGAATCCCAGGGAGCCCAAATATGTAAAGGTGGTGTGGGGAGTTGGATACAAGATTGAAAAACAACCATAAAATCGGCGTATTAATAATTGTCCTGACTGTTCTGGCCTTATCGGCTGCAACCATTGGGCTGTATCCGTACATGAAGGCAAAAGCAGCGGAATATGTTTCAGTCAGGACCATGCGGTTACAGGAGCAGGGCAGTGATTACAGCGACCTGGCAACCCAGGTCATGAATTTCAGTTATGAGATATGGCATCAGAAAAAGCAGGAGGAAGAGGGCGGCGTGCTCTCCTATTCACAGACCTTCCTGCCTGGTCTGGATGAGAAAATCAGGACGCTCAGGGAAGAAGAATACGGTATGACAGACAGCCGTGTCGCGGTTCAGGATTCCGCCATGGCGGATGAGGAAATATACGGGGATGCCGTGAGTGTCCAGGACTATATGGACTCTGAGTTTGACCTGGATTATTACCAGCAGCTGCAGTCCACCATGAATTCCCTTGGTAAGGACTGGGAGCGGTATTACCAGAGGTATAACGCATCCCTTTTCTATGCGGTAATTGATGAAAACGGCGGGTTTCAGAGAAGCAATGTAAATAAGCCCGGGGAACTTTTCCGCGCACCCCTGGATTCCGCTAAAAAGGAGATAGGTTTCACAATTGAATTCACCTCCACGGGCAGCTTAAAGGTGTCCGGCTTTGAGGGGAATGAGCAGGATGCGTCCAGGCTCCTCCAGGCCATGGGCCGGTTCGAATTCTATGACCCCCTTGCAGTCCGCCTGTCGGACAGCTACCGGTACAGCGGCATGCAGTTCACAGGGCCAAGGGATATAAAAATCATGTTCCGCTGTGTGCCGGATTTATTTACCGGCAGTGGATACAGTACATCGGATAACACGCTGCTGAACGGGCGTGCGCTGCTGAACGGCGGCGGTTACTATACGGTGGCAGGCGGGATCCTGGTCATCCTCATGGTTCTTGCCCTTGCCCTGCCCGCGGTCCGGTCCTTTCGTCTGGGCAAAAGCGCGCTCTGCCGACTGTCCTTTGAGCCGCTGAGCCTGATAGGCGTGGGGTGGATGGCCGTGATAGGGGAAGGCGGCATGCCTGCAAGCCTCATAGCCGCCACCTTGGACGGGACATTAAAAGAGGAGATCCTCAGGGCTGAATTCCTGCCCTGGACCGCTGACCTTGCGGTGCTTGCCATCAATCTGCTGTTCTGGGCAGTGGCTTACGGGCTGTTCTTCTGGGGAATCATGTGTTACCGCGCCATCTTCTCAATGGGGCCATGGCGTTATTTTAAAGAGCGCACCTGGCTGGGAAGGTTCCTCCGGTTCATCAAGCGCTGGTGCTGCAATGCGCTTAACGTGTTCAATGAGACTGACTGGGATAGCCGCTCCACCAGGATATTAGGCAAGGCGGTCATTGGCAACTTCATCATACTGACCCTTATATCCTGCCTTTGGTTCTGGGGAATCGGCGCCTTGATTATCTATTCCTGTGTGCTGTTTTACCTGCTGAATAAATATTGGGGACAGATGCAGAAAAAATACAGGATCCTGCTGGACGGCATCAACCAGATGGCGGAGGGCGACCTGAATGTGGAGATAAAAGAGGATTTGGGCATATTCAATCCATTTAAGGAACAGCTGTCCAGAATCCAGAATGGATTCAAAAAAGCAGTTGCCCAGGAGGTGAAAAGCGAACGGACAAAATCAGAGCTGATCACAAATGTGTCCCATGACCTGAAGACGCCCCTGACAGCCATCATCACCTATGTGAACCTGCTGAAGCAGGAGAATGTGACGGAGGAAGAGCGCAGGTCCTATATACAGGTCCTGGACCAGAAATCCATGCGTCTGAAGGTGCTCATCGAAGACCTGTTTGAGGTGAGCAAGGCCAGCAGCGGCACCGTGACCCTGCACCCGGAACATGTGGATATCATCAGCCTGTTAAAGCAGGTGCGGTTTGAACTGTCGGACAAAATGTCTGCCAGCGGGATTGAATTCCGGTTCAACCTGCCCGAGGGGCGGGTGATACTGTACCTGGACAGCCAGAAGACCTACCGTATTTTTGAGAACCTGCTGGTTAATATAGCCAAGTATGGCATGCCGGGTACCCGGGCCTATATCCAGGTGGTACGGGAACCGGAAGGATATGTGAATATCTCCATGCGCAATGTATCGGCCCAGGAGCTGAACGTATCGCCGGAGGAACTGACGGAACGGTTTGTGCGCGGGGATTCGTCCCGCAACACAGAAGGCTCAGGCCTTGGCCTTGCCATTGCAAGAAGCTTCGTGGAGGTCCAGGGCGGTTCCATGAAGATTGAAGTGGAAGACGACCTGTTCCGGGTTGTCATACGCTGGAAGGAAAATGCGCAGGAGGGCAAGGAAGCCCGGGAAGGGCAGAACCAGGAAAGGCAGAACCAGGAAAGGCAGAACCAGGAAGGCAGCTTGGGAGCGGAGGAGAAGCCGGGCATGGAGGTTTACCGCGGTCCGGAAGTGAAACCAGGCATGGAGGATTACCCCAGACCGGAAGGAAAACCAGGCATGGAGGATTACCTCAGGCCGGAAGAGAAACCGGGCACGGAGGATTACCTCAGCCCGGAGGAGAAAACGGAACCGGAAAACAGTAGTCCGACCGAAGACAGAAACCGTGAAAATCTCTGGAGCCCGCAAGACAACCGAATCATACCCGGGGAATGGGATGAAACTGAAGACGATGAATCAGAAAACAGATAATAACAGAGCATTATCTTCCCGCTGAGATAGGGTGCCTGTGTATCCGGTTATGGATATGGTCCGGCCGGATACACAGGTGCTTTCTGCATATATGGGAAGGATGAAAAGAGGTGGAACAAGGTGAAAACGGGAAGGAAAAGGATGTTTTGGATATTTTCCATACTTCTGTCCGCATGCCTTGGCATTGCATTATCCGCTTGTGAAAGTAAGGGACAGCAGCCTGACAGCGCACTGGATACTAATCCATTTACGGATAATATTGTGCAGGAAAGCGGGGAGGATACAATGGCAGGCCCAATGGTCATCATTAACCAAGCAGGGCTGGAGCCGGAAAAAGGCAGTACATTTGACTATACCATAAAATTTTCCCTGACCAATCAAACCCATGACATGATAACAGGCTATAAGATGGGCATGCTGGCATTTGACAGGGAAGGAAATCCCATGGACATTTACTGGATAGGGATTGACAGCAGTGTGCCTCATTCCTATTCCCATGAGTATCAGTCGTCAGATGATGGGATCCTTCCTGAGGGCGGGACAGAATCCGGTTCGTGGACATTGATAAACATCAACGGTGAAGAAGAGTATGCCAGGTATGACAGGATAGGGTATATTTTGTATAACCTGAAGGAAATCACGTTCAAAAGCGGGTATCTATGGGAGAATCCTGAATATGACAGGTGGATGGATACCTATAAGGGAAAACCGGCAGTGCCAGGAAATCTTGAAGGATATTATCCCCTGGAGATGAGGATTACCGGGATGGAATAGGGAATGGACACAGAAGGAGGGTGCTGCAGTACTGCAGCACCCTCCTGGCATTCTATGGTTTGGGACCTATCCTTCATGCAATCTTATCTTTCAGGCTGTACGGAATCAGATGGGGCATTGGAACCCAGCACAATATCCGGGGCGCCGGTCAGGTTCACGTTCCTGGTAACCTTGGCATCGTATGTATCCGCTTTCATGATTTCCGCCAGGTCCACGCCGGTGGTCTCTTTCATGGATTCAAAAAGCTTTGCCATGACAACCGGGACATTGCCGGCAACCGTGCCGATACCGTTATCTGTATCACCGCTGCTTCCAATGATGGTGATCTTATCAATCTGGGACAGGGGCTCTGCAATCCTGCCTGCGATTTCAGGAAGCACCTGGATCATCATTTCAGCCATGGCGGCCTTGTTGTACTTCTGGTAGGCCTCGGCCTTTTTCTCCATACCTTCCGCCTCAGCCAGCGCCTTTGCACGGATGGCCGCGGCTTCCGCCTCACCTTTGGCGCGGATACCTTCGGCTTCCTGGACCATGGAGTACTTCTGTGCTTCTGCAATGGCCTTCTGGGCCTCTGCGTCTTTTTCGCGTTCATACTGCTCTGCATCGGCCTGGGCCTTCTTGGCCAGGGCTTCCTGCTCCTGTTCGTACTTCTTAGCCTCCGCCTCACGCTGACGTTTGGTCAGGCCGGCTGCTGCAGCCTGCTCAATGGCATAGCGGTCAGCGTCCGCCTTCTTGTTAATCTCAGCTTCCAGCGCCTGCTGCTGGACCAATACTTCCTGCTTGCGCAGTTCTGCCTCGCGTTCAGCCCTGGCAATCTGGGCATTGACCGTGGCTGTCTGGATGGTTTTCTGCTGTTCCTGCTTCTGGATCTCGTAAGCAGCGTCAGCCTCCGCCTTCTTGGTATCAGATGCCTTCTGGAGTTCGGCCTTTTTAATGGCCAGCTCGTTGTTTTTCTGGGCAATCTCTGTCTCGGCGATTACCCGGGCATCGTTGGCAGCATTATCTGCGGCTGCCTGGGCAATGGCGATATCCCTTTCCGCCTCCGCCTTTGCAATGGACGCATCCTTGCGGATTTTGGAGGTGTTATCCATACCAAGGTCCTGGATCAGCCCATGTTCATCCGTGACATTCTGGATATTGCAGGAAAGGATGTCTATGCCCAGCTTCTCCATGTCCTTGGAAGCCTTAATCATTACCTGGTCTGAGAAAGAATCGCGGTCCGTGTTAATGGCACGCAGCGTAAGGGTACCGATAATCTCACGCATATTGCCCTGGAGGGAATCCTGAAGGTCAGCCGCGATTTTTGCCGGTTCCTTGTTAAGGAAGTTCCTCATGGCCAGTTTCATCCGCCCATCATCATCGGCAACCCGGACCTTGGCAACCGCATCCACCATGACATTGATGAAGTCGTTGGTGGGGATGTACTCGTCCGTCTTAATATCAACGGTTATCTGTCCAAGATATAATTTATCCATCTGCTCAAAAAATGGAATCTTGATGCCCGCCCGGCCAATCAGGACCCTAGGCTGCTTGCGCAGGCCGGAGATGATGTAGGCGTGATCCGGCGGCGCCTTTACGTAGCCCTGGGTTATGATGATGATTACCAACAGGACAGGAACAAGAATGGACAGTGCTTTAAGGATAAAATCAAGGTCAAACATAGAGGCTCCTTTCTGTAAATAAAGTATAAAGATTTTGTTAACGATATTGTACCATATGTTGGAAAAAATGAAAATACGATTCAGAAAAACGACAGAAATTGACCGTAAAAATTCAGAATAAACTGAAAAAAATATGAAACACAGCGTATATACTTGCTTGTGAAAAAATTAATTGTATATTGACAAGTACAATCTTCTATGTTATCATCAAAAATATACAAAATTATTTAGAGATAACAAAAATTTTTAGGTACAATAATAAAAGATTGGATGGCAGGCAGCCACGGGATTGTATAAATCAGTGAATCAGATATTTTTAATTAATTGAGGTGCGTTATGGATCTTATAAGAGGCAATATCCGCCTGCGGCACAGCTGGCAGGCCATTTTAAAAAAGTCGGAAAAAATCATACAGGGGTTTTTTGGCGGGAGTAACCGGTAAGGTTGTTCCCGCCATTTCTTTGTATAATTTTTCACAATACACTCTCCCCAAGATGGGAGAACCTGCGATGAGGGAGCCATCAGGCGGACTGCAGCCGCCTGCCAGGCCAGCACGCAACGCTTACATACAAATGGAAAACAAAAGCGGTAAAATAAAGGAGGTAAAGTTATGGGTGAACACACGCATACGTGCTGCTGTGACCACAGTGAAGAAGCGCTGTTAAAACGGATTGGTGAACTGGCGGCAGAGTATAAGGGCAGGGAGGGAAGCCTGATACAGGTCCTTCACATGGCGCAGGGAATATATGGATATCTGCCTCTTGAAGTACAGAAGGTGATAGCGGACGCCCTGGAAGTCCCGCTGGCAGAGGTATCCGGGGTAGTGACATTTTATTCCTTTTTTTCCACACAGCCCAGAGGGGAGCACACCATCCGTGTCTGTCTTGGCACGGCCTGTTATGTACGGGGCGGTAAGAAAATCGTGGAACGGATAAAAGAACTGCTGGATGTGGAAATCGGAGAGACCACGGCTGACAGGAAGTTCACCTTTGAGGTGGCACGCTGTATCGGGGCATGCGGACTGGCGCCGGCCATGTCCATTGACGACCAGGTGTATAAGCAGGTCAATCCTGACAGACTGGAGCAGATCCTGGAACGCTACTATGAAGAGGAGGGACAGCAGTGATGGAAGTGAAGAGACGTGAAGACCTGTTAAGGATAAAAGAAGAATATCTGGACCGGCAGAAATCCTACAAGCGCCAGGTGCTGGTGTGCGGCGGCGCGGGATGTATCTCATCTAACTGCGGGGAAGTGCGGGATGCATTGGTTAAGGCAGTGGAAAACTTCCGGCTGTCCGATGAAGTGCAGGTCATGGTAACCGGATGTATGGGCACATGTGCCATGGGTCCGGTCATCCTGGTGGAACCGGAGGGAATCTTTTACACGAAAATGACCCCGGATAAGGTGGAACAGGTGGTGGCAAGGCATCTTCTCAAGGATGAAATCTGCGAAGAATTTACATATTTTAACGAGGAAACAGGCAGATATGTCCCGAAAATGGATGACATTGATTTCTTCCAGGGTCAGGTGCGCATTGCGCTCAGGAACTGCGGGCATATGGAATATGCTTCCCTGGAAGCATACATATCCAGGGACGGATATGGCGCCCTGGCAAAAGCGCTGTGCGGCATGACGCCCCAGGATGTGGTGGATGAGATGAAGGCATCCGGCCTCAGGGGCAGGGGAGGCGCAGGCTTCCCAACAGGCGTCAAGTGGGAAGCAGGCCTTAAGGCAGTGTCAGAGGACGGCAGGAAGTTCATGGTCTGCAATGCGGATGAAGGAGACCCCGGTGCATTCATGGACAGAAGTATTCTGGAAGGCGACCCCCACAGCATTATTGAGGGCATGATGCTGGGTGGATATGCAATCGGTGCATCCAAGGGATATGTGTATGTGCGTGCGGAATATCCAATTGCAGTGGAACGTCTGGGCAATGCCATTGACCAGGCCAGGAAGGCCGGAATACTGGGCCGGGATATCATGGGAAGCGGATTTTCCTTTGATTTGGAAATCCGTATCGGTGCAGGCGCCTTTGTCTGCGGCGAGGAAACCTCCCTGCTGGCATCCATTGAGGGAAAGAGGGGAGAGCCAAGGCAGAAACCGCCTTTCCCATTTGAAAAGGGCCTGTTTGAAAGCCCTACCATCATCAATAACGTGGAGACGCTGGCCAATGTGGCGCCCATCATACTTAATAGTTCCGGCTGGTATCATGGATTTGGTACAGAGAAGAGCGCGGGCACAAAGGTATTTGCACTGGCAGGGGATATTGTCAATGCAGGAATCATCGAGGTTCCCATGGGAACAATCCTGGGCGACATCATTTACAGGATTGGCGGCGGTATCATAGGCGGTAAACGGTTCAAAGCCATCCAGTCCGGCGGTCCCTCCGGCGGATGCCTTACCAGGGAACACTTGAATACCTCGGTTGACTATGAGTCCCTATCAAAGCTTGGGGCCATCATGGGGTCCGGCGGCCTGATTGTCATGAACGAGGACACCTGCATGGTGGATACGGCCAGGTATTTCATGGACTTTATCTGTGACGAGTCCTGCGGAAAATGCCTTCCCTGCCGCAACGGAACCAGGCGTATGCTGGAAATCCTGGAGCGGATTACGGAAGGCAAGGGAGAACCCGGGGACCTGGACCTGCTGGAAGAACTGGCTAAAACCATACAGCAGACAGCCATGTGCGGACTGGGACAGACAGCGCCCAATCCGGTGTTATCCACCCTGCGCTATTTCCGCAGCGAGTACGAGGCCCATATCTATGAGAAACACTGCAGCGCAGGCGTGTGCGCGGAGCTTCAGACCTCGCCCTGCCGCAACGCATGTCCGGCCAATGTATTCATTCCCGGTTACATGTCCATGCTGGCAGTGGGCAGGATTGACGATGCTTACCGCCTGATCCGCCAGGATAACCCGTTCCCGGCGGTCTGCGGACGTGTCTGCACCCATCCATGTGAGGACCACTGCCGCCGTTCCCAGGTGGATGAGCCCCTGGCCATCTGTTCCGTGAAACGCTTTATCGGGGATTATGCGCTGCGTGATGAGTACAATATCCCGCTCATAGAGCCCAAACCAGCCACAGGAAAACGCATATCCATTATCGGGGCAGGTCCATCCGGACTTTCCTGTGCCTATTATCTGGCGAATCTGGGCCATGAGGTCCATGTATATGAGGCTGAGTCCGTGGCAGGAGGCGTGCTTTACTGGGGAATTCCTGAATACCGCCTGCCTAAGGCAGTGCTTCAAAAGGAAATCCATGCCATTGAGATGAGCGGTGTGGAAATCCATCTGAATACCAAGATTGGAACCGATATTTCCTTTGAGGAAATGAAGGACCGGTCCGATGCAGTGTACATTGCGGCAGGAACACAGGTATCCAGGCTTTTGGATGTGCCGGGAGAGGATTTAAAGGGCGTGGAAAGCGGCCTTGGGTTCCTTAAGAGGATTGGCTTGAAGCGGGATATGACTGTTCCCGATAAGCTGGTGGTAATCGGAGGCGGAAGCACGGCCATGGATGTGGCCAGGACAGCAGTCCGCCTGGGAAGCAGTGATGTGACCGTGGTTTACCGCAGGTCTGAAAGGGATATGCCGGCCGGCAAGGATGAAATTGCCGAAGCCATGGAAGAGGGCGTGAAGCTGATTACCATGGCATCTCCGGTAGAGTTCCTTGGGGCTGACGGCAGGGTAAGCGGAATCCATCTTGTGCGCAGGAAAGAAACGGATTATGGAAAGGATGGCCGCAGGCGTACGGCCCATATCCCGGATTCTGATTTCTTCCTGGAGTGCGGCGGCATTGTCACTGCCATCAACCAGGATGTGGACCACCAGGCATATAGGACCACCAATGTGGAAATGGAAAAGAACGGCAAGCTGGCCATTGGCCGCTTCTCATCCGAAACCGGCGAGGAAGGCGTATTCGCTGGCGGGGATGTGAGTCCATGGGGCGCCAACGTGGTTATCCAGGCCATTGCGGACGGCAAGAAGGCCGCTGGCAAGATTGATAAGTACGTGGGCGGTACCGGAGAACTGAACATGGGCGAGTGGTTTGAAATTCCTGAGATTGACATAGAAGTAAGTGAACCTCATAAACGGTTCCCGACCAGATGCCTGTCCGCTAAAGAGCGGAAAGACAATTTTAAGGAAGTGAACTGCGGCTATCATAGACTGGACGCCATGGGTGAGGCCCTGAGATGTCTTCACTGTGACCGGAGATAGGGAGAGGAGGAAATAATCGTATGATACATATTACAATAAATGGAAAACCGGTGGAGGCAGAGGAAGGCACCACCATCATGGCGGCAGCTGAATCCGTGGGAATCAGGATTCCCAGTCTCTGTCATATGAAAAATGTCCACCAGTACGGCTCCTGCCGTATCTGCGTGGTGGAAGTGGAGGGCATGAAGAACCTGCAGGCGTCCTGTATGGCAAAGGTGCGGGAGGGCATGGTCATAAGGACCCATTCCCCCAAGGTATTGGAAGCCAGGAAGGTACTCTATGAACTGCTTCTGTCCAATCATCCAAAGGACTGTTTAAACTGCAGCAGGAACACGAACTGTGAACTTCAGGACCTGGGATATGAGCTGGGCGTGGCCGAAAGCCGCTTTGAAGGCGCCATGACAAAACCCCTGGTGGACATTTCCCCATCCATCACAAGGGATACCAGCAAATGCGTCCTGTGCCGCAGGTGTGTCACTGTGTGTAAGCAGATACAGAAAGTAGGGGCCATTGAAGCCCAGAACAGGGGATTTGACACAGTGGTCAGCCCTGCCATGGGACTGCCGTTAAACTCCACGGCCTGCGCCATGTGCGGCCAGTGCACGGTTGTATGTCCCACCGGGGCATTAAAGGAAACAGACGGCCTTTCACCCGTATGGCGCGCCCTGGCTGACCCGGATAAGCGTGTGGTTGTCCAGGTGGCGCCGGCTGTGCGCGCGGCCCTGGGTGAGGAATTCGGCCTTCCGGTGGGAACCCCAGTCACCGGGAAAATGGCGTCCGCCCTTCATGAAATCGGTTTTGATGATGTGTTTGACACTCTGTTCTCCGCGGACCTGACCATCCTGGAGGAGGGCACGGAGCTTCTGGGACGATTAAATGCAGTTCTTAAGGGCCAGGGGGCCCAGGATGGGGACGGCCATCCGGTTAATACGGCCCTTCCCATGATTACAAGCTGTTCACCTGGATGGATTAAACACATTGAGCACCAGTTCCCGGATGAACTGGACCACCTGTCCAGCTGTAAGAGCCCCCACACCATGATGGGCGCTGTGGTCAAGACATTCTATGCGGAGCGTACAGGTACGGCCCCCAAGGATTTATTTGTTGTATCCGTCATGCCGTGTACGGCCAAGAAATACGAAATCCAGCGTCCGGAGATGGAGGTGGACGGACAGCGGGATGTGGATGCGGTCCTGACCACACGGGAATTGGCCAGGATGATTAAGATGGCCGGCATTGACTTTGTAAACCTGCCCGAAGGTGAGTTTGACGCGCCTCTTGGCCTGGGAACCGGCGCAGCTGACATCTTTGGCGTGACCGGCGGCGTAATGGAGGCGGCCCTGCGTACGGTATATGAGCTGGTAACCGGAAATGAACTGCCATTTGAAAAGCTTCACGTAACGCCGATCGTGGGCCTGGACCAGGTAAAGACAGCATCCATTACTATAGAAGAAACTCTTCCTGAGTATGGACATCTGAAAGGGGTGACTGTGAACGTGGCAGTAACCAGCGGCCTGGAGGGGGCGTCCATGCTGATGAAGGAAGTGGCAAATGGGACCTCCCCCTACCATTTCATTGAGGTTATGGGATGTCCCGGAGGATGCATCAACGGAGGCGGTCAGCCCCGGTGCAGTGAGGAAAATTATCGCGAGAAGCGCGCCAGGGCCCTGTACAGCGAGGATGAACGCAAGGTGCTGCGCAAATCCCATGAGAACCCGGATTTGATGAAGCTGTATGACGAGTACCTGGGAACGCCGGGCAGCCACCTGTCCCACCATCTGCTGCACACCCATTATGTGAAGCGTGGGAAATATAATGAGCTGGTATAAGGCCGTGCAATGGCTGGACCGGCTGCATGGCGGGCCGGATGGATTGATAGGAATACATAAACGGAAATAAATACAATAAAGAAATTAATAAATAAAAGGAATCCGCGTCCCGAAAAGCGTTGTACTGGGCTTTGGGGAAGCGGATTCCTGTTTATAAGTATCTTTATCATTTTCCGGTTTCCTCAATCCTGAGGGCGCATACCAGGGCTTCGATGTTGGTAAAACCAAAGAGGAACAGGCTCCATTTAAGCCCGAACACGTGACGGAGCACCAGGTCCTTATGGGGGGCCATGGCCATGATGGTATTTGTCAGGCCGCCGCCAAGGATGGGGGAGATGAATCCCATGAGGAAGCCGCAGGAGGACATGAACGCAAAGGCGGCGCCCACCCGGCTGTCGTCCATCCCATCCATTTCCATGGGCATGGTGTACATCACAGGCATCCACATGCCGTTGCCCACTGCAAACACAATGATTCCGGCAATGCCCATTATCAGGGAATGCTCCAGGCAGAGGGTCAGCACAAGGACCCCGGCCAGCTTAAGTGCCTGTCCGGCTGCCAGGATTGGTTTGCGCCTTCCTGTGACAGACATCAGGATTCCCCCGGCCATGCTTCCAAGGATTCCGATGGCCGGGAACGCGGCTGCTGCCAGAAGGCCGGCGGCGGACGCCTCCATTTCTGCTGCCTCCGCAAGATAGGTAGGCAGTATGACCACCATGTAAGAATAGCAGAAAAAGTCCATCATGAATATGATGCAGAGCAGGCGGATGCCCTGCTTTCCCCACAGGTAACTGTAAACGCCCCTTTCCTGCGGGGGCGCCGGCTCCTGGGCCCTGTCATCGTCCTGGCCCGCAGGAAGGTCCTGCCTGCGCACCACTGTCAGCCAGAACAGCAGGAGAAGGACCAGGGGAACCGCCCATATGGCGAAGGCATGGGACAGGGAACCCAGCTGCCTGCTTAAGGGGGTGAGGCAGGAGAAGCTGATGAGGGTCCCGATAAATGGGAACATACCGTTGAGCGTGTTCATCCGTTCCCTGGCATTCCCCGAATACCAGCTGGTAATGGCTGCCCCGATAAATGGGATTCCCAGGCCGAACCCTGCGCTGTAGACCACCCTTCCGGCCAAAAAGACCAGATAGTCCCCGGCAGCCAGGTTCATAAGTATTCCGGCAGCCAAAAGGACCTGGGTCCAGATAAACATGCGGTACAGGCCCATCCGCCTTAAAAGGACGCCCCCGTACAGGGATGCTCCGATGGTCAGGGGATGGACAATGGATACGGCCAGGTTTAACAATGCCTCGTTCCCAATGCCGTACCTGTCCTTAAGCTGTCCGAGAACAGGCGAGGGCGCCATCTGATAGATGTAGCCGATTCCAATCACAAGGATCACACACAGCGTAATAAATGTCTGTTTATTGTTTTTTCTTTCCACATTGAATCCTTCCTATTATTTTTTTCGTGAAATAATATCACTTTCTATAGTTGAACCTCCCTTCCGGCTGCTTATAATAAAAACATACAGATTATAAATAAGCGCCGCCCCTGGGACGCACAGCTGACGGAAAGCAATTTTCAAACACACCCTGGGGCAGAAAAGGAGAGATGCATATGCTTAAACCAGAGAACTATATGAAAATCCAGGAGGTCCTTCTCAATTACATAAACGGGACCTATGAATCCGATATCCCCCTCTTAAAATCCTGTTTCCATGAAAATGCCAAAATGACCGGTTATCTTGGGGACACGCTGGTGGACGGGACGCCGGAACCCTTTTTTGAGGATATGGCCTCAGGCCCTTCCATGGCTTTAAGGAAGGACCCCTATCAGGCGGAAATCCAGTCCATACACATTACAGGGCGTACCGCAAGCGCGGCTGTCCATGAAACCGGATTCAGGGGGAACACGTGCCTGACCGATTATTTCCATCTTCTGATGATGGAGGACGGCTCCTGGAAGATTGTATCTAAAACCTTTACAACCACAGAACAGTAATATCTATAAAATAACCGTGATGCGTTTGGGTGCGTCACGGTTATTCTGTATATTGGGGTCAGATGCAATCAGGCAAATATCTTATTTAAGATATCAAGGGCATCCGCCGGCTCCATTTTCCTGGGATTAAATACCTGGAACAGTTCTCCGGCAATATCGTCCGCGGCTGAGGAAAATGTGGCTTTATCCACTTCGTATCTGGTGATATCCAGTTTTCCCAGTGTCACATCACAAAAATGGATGAACGCGTCCCTGGCAATGGCGCCGATTTCCTCCGGGGTCTCACCCCCCTTAAAGGATGCGCCCAGTATGCGGCCGATTTTCATGACCCGGTCAGGCATGGCGGCTGCATTGAATTCCAGTACCCAGGGGGTTGCATAGGCGCACGCCTCGCCATGGGGGATGTGGTAATGGGAACCAAGGATGTGGGCAATGGAGTGGCCTGCATTGGTATGGGAATACTGGAGCATCCATCCGGCCATGGACGCACATACTGCCATCTGCTGCCTGGCCTCCACGTCCCCGCCGTTTTCCACTGCTTTTGGAAGCCATTCCACAATGGTGCGCATCAGGGATTCGTTGATGATGTCCGTGGCCGTGTCAGCGGCCGTGGAGGTATAGCCTTCCATGGCATGGCTCAAGGCATCCAATCCGGTTGCCTGGGTCAGCCTGGGAGGAATCCCCACCATAAGTTCCGGGTCAATGACAGCATACTGTGCGCCGGCTGCCGGGGCAAGGATGGGGTGCTTTACGCCATCTGAACTGATTACAAGACCGTCTGACATTTCACTTCCCGTGCCTGAGGTGGTAGGGATTACAATCAGTCCCGGAGCAGGCTCCATGGAGGTCTGAGGGTCTGCATACCTGAGTATGGGTTCCGGATTAAAGCGCAGGAGGTTAATGGCTTTGGAGGTGTCCATGGGGCTTCCTCCGCCCATTCCGATTACCAGGTCGCACTGGTGGTCCGCGCACATCTTATATCCATCCGCCACATTCTGGGCAGTGGGGTCGGGAACCACGCCGTCAAAAACAACACAGTTGACGCCTGCCTGTTCCAGTGAATCCACCACCCTGTTGTGGATTCCTGTTGCAACGATTCCCTTATCCGTTACAAGAAGGGCTTTTTTCTTGCCGAGTTTTGCGGCCAGGGAGCCGATTTCACTTGCCTTTCCCGGTCCGCACAGCAGTTTTACCTTTTGTTCTAACATATATTCTCCCATTGTCTCATATCTCCTTTTCTTTATTTTACGGTTGACGAAGCTTCCTTAGTGCCCATGGAGGCCACCACAAACAGCAGTACCACGGCTCCTGCGGCTGCGGCTGTCATGATCAGGGAAGCGCTCTTCCAGGAACTGGATGCAGCGCCCACAATCACTGGGGTAGAGGCAAATACGCCGATGTAGTACAGCATGTTGATGATTGACATGGAATATCCAATCAGTGCAGGCCGCTTGCTGAGCATTGGCGCAAGGCAGAAGATGGAGGTCATCACCAGGCCGCCGGGACAGATTGCGCTGACCAGCACATGGACGATGTAGGTGGACGGCCCAAGATAGGGCATGGTATAACACAGGAGGGCGGTGCCCACTGCCCCGATGATGGCAATCACAAAGGGTTTTCCTGTTTTTTCCACCAGGACGCCGCACAGGATGCAGAAGGGGATGCCGAACAGTCCGTTGAGGCTGGAATAGAAGTTTGCCGTTTCAGCCGTCAGCCCATAATAACCCTGGAACAGCTGTGGATAACAGGTAATGAAGCCGAACAGTACAAAGGCAATACAGAACATGGCCAGGGACAGTACATCCACCCTCAGGTTTGCCATTGCCTCGCCGATGGTGGCCTTGGAGTTATCCCCGCCCTCAGAGGCTGCCCGGGGCGCCTGGATAAACATGGCTACCAGGACAAGACACAGGGCGGACAGCCCGGCAACCACCCACCACAGGGACTTAAGGCCCATGGTTTTCATGATAGGGATGCTGGCGTTCATGGCAATGAAGTTGGCAACCGCGGCAAAGGTATTAAAGATGCCGGTAGCCGTGCTGGCGCCGCCGTCTGCAAACCAGGTGTTAATCATGGTAACGCCCACCATGATGATCATTGCATAGGAAATCCCTTCAATGATACGGCTGACCACAACCACTGCAAAGCTGCCGCTGACAGCGCCCAGGACATTGCCTGCAGCCAGACAGGCCATTAATAGAAGCAGCAGGTTCTTGGGCCCCATCTTATCCTGGATGGCTGCGCCGGGAATGGCCAGCACAATACCTGCAATGGTGAACACGGACATGAGCAGGGCCGCCTGTGTGGTGCTAACGCCCAGCGCGGCTGCCACGTCCTGCATCACGGCCGCAATCTTTAACTGTGACACGCCAACCGTGATGGCGCTGATGAGAAGGATTAAAAACATCAACCATTTATTATTCTTTTTCATACGCTTTCCTCCAGTCTGTCTCTGTGACGCACGGTTAAAATTCTTCCAGATGCAGGATCCGTGCCGCATTTTTGTAGAAATACTTATCCATGGCCACCGGGTCGTTCCCAAGGGCTTCCTCGCCGCACCGTATGTTGCAGTCGCAGGTGTCAAAGGGCCAGTCTGTTGCATACATGACCCTGTCCTCGCCGAACAGCTCCACTGCCTTCAGGATATCCGCGGCGCCCCTGTGGCTGGTCTCTACGTACACGTTTTTATAATTATGTTTCCTGACCTCAGCGGAAAGGGCTTCCAGCTCGCCGCCGCAGCTTCCGCCGCCATGGGCAGGCACGATGGTATAGTCAGGGAATTTCTTCAGCAGTTCAAAGGTGTAGTCCAGCTTCCCATAGTTTAAGTTGGTCATCTTAAGGTATGGGGAATCCGGTTTATAATAGTCGTTGACGCCGCAGTGGTATGTAATGGGAAGTCCAAGTTCCCCGAAAAGCTTGATGGGACGTTCGCACCGCTTATCCGTAATCTCGATGTTCTGGATGATTGGATGGATTTTCAGGCCCTTGGCCCCCATTGCAATGTCGCGTTTCAGCTTTTCCATCATTTCATCATCCGTAAGGTCAAAGTCAGGGCAGGTAAAGGGGATGTATCTGGAATCCAGTCTGGACGCTGCCAGGGCCTCCTCAAAACTGGTATTGGGCATGATGGGAAGGGAGACTACATAGTTAACCCCGCAGCGGTCCATCATTTCCCCGGTGGTGTAGATGTTGGCCCTGTCCCAGATACGGTATTGGCCCGCGTCAATGAGCACGTTCTGGGCTTTCTGGTCCGGCACGATAAGCGGTCTTGTAAAACCGGATTCCTCCAGATCCTTAAATGGGTCAAAGCCGTCCTCGTGGGGCACGATGCCCGGACGCTTAAAGGCAATGTTCTTGTTTTCATGGAAAATGTCCCCCAGATGGGTGTGGAAATCAATGATCCTGTGTTTCATATTAAAAATCCTCCTGTCTTAATTTTCTTTTTCATAAACAACCCTGCCGCCGCAGATGGTCATGTCAATCCCTGCGGTGCCGATTTCATCTGCAGGGCAGGTCATTACATTCTTGTCAAGAATCTGGAAGTCAGCTACCTTGTTCACTTCGATGGAACCGCGTCTGTGCTCCATGTGTTCCTGGCATGCGCCGTTGATGGTGTACATGCGGATGGCGTCCTCCCGGCTCATGCCCAGGTCGGTCCTTGCGGATACGCCGGCGGGCGTGGTCCTGGTAACTGCAAACTGCATGCCCTGGCGCCAGTTAAGGGAGAAGCAGGTGGAGTCCGAGCCGCCGGTCTGGATGGCGCCCAGGTCGGCGTAGGCCTGGTAATTGAAGATTTCCTCCCTGTCGCTGAGGACCGGGGTGTTCCAGCCGAACACGATATTGGCAGCGGTTGGCTGGATGGCTGCCAGGATACCGAACTTTGCCATTTTGGCAGCGCATTTCCTGGTCTGGTCATCACAGTGGATGAGGAAATGTCTCAAATCCTTTCCGGGATAGAGCTGTTCTGCCTCGGCAATGGCGTCCACACAGACGTCCATGGATCTGCCGCCCATGGAATGGATACCCATCTGCCAGCCTTTCCGGTGCAGTTCGATGATGGTGCGGCGGATTTCATCCGCCTGTTCCTCATCACTGCCGTTCCAGGCAGAACCGCCGGCCCCCTCCGGCCGGTCAGATTCTTTCCTCAGCCAGTGGGGGCCGTCCGTGTCCACAAAGAACTTGACAGCATCTGCCTTAACCCATTCCCGGTCGCCCCACTCAGGGGTGCGGATGCGGTCCGTGCCGCGGATGATGGCGTCATAGCTGGCTTCCCCCATGATGGAGGAGAAGATGTTAATGTTAACACGGGCGGTCAGCTTTCCTTCCTGTCTCAGCTTTTCGTAAATCCACATGGGCCTGGTGCCCCAGGTACCCCGGTAAAGGTATTCCCCTCCTTCGCCCAGGATATCATTGTGGGAGGTAATGCCCTGGCGGTTGCATTCGCGCTGGACTCGCAGGATACAGTCTTCCAGTTCCTGGTCGCTTAAGATGGGGCAGGCTTTCAGAAGGAGGTTTTCAGCACCCCATTCATTGAACCGCCCGGTCAGACTGCCGTCCGGCGTGCGTCCGATGGTGCCCACGCTGTGGGGGACCTCAGGGTAGGAGTCGTCAATTCCCGCCAGCCTTAACGCCGCGCTGTTGCAGACCAGGGAATGCAGGGAAAAGTCCGTAAGCACCACGGGAACATTGCCGGATACAGGATCCAGGTCCCAGCGGTTCATCAATCGTCCCTCGGCAGCCAGTTCCTTTATATTGCTGTCCACAAAGCCGCATCCGAACACCCACTCCCCAGGGCCTGCTTTTGAAACTGCAAGCGCGACCTTGTCCTGGATGATCTTAAGGGAGTCATAATGGGGCCCGTTTAAGTCCAGGAAGGAAGGGGACATGGTAAAACCGGTATGGCATGCGTGCATGTGGGAATCATTGGAGCCAGGAAGCACCAGCTTTCCCTGGGCGTCAATTACCTTTGTGTCCTTTCCGATATAAGCCTTCATCTGGTCCGTGGTGCCCCGGTCAATGATGGTGCCCTGCCTTACCGCAACGGCCTGGCAATAGGAAAACAGACGGTCCACGGTGCAGATGGTTCCGTTCAGGATTACTAAATCAGCAAACATAGTCAGATACCTCCAGTTTTTTCGTATTTCTATTGCAATTTGATTGTTTATAATTTATCATGATTATAGCTTCTTATACGAAACCCATATACTATCAGTATTGATAGTGTGAGTAATAGTTATAAAATTCCCCATACTATCAGCTGATTTTTGGTCATTTTAGAGTAAGGTGGTTAAGCATGCAGCCTGTTAATAAAAGAATTTATCTTCGGCGCCCAAGAGTGGAACGTGAATTTAATAACATGTCGTCCTATCCTTTGACCATCCTTCAGGCGGCCATGGGGTTTGGGAAGAGTTCATCCATCCAGGCCTACATGGCGGCCAGGAAGTATTCGCCCATTTATATCCCATTATCAGGCAGCTGCGGTTCCATTGCCTATTTCTGGGAGCGGCTTACCAGCCTGATTGAAAAGCGCAACCCAGGCCTGGGCAGCCGCCTTAAGAACCTGGGACTTCCCATGGACATGGCACAGCTGGCCAAAATCGTGAACCTTATCAGCGATACCCCGTTTGATACCCCGGTGTGGGTCATACTGGATGATTATCAGTTTATTGATGAGGCGGAGACGGCAAACCTGCTGACAGCCATTGTGGCGGAGAACATCCCCAACCTCCACATCATCCTTCTGACACGCAGCATCCGCGCCCTTCCGGTGACCGAGCTGCTGTCCAAGGGACTGTGCCATATCATTTCCCAGGACACCCTGCGGTTTAGGAAGCCTGAGATAAACCAGTATTTCCGTCTGCAGGACATGGAGGTGTCGGGAGAGAATACGGATAAGATATTCCGTTGGACCGGGGGATGGATTACAGGGATTTATCTGTTGAGCCAGAGACTTAAGAACGGGGAGATGACCCTTAGCAACGAGCCCTTGGAAGTGCTTTTGGAAAATAATTTCTATAAGACCTATTCTTCTGAGGTACAGAGCCTTCTGGAAGAATGTTCATTCCTGGACAGCTTCACATCGGAACAGGCTGTCTGCATCACAGGAAACGCAGATGCCCCCGGAATCCTCCGGGGACTTCTCACCAGCAATGCGCTGATTGTTTTTCATGAGGAATCATCCCATTATCAGATTACGGATATCTTTAAGGCGTTCCTGCAGAAGAAGGCAGAGAGTAAAGGCTGTGCAACGGCCCAGCTTTACATGAGGATGGCGGAATGGTTCATGGGGCATGGGAACCAGTTCCGTGCATACAATTATTTTTATCTTGCAGGGGATTATGACAGGATATTAAGGGATTTGGATTCAGACCGGAATCTGGATATCGGGGCCATCCAGTATCATATGATAAAAGAAATATTGGGGGAAATCACCCAGGACAAGGAATTCACCTATCCGCTGGCCATGCTCCGCTATCTGCGGGCCAGCCTGCTCTGGTCCCATGACCTGGTTGAGACCAAGAAGCTGATTGTACAGAAGCTTGAGACCATGGAGCGTTACTTTAAGCAGGCCGCCCTTCCTGTCCCAAGAAAGAGCAGGATCCTGGGGGAAATCCATAACACCTGGATATTCTGCGCATTTAATAATCCATACCAGATTGTGGAGCATGCGAAGAAGGCAGTGGGGTATTTTAATGGCCGCTATTCCTGCATTGTCAGCAACCGCACCGAGTTTACCTACGGCGCGCCAAGCATGCTATACACCTATTATACAACCCCGGGACACCTGACCGCGGACGCTTCCTTCATATCGGAAAATTATTCCTGGCTGGAGCGGGCCGTGCAGTACTGCGGACACGGATACCGTAACCTGATCCAGGCAGAGCTTTCCCTGGAAACCGGTGATTTTGACGCGGTCAGTCTGCCTGCCCGCAAATCAATCATTGAGTCCAGGATGTATAACCAGCTTTCCATTGAAATCTGCGCCGTGTTTGCCCTGGCAAGGCACGCCTTAATCAGCCAGGAGCCGGCAAAAGCCAGACAGCTCATGCAGGAACTGATGGACAACCGGGGGCTGGAGGAGCAGCCTGTGCTGAATACAACAGCTGAATTATGCCATGCATATATCAGCCTGCTTACAGGGAGGACCGATGAAGTCCCGGCCTGGCTGAGGAACACGGATAATGCACAGACAAACCTGATATTTGATGGGATTGGTTTTACGTATATTGTGGCCGGACGGCTGCTGATGATGGAGCAGGACCATATCCGGCTGGAAATCATGTGCCAGGAATACCAGAGGCGGTTCGATATCCATTCCTGCCAGTTTGGGTATATTTTCAACCATATCTACTGTTCCGTGGCAAAGCATCACCTTTATGGAAGGGAAGAGGGAATCAGGACCCTGCAGAAAGCCCTGGATATTGCATCCCAGGACGCGGTGTTCATGCCCTTCATTGAAAATGCAGGCTTTATCTCGGAATACCTGAAGGATGCACTGGAGACAGGGTCCTATCCGGAGGATTACAGGCATAAGCTTCTGTCCCTGTGCAGCAGCCAGCTTAAGGCCGGTCCGTCCCTGGCCCCGGGGAATCTTTTAACGGACAGGGAAAAAGAGGTCCTGTCCCTTCTGGCCCAGGGCCTTAAGCATGGGGAAATGGCGGAGCGGCTGTGTGTGTCGCTGCCCACCGTGCGTTACCACATCCAGAATATCTATAAGAAACTGTCGGTCAACAACCGGACCAACGCCATTGCAGAGGCTAAGAGGATGGGGATGCTGACTTAAGGGATGGAAAACATCAGCTGAAACGACATCAGCTGAAACAAAATCATTGGCAGACACCAAAACAGCGGATGCAGGGGCAAGCCTGCAGTCCGCTGTTTTGTATATCATGATTGCTTGCAAAAAACCTTAGTAATCGCCAACCTCTATGGCAATATTGGGTACTTCCCTGGTAAACTTCTTATTGATTTCCCTCTTTACGTACGTGGTGTGAAGGAGGTGGTGCGCTACCTCGCTTCCAGGCTGGCCCAGGTAAGCTGCATAAAGTTCCTTGATTGCAGGATTCTCATGGGACTTACGGATCGGGTTGGCGGAATCAATGTTATAAAGGACCTTTGCACGCAGGCCGCGGATATCCGTTGTGTTGCGCACATGTCCTGGCTGCTGGGGCTGTCCGCCGCCGTTTACACAGCCGCCCGGACATCCCATGATTTCGATGAAGTGGTAGTCAGCTTCGCCGGCTTTCACTTTTTCAAGCAGTTCCTTTGCATTGCCAAGGCCGGAAGCAACGGCAACCTTTACATCCATGCCGGCTACATTGTAGGTGGCTTCCTTGATTCCCTTTGTGCCGCGCACTTCCTCAAAATCCAGCTTAGGCAGTTCCTCGCCGGTCAATGTCTCAACGGCTGTCCTCAGAGCCGCCTCCATAACGCCTCCGGTTGCGCCGAAGATAACGGCCGCACCCGTGCCAAGACCCAGGGGATCGTCAAACTTCTCATCGGGAAGGTCTAAGAACCGGATACCGGCTTTCTTTATCATGCGGGCCAGCTCCCTTGTCGTGATGGAAATATCCACATCCGGTACGCCGTTGGCATCCTGATTCTCACGGCCAATCTCAAATTTCTTGGCCGTACATGGCATGACGCTTACGCTTACGATGTCCTTAGGGTCAATGCCGGCCTTCTCTGCATAGTAGGATTTGGCAATGGCGCCAAACATCTGCTGAGGAGACTTACAGGTGGAAAGATTCTCGGTCATATCCGGGAAATAGTGCTCACAGTATTTAACCCATCCTGGCGAGCAGGAGGTAATCATAGGAAGCACGCCGCCATTCTGTACACGGTCCAGGAACTCATGGGCCTCTTCCATGATGGTTAAGTCAGCGGAGAAATTGGTGTCAAATACCTTGTCAAAGCCAAGGCGGCGCAGTGCGGCAGCCATTTTGCCCTCCACGTCGGTACCGATTGGCAGGCCGAATTCCTCGCCCAGTCCTGCGCGTACGGCAGGAGCGGTCTGTACGATTACATGCTTGGACGGGTCTGCGATTGCTGCAAATACGTCCCCGGTGTAATCCTTTTCTGTCAGGGCGCCTGTAGGACATACGGCAATACACTGTCCGCAGGAAACGCAGGAGGTTTCCCCAAGACCCATCTCAAATGCGGAGCCGATATCAGTTGCAAACCCGCGGTGGTTGGCGCCGATTACGCCAATGCCCTGTACCTGGTCGCATACAGCCACACAGCGGCGGCACAGGATACATTTGCTGTTGTCACGGATCATGTGGGCAGCAGAGTAGTCAACCTCAGAGGGTGTCTTTTCACCGTCATAGTAAGCCTCGTCCTCAACACCCAGTTCATGGGCCAGCTCCTGAAGCTCGCAGTGTCCGCTGCGCACACAGGATAAGCAGGAGCGGTTGTGGTTGGATAACAGAAGCTGTAAGGTCTTTTTCCTGGAATCCAGGACTTTGGGTGTATTGGTAAATACTTCCATACCTTCCTCAACCGGATACACGCAGGAAGTTACCAGTTTTCCATTTTTTAATTCTACAATACAGATACGGCAGGCACCGATTTCGTTAATCTCCTTCAAGAAACACAGAGTAGGAATCTCGATATGTGCCAGTCTTGCTGCCTCCAGGATAGTGGAACCCCCCGGAGCGGTGACTGCAATGCCGTTGATTTTAAGATTAATTGTCTCCATCGTCTATTCCCTCCCTTATTATTTCTTGTAGATTGCGCCAAACTTACATTTTTCCATACAAGCGCCGCACTTGATACACTTGTTAAGGTCGATAACGTGCGGGTTCTTAACGCTTCCCACGATTGCACCTGCAGGACAGGTACGTGCGCACAGGGTACATCCGCGGCACTTGTCGCGGTCAATGACATAAGACAGGAGCGCCTTACATACGCCGGCCGGACAGCGTTTTTCCTTGATATGTGCCTCGTACTCGTCACGGAAGAAATGAAGGGTGGACAGTACAGGGTTGGGAGCGGTCTGGCCCAGACCACACAGGGAGTTGGCCTTTACGTAGTGGCAGAGTTCTTCCAGCTTATCAAGGTCCTCCATCTCGGCAGTGCCCTTGGTAATCTTCTCCAGGATTTCCAGCATACGCTTTGTCCCGATACGGCATGCGGTACACTTGCCGCAGGATTCCTCAACCGTGAACTCCAGGAAGAACTTGGCAATATCCACCATACAGTCATCCTCGTCCATGACAATCAGACCGCCGGAACCCATCATGGAACCGATGGAGAGCAGGTTGTCATAGTCAATGGGGATATCAAAGTGCTCTGCCGGGATACATCCGCCGGAAGGACCGCCGGTCTGGGCAGCCTTGAACTTCTTGCCGTTTGGGATGCCGCCGCCGATTTCCTCGATGACCGTGCGCAGTGTGGTTCCCATGGGAACTTCCACAAGACCTGTGTTGTTGATCTTGCCGCCCAGGGCAAATACCTTGGTACCCTTTGATTTCTCGGTACCCATGGAAGCAAACCACTCAGGTCCGTTAAGGATGATCTGAGGAATGTTTGCATAAGTCTCAACGTTGTTTAAGATACTGGGCTTGCCGAACAGGCCCTTCTGTGCAGGGAACGGAGGCCTTGGCCTTGGCTCGCCGCGTTTGCCTTCAATGGATGTCATGAGGGCGGTTTCCTCGCCGCACACGAATGCGCCTGCGCCCAGACGGATATCCACATCAAAGTCAAATCCGGTCCCGAAAATGTTCTTGCCTAACAGTTCCATTTCACGGGCCTGCTGGATGGCAATATTCAGACGGTCCACTGCGATTGGGTACTCGGCGCGCACATAGACATAACCCTGGTTGGAGCCGATTGCATAACCTGCAATGGCCATTGCCTCAAGGAGCGCATGGGGGTCGCCTTCCAGGACGGAACGGTCCATGAATGCGCCCGGGTCGCCTTCGTCCGCATTACAGCAGACATACTTCTGGTCAGCATCATTCTGCTTACACAGTTTCCACTTTAATCCGGTTGGGAAACCTGCGCCGCCGCGGCCGCGAAGACCGGCGTCAAGCAGGGTCTGGATGACATCGTCAGGAGTCATTTCCGTTAAAACCTTACCAAGGGCCTGGTAGCCGCCGGTACCGATGTACTCCTCTATATTCTCCGGGTTGATGACACCGCAGTTACGCAGGGCGATACGGTGCTGCTTCTTGTAGAAATCAGTATCCCTTAATGCCTTGATGCCGCCGGCAGGGCTGACGGTTTCCTGGTAAAGAAGGCGTGTTACCACACGGCCCTTTAACAGGTGTTCGGAAACAATCTCAGGGATATCACCCGGCTGCACCATGGAATAGAAGGTGGCATCCGGATATACGATCATAATGGGACCTAAGGCGCAGAGTCCGTGGCATCCTGTTTCAACAACAGCCACTTCCTCTTCCAGTCCCTGTTTCTTGATTTCATTGTGCAGGGCTTCCATGATTTTTGGACTTCCAGAGGAAGTACAGCCGGTGCCGCCGCATACTAAGACGTGTGAACGATACATGGTACTTTCCTCCTTTATTATTTAAGGCCTGCTGCGCCCATGGTGTATTTCTCTACCGGGTGGCCGCCGATTAAATGGCGTTCAATCACCTCAAGGGCTTTGTCAGGGTTCATCTTAACATATGTAATTTTATCTTTGCCTGGCTCGATTACCTCCACGATCGGCTCGTACTGGCATAAGCCGATACAGCCTGTCTGGGTTACGGAAATCCGGTCGGTCAGTCCTCTGGACTGGACTTCCTGTGCCAGTGTATTCAGAACCGGTCTTGCGCCTGCCGCAATACCGCAGGTAGCCATGCCTACTACCACACGCGTATGGTTGTGGTCTTCGGCACGCAGGTTGACCTGGCTCTGCATTTTCTCTCTGATTGCCTGTAATTCAGCAAGAGTTTTCATGCGATTATCCTCCTAGATTATGAGTGGCTCATTATGAGCTCTTACATGGTTGTGGGGCATGGGCCCGGCTTAAAGCTGGACTCCGCCGTCTGTTTCCCGTTGATTCTCTTTCAGATATTCCAGTATGTAATCGGATATCTCGGGGGTATTAAAGGGGATTCCTCCCAGAATCTCCCGCATTTCCCGGGTATCCAGCGTGAATGATGCATCATTATACGTATAGGTATAGACGAAATCTGTATCAGGATGGTACACAATCAGGTTATGTATGGTCAGATTCATATCACCCAGGGGCATCCTGTCTATATGGGACAGTCCGAAGACTGCTGTTACGGTGGTTCCCTTACCTGGTTCCGATTCAATATGGAAGCTGCCGCCCGTGCTTTCAGCGGCATATTTGAAAAATGGAATCCCAAGTCCTACTTTTCTTGTGGTCCTGGTGGTAAAGAAAGGGTCCGTTACATGGGCCACCTGTTCCTCTGTCATCCCGCAGCCGTCATCCGCTATGACAATGGTCAGCTTGTCATGGACCGTGTCAGCTGTCACCAGGATGGTGACGAGGGAAGCGCCTGCCCGTGTGGAATTCTCTGATACATCCAGTACATTCAGGGAAATCTCTGTCATCATAGGCTTAATTGTACTTTGCCAAGATGCCGGGTATATCGTCCACCGTAAGGCGTCCGTAAACCTCGCCGTTAATCATCATGACGGGAGCAAGTCCGCAGGCGCCGACACATCGGCAGGAATCCAGGGAGAATTTGCCATCTGCTGTGCATTCACCGTTGGTGATGCCCAGCAATTCTTCCAGTTTACTGAAGATTTCGCCGGAACCTTTAACGTAACATGCTGTACCGAGACAGACAGATACCTTGTACTTGCCCTTTGGCTGTAGAGCGAACTGGGCATAAAATGTGGATACTCCGTAGACTTTTTCCAGCGGAATACCCATTTCGTCAGATATCATGGTCTGCACTTCGATAGGAAGATAACCATAAATGTCCTGGGCCTTCTGCATTACCGGCATCAGGGCGCCAGGCTGGTCCTTAAGCTGGGCAATCACTGATTTCAGTTCTGCCTCCTGCTCAGGTGTTCCCGCAAAGGGAACGGTTTGTTTTTTGCAAGCCATCTTTTTATTACCTCCTCATAGGTTGTACATTGTGCAATGTATCAATATTTTATCATGAAACACTAAAAAAATCTACCTTTAATGTGAAAAATCTAACGATAAAAAACATGTAAAAATTCGGAATTGTATTGAAAATCAACAAGATGGATGGTATGCTATATTGTATTAAATTGTATACAATTGTCTGGTGCCCCATCTGGTCAGAAACCATGCTGCCAGTATGGAGCACCTGGGTAACCATTCAAATTTTTCATGAGGAGAGGCAAGGTATGACGGTAAGGGATGCAAGGGACATTTTGGGAGCAAGGGTACTGGTAGGGGAAGAGTATCTGGACAGGGAAGTGAAGTCGGCCTGCGGCTCGGATATGATGAGCGATGTGCTGGCATTTTCCAAGGACCACTCCATCCTCCTCACAGGACTGTGCAATCCGCAGGTCATAAGGACAGCGGAAATGCTGGATATCGTGTGTCTTATATTCGTAAGGGGGAAGAAGCCGGATGAGGCCATGCTTGAGATGGCAAAGGACAGGGGGCTGGTGGTCATGGCCACGGGGCACCGGATGTTCTCTGCCTGCGGCATGCTCTATGAGGCCGGGCTGCACGGCGGGGCCATATAGCTGCCTGCATATTCCGGCGGGCCTCTGCCGGATTCCGTAAGATGCAGGGAAGCAGTATAATATAATGAATGAAGGGAACCGATTATGGAGGACGCAATTGTTTTAACATATGACATATCGGCTGATGATTTCACCAGGGCAGGTGAGGCAAGCAGTGATGTGAAACGGAAATTAAAGCAGATGGGTGTTGACCCTGAGGCTATCCGCAAGGTGGCCATTGCTATGTATGAGGGGGAAATCAACATGGTGATCCATGCAAAAGGGGGATTGATTACCGTGGAGATGACGCCTCAGCAGATTAAGATGATACTGGCGGACGTTGGTCCCGGTATCCCCGATGTGGAGCTGGCCATGCAGGCCGGATATTCCACGGCTCCGGATGAAATCCGCTCCCTGGGTTTTGGCGCTGGTATGGGACTTCCCAACATGAAGAAATATTCGGACGAGATGGAGATTGACACCAGGCTGGGAGAGGGAACCACCATTACCATGATAGTGAAGATATAAGGTATAAGCAAGGGAGTAGGTTGATATGGATAAATTTTACCATTCCGTGAGGCTGGACGAATCCCTGTGCAAGGGATGCATCAACTGCATCAAACGCTGTCCCACAGAGGCCATACGGGTGCGGGGAGGAAAAGCCAGCATTAACAATAAGTTCTGTATTGACTGCGGGGAATGCATCAGGGTCTGTCCGCATCACGCAAAGCTTGCCACCTATGACAAGATGGATGTGATGAAACAGTATGAATACACGGTGGCCCTTCCGGCGCCGTCCCTTTACAGCCAGTTCAACAATCTGGATGATGTGAATATCGTGCTTAACGCCCTGGTGAAGATGGGATTTGACGATGTGTTCGAGGTGAGCGCGGCAGCGGAACTGGTGAGCGAGGCCACCAGGCAGTACATATCCGAGCATGAGGGGCAGCTGCCGCTTATCAGCACCGCCTGTCCGTCCGTGGTGCGTCTGATCCGGGTACGGTTCCCCAACCTGATTCCCCATCTCCTGCCCCTGAACCCGCCGGTGGAGGTGGCGGGTATCCTGGCGGCGGAGAAGGCCATGAAGGACACGGGGCTTCCCAGGGAGAAGATTGGGATTATGTTCATTTCCCCATGCCCGTCCAAGGTGACCTATGTCAAGTCGCCTTTGGGAACCGAAAAAAGCCAGGTGGACCATGTGCTGGCCATCAAGGATGTCTATCCAAAGCTTCTGGCCTGTATGAAGGCAGTGGCAGGGGAGGATTATCCTGTCATCGGGACTTCGGGGAAGATCGGCATCAGCTGGGGACACAGCGGCGGGGAAGCCAGCGGCCTGTTCACGGAGAATTATCTGGCTGCGGACGGGATTGAGAATTTTATCGGGGTACTGGAGGACATGGAGGATCAGAAGTTCACCACCCTGCGGTTCGTGGAGCTGAACGCATGCAACGGCGGGTGCGTGGGCGGCGTGCTGACCGTGGAGAACCCATATGTGGCAGAGGTGAAATTAAAACGCCTGCGCAAGTACATGCCGGTGGCCAGGAGCCATATGCATGACAGCGAGGAGCGGCTGATTAAGTGGACTACCGGGGTTGAGTATGAGCCTGTATTTAATTTAGGAAACAACATGATGGAGAGTTTCTCCAGGCTGAACCAGGTGGAGCGGCTGATGAAGAAGTTCCCGGGGCTGGACTGCGGTTCCTGCGGCGCGCCTACCTGTAAGGCGCTGGCAGAGGATATTGTCAGGGGCAATGCCTGTGAGACGGACTGTGTCTACTATCTGAGGGAAAACCTGCACAAGCTGTCCGAGGAGGTATCGGTACTGGCAGATGACCTCCACGCAGGGGACAGGGGCGGTCAGGAAACCCTGCGTATCCTGAAGGAATATATACAGAGGATATCAGATGAGATGTCCCTGCTGGACAAAAAGGACGAGGAGGAGGATTCACTGTGACGGTACGGGGATTGATGGAACAGGGGATATTTAAAGTAGTGAACCAGGGGGATGGCCTGAATCGGGAGATAACCACGCCTTTCTGCTGCGACCTTTTGAGCATTGCCATGGGCCGGGCGCCTGCCGGATGTGCATGGGTGACGGTCATGGGTAATATGAATACCCTGGCAGTGGCCGCGCTGACGGATGCGGCCTGCGTGATCCTGGCGGAAGGAGCGGTCCTGGATGAGGTGGCAAAGAAGAAGGCGGCGGACCAGGAGATAACCGTGATGTCCACGGATATGCCTATCTTTGAGGCGGCCCTTAAGATATATGGGCTGCTGGGCAATGACTGCCCGGATGGAGAGGCCGTGGCCTGCGCGTCTTCGGATGACACTCCTGGGGCAGGTGGTCCGCGGCAATGACGGGCCTGACCTATGACCTTCATATCCATTCCTGTCTGTCGCCCTGCGGGGATGATGATATGACGCCTGCCAATATTGCAGGCATGGCTGCCCTTAAGGGGCTGGAGGCCGTGGCCCTGACCGACCATAATACCTGCCGCAACTGTCCTGCCTTCATGGCTGCGGCCAGGGAATACGGCGTGCTGGCAGTGCCGGGCATGGAAATCAATACGTCTGAGGAAGTCCATGCAGTGTGCCTGTTTCCCAATCTGGAGGCGGCGCTCTGTTTTGATTCCTATGTCTATGGGAAGCTGATACGGTTTCCTAATAACGAAGCCATTTTCGGTAAGCAGCAGATATACAATGAACAGGATCAGGTGTGCGGCACAGAGCCCAACCTTCTGATAAATGCCACGGAAATTTCTTTTGACGGACTGTGGGAACTGGTGCGCTCTTACGGCGGCGTCATGTTCCCGGCCCATGTGGATAAGACGGCCAACAGCCTGATTGCAAACCTGGGCTTCATTCCTCCGGACAGCAGGTTCCGGACAGCTGAGGTGAAGGATTTAAAAAAGCTGCATCAACTGCAAAAGGATAACCCGTATCTGGATAAGTGCAGGATTATCAGTAACTCGGATGCCCATTATCTGGAGCATATGAATGAGCCGGAACTGACGCTGCAGGTGGAGGAGAAGACGGTTCAGGGGATTATTGACGCGCTGCTGGACGGGGCAGGATGAATCATGTCAGGCCCAACAGGGTTGCCTGCAAATATTTTCTGATAAATTTCTTGACAATTTATACAGTCAGTGTTATTCTATCACCATAGAAGGTACAAAAAAATGTATATTCAACCAGCAGGATTCCTGCTGGTTATGGTCAAAGGTTACCAAAGGGGTGGGCTTACAGTATGAAGATGGATGCCAGTCAGGTTTTATATCAAAAAAAAGGTGTTACCATCAGCAAGCTGGCCCTGAACCTGCTCTCCAAGGATGTGGGGGACCGTATTGCGCCCATCTCCTATTACCAGGAGGAGTTCCAGGTATCCAGGGGAACCATGCAGAATGCCTTTAATTACCTTAAGGACATTGGGGCGGTGACGCTGGCACACCATGGACATCAGGGAACATACATAGAAGCCCTGGATTACGTGAAGCTTCAGGAGAACTGCCTGCAGCAGGAAATCATGGGCATCATGCCGCTGCCCTATTCCCAGACCTACGAGGGGTTTGCCACGGCCATCTATGAGCAGTTAAAGAAGCTTAAATTCAACATGGCCTATGCAAGAGGGGCTGTGGGCAGGATTCAGCTGGTGGAATCAGGGACCTACCAGTTTGCCATTGTATCCCAGTACGCGGCGGAGCACGCCATTTCCTACGGAAGGAATATTGAGTGCCTGATGAACTTCGGGGCGGGCAGCTTCCTGTCCAAGCATATCCTTTTGCTTCGGGACCAGAAGGCAGAGGGAATCATGGATGGCATGAAAGTGGCCTATGATGAGGATTCCCTGGACCAGAGCCGTATTACCAGGAACCTGATTAAGGATAAGAAGGTACATCTGGTGGATATCAGGACCCAGCAGACAATCTCATCACTTTTGGACGGGACCATTGACGCAGGTGTGTGGAACTATGATGATATAATTGAGAACCACCGTCTGGATGACCTGAAGATTGTGTTCCTGGCAGAGGATCAGTATAATAACATGTTTTCCACCGCGGTGATGGTGATTAAGAAAGGGAATGAAAATCTGGCAGAACTGCTGATGAAGTATATCAGTGTGGAGGGTACGCTAAAGATTCTTGGAGAGGTAAGGGACGGTATCAGGCGGCCGTATTTCTAAAATAACAAAGCTGAAATTAAAAAGGAAGCTATATTGAGGAATATGAAGAGCGCATTGTCCGCTCTTTCATATATAATTGAAAGTACAAAAAAATGTATATTCAAAAAAGGGGGAAAGGAATGGATAGGATGGCTGAAGTTAAGGAGAGGCTTAAAATCATGGAGGATGCGGGGATGATTTCCTGCGGGGTGTCCGAATTCTGCATGATGGCGGCGGGACTGATTTTAGCAGAACACCCAGGCGCAGATTCGGATAAACTGAATATGCTGATTACCCATCTGGCATTGGCAGGGGAAAGAATGGAGAAAGGAGATACAGGAGAGATGCAAATCAGCCAGGAGGTTTTGGACACAGTAAAGGAGGAACGGGTTTATCCGCAGGCATGTGGAATCAGCCGGAAAATTTTAGAATGCACAACGCTGAAATTCACACAAGCGGAAACCGACTTTTTGACAGTCCATCTGTGTAATATATTAATGTAAATCCATTGCGGAGAAAGGGGAAATATTATGATGTTAAACTATTTATTAGCAGCCGGAATCGGCGCCATGTCATCTATTTTAGCAAATAAGAATGTTGCTGTATACAATGATGGATTCCGGCCTGTATATGCGGAGTATTTTAATGGGAGGATGGATCGGAAATCCCTGGCTGCCACATCCTTTGCCGTAAGTTTTGGATTAATTGTTGGATTTGGTTTTACAAATTCGATTGCAATGGGAATCATCATAATCCATACTTTTTTGCTGATGGGGGATATTATAGGAACATGGTGTCCTGATTCGCCCAAGGGAACGGTCATATCAGGAGTAATCGGTGCGGTATGGGGGCTTATGGTAGTTGCCTTTATGTCATCGATTGCAAATTTTTTCTCCATATTACCTGTAAACTTTCTGCCTTATATAGGAAATGTAGCAGATATTGTTGTAGCAACCTTTGCTATTTTTCCATCACTTGCCGTGGCATATCAGCATGGAATCAAAAAAGGCGGTATTACTGCGGTTATCACATTAGCAGTCTATGTATTGATTAAAAATTTCGGGGTTTTTAATATTGGGGAGTTCAAGCTTTCTCTTAATGCAGATGGAATGTCCATGCTTGCAGGAAGCATTGTGATGATTATGTTTGCAGTCAGGACTAAACAGGAAGCGATTGGAGCTGATTTGACGAATATTTTTACAGATAATGTGAACCGCATTAAGAAAAATTGGATTTACTTTTTGATTATGGGTGGATTGCTTTCAGTTGCATCTTCACAGTGCGTATTGACAACGGATGTAATATCAGGACCTCTCCAGATGAAAGGTGAGTTTGCCCAGGCATCCCTGGTTGCATTTATCCGGGCAATCGGTTATATCCCTCTGGTTTATACAACCGCTATTGTAACAGGCGTATTTTCCCCGGCAGGTGCCTATTTTTCTGTAGCAGCAGGGATGCTTTGCGCATCTTTCGGTTTCTCCACGCCAGTGACCTGTGCAGCGGCCTTTGCAAGCGGGGCAGCAGTTATTACAATGGAGACATTTTTTCTTGGAAGTATCGGGAATATGCTGGATAAGTTCCCGGCGCTTAGGGAATTGGGAGACCATATCAGGAATGCGATGTCACAAATTCTTGAGGTGGCGCTGCTGGTAGGAGGATTTACGGCTTCGGGGGCAATCATGAACGAAGTGGGCATGTCATATATTGGATCCATGATTGTGATGATTGTATGGATGATGAATAAGTGTGCCAAAAAGCCGTTCCTGATACCAATGGCTGTAGGACCGGTAGTTACAATTGCCATGGGTTTTGTAGCAAATCTGATTAAGGTATTGGGACTTTCATTAATTTAAGAAAAGTGAGGTATTGTATAATGAAAATTGTCGTAGGTGGGGCATTGAATAAAAAAGAGAATGCTGAGTTAATAGAGAAGTATGGAAACGGTCAGGTGGAAGTGGTTATTATGCAGGACATACAAGCGGCTTTGGCGTTAAAAAATGGACAGGCGGATTATTATTTTGGTTCCTGCCAGACAGGGGCCGGAGGGGCGTTGGGGATGGCGATTGCCATGAACGGAATGGATAAATGTATTACGGTTGCCATGGTAGGAAAGGTGCTGGATGATGATGAGATTTTAAAATCAATCGAAAACGGAAAGAAGGCATTTGGGTTTGTCCCTGAAGCGGCAGCCAGTGTAATACCTGTAATCATGCGGGGAATCATGGGATGAATGAGATAATAAAACATGCGCAGCAAACCTTTCTTGCAATGAAAGATCCATACCATTCAGTAGAGAGAGTATATCCTCAGGCAATCCATGCCCTGGAAAAACATGATGATATCCATTATATCGGTATGAAAAATGCGGTCCAAATACCCCTGCGGCTCATTCAGCGGCTGAAAGCCCATGGATATATACTGCATACGGTGGACCGGTGCAGTATCAATGGAAGGGCAGTTGATATGCAGTTAAGGAATCCCATTACCGGAAGAAGGATGACAGGTTCCAGCAGCGGTACGGCAATCAATGTATTTTTGGGAATCAATGATTTGGGAATCGGAACGGATGGAGGCGGTTCAGTTCTTGCTCCGGCAATGAGTGTACAATGTTACGGATTTATCAGCCCGTTGATGGAACAGGAGCATATGAAACAATATGGGAAATGTTCCACGGATGGCTTGTGTTTTACGCCATCTCTGGGATTTATTACTAGGGACTTAGCTGTAATAAAGAAAGCCGCCGGAATCTGCCTGGAATTAAGGGAAAACGATATGCCTGTCCATGTAATCTGCCCGGAAGCATGGAAGGAACACCAAAAACTGCCGGAAAAGATTTATGAAAAAACCAAGATAAAGATAGAAACAGTAGATTTTCCTGTTTTTGATAACAGCAGGGAGCCGATGATTAATTTCCTGAAACAGTATCTTCCTGGCTGTGACGTGCTGATTCATTACGAAAAAAAGATTGATGTAAATGGTATAGGTGATAGTATTCTTGGCCATTTTGATGAGGAAACCCAGGAAGACCAGTTAAAAAGCGGCAAATTTTTAATCAGGGTGGCCAACATGGTTGGTGCAACAGCCCTGTGCATTCCAGACAATGCCTTTGCAAGCGGCTATGTGCTGCTGTGTGAGTCAAAAAAAGAGAAAATAGAAAAAATGTTCAGCATTGCAGAGGATTTTCCGAAGATAGAAGATGTACTGATAAAAAGGTATTTCAGGAACATGGATGCCTATTTTTCCTATGGGGCCTTAGAGGAAGGGCTTCTCGGGGAATAGGTAAAAAATTGTCAAGTATGGACGGATTGGGAAAAGAATGAAACTAGCAGATGGTTATACGCTGATGCATGAACATGTGACAATTAATCTGTCAGGCGTGAAAAAGGATGAGGACTGCAGGCTTAACTGTTTTGAGGAAACCGTGAAAGAGTTTAAAGGCCTGTACGGATATGGGGTAAGGAATATACTGGAAGTGACCAATTTAGGGATGGGCAGGGATGTGGGGTACATCAGGCGGGTGTCTGAGGAAACAGGAATCAACATTCTTGTGTCCACCGGGTTTTACAAGGAGCCGTTCCTACCGGACTGTGTATACGGGCGGTCTGTGGAGGAACTGGCGTCCATGATGGAACAGGAACTGACACAGGGCATTGACGGCCAATGGGAGTCTGCCCCCGGAGACACAGGGATGCGCGCGTCTGTGATTGGGGAATCCGGAACCAGCAGCCGGCAGATGACGGATATGGAGCAGAAGGTATTTGACGCCGTGGCCCTGGCTGCCGTAAGGACCGGTGCGCCGGTGACAACCCATACCACGCTGGGAACCATGGGCGCAGAGCAGGCGGATTATCTGATTGGACATGGGGTAAGGCCGGAGGATATCATTATAGGGCACATGGATTTATCCCAGGACGTGGAGGTTATCCTTGATGTCCTGAAGAGGGGCGTCAATGTAGGCTTTGACACAGTGGGAAAACTGAATTACTGCCCGGATTCCTTCCGCGCACAGGCGCTGAAGCGGATTGACCAGGAGGGAATGCTTTCCCATGTGGTGCTTTCCATGGATATTACAAGGAAATCCCACCTGAAGTCCAGGGGAGGGATTGGATATGGGTATATGTTTGAAGTATTCATCCCCCTGCTGCTGGAAGTGGGATTTACACAGGCGAAGATAGACATGCTGCTAAAGGAGAATCCGGAAAGGATCCTTTTGGGCAGACAGTATGATTAGGAGGTTTCAGACATGCAGACATATCCGCTTAACAGCCTGTCCCTTGAGGAGGCAGTAAAGCTTCAGTTTAAAGTGACGGACTGTATTACAAGAGAATTTGAAGGACACGCGTTTTTAAACAGAGGCGACCTTGGCGTGGTGATGGGGCTTAATAAGCCGGTTACGACCAGCAAGGTGGAAAAAGTGATTGCGCGTATTTTTGATACGGAAGCATGTGTCCTGGTCCGGGGCGCCGGAAGCGGCGCCATACGGTTCGGGCTTCACGCCATGCTGGCATGCGGGGATAAGATACTGGTGCACAAAGCGCCGGTTTACAATACTACCGCCACATCCTTTGAGATGCTGGGGCTGGTCCCGGTGGAGGCGGATTTTAATGACCTGGCGGACATAGAAGCAGTCCTTCAGGCCAATCCTGATATCAAGGGGGCGCTGGTACAGTATACCAGGCAGAAGCTGGATGACCGCTATGATATGCATGAAGTTGTACGGGCCATCAAGGGCACAAGGGATATCCCGGTCCTCACCGATGACAATTATGCGGTGATGAAGGTAAAGGACATCGGAGTGCAGTGCGGCGCGGACCTGTCCTGTTTTTCAGCCTTCAAGCTGCTGGGGCCAGAGGGAATCGGGGTGATTGCGGGCAGGAAGCGTTATATAGACCGCCTCATATCGGAGAGTTATTCCGGAGGGATGCAGACCCAGGGACATGAGGCCCTGGATGTGCTCCATGGCCTGGTTTATGCGCCTGTGGCGCTGGCAATCCAGGCCCAGGTGGGCGAGGAGTGCGTCAACAGGCTGAAGGCAGGGGAGATTGCCCAGGTCAGGGATGCATTTCTGGCAAACGCCCAGTCCAAGGTGCTTCTGGTGGAATTCCAGGAAGACATTGCAGGACAGGTACTGGCGGAGGCGGAGAAACTGGGGGCTGCCCCCAATCCCGTGGGCGCGGAATCAAAATACGAGATGATTCCCATGTTCTACCGGGTCTCCGGCACCTTCCGTAAAGCCGACCCCACCCTGGAACACCGCATGATAAGGATTAACCCCATGCGCGCCGGGGCGGATACAATCTTAAGAATCATAAAGGAATCAGTAGAAAGGGTGAAGTAGATGTTTCTGGACCAGACAATCAGACGGAATCCCCAATTAGTGGAAACCGCGTTCATGCTTCATCAGGAGGGGAAGATACTCCCGGATTCCTATTTGGTGGATGTGGATGTGTTTCTGGAAAATGCCCGCAGGCTCCTACAGAAGGCAGGGCAGAACCATATCAGGCTGTACTTCATGTTAAAACAGATTGGACGAAACCCTTATCTGGCAAAGGCATTGGTGGAAATGGGTTACAGCGGCGCGGTGGTTGTGGATTTCAGGGAAGCCCTTGTGATGATGGAAAACCGGATCCCCATTGGAAATGTGGGCCACCTGGTGCAGGTGCCGGGGGCCCTTATTAAGGAACTGGTGGCATATAAACCAGAGGTAATGACCATTTATTCCAGGGAAAAGGCCATGGAGATTGAGGCAGCGGCAGCCGGTCTTGGATGCAGGCAGGCGGTGATGCTGCGTGTATATGGTGATTTTGACATGATATATTCCGGGCAGACAGCGGGATTCCATCTGGATGAACTGAAGGAGACCGCTATCTGGATGAAGACGGAGTGTCCCCATCTTGAGATAAAGGGCGTGACGTCATTTCCCTGTTATCTCTATGACGGGGAGGCCAGGGACGTGCTGCCCACCAAAAACCTGGAAACGGTAAAATGTGCGGTGGAGATCCTGAAGACCTGCGGCATTGACATAGCGTTAATCAATACCCCGTCAGCCACCTGCTGCAGGACCATTGACAGGATGGCGGAGTTTGGGGGCAACTGCGGGGAGCCGGGACACGGGCTCAGCGGGACAACGCCCATGCATGCGGTATATGAACTGGAGGAACGGCCGGCCGTGGTATATGTCAGTGAGATTTCCCATAATTTCATGGGCAATGCATATTGCTTTGGGGGCGGCCATTATAGGAGGTCCCATGTAAAGAAGGTGCGGGTGGGCACGTCCCTTGGTCACAGCAGGGAACTTACGGTGATACCGCCCACCGATGAGAGCATTGACTATCATTTTGGGATATCTGAGGAATGCGCGGTGGGTGACACGGCCGTAATGGCGTTCCGGTTCCAGATTTTTGTTACAAGAAGCGATGTGGTCCTGGTAAAGGGCATCCAGGAAGGATGTCCTGGGATTGTGGGCATTTATGACAGCCAGGGAAGAAAGAAGGAAGGATTTTGAAGAGATTTGTTGTAATCGTGTTGGACGGATTTGGGATAGGGGCAATGGACGATGCCGTGACAGCGCGCCCCGGGGACGAAAGGGCCAATACACTGAGAAGCATCCTGGCGCAGGATCCTGATATGAAGCTTCCCAACCTGGAGAAGCTGGGGCTGATGAATGCCTACGGCGCTGAAAGCAGCCGGATGAAGATGTCAGGGGATGCCAACTTCGGCCGGTCGGAACTGATGCATTTTGGAGCCGACACCTTCATGGGTCATCAGGAAATCATGGGCACATTCCCACAAAAACCAGATGTCCATCCGTTTCAGGAAAAGGTGGACGCGGTGGCGGCCCATCTGAGGGAACATGGGCACAAGGTGGAAATCATTGAGCGGAAGGGTCTGCGCTATGTGCTCTGTGACGATTACGTGACAGTGGCAGACAACCTGGAGGCAGACCTGGGCATGTGCTACAATGTGACGGCTCCCCTGGATTATATTCCATTTGAAAAGGAGTATGGGATTGGACAGCTGGTACGCCAGGTGGTGACGGTGGGCCGTGTGATCGTGTTTGGCGGGACCGGGAACACCATGGAGGATCTGTGGGCCGCCGAGGAGATAAAGGACAATACCTTTATCGGAATCGCGTCAGCAAAATCCAAATCATACAGGCAGGGCTACCAATGCCTTCACCTGGGATACGGGGTTGATGAAAATGTACAGGCCCCAACCATACTTACAGGCGCCGGGATACCCGTGACCCTTATTGGAAAGGTGGCGGACATTGTGGCAAACAACGGCGGGAAAAGCATTTCCTGTGTGCCGACTGCAAAATGCATGGAGCACACCATAAATGAATTCAGGCATATGGAGAAAGGATTCATCTGCACGAATATCCAGGAAACAGACCTGGCCGGGCATTCCCAGTCCCCGGCCGTCTATGAGCGGATACTGGAGACAGCGGATAAGGGAATCGGGGAGCTGCTCCCCCTTCTCACCAGTGAGGATGTGCTTCTGGTCATGGCGGACCATGGCAATGATCCTGCAATCGGACACAGCAGGCATACCCGGGAGTGCGTGCCTCTTCTTGTATATAAAAAGGGCGTGACCGGGAAAAGGCTGGGGACCAGGAAGACCCTTTCGGATGTGGGTGCAAGTGTGTGTGATTCCTTTGGGGTAAAAGCGCCCCAAAATGGCAGTTCGTTCATGGAGTACCTGAAGCGGACTGAATAAAAACTTGCCATTGATACCTAATTATAGTATACTCTTAACGATGCTTTAACAATTTGTGGTAAGGATGATAAGGTATATAGCAGGATTAGGAGTATAATTATGGACGAGAAGGCAAGGAAATCATATAACGATGTAGAAGCTGTAGATATACTGCACCAGGTCTCAAACTTTTATATCTCTACAAAAGTGCCCCATGATTATGGAACAGGTGAAGCCTATACTTCGGTAGAGGTACATACGTTAAAGCATATTGCTGACCATCATGGAATCACGGTAACTGAGCTTGCCAGGGATTACGGAAAGACCAAGGGCGCGGTTTCCCAAATCCTGAAAAAGGTAGAAAGCAAGGGTTTGGTATACAGGGAAGTGGACCCTGAGAATGATAACCGTTACCATCTGTTCTTAACGGATAAAGGAAAAGAACTGGATAAAGCCCATCGCAGATACGATGAGATAGGGTTTGGCGAGTCAATGGATATAGTCAGGGAACGGTTTTCTGAGGATGAAATCAATACAACATTCCGTGTGCTTGAGGCATGGCTGGATATAAGGCGCAAGGTTCAGGATAAACGGAATGAAAAGAAAAAGGCTAAAAAGAGGTAAATGCCGAAAGCCCATAGTAAGGACTCCATGGTAAGGACCCCATAAGCTGATAAGATGATTAAGGAGCCGCAGCGGTTGCTGCGGCTCCTTTGCGGTTTTTTCAGGGGCTGGATAAGGAAGCAGTTTTATTTATAGGAATAGAATTGTATAGATTGCACAAAATATAGATATCGTATTCGTGCATGTTGACAATTTGTATCATTGATATTGACAAAGGAATGGAAAAGGTTTAGAATCTAAACAAGAGGTATACATACTAAACTAAAGGTTAAGAAACTAAACAATAAAAATATGAGTCATGTATATCTGTATCATTACCAAACCCGGTACTGCAGGCCGGTTTGCACAAAAATTAAAATGAAAGAATCGCGGGGGCTGTACTATTTTCCGGAAAATAAAAACAGTCCTTTGCAAGAGACAGGAGAGGTAGAATGAATAATACTATAGCTGTGATATTAACGCTGCTGTACATAGTCATAGTTGCAACGCTGGTAATCAAAAAGTATAATTCTGTTTTTGTATTCCTGGTATCAGGCATGGCAATCCTGCTGATATCGGCTATCATTGGCGGTAATTCAATCATGGGGGATAAGACTACCGGAAATGCTGTCATAGATGTGTTCGCTTATGCGGCCAACGCATTTAAATCCAATGCATCCGGTGTTGGACTGACCTTAATGATGGTAACAGGATACGCTGTTTACATGTCCCATATCGGGGCATCCACAAAGCTGGCATACCTGGCAACCAAGCCATTATCGAAGATTAAGAACCCATATATTGTTTTAAGCATGCTCTTCATCATCGGCACCCTGTTAAAGCTGGTAATCACAAGCCACGCAGGCCTGGCCATGCTCCTGATGGCCATTGCATTCCCCATACTTACCTCGTTGGGAATCAGCAAGCTGAGCGCTGCAACGGTTATGATCATGTGTGGTTTTGTTGACTGGGGACCCAATGATTCAAGCGCCATATTTGCGGCAGAAAATGTGGTTGGAATGCCGATGATGGATTATTTCCTTACCTACCAGGGAAAAACCGCAGCTATCCTGATCCTGGTCTGTGCTGTATTCCTGCCCATCTATCTGCGGCATATGGATAAGAAAGATATATCAGCCGGAGGTACCGTGACAAAGGCGCAGATGCCTCAGGATGCCAGCTGCCCTGCATGTTATGCAATGCTCCCCATCGTACCCCTGGTCCTGATTACCGTGTTCAGTTTCATACCATCCATCAACCTGGACGTGGTTACGGCAAATCTGATTGGACTGTTCTTTGTATTCATCCTGGAACTGGTAAGGAGAAAGGACAGGAAAGAGGTAACGGCTGATTTCAGCGTTGTGATGAAAGCCATGGGGAACTCATTTGCAAATGTCGTAAGTATCCTGATCGGCGCGGCGGTTTTTGCGGAGGCCATCAAACTGTTGGGCGGTATTACAATCATATCCAATACCCTGGCAGCTGTTAAGAGCGCTCCCATCATTACCATGGCATTGATGTCAATGATAACATTCTTTGCCGGCATGCTGCTTGGTTCAGGCAACGCGTCCTGGTATGCCTTTGGCCCGCTGGTGCCGGATGTGACGGCCCAGATGGGAGTCTCCACCGCTACCATTGCCCTTCCGATGCAGCTATCCTCCGGCATCGGGCGCTGTATGTCACCGGTGGCAGGCGTTGTGATTGCCATCTCAGGCATGGCCGAACTGGATATCATGGACATTGTAAAGAGGTGTTCTGTCCCGGCGGTTGCCATGTTTATATGTAACCTGATTGTTTCATATGTAATTGTCTAAAATGGGCGATAATATGTTATTATTAAAGAAGGAAAAGGAGATTTCATCATGAGTAAAATAATATATGATTTTGATAAAGGTGTAGAGAGAAGAGGAACAGACGCAAAGAAGTACGACCCATCCCTGTGCCCGGAAGATGTACTTCCCTTCTGGATTGCGGACACGGATTTCCCAAGTCCGGTTGAAGTCACAGAAGCCTTAAGGGAGCGTGTGGAGATTCATCACTACGGTTATCCATACATTGATACTGCTTTTGAGGAAAGCATTGCCAGATGGTACAAAGTAAGGCATAATACGGTCCTGAATCCTGAGTACATAGATTATTCACCCTGTGTGATACCGGCCATGATCTGGTTTGCGGAAGAATTTTCAAGTATTGGCGATAAGATCCTCCTTCAGACCCCGGTATATCCGCCCTTCCATGATTTGGTGAAGAATAACGGCCGCCAGCTTGTTTTCAATGAAATGGACCTGATTAACGGACGGTATGAAATCAACTTTGAGGATCTGGAAAGAAAATTAGCAGATCCAAAGGTTAAGATCCTCTTTATCTGCAATCCACAGAACCCGACCGGCAGATGCTTTACCAGGGAAGAACTGGTAAGGATGGGAGAACTGTGTATCCGCAATCATGTAATGATTGGTGTGGATGAGATTCATGCGGATATTATTTTTGACGGACATGAATTTGTACCGTTCTGCGGCATCTCGGAAGAATTTGCCAACCATTCCGTCACCTTCATCAATCCTGCCAAAACCTTTAACGTGGCTGGTTTCCGTACCGCTGCATGGTTTACTCATAATGAAGAGATTTACCGCAGGATGATGAACCAGCAGACTTACAAAAAAGGCATGGGACGGAACATATTTGGAAATGTAGCATTGATGGCATGTTATAACCATGGGGATGATTATGCGGACCAGTGCGTTGCGTATTTAAACGAGACCAAGAACCAGGCAGTGGCATATATCAACGAGAACATCCCCAAGATCCATGCAGTGAATCCGGAAGCAACCTTCATGATCTGGCTGGACTGCCGCGGGCTTGGCTTTAAGACACAGAAAGAATTAAAAGATTTCATGTTTAAGGATGCCAAGGTGTTATTAAACGATGGGACCACCTTTGGGGAAAAAGAGGGCAACGGATTCATGCGGTTCAACTTTGCAGCGCCCAGGCCGGTTGTCATGGAAGGACTAAAGAGGATTAAAGAGGCCGCTGACAGGCTGTAAAAGGTGAAGGCAGGTGTCATGATGAGAGAGGATTTGTTGCAGAAAGTATCAACCAGGGAAGCTCTTGCAATCCTGACCGATGATTCCGGCAATATCGTCTGGGAAACAGATAAGAGTCCGGTGGCGGGCATGTACCATGCATACTATGAGGGCGGATTATCCGGAACCGGGAACCTGGTCCTCTATGCAGACCAGGCCGGCATTGCCATGGGAATCATGGCAGGAAAGATTCCCATCAGGGAATGCCATGCAGTCAGGATATCCGAAGGCGGTTTAAGGATAATGAATGAAAAGGGGGTTGCAGTTACCTATGAAGAGTCAATCCCCCTTGTGAAATCCTCCAAGGATAATAGCAAGGTCTGTCCCATTGAGCAGTTCCTTTTTGAACATGGAGACAGTAAGGAACAATGGGAGTTCCTAGAGGAACGATATAAATAAAAGACCGGCGTCAGCTGGTTCCTTATGACAAGGAACCAGCTGACGCTGTTTTCAAACTTGTGTATCTTCCAGCACATCCTTTAACGCGGACAGGAAGGCCAGGTCGTCTTCCTTTACACGTATATTGGATGCAATGGTCTTTCCTGCGCTGTTGGTGACGCTGATTTCAATCAGGGAGCCTTTGTCCAGGAAACTGTCTTTGGAGGCAGCCTTTATAAAATTCAGAAGCTTTGGGTGGCTGCCCTTAAACTGCTCCCAGGCCGGCTTTAACTGTAGGATAAGCATTGGATTCATGTTGGTTTCACCTCGTTGTCTGCTATTTTCATGTGACATGTTATTATCATATGTACCGGCACATGCACCTGTACTATGATTCTTTGGTCATGGTAATAATTTACCACAGAGTCCATTTCCGCGCAATGGAAATGCTTGTAATGGATATGGTCTGCGTGGTATGATGTTGAGAGTACAATGGTGTGGAATCAGGGCAGGATAAAATATGGCGGTGCTGAACCGCGGTATGGAAGAATAGGGCAGCAACTGCATTGAAGGATAAGACAATAAAGGAAGGAAGATATATGAAACTGATTCACTTGTCAGACCTGCACATAGGAAAAAGGGTAAATGAATTTCCCATGCTGGAGGACCAGAAATATATACTGAATGAGATACTGTCCATCATAGGCCAGGAAAAGCCGGAGGCTGTGCTGATTGCAGGCGATGTGTACGACAAGCCGGTGCCGCCTGCCGAGGCGGTCCAGGTATTTGATGCTTTCCTCACCAGCCTGGCTGATCGCGGCGTGCCTGTGTTTGTAATCAGCGGGAATCACGACAGCCCGGAGCGCCTGGCTTTTGGCGGGAAGCTGATGGTTGGCAGAGGGGTGCACATGGCTCCTGTGTATGACGGCCATGTGGAGCCGGTGGAACTTAGGGATGCTTACGGCAGCGTGTATATTTATATGCTGCCATTTATCAAGCCGGCCATGGTGCGGCGCTGTTTCCCGGATGAAGAGATCCAGGATTTTGACGACGGGGTACGCTGCGCCTTGACGCACATGACAGCCCATGGATTCCGGCCAGGGGAACGCAATATCCTGTTGGCCCACCAGTTTGTCATGGGGGCATCTGCCTGTGACTCCGAGGAACTGTCCATCGGAGGGCTGGAACAGGTGAACGCGGACTGGTTCCGGGATTTTGACTATGTGGCCCTGGGGCATATCCATGGACCCCAGAAGATTGGCAGGGAAACCCTGCGCTATTGCGGCACCCCGCTTAAATATTCATTTTCTGAAGCAGGACATAAGAAGTCCGTAACCGTAGTGGAACTTTTGGAAAAGGGAAATGTGGCCGTATCCGCCAGGCCCCTTAAGCCGCTGCATGATATGCGCAATATAAAAGGAAGCTATGAACAGGTGACGGACCTGGGATTTTACCGGGGGACCGCGGTGGATGACTACCTGCATATCACCCTGACAGACGAAGAGGACATACTGGATGCCATTGGGAAACTGCGCTCCATCTATCCCAATGTGATGAAGCTGGATTATGATAACCAGCGCACCAGGTCAGGGCAGTCCGTGGATAAGGCCGGGGAGATACGCAAGCCGCCCATGGAGCTGTTCGGGGAGTTGTATGAACTTCAGAATAACCAGCCCATGAGTGGGAAGCAGAAGGAGTTTTCCTTAAGACTGATGGAAAAAATCTGGGAGGATGCACATTGAGACCGACACAATTAACCATATCCGCATTCGGGCCATATGCAGGGGAAATAAAACTGGATATGGATGCTTTAGGGGACCGGGGACTGTATCTTATCAGCGGTGATACAGGAGCGGGAAAGACCACGATATTTGATGCCATTACATTTGCCCTTTATGGAAATGCCAGCGGCGAGGCCCGCAGGCCGAAGATGCTGCGAAGCAAATATGCGCTGCCGGACGCGGGGACTTTTGTGGAAATGTCATTTGTCTATAATGGGATGGAGTATTCTGTGCGCCGCAATCCTGAATACATGCGGGCAAAACAGAGAGGGGAAGGGGAGACAAAGGAAAAGCCGGATGCAGAACTGCACATGCCGGACGGCCGTGTAATCACGGGGGACAAGGCCGTGACCCAGGAGATTGAAACACTGCTGGGCCTGAGCCGTGAACAGTTTTCACAGATTGCCATGCTGGCCCAGGGCAGCTTTTCCAGGCTCCTTTCCGGTAAGACGGAGGACCGGGGAATCATATTCCGTGAGATTTTTGGAACCAGGCCGTACCAGCAGTTCCAGGAAAAATTAAAGGAGCAGGCCAAGGCGCTGTACGGGCAGTATGCAGACACCAGGAAGAGTATTGAGCAGTATACGGGCGGCGTCATCCCGGGCGATGAGAGGGAGGACCTGGCAATCCGGTGGAAGGAAGCGCAGAAGGGAAGCCTCGAGGTCATGCTGGCCCTGCTGGAGCAGATGATTACGGCGGACCGGGAAGAGGAAAATGCCTTAGACGGGAAGATGAAAGCAATCCGCGAGGAGATGTCCGCCCTGGGGCTGAAGCTGGGAAAGGCGCAGTCAGCGTCAAAGGTATTTAAGGACCTGGAAGCGGCCCGCCTGATCCTGGACAGGGAGGCCCCCAGGCTGGCTGCTGCCAAAGGGAATTATAATAAGGAAAAGGAAGGCCAGGCAGAACGGGATATCCTTATGGTCACCATCACAAAGATGGAAGAGGCCATGAAGTCCTATGCCCGGTATGACGGGCTGGCTGCGGGACGGGAAGAATGCCTTAAACGGATTGGCAGGCTTAAGGCCAATGCGCTGAGGAACCAGGAGGAGGAAGCGCGGTGGCGGGAGCAGCTTCTTAAGGAGGACAATGAACTGGCTGCCCTTAAGACTGCAGGAGAGGATTACCAAGCAGCCCAGTCCGCCATTGAGAAGCTGGCAGAATACAGGACAAGGGTGGATTCCCTTGTGGGGGAACTTTCCGAATACCACAGGGAGCGCAAAAACCTGGAACAGGCCCAGGAACTCTACAGGGAGGCGGATGAAACGCGGCGCAGGGCGGACCAGGTATACAAAAGCCTGTACCAGCGTTTCCTGGACAACCAGGCCGGAATCCTGGCAAGGGAACTGGTGGAGGGCAGCCCCTGCCCGGTATGCGGTTCCACGGTACATCCTGCCCCGGCAGGCCTGGGACAGGCGGCGGGGGGCAGGAATCCTGCAGCCGGGGGCAGGATTCCCGCAGACACATTCCCCTGTCCATATCCGGATTGTGATGTGACAAAGGAATTGGTGGACCAGGCCGCAAAAGATTCTGAAGCCAGGACCAGGACTGCCTCGGAACTGAGCCTTAAGGCCGGCAGGCTGGCCGGAAGCCTGGAAACGCGTTATACCAGGATGAGGCAGCAGATCGATGCAGAGGTAGGGTCCTGGAAGGAAGCGTGGCGGGAACGTCTGAACCAGGCAGAGGACCGGGGAGATGGCGGGGCGGCCGGCAGTCCGGCAGCCAGGATGGAGCAACGGCAGCATTTCCTTAAAGTATGGGAGGACATGTTGGGAGAGCTTAAGGACCAGCTGGCGCGCCAGGAAGCAGCCGCGAAAAAGCGGGCCGCAGAGTGCCGCGCCCGTCTGAAGCATAAAGAGGAACTGGAGAAGGCGCGGGTGGGCCATCAGAAATCCCTGGAGGAAGCAGGAGAGAAGAGACAGCAGGTCCTGAAACTCCTGATTGAGGCAGAAGAGAGGGAAAAGGGCCTGGAGGATCAGATAAAGGAGCTGGCCGGAAAACTCCCCTTTAAGGACAGGAACCAGGCCCGGGAGGAACTGGCCGGCAAACGGGCGGCTTTTGAGGCAGGGGAGAAGGCGTTCCGGGAAGCGGAAAAAACCTATCTTGAGGTGAGCCAGAAGGCTGCGGACGCCAGATCCCGCATGGAAGCGCTGAGGGCGCAGCTGCAGGATACGGAACCGGATACGGAGCTGGATGCAGGACTGGACCGGGAACTGACTGCATTGGGACTGGCCCGGCAGATGGAGGAACTGACCGCTGCCCAGGAAAGGGCAAAGGCCGAACTGGATTTACAGGAACAGAAAAAGAGCCGTATCCATCACCGCCTGGAAACCAACCGCGCCGCATATAGCCGGATACTGAAACAGAAGGACGCCATGGAGGAAATACAGCAGCAGTGGACTTGGGTTAAGTCCCTGGCCGACACCGCTGCTGGCGAAGTGGGCGGAAAGGAAAAAATCACATTTGAGACATATGTCCAGATGGCGTATTTTGAACGGATTATCGCACGCGCCAATACCAGGTTCATGGTGATGAGCGGAGGCCAGTATGAGCTGAAGCGGTGCAGCGAAGAGGATAACCGCGGAAAAAGCGGCCTTGGGCTGAATGTGGTTGACCATTACAACGGCACGCAGCGCAGTGTCCGGACATTGTCCGGCGGCGAGTCCTTCCAGGCATCCCTGTCCCTGGCCCTGGGGCTGTCCGATGAAATCCAGTCCGCGGCAGGCGGCATACGCCTGGACACCATGTTTGTGGACGAGGGCTTTGGCTCCCTGGATGAGGATACGCTGAATCTTGCAATGAAGGCATTGGGGGACCTGGCAGAGGGAAGACGGCTGGTGGGAATCATTTCCCATGTAACCGAGTTAAAGGAACGGATTGAGCGCCAGATTGTGGTGGTGAAGGAAAAGAGCGGGGGAAGCAGGGCACGGATACAGGTTTTGTGACGGATTAATACAGGGAGAAACAGACATGAGAAGAAAAGACAGGGAAATCACGGAGAGTGACAGGATACAGAAAATCATCGATGCCTGCCAGTGCATGAGGATTGCTTTGGCGGACGGGGCATGTGCATACATCGTGCCGGTGAATTTCGGATATGACAAGGCCGGGAAGGCATTTTACTTCCACGGCGCGGCCAAGGGGCGTAAAATCGATCTGATACGCCAGAATGGATATGCCGGTTTTGAGATGGATACGGACCACCGCCTGGTGACGGCTGATGAGGCATGCGGTTTTTCCTTTGAGTACAGCAGTATTATCGGAAAAGGCAGGATTACCGTGGTGGATGACTTGGAGGAGAAACGCCATGGGCTGGACTGCATCATGGAGCACATGGCGGGAGGCGGCCGGTGGGAATATCCGGACCCGATGCTTAAGCTGACAGCGGTCATCCGTCTGGATGTGGAAGAACTCCACGCCAAGTCCAACAGTTAGGGAGGATATTATGTTATCAGAAGATATCCTGCAGGCGGCTGAAGAGGAATGGACGTTATCAGGCCGGACGTATACAGATGAAACAGCTGACTCCATTAAGGGGCAGAAGCTGGAATTTGACTCCATCCATTTTGTAAGGTGCAGGTTTACGGACTGTGATTTTACAGGTGCATCCTTCTGCAATGTGGTGTTTGATAAATGCGATTTTTCCAACAGCTCTTTTGAGGACAGCTATTGGAAGAACACAAGGGCAGAGGGCTGCAAAGGAGATGGGAGCCGGTTTTCCAATGCAAGCTTTAAGTGGGTGAAGCTGACGGACAGCCAGTTCCGGTACGCCAATTTTTCCATGGCTTTCTGGGAATTCTCAGAGATAAGGGGATGCAGCTTAAGGGAGGCATTCCTGTCCGAGGTCAGGTTCAAGAAAACCATATGCTCCAGGACAGACTTTACCGGCGTGGATTTTTTCAAGACCCTGCTGAGAGGAATGGACTTGTCAGACTGCACCATTGACAATATAATGGTATCAGACCAGTACACGGAACTTGCAGGCGTGAAGGTAAATCTTTTCCAGGCAGCGGAACTTGCCAAGCTGATGGGGGTTAAGATCGTGTGACGGGATTGGGCTGCGCCCAATCGGAACAAAGGGATAAGGAAAGGAGAACAGAATGGTTGAACAGAAAACAATAGAAGGATTCCTGGAGGTCCTGTCATCCAAGGAGCCGGTACCGGGCGGAGGAGGAGCCAGCGCCCTGGCAGGCGCCCTGGGCAATGCGCTGGGACAGATGGTTGCGAACCTGACCATTGGGAAGAAAAAATATGCGGACGTGGAAGCAGAGATAAAGGAACTTCTGGGACGGATGCAAAAACTCCAGGCCGCCTTTGTCACGCTGGCTGACAGGGATGCGCAGGTGTTTGCGCCATTGGCACAGTGCTACAGCCTTCCGTCCCTTACAGAGGAAGAAAAGGCTTATAAGGAAAAGGTCATGGAGGAGCGGCTTCTGGATGCCAGTTTTGTTCCCCTTGAAATCATGGAACATGCGGTTGCCATGCTGGGCATCCTTGAAATCCTTGGGGATAAGGGCAGCCGTCTTGCGGTCAGCGACGTGGGTGTGGGCGTGCAGTTTATCCGCGCCTCGCTTTTAGGCGCGGTCATGAATGTGTATATTAACACCAAATCCATGAAAAACAGGGAGAAGGCAGAGGAACTGAACGCCAGGGCCGGGCAGTTAATTGAAGAGGGGACCGCGTGGGCGGACCGGATTTATGCAAAGGTGCTGGACCAGCTGAGATAGGGGCCGCATCCCCGTCTGTACGCCCGGGGGATGTAAGGATCCATCAATTTTCACAAAGTCAGAAAGGAAGACAGCCATGGAATTACTGAAAGGTGCAGAGGTATCTGCAAAGATGAAGGAGCAGGCAGCCCAGATGCTTGAACAACTGGGCGGGAACGTGCCGAAGCTTGCGATTGTCAGGGTGGGGGAACGCCCGGACGACATGTCATATGAGCGGGGGGCCACTAAAAAGATGGAGAGCTTTGGGCTTCGGGTGCAGTCCTACGTATTTCCTGAGGATATAGGCCACCAGGAATTTAAGGAAGCGTTCATCAACATCAACCAGGACGAGGATGTGACCGGGATCCTGTTGCTGCGTCCCCTTCCAAAGCAGATTCATGAGGCGGATATTGAACGGGTCATTGACCCGGCAAAGGACCTGGACGGGATATCGCCTTCCAATATTGCAAAGGTATTTGCAGGGGACGGCACGGGATTTGCCCCATGTACGGCGGAAGCCGTCATCGAAGTCCTGAAGGCCAACGGGATTGCCATAAGCGGGAAACGCGTGACCATTGTGGGGCGCAGCATGGTGGTTGGACGCCCCCTGTCCATGCTGATGCTTAAGGAAAATGCAACCGTTACCATCTGCCACACCAGGACAGCGGACCTGAAGGGCGCCTGCCAATCCGCAGAAATCCTGGTGGCTGCCGCGGGACGCGCCAAAATGCTGGATAAGGAATACGTGGGCCAGGGCGCGGTTGTGATTGATGTGGGCATCAATGTGGATGAAGATGGAAAACTGTGCGGGGATGTGGATATGGATTCCATTTCCGGGACAGCATCCATGGCAACCCCTGTCCCGGGAGGCGTGGGCGCGGTGACCACGGCGGTGCTGGCCAAGCATCTCCTGAGGGCGGCAGGGATGAAGGCAGGACAGCCGGCTGTTGACAGATAGGGGCCCAGGGCGTGTGCAAATGGATGCAGAGGGCCGGAAAACCGAAGAAAATAAAAAAATAGGCCGGATTCCCGTAATTTCCTCTTGCTAAACTTAAAAAATGCTTTATAATATAAAACGTTAATAATTATTTATAGTTATGCATTTTGATGCATAAAAGAAAAGAGGAGAGTAATTATGAAGAAGAAAGTTTTGGCTTTGACCATGGCAGCACTTATGGCAGCTTCCCTGACCGCATGCGGCGGCGGTGCAAAAGAGACCACGGCGGCTGATACCACTGCAGCAGATACGGCTGATACCACTGCGGCTGAGAAGACAGAGGAAACAAGCGCAGAGGCAGCTGGGACAGAAGCAGCAGGCGGCGTACTGGTTATGGCAACCAATGCAGAGTTCCCGCCATATGAATACCATGACGGCGGCGAAATCGTCGGTATTGACGCAGAGATTGCAAAGGCCATTGCTGACGAGCTTGGCATGGAGCTGGAGATTGAGGATATTGCATTTGACTCCATCATTCCTGAGATTACTTCCGGCAAGGCTGATATGGGCCTGGCAGGCATGACTGTGACGGAAGACCGTAAGCAGTCCGTGGATTTCACTGATACTTATGCAAAGGCTTCCCAGAAAATCATTGTAAAGGAAGACAGCGCAATCGCCTCTCCGGATGACCTGACAGGCGTTATCGTGGGCGTACAGCAGGGAACCACAGGTGACATCTATGTGTCTGACCTGGAAGCAGACGGCACCACCGTAGAGCGTTACAACAAGGGCTTTGAGGCTGTCCAGGCATTAAGCCAGGGCAAGATTGACGCTGTTGTAATCGACGGCGAACCGGCCAAGACATTTGTTGCACAGACCGAAGGCCTGAAGATCCTTGAGGAATCCTTCACCGATGAGGAATATGCAATCGCTGTTAAGAAGGGCAATACCGAGCTGCTGGAGAAAATCAACGGCGCATTAAAGACCCTTAAGGATAACGGAACCCTGGATGAGATTGTTGCCAAGTACATCAAGGCGGAATAATCAGCCGGACCAGTGAGGCGCATGCATGTCTGGCGGTACCAGCGCCGCCCGATGCAGATTCGTTTGGCGGCACTGGCTGGAACGACTGGCATAAAGACATGAATAACGACATGAGAGTGCCGGCATTGGCATAATGGGCCGGTATTGGACTGCCGCAGGCTGCGGGAAGGAAACAGGATCTGTTCCGGCAGGCTGCGGCAGTTTTTACGGGTTAACTATAGAATGGAGAGCAGAGGATGATGAGCATGTGGAACACGTTTACAGATGCATTTTACCTGAACTTTGTTTCTGAGAACCGCTGGAAGTATCTGACAGACGGTCTCAAGACAACGTTGATTATTACACTTTTTGCCTGCCTGATGGGAATTGTCCTGGGCTTTATTGTGGGCATGATACGTTCTACCTACGAAAAGACCCACAAGCTTAAGCTGTTAAATGCCATCTGCAAAGTGTACCTGACCGTAATCCGCGGCACACCTGTAATCGTACAGCTGTTAATCATCTATTTCGTGCTTTTTGGCAGCGTGAGGATTGACAAGGTCCTGGTGGCCATCCTGGCCTTTGGCATCAATTCCGGCGCATATGTGGCTGAGATATTCCGAAGCGGCATCATGTCCATTGACGGGGGCCAGATGGAAGCCGGACGGAGCCTTGGGTTTAATTATGCGCAGACCATGTGGTATATCATCATGCCCCAGGCGTTTAAGACCGTGCTGCCCACCTTGTGCAACGAGTTCATTTCCCTGTTAAAGGAGACATCCGTGGCCGGATATATCGCAATCCAGGATCTGACCAAGGGCGGTGATATTATCCGAAGCAGAACATACAGCGCGTTCATGCCCTTGATTGCAGTTGCCCTGATTTATCTTATCATTGTCATGATATTTACAAAGCTGATTCAGATTCTGGAGAGGAGGTTAAGGCAGAATGAGCGCTAATATGAATAAGGAGCCGTTAATCCGGGTACAGGACCTGGGAAAGAGTTTTGGCAGCATCCACGTATTAAAGGGAATCAATGTAAATATATACAAGGGCGACGTGGTTTTCGTGGTGGGGCCTTCTGGCTCAGGCAAGAGTACCTTCCTGCGCTGCCTGAACCTTCTGGAGGAACCTACCCAGGGGCATATTTTCTTTGAGGGAACGGATATCACGGACCCCAAGGTCAATATTGACAAGCACCGGCAGAAGATGGGCATGGTGTTCCAGCAGTTTAACCTGTTCCCCCACATGGATATCATGAAGAACCTGACTCTTGCGCCTATGAAGCTGCAGGGGAAAAGCCAGCAGGAAGCGGAGACGGAAGCCATGCAGCTTCTGGAACGCGTGGGCCTGGCTGACAGGGCCCATGCATTCCCAAGCCAGCTTTCCGGCGGGCAGAAACAGCGTATTGCCATTGTGCGGGCCCTTTGCATGAAACCGGACGTGATGCTCTTTGACGAGCCAACATCTGCTTTGGATCCTGAGATGGTGGGAGAGGTCTTAAGCGTTATGCGCGACCTAGCAAAGGAAAAGATGACCATGGTGGTGGTTACCCACGAAATGGGTTTTGCCAGGGAGGTTGCCAACCGCGTCATGTTCATGGATGAGGGATATTTCATGGAAGAAGCTGCTCCGGAAGAATTCTTTGGGAATCCGAAGAATGAGAGGCTGAAATCCTTCCTCAGCAAGGTGCTGTAAGACAGTTCCTTAATTATGAAAATAGAAAATCCAGGAAATTCCGGACTTTCAGCCATATGGCCAGTTCCGTTTCATTACGGCAGCTGTCCATTTGCCTGAGGGAAAGGGATTTCCTGGATTTTAGCTTTTAGGTATCTTATTATTCGTTTCCTTTTCTTCATATGAAAGGTCACGGCCCTCTGCTTCTGTTCACAGACTTGGAAACTCCGGACACTTCACGGCTCCGGGCGCATCCGGGTTGAATCTGGACAGTAATCCGGAAAGTTTCAGCAGACAGTTGTCCAGTTCCGCCAGTTCCTCTTCGGAGTATCCCGCCAGGCCGGCCACGGTGCAGCTGAGCATGGCTTCCTTTAGCTGGCTGACAATGGCGGCGCCGGTGGGCGTGATGTACAGATAAACCTGGCGCCTGTTCCTGGAATCATGCTCCCTTTTGACAAGGCCTTTTTCTTCCAGGTCATTGACCAGTTTGGTCAGCTGCTGCTTGGTGATTTCCAGCCGTGCCGCCAGTTCCGACATGGTAGGGGCGCTGCGGCCGGTCTGGTTTAACAATATAAGGGCCTGGAAACCCACGGAGTTGGCTTTAATCTGGTTCTGCTGCTGGTATTTGCTTTTGGCCAGATTAAAGAATGTGATGGTAAAATCCAGGAAATGTTCACCTACCGTCCTGTAATCCGGGGTATGGTCAGTCATATTTATAAATACCTCCTCTGTCAGGGCGCGGATATCCGGACAAAACCAGCGCGCCTGTTCTCTGTACCCGTTGTACCATATTCCTGGTTAAATGTCAATAAATATTAAAAGTAAATAAAGTTTTACAATAAAAGATTGACAAATTTTGCATTTCGTATTATCTTACAGATGGATGGCGGATGACGCTGTGCTGTATGGAACTGCGCTGTATGGAACTGCGCTGCATGGAACTGCGCTGCATGGAACTGCACTGCATGGAACTGCGCTGCATGGAACTGCGCTGTATGGAACTGCACTGTATGGAACTGCACTGCATGACCGGTGTTGCCAGCGTAACTGTCACTGCCAGCCGTAATAGGCCGATATGTAATTGGCGATACTATAGAAGAGTATGAATAAGAAAAGGAGAACCTATATGGGTGTGAATGAAGATAATGGAAAGCGGGATATGAAGGACGGTCCAACCAAGAAACCGTTTATTTACTATTATTTCCTGGTCATCCTGATTGTCATGATACTGAACGCACTGGTATTCCCCATGATGGAACATACCGTGGAGGTGCCATACAGTGAGTTCATCACGCAGCTGGATGCAGGCAATGTGAAAGATGTATATATGAGCAGCGATGAGACGCAGATCCAGTTTTCCACTAAGGACCAGCAGTGGAACGTTGCTTCCTATAAGACAGGCCCCCTGCCCGGGGATAATCTGGCCCAGCGTCTGGAAACGGCCAAGGATGAGGGGAAGGTGGATAATTATTCCAGGGAGATTCCCACCAAGGCATCCCCGCTTCTCAGCTTCCTGATGTCATGGGTGGCCCCAATCCTGATGTTTGTGATCATCGGGCAGATTATGGGACGTATGCTTTCCAAGCGTATGGGCGGCAGCAATGCCATGACCTTTGGCAAGTCCAATGCTAAGATCTATGCGGAGAATGAAACAGGAATCACATTTGCGGATGTGGCGGGCGAGGAGGAAGCCAAGGACGCCTTAAAGGAGATTGTGGATTTCCTCCACAACCCCCAGAAGTATGCGGATATCGGTGCAAACCTTCCAAAGGGCGCCCTGCTTGTAGGCCCTCCCGGAACCGGCAAGACCCTTCTTGCCAGGGCGGTGGCCGGAGAAGCCCATGTACCGTTTTTCTCCATATCCGGTTCTGAGTTCGTGGAAATGTTTGTGGGCATGGGCGCTGCCAAGGTCCGCGACCTCTTTAAGCAGGCCAATGATAAGGCGCCCTGTATTGTATTCATTGATGAGATTGACACCATCGGCAAGAAGCGGGACGGCGGCGGCATGAGCGGCAATGATGAGCGGGAACAGACCCTGAACCAGCTGCTGACCGAGATGGATGGATTTGACGGCAAGAAAGGGGTTGTGATCCTGGCTGCCACCAACCGTCCGGAATCACTGGACAAGGCGCTTCTGCGTCCGGGCCGTTTTGACAGGCGTGTTCCGGTGGAACTGCCCGACTTAAAGGGAAGGGAGGCCATCTTAAGGGTACACGGACGAAATGTCAAGATGTCCGATGACGTGGATTACAGCGCCATTGCCAGGGCCACGGCAGGGGCCAGCGGCGCAGAACTGGCCAATATCATCAATGAGGCGGCGCTGCGGGCCGTACGCATGGGCCGCGGCGCGGTTGTCCAGGGGGATCTGGAAGAAAGCGTGGAGACCGTCATCGCGGGATATCAGAAGAAAAACGCGGTCATTTCCCAGGAAGAGCGTAAAATCGTGGCATACCACGAGGTGGGGCATGCCCTGGTGGCTGCCTGCCAGACCCAGTCCGCGCCCGTGCAGAAGATTACCATCATACCAAGGACCTCCGGCGCCCTGGGTTATACCATGCAGGTGGAGCAGGGGGAGCGGTATCTCATGAGCAAGGAGGAGGCGCTGAATAAGATCGCCACCTTTACAGGAGGGCGCGCTGCGGAGGAACTGATCTTCCATTCCATCACAACAGGCGCATCCAATGATATTGAGCAGGCCACCAGGATTGCAAGGGCCATGGTGACACGCTATGGCATGACCGATGAATTCGACATGGTTGCTATGGAGACAGTGACCAACCAGTACCTGGGCGGCGACACCTCCCTGGCCTGTGCGCCTGAGACAGCGAAACGCATTGACGAGCAGGTGGTCGGCATCGTGAAGGGGCAGCATGCCAAGGCTCTTGATATCCTCAGGGAAAATGAAGGAAAGCTGCATGAGATTGCCGCCTATCTTTTGGAGAAGGAAACCATTACGGGCGAGGAATTCATGGAAATATTTAATAAGGAGCAGTCCGTCCATTGCAATTGACCTAGGGCTGTGCTATTCTGGAAGTATAGACGGGGCAGGGGCATGAATGCTTCCCCGGGCCAGTGCCTGAAGATGAGCGGATCCTGGCGTGTCCGGTATTCCCTTCTGCCGGAAGCAGAAGCGGTCGGCCGGGCGCGTCCGGGATGGATGATGGGATGATAAGGGATTTTGTGAAGAGAAGATAGGCAGTGAGGAGCCGGGAACTGACATTACATGACCTGTGACCCTGTTATATACAGATAGATGAAAGGCAGGAACAGGAATGGGAAGAATTTTGAACATGCTTTATACTGGGGATCTGCACCCCGCTGACTGTGCCATGCAGGATTCAGCGGAATACCAGGCCATGTGCAGGGAATCCTTAAAGGAAGTGGAACGCTTTACAGAGAAGCTGGATGCGGGGATGAAGGCGGAGTTTGACTGCCTGATGGAGCATTATCTGGAGCTTACGTATCTGGAAAAGTCTGAGACGTTCTGTCAGGGATTCCGTCTGGGCGCCGGGATCATGTGCGAGGTTTTCAGTGAAAATGGACGTGAGCATGCCTGAACTATAAGCGTAGCTTAAGAATATAAGGCGGGATTGGTGATAAATTAAACCAATCCCGCTTTATTGTGTATAAAATTGTTTTAAATATATGGTTAATATTGACAATGATGGAAAAAGTGATATACTTAACTACGTATTTGTGTTACATTTTAACGGATAGGACATCAATGGAACGTCAGGGGCAATGGCAGCCAATACCTGACGTATTTTCGTCTGGATGCGCCTATACCAAACTTCATGGAGGAGAGCATTATGAAATTACGTAAGTTAGTCAGCGTAGCAATGGCGGGGGTGATGACATTGTCATTAGCAGCCTGCGGCGGTTCCGGAACAGCAGATACGACCGCGGCGCCGGCATCCACAGAAGCAGCGGCGGACACCACTGCGGCGGATGCAGGGGAGACAGAGGCCAAAGAGGCAGCGCCTGCAGGCGGTGTTGCAAAGGAAGACTTAAAGGTTGGTTTTGTATTCATCGGTGATGAGAATGAGGGCTATACAGCCGCACATTATAAAGGCGCCATGGAGATGAAGGAAGCCCTTGGCCTGGCCGATGACCAGATTATCGTTAAATGGAATATCCCGGAGGATGAGACTGCTCAGGATGCGGCCATGGATCTGGCTGACCAGGGATGCCAGATTGTATTTGCAAACAGCTTTGGGCATGAGTCCTATGTGATTGAGGCAGCCAAGGAATATCCTGAGGTCCAGTTCTGCCATGCCACCGGTTTCCAGGCAGCTTCCAGCGGACTGAGCAACATGCACAACTATTTCACTGCTATTTACGAAGCGCGTTATGTGTCCGGCGTGGTGGCCGGAATGAAGCTGAACCAGATGATAGAGGACGGCACCGTTGCAAAGGATGCCTGCAAGATTGGTTATGTGGGCGCTTATCCGTATGCTGAGGTTATCAGCGGATATACCTCCTTCTTCTTAGGCGTGCGCTCCGTATGCCCGGATGCCACCATGGAAGTTAAGTACACCAACAGCTGGGCCAGCTTTGACCTGGAGAAGGAAGCGGCAGACGCCCTGATTTCCGATGGCTGCGTGCTTATCAGCCAGCACGCCGATACAACCGGCGCCCCCACCGCATGTGAGGCAGCGGGCGTTCCTTGTGTGGGCTACAACATTTCCATGATTGCCACTGCTCCTACCCAGGCCCTTACATCCTCCACCAATAACTGGGGTGCGTATGTAACCGAGGCCGTGCAGCATGTTGTGGACGGAACCGAAATCCCGGTTGACTGGTGCAAGGGCTTCTCAGACGGCGCAGTGCTGATTACTGAACTGAACGAAGCAGCAGTTGCTCCGGGAACCAAGGAAAAGGTGGAAGAGGTTGAGGCCAAACTGGCAGCAGGTGAGCTCCATGTGTTCGATACCTCCACATGGACCGTTGAAGGCAAGACACTGGATTCATATAAGAAGGATGACGGCAACGAGTACATATCCGACGGATATTTCCATGAGTCCGAATTTGCATCCGCGCCCGCATTCGACATACTGATTGACGGAATCAAGACAATTGACAATTAAATTCCCGCAGATTCCAAGCTGGGTGAATTTGTAAAAGCTGCAAAAGCGGAGCTATCTGACTGGCTCCGCTTTTTTCCACGGAGGCATTGGGGTGCATGGCGGATTGGTACAGCGCCCTGCCGCAAGCAAGATAAAAATAATAAAAATGGAGGTCTGCCGGGTGAGCCAAGAATACGCAATTGAACTGAAAAACATCACAAAACGATTCGGCAAGGTAACTGCCAATGACAAAGTATGCCTGTCTGTCAGGCGGGGGGAGATACTGTCCATCCTGGGTGAGAACGGAAGCGGGAAGACCACCCTCATGAACATGATATCGGGAATCTACTACCCGGATGAGGGGCAGATATATGTGAATGGAAAAGAGGTGGCCATCCGTTCGCCCAAGGATTCATTTGCACTGGGAATCGGCATGATCCACCAGCATTTTAAACTGGTGGATGTCCTGACCGCGGCGGAAAACATCATCCTGGGCCTTTCGGGAAAAGAAATCCTGGACATGAAAAGCGTGGCGGCACGGATTAATGAACTGACAGGCAGATACGGCTTCGATTTGGACCCGGACCAGAAGATATACACCATGTCCGTATCCCAGAAGCAGACCGTGGAGATTGTCAAGCTCCTGTACCGCGGCGTGGACATCCTGATTCTGGACGAGCCGACGGCAGTCCTCACGCCCCAGGAAACAGACCGTCTTTTCGCGGTCCTGCGCAACATGCGCGAGGCAGGCCATTCCATCATCATCATCACCCATAAACTCCATGAGGTGCTGGCGCTGTCAGACCGGGTTTCCGTGCTGCGCAAGGGCCAGTACATCGGGACCGTGCAGACAGCCGAGGCAACGGAGGAGTCCCTGACCGAAATGATGGTAGGCAAGAAGGTCAGCCTGAACATCGACCGCCCGGAGCCTGTCAATCCCCGGAAGCGCCTGGAGGTACAGGGGGTCACCTGTGTGAATAAGGAAGGTGTCAGGACTTTGGATAACGCCACCTTTACCGCATACAGCGGAGAGATACTGGGGGTGGCCGGAATCGCGGGAAGCGGACAGAAGGAGCTTTTGGAATCCATTGCGGGCTTACAGCCCATGGAGTCGGGAACCATTACATATTATCCGCCAGAGGGCGGGGAAAAGAACCTGGAAGGCATGGCGGCTTCCGCCATCAGCAAGCTGGGCGTAAAGCTCTCCTTTGTGCCTGAGGACAGGCTGGGCATGGGACTGGTGGGTTCCATGGACATGACGGACAACATGATGCTCAGGGGATACCGGAACGGCCGTCCTTTCTTTGCGGACAGGAAGACGCCCAGAAGCCTGGCGGAGCATATCATCGAGGAACTGGAGGTGGTTACCCCGGGCGTCACCACGCCGGTGCGCAAGCTGTCCGGCGGAAATGTGCAGAAGGTCCTGGTGGGACGCGAGATTTCATCCAATCCCAAGGTACTTATGGTTGCCTACCCTGTGCGGGGGCTGGACATCAATTCATCCTATACCATCTACCATCTGCTCAATGAACAGAAGCGGCAGGGGGCGGCGGTCATCTGTGTAGGGGAGGACCTGGATGTGCTTCTGGAACTGTGCGACCGTATCCTGGTGCTGTGCGGCGGCCGGATAAGCGGCATCGTGGACGGCAGGACAGCCACCAAAGAGGGCGTGGGCCTGATGATGACAAAAGTAGGAGGTGACCAGAGTGAGTAAGGAAATGACAGCGGTATCGGTAAAGGAACCTCTGATGCATATATCCAAACGTGACGGCATAGAGCCGTACAAGGCGTGGCTTATCAGGCTGGCGGCGGTCCTCATATCCCTGATTGTCTGTGCAGGCGTTATCTTCGCGCTTACTGGCCTGAATCCCATTGAAGTGTACAAAGGGGTGTTTGACGGAGCGGTGGGAACCAAACGGCGTGTCTGGATGACCATACGGGACACCCTGGTCCTGTTGTGCATTGCAATCGGCATTACCCCGGCATTTAAGATGCGGTTCTGGAATATCGGCGCCGAGGGGCAGGTCCTGATTGGGGGCGTCACATCGGCGGCCATGATGATTTATCTGGGCAATTCCCTTCCGCCAGTCCTGCTGTTCCCGCTGATGCTGGCGGGAAGCGCCCTGTCTGCCATGGTCTGGGCCGCAATCCCGGCATTTTTCAAGGCATACTGGAATACCAATGAGACACTATTTACACTGATGATGAATTATGTGGCAATGCAGGTCATCACATACTGCATTATCTTCTGGGAGAACCCAAAGGGATCCAACTCGGTGGGCACCATCAACTCTGCTACAAAAGGCGGCTGGCTTCCCAAGTTTTTTGGACTGGACTATGGGTGGAACCTGGTAATCGTTCTGGCTCTGACCCTGGCCATGTTCATTTACCTGAAATACAGCAAGCAGGGGTATGAGATTGCTGTGGTGGGCGAGAGTGAGAACACGGCCAGGTACGCGGGTATCAATGTGAAGAGGGTAATCCTTCGCACCATGGCCCTGTCCGGGGCAATCTGCGGCATTGCCGGTTTTATCATTGTAAGCGGCGCAAGCCACACCATATCCACCAGCACGGCGGGAGGACGGGGATTTACGGCAATCATCGTGTCATGGCTCAGCAAGTTCAATGCATTTGCCATGATCCTGGTATCCTTTTTCCTGGTATTCATGCAAAAAGGCGCCGGGCAGATTGCATCCCAGTTCAACCTGAATGAAAATGCCTCTGATGTCATAACGGGAATCATCCTGTTCTTTATCCTGGGCTGTGAGTTTTTCATTAATTACAAAGTAGCGGTGCGCAGCAGGCGCAAAGACACACAGGCTTAGGAGGGAGGACGAGGATATGGGATTTTTAGTTATATTTATTCAGAAGGCAATTGGACAGGGCATAGGGATCCTATACGGCGCCCTGGGCGAGATTATGACGGAGAAGTCCGGCAACCTGAACCTGGGTATTCCCGGGATGATGTACATGGGCGGGATTGCAGGACTGATTGGCGCATTTTTATATGAAAACTCAGTGGAGACGCCCAATGGCTTTGTGGGGGTGCTGATATCCTTCCTGTGCGCGTTTGCCTGCGCGGCCCTGGGCGGTCTGGTGTACAGCGTGCTGACCATTACGCTGCGGGCCAACCAGAATGTCACAGGTCTGGCACTGACCACCTTCGGCGTGGGCTTCGGCAACTTTTTCGGCGGCTCCCTTGCAAAGCTGGCAGGCGGCGTGGGACAGATTTCCGTGGCGGTTACAGGCGCGGCCTACAAGACGCCGGTTCCGGGGTTTTCTAAGCTGGGAGTGGTGGGGCAGGTATTGTTTTCCTATGGATTCCTTACCTATCTGGCGGTCCTCCTGGCGATTGTCCTGGCTTTCTTCCTGGGTAAGACCAGGAAAGGGCTGAACCTGAGGGCTGTGGGCGAGAGTCCGGCAACCGCGGATGCAGCTGGCATTAACGTGACTGCGTACAAGTACCTGGCCACCTGTGTGGGCGGTGGTATCAGCGGACTTGGGGGACTGTATTTTGTCATGGAGTATTCCGGCGGGACCTGGACCAATAACGGATTCGGCGACAGGGGCTGGCTGGCCATTGCACTTGTAATCTTCGCACTGTGGAAGCCGGTCAATGCAATCTGGGGCTCCATATTGTTTGGCGGCCTGTATATCCTTTATCTCTATATCCCGGGACTGGACAGGGGGGCCCAGGAGATTTTTAAGGCGCTGCCATATGTTGTGACCATTGTGGTGCTGGTGATTACCAGCTTGAGGAAGAAAAGGGAGTACCAGCCGCCGGAGAGTCTGGGGCTGGCTTATTTCAGGGAGGAGAGATAGGGTAGGTCAGGATGGATACGGACGGGGCGGGGATTCCGTCCGCTGGAGGATCAGGATGGCGCTGCGGCCGAATGCTGCAGCGCCATCCGGTCTTTAACCCGGCAGGTGGTGGGCGTCCGCTGGCGCTTCAAAAAGGGGTGGTGGAGTGACGGCGGACGTCCGCTGACGCTTCAAAAAAGAGGCGTGGGATTGTTGGTTTGTGGTAGGTAAAGGATTGGGAGTTTTTGGGATGACTTGACAAGGGGGATTATGCTGTTATGATTAGAAGCGGATGATTCCATAAGGATTGTGGACTATGGCCGGGTATGGGCCGGAGAAAGGGGATATGGGATGAAGTTATTGTTCCGGCAGAGGTTTTTTTCGTGGTTTGACAGTTATGATGTTTTTGATGAGGAAGGCAGGACGGTTTATACGGTCCAGGGGAAATTGGCCTGGGGGCACAGGCTGGAGATATATGATGCCCAGGGAAGGCATCTGGGTACTGTTAAGCAGGAGGTGCTTACTTTTCTGCCAAGGTTCCGGCTGTATGCGGGTGAACAGCTGGTGGGCGAGGTGTGGAAGGAATTTACATTTTTCAGGCCGTCTTTTAAAATGGATGTCAGGGGATGGCATATTGCCGGGGATATCCTGGAATGGGATTATTACATAGAGGATGCCATGGGGAGACGGGTAGCGGGGCTGTCCAAGCAGCTGTTTAAGCTGACTGATACATATGTGCTTGAGATTGGGAACCCGGAAGACGCATTGTATGTGCTTATGGCGGCCCTGGCAATCGATGCTGCAAAATGTTCATCGGATAAATGACAGTGAGGCGGATGATTATGGAAGTGAAAAATGAGATTTACCGTTATATGAAGGAACTGGTTGCAATCCCCAGTATTTCCAACAGCAGGGAGGAACAGGCGGCTGGGGAATACATAAGGGAGGAACTGGGGCGGCAGCCCTACTTTCAGGCGCATCCTGAACTTACGGGAATGTATGGGTTGGAGGGGGATTTCCTTTCCCGGGGGACCCCTTATGGCCTGGTAAAGGGGAGCACTTCAAGGACCGTTATCCTTACCGGACATTATGATGTGGTGGATACGGAGGAATATGGGGACTTCCAGTCCTATGCGTATGATGTGGAAGCGTGGAAACTGGCGCAGGGAAAGGAACTGGAGACCTTGATGTCCATGCTGCCTGAGGAGGCCAGGGCGGATTTTGAGACAGGGGAGTGGCTGTTCGGGCGGGGCGTCAACGACATGAAGGGGGGACTTGCGGTTGGCATGGCCCTGATGGACTGGTATGGGCGCCTGATGCTGGAACATCCGGAACTGCCGGGCTGTCTTTTGTTTGCCGCGGTGGCGGATGAGGAGGCTTATTCAGCCGGAATGCGGGGGTCCATCCCGTTTTTTACGGGGATGCAGGGACGGTTTGGGCTGGAGTATGGATGTCTGGTGGACCTGGAACCCAGTTTTAATGAGGATGGCAGGCAGCAGGTCTATATCGGGTCCGTGGGGAAGACCATGCCTGCGGTGCTGGTCCAGGGCGTGAAGGCACATGTGGTGGATTGCTTCCGCGGATTGAACGCAATAGGGGTCCTGGCGGAAATGTTCCTGCGCACGGAGCTGGCCCCCGAATTTTCAGAACAATGGGAAGGGGAGCCGTGTCCGCCGCCCACCTGGTTTAACCTGAGGGACCGCAAGGAAGGGTATGATGTGTCGGTGCCCTACCGGGCAGCAGGTTATATGAGCATGCTGGGATTTGGGAAGACGGCTGATTCTGTCATGGGACGGCTTAAGGAGATTGGGCGGGAGGCATTTTCCTCTTATATGGAACGGATGGAGGCCCGGGAGGCAGCGGTGCGGTCCGGCGCAGTGCTGCCGGATGTGGATCTGTCCTGCTGTGTCATGGAGTATGGGGAATTGGTAAGGCTGTGCCATGAGCGGCACGGGGAGGAAGCGGGAACATGGTTCAGGGCGCTGTATGAGGATGCAGGGGAACGCATCCGCCTGGGCCGGTGGAACTATCCCAGGGCGACCCTGGAGATCATGGATGCAGCCCTGACCTATTCCGGGATTACGGCGCCTGTCATGGTGATTGCATTTGCCCCGCCGTATTATCCTGCATTTCACAGTGACCGCCTGCCAGGCAGGACAGGGCAGGGGAGCGCCTTCTATGGAATGCTTCAAAAGGCAGCGGGGGAGACCTGCGGCATCCGGCTGGGAAAGCGCAATTACTGCTGCGGTATCTCGGACTTAAGCTATTGTGCGGGGCCGGATATGGAGGAGCTTAAGGCTTATGCGGCCAATGCCCCTCTGTGGGGGAAGGTGTATGGAATGAACCTGGACGCCATGTCCGTTTTCCAGGTACCGGCCCTTCTGTTCGGCCCCGTTGGCAGGGATGCGCACCAGATGTCAGAGCGTGTCAATGCAAGGAGCCTGCTGGAAGAAGTTCCAGCAATCCTACAGCATTTTATCGAACAAGTGTTTGCAAATGACGGTGGAATGTGATATACTTACGCCATACACTTTGAAGGGTTATAAGTAAAGATTACTGATAAGAGACAAGGAGCATTTTGAATGGCAAAGCAGTACATTAAAATCCGCGGGGCCAATGAGCATAATTTGAAGAATATATCCGTGGATATACCGAGAAATGAGCTGGTGGTACTGACCGGGCTGTCCGGATCCGGCAAATCATCACTGGCTTTTGACACCATCTATGCGGAAGGGCAGAGGCGTTATATGGAGTCCCTGTCCTCCTATGCCCGCCAGTTCCTGGGACAGATGGAGAAGCCGGATGTGGAGAGCATAGAAGGGCTGTCGCCGGCCATTTCCATAGACCAGAAGTCCACGAACCGGAACCCCCGTTCCACGGTGGGCACCGTGACTGAGATTTATGATTATATGAGGCTTCTGTATGCCAGGGTGGGAATCCCGCACTGTCCCAAGTGCGGCAAGGAGATACACAAGCAGTCCATTGACCAGATGGTGGACCATATCATGCAGATGCCTGAGCGGACCAAGATCCAGCTTCTGGCTCCTGTTGTCAGGGGGCGCAAGGGAGAGCATGTGAAGGTTCTGGACCAGGCGCGCAAGAGCGGTTATGTAAGGGTCCGCATTGACGGGAACCTTTATGAACTTTCGGAAGATATCAGGCTGGATAAGAATATCAAGCATAACATAGAAGTGGTGGTGGACCGTCTGATTGTGAAGGAAGGCATTGAAAAGCGTCTTACGGATTCCATTGAGACAGTGATGGCGCTCAGCGGCGGGCTCATGACCGTGGATGTGGCGGATGGGGAGCCGGTGAACTTCAGCCAGAGCTTTTCCTGCCCGGACTGCGGCATCAGCGTGGACGAGGTGGAGCCCAGAAGCTTTTCCTTTAACAACCCCTTTGGCGCATGTCCGGAGTGTTTCGGACTTGGGTATAAGATGGAGTTTGACGAGGACCTGATGATTCCTGACAAGTCCATTTCCATTGACGACGGCGCCATTGTGGTGATGGGATGGCAGTCCTGTACGGACAAGGGAAGTTTTACAAGGGCAATCCTTGAGGCGCTTTCCAAGGAATACAAGTTCCGCCTGGACACGCCCTTTAAGGACTACCCTAGGGAAATCCAGGACGTGATCCTGTACGGAACGGGCGGAAAGGAAGTCAAGGTACGCTATAAGAGCCAGAGGGGCGAGGGTGTGTACGACGTGGCCTTTGAGGGGCTGGTTGAGAACGTGAACCGGCGCTATAAGGAGACATTTTCCGAGGCATCCAAGGCAGAGTACGAAACCTATATGCGGATTACCCCCTGTCCCGCGTGTAAAGGGCAGAGGCTTAAGAAGGAGTCCCTGGCAGTTACGGTGGGGGACATGAATATCTACCAGGCCACCAATATGTCCATTGTGAAGTTCAAGGATTTCCTGGATGGACTGAAGCTTACCCATATGCAGCTGGCCATTGGGGCGTCCATCCTCAAGGAGATACGGGCCAGGATCTGCTTCCTTATTGATGTGGGGCTGGATTATCTGTCCCTTTCCAGGGCAACCGGAACCCTGTCAGGAGGAGAAGCACAGCGGATCCGCCTGGCGACCCAGATCGGTTCGGGCCTGGTGGGCGTTGCCTATATCCTGGACGAGCCCAGCATCGGCCTCCACCAAAGGGATAATGACAAGCTTTTAAAGACCCTGGTCCATCTGCGGGATCTGGGCAACAGCGTGCTGGTGGTGGAACATGACGAGGATACCATGCGCGCAGCGGACTGCATTGTGGATATCGGTCCCGGGGCAGGCGAACATGGCGGACAGGTGATTGCCATGGGTACTGCCCAGGAGATTATGGATAACCAGGAGTCCGTGACAGGGGCGTATTTAAGCGGCAGGCTTAAGATACCTGTGCCGTCTGAGCGCAGGAAGCCCACGGGCTGGATTACGGTCCGGGGAGCTGCTGAGAATAACCTGAAGAACATCAATGTGGATTTCCCCCTGGGCGTCATGACCTGTGTCACTGGCGTGTCCGGTTCAGGCAAGAGTTCACTGGTTAATGAAATCCTGTACAAGGCCCTGGCCAGGAAGCTGAACCGTGCAAGAACCATTCCGGGCAGGCACAAGGGAATAGACGGCACGGAGCAGCTGGATAAGATCATTGCCATTGACCAGTCCCCCATCGGCCGTACGCCAAGGTCTAATCCCGCCACTTACACAGGTGTGTTTGATTTAATCCGCGATCTGTTTGCGTCCACGGTGGATGCAAAGGCAAAGGGATATACCAAGGGACGGTTCAGCTTTAACGTCAAGGGCGGACGGTGCGAGACCTGCAGCGGCGACGGTATCATTAAGATTGAGATGCATTTCCTTCCGGACGTATATGTGCCATGTGAGGTCTGCGGCGGCAAACGGTATAACCGTGAGACATTGGATGTGAAGTACAAGGGCAAGAGCATTTATGACGTGCTGGACATGACGGTGGAGGAGGCGCTTACGTTCTTTGAGAATGTTCCTTCTGTCACCAGGAAGATACAGACCCTGTATGATGTGGGCCTGGGTTACATCAGGCTGGGCCAGCCTTCCACCGAATTGTCAGGCGGTGAGGCCCAGCGTATCAAGCTGGCAACCGAACTGTCCAAGCGCGGCACGGGCAAGACCATCTATATCCTGGATGAGCCTACCACGGGACTGCATTTTGCGGATGTGCACAAGCTGATTGATATCCTCCGCAGGCTGTCTGACGGCGGCAATACGGTGGTGGTCATTGAGCATAATCTGGATGTGATTAAGACGGCGGATTACATCATTGACATCGGACCCGAAGGCGGGGACAAGGGCGGTACCGTGATTGCCAAGGGAACGCCGGAGGATGTGGCCGGGAATCCTGTTTCTTATACTGGGGTTTATATTAATAAGTATCTGGAATCCAATGAACAGGGCGCCATGGACATGGAATGACAGACAGAATGAAACCGTACCATCTGACCGATAAGAAAAGTCAGATGGTACGGTTTTTGCATTTACAGAGGAAGATTGTTCTTCAAAATCAAAGAGGTGTTGATTTCATGTTTTGTCGGTACATCATTCCCAAGCACGATGTTGTCAAATGCAATCGATAAGCCTTTGTATCCCTGTTCATAACCGTTTTGGTCAATAATGGCATTCAGGATTCCCTGTTTTAATGCTTCTTTGGATTCGTCAAAAAGTTCGCTCCCTATAATCGTCACCTTGTCCTGATACCCAATGTCTTTTACCATGGTGCATACACGTGCAGTGGTCCTTGCATTGTTTGCATAGATTCCTAAAATATTGTCAATTGTATGAAGGAATTCACTGAGTGTATCAAAGAGTTTATCCGGATAATAAACATTTTCATACAGTTCAATGATTTCTATCAGAGGATTGCTTTCCGTCATCTGATCAAAAAATCCCCGCACTACCTGGGCATGGTTGTTGGTGTCACGCTTTGTACCGATAATAACAACGCGGCACGGCTGTTTGAGGACGGAGCCCAGATACTCAGCGGCCAGACGGCCGGAACGGTAAGGGTTGGCCATGATGCAGGCGGTGCGCTGGCTGAAGGGGGCATCTGCGGAAATGGTAAAGACTTTAATTCCCTCGTCTGTAAAACGGTTCAGTATCTCCAATGAATCAGTTTCGTTCCAGACCACGGTAAGCAATCCGGAAAGCTCCTGACGGCGGGTGCTCCAGATATGGTTCAATATCTGAAGCTGCTGTTCCTGGCCTCCGTCAAAGGTCATGTCCAGGATTTCTACGTGGCAGGGGGCCAGTTCCTTTGCCCGCGCATGGATTCCTTTCCAGATATACTGGTAAAAATACCGGTTATCATTGGTCGGGCCGGGAAATACAGCGGCAATTTTGTATGTCTTTTGGGCAGAAGACGATTCGGTATAGTAGTTCATGGAATTGGCCAGCGCCAGGATTTCCTCACGCTTCTCAGGACTGACTCCTTTTTTGTTGTGAAGTGCTTTGTGGACAGTTGCAACTGTCACATTGGCTGTATTTGCAATATCCTGTAAGGTGATTTTTTTCTCCATAACTGTTTCTCCCATTGATTTTCCTGTATTATACCACTTTTTTACAGAGAACACAAGGAAAAAGAGAAAAAAAGAAAAAATAAAGAGAAAATATTTCCTGATTATATAAAATAAATCATGGAAAAAGAGAAAATATTTCTTGATTTTAAAGAAAGAATATGCTATTATGACAATATCACTAAGAAAATAAGGGAAAGAGGGAGGGGCGTACTTTGAAAAAAGAGAAAATTTTTCTTAAAACAAGCTTTCTATCCGGTATCCTGGCCAGCTGTTTTGGATTTTGCATGGCAGGGATGACTGGGCTGTCCAGAGGAATGTATCCCATGGCTGTGTTTGTGATGATAATCCTGATAGGATTATTACTAATGGGCATCGCGGTCAGAGGCGCCCCGGATGAAAAGTCACCACGGATTTCATGGAAGGAGATTGTGATGGTCCTTTTCCTGTTTATTAATCCGCTAATGGCAGGGATTCTGGGTTTTTACTTTGCGGCATTCTTAGTAATTGCAGGTATCTCATGGCTGATAACTCCGGTGAAAACAGGAAAAGCGCTGGCTGGCGTCCTGGGATATTCGTTGTTGGTAACAGCGGGCGCTTTTGCAGTATTTACATTAGGGCTTAAAATCGTCACACCGTCAGGCATCCTATTTTAAGGCGTGCAGACGGCGGGAATGAATGTTCAAACACGCCCTGGTATCTGGCAGTATTGAAACATGCCCCGGCAGAAGAAAGGAAGGAATCTTATGAGGAGAAGAGGAACAAAAAAATTATGGGTATCAGTATGTGCAGCGTTAATGGCAGCAGCGGTCTTGTCCGGATGTACAAAGAGCGGGGACGGAACCAAGGAGACTTCGGTGAAGGCAGCGGCCGAGACAATTAAGGGGCCGGAATCAGGCGATAAGGCAGGTGATAAATCAGAGGATAAGACAGCGGCATCCGCTGCATATCCTGAGAAAGAGATTCAATGCATTGTCACGGCAGCGGCCGGGGGCGGGACAGATGCCATGGCAAGGGCTGTCTGTACACCGCTTGAAAAAACATTGGGAAAGGCCATTGTGATTATTAATAATGGCAGTGCAAGCGGCCTGGTCGGTATGGGGGATATTGCGGATGCAGATGCCGACGGCTATACACTGGGGGTATTCTCTAATACGGATGTGGCTAATTTCGTATATGGGGCAGGTGAATGTGATTTTACCACAGAGGATTTCACTTATATCGCAGGACTGAATACAACAGGGGATATCCTGGTCTTGAAAAAGGGCACGGATATGAACGGACTGGAGGATTTTATCCAAAAGGCCAAGGAAAAGCCCGGAGAGATGACCGTTGCGTTACCGTCTGCGATACAGAACCTGTCGCTGGACCTGATGAATGAAAAAATGGGGATTGTCACCACGGGTGTTGTGTATGAAGGCGGCAACAAGGTCCTGGCTGATTTGCTGGGCGGGCATATTGAAGCCGGGATCCTGAGCGCCAAGTTTATCTCACAGGCCCAGGAACAGGATCTGAACGTATTGGGCATCATGCTGTCGGAGCGTCTTGGAACATTTCCGGATGTCCCCACTTTTGCGGAGCAGGGATATGGGATTGCCAACCCGGCAATCAGGATGCTGGTGGGACCAAAGGGCCTTCCCGATTCAGTGGTGGATGTCCTGGTAGAAAATTTAAAGCAGGGATATGATGGGGAAATCAGGGACAGTGTTTCTGGTATTGATGAGGAACCCGCGCTGCTGACAGGACCGGAGCTGGATGCATTTTTAAAAGAAGATTTTGCTATGAGAAAGGCCATGTTGACAAAATAAAACCGGAGAGGGGTGCGGCAAATGGAGCTGATGACACAGGTACTGGTTAATTTGTTCAGTATTCAGACACTGGTGGTGTGTTTCCTGGGCACTGCTGCAGGTGTGGTACTGGGAGCCATACCCGGTATGAATGGGGGGATTGGGATAGCGGTCATGCTGCCATTTACCTATGCCATGAGACCGGAACAGGGGCTATTATTTCTGGGCGGGATTTATCTTGGCTCGTCCTATGGCGGATCCATATCGGGAATCCTGATTAATTGTCCGGGAACAGCAGAGGCATCCTGTACTGCTTTGGAGGGATACCAGATGACCAGGAAAGGGGAAGGGAAAAGCGCCTTATATTTTTCCGTTATCGCCAGCGGGATAGGCAGTATCATAGGATTGGTGGTCCTGCTGTTTTTCGCGCCTGTACTGTCAAGCATCTCGGTTATGTTCGGGCCTCCGGAGATGATGCTTTTAGCCATATGCGGCCTGACCATTGTAGGTAGCCTTACCGGGAAAAATGTTCCGAAGGGACTGCTGGCAGCGCTTGCCGGCCTGTTCCTTGCCATGATAGGGATTGACGGGAACACAGGCGCCATGCGTTTTACTTTTGGGGCCAGGGCCCTCAGGGGCGGTATCAACCTGATACCTGCAATCATTGGTCTGTTTGCCATTGCAGAAATGATTAAACAGGGAACCGGGCTGGAGGAACCGGGTGGGAATCAGACTGCCCTGCAGCTTAAACAGGTAAGGTTCCCGGACATCTGGAAGGAAACCTGGAAAAAATATAAGGGCGTTTTACTGAAATCTTCCGCAATTGGGACATTTATAGGTATATTGCCCGGGACCGGAGGCGCGATTGCTTCCTTTCTGGCCTATGGGGAAGCCAAGGGAAGGGACAGGGAAGGCACCTTCGGCCAGGGCAATCCGGCGGGAATTGTTGCGCCGGAAAGTGCAAACAATGCGGCAGTAGGCGGTTCCCTGGTCCCCATGCTGTCCCTGGGGATACCGGGATCCTCCACCTCGGCCATCATGTTCGGCGCATTGACCATTCATGGCCTGGTTCCTGGACAAAGGCTGTTCGTGGATCATGGAGAGATTGTTTATACCTTTATATTTGGAATGTTTCTGGCAGCAGTAATCATGGTGGCTATCGGAGCCTTTGGCATTCCTGTCTTTGCATCCATTCTCAAGCTGAATATACGGCATATCATTCCGGTAGTGCTGATGTGTTCCCTGATTGGCGCATACAGTGTGAACAATTCCGTATATGATGTAATCGTGGCCATTGGCATGGGCATCTTCGGCGTCCTACTGGCTAAGCTTGGGATTCCTAACACACCGGTGGTTTTGGGACTGATCCTGGGCAGTATTATAGAAAGTAATTTTGTCAGGACGTACACCATTGTCTCTGCCCAGGGAAAAAGTATTTTGTTATATGTGCTTACCAGGCCGCTTTGTATCGGCATACTGCTGCTGACTGTTTATCTGATTTATGCCAATATAAAGGCCCTTAAAAGAGGAAAAGAAGTTCAGCAGGATTCTAAAATCCAACAGGAACTGCAGGAGGAATAGAACATGAAGCCCAACATAATATACCTGTTATCAGACCAGCACAACCACAGGGTAATGGGAAACAGCGGTGATTCCTATGCGCGCACACCAAATCTGGACAGCCTTTACGCCAGGGGAACGGCTTTGGATTCATGCTACTGCGCCGCGCCTTTGTGTGTGCCCAGCAGGTCGTCCATGCTGACAGGCCTTCTGCCCACCAGGAACGGGGTTTATAATAACATGCAGTGCCTGCCGTCCGATAAGGCCACCTTTGTCAATTCCATGACTGTTGGCGGATATGAGACCGTCTTGTGCGGAAGGATGCATTTTGTGGGAAATGACCAGCGCCATGGTTACGAGAAGCGTCTTGTGGGGGACATCACCCCCTGCTTCATCGGCGGGGATAACGAAGCCTTCATCTATGGAGGGTTTAAACGCTCATCAGGTCAGAACCTTATTTCCATAAAAAAGTCAGGGGCCGGACATTCCGCGGTATTGGATTACGATGAAGACGTAACAAAGGAGGCCTGCCGTTATCTGACGGAGAGGACGGATGGACGCCCCCTGTTCATGACCGTGGGATTCTACGGCCCCCACTGCCCATACATAGCCCCGGAGGAATTGTTCCGTTACTATTATAAGCATCTGCCAGAGCTTCAATTTCCCAGCCGTGAGGAAAAGGCCATGATGCATCCCGCCATCCGGGAATGGTATGCAAACCGGGGCATGGAAAAGGTAACGCCTGAGGATGTGCGCAGGATACGCGCAGCCTACTACGGCATGGTGGAATATGTGGATGGCCTCATAGGCAGGATTCTGGATGTGGTCAAGTCTACCATTGGATGGGAAAATACCATTATAATCTATGGTTCCGACCACGGGGATAACATAGGAGAACACGGACTATTCTGGAAAACCAATTTCTATGAAGGGGCGTCCCATGTGCCTATGGTATATGTGTGGCCTGGAGTATTTCCGGCGGGCGGCCATGTGGGCGGTCTGACCAGCCTTTTGGATATTGCGCCCACTCTATTGGAACTGTCTGGGTGCGAACAGCTGCCGGATATGGACGGAATGAGCCTGGTTTCCCATTTGACCTCAGGTGCGCCTGTCCCTGGGGACAGGGAGGTGGTTTCGGTGTGCAGTGATATTAAAGGAGATAAACCCAGCGCAATGCTGATGCTTGGGACGTATAAGCTGGTGAAGCATGCCGGTCATGAAACATGCCAGCTGTTTAACCTTAAGAATGATCCGGAAGAATTGGAGGATTTGGGGGACCGCCCGGAATATGCGGGGATGGTTGCGGACCTGGAAATGCGGCTTGGGCGGTATTGGAATGAAACACATGCTTTGGAGGGCCTGCAAAAGGATATATTTCATTTCAGGATGATGAAACAATGGTATGATGTGGTAAAACCCCAGCTGATAGAGGAGTGGAGAGGGGACCCGGAAAGAAACTACCTGATTTAAGTGGTTTTCCGGAAACGCTTTTGAAGAAGGATAGGTATTGAGGGGGATGGAAAAAGGGGAAAAACAGTTTAAGAAAATAGATTGAGAAAAAATCTGAAAAAATTGTCGAAATTACTTGCTATTTGCGGTAGGGTGCCGTATAATATACTCATACGAAAGATAAAAAAGAGATTGTACTATTTTGTACAATCTCTTTCAATTTATGCGGATATAAATATTTTCTGGTAAATTGGGTCATGGTATAGGGAGAGGTAGTTCGGATTTTAGGTTTTGGCGGGAATATCCAGAAAAGACATGACATGGAGGAAGAAATCTCATGGATAGAGAGATGATTATCGTTTTGGACTTTGGCGGTCAGTATAATCAGCTGATTGCGCGCCGCGTCCGCGAGTGCAATGTATACTGCGAAGTCCATCCTTACAATATGAGCCTGGACAAGATTAAGGAGATGAATCCCAAGGGAATCATTTTCACAGGCGGACCGGATGTGGTATTTGAAGACGGAGCGCCGCGTTGTTCCAAGGAGATTTTTGAACTGGGGATACCGGTTCTTGGAATCTGCTACGGAGCCCAGCTGATGAGTTACCTGCTGGACGGCGTTGTCAAGAAAGCGGTTGTCAGCGAGTATGGACACACGGAGGTGGATGTAGATACGTCCAGCAAGCTGTTTGAGGGGGTATCGCCAAAGACCGTGTGCTGGATGAGCCATGGGGTCTATATTGCCCAGGTACCTGCAGGGTTCAGGATTACGGCCCATACGGAATCATGCCCGGTTGCCGGTATGGAGTGTGTGGAAAGGAATTTCTATGGAGTTCAGTTCCATCCTGAGGTAGTTCACACAAAAGAAGGAACCAGGATGCTGTCCAACTTTGTATACAATGTCTGCGGTTGTTCCGGGGACTGGAAGATGGATTCATTCGTAGATACCACGATTAAGGCGCTGAGGGAAAAGATTGGCGATGGGAAGGTGCTTTGTGCGCTTTCCGGCGGGGTGGATTCCTCGGTTGCGGCGGTCATGCTGTCCAAGGCAATCGGTAAGCAGCTGACCTGTGTGTTCGTTGACCATGGCCTTTTAAGGAAGAATGAAGGGGACGAGGTAGAAGCCGTATTCGGCCCTGAAGGACAGTATGATTTGAACTTTATCCGTGTGAATGCCCAGGAGAGGTTCTATGCAAGGCTGAAGGGCGTGGAAGAGCCTGAGGCAAAGCGTAAGATTATTGGTGAGGAATTCATCCGTGTATTCGAAGAAGAGGCAAAGAAGATTGGCGCCGTGGATTATCTGGTCCAGGGAACCATTTACCCGGATGTGATTGAGTCCGGCCTGGGCAAGTCTGCTGTGATTAAGTCCCACCACAATGTGGGCGGGCTTCCTGAGCATGTTGACTTTAAGGAACTGGTGGAGCCGCTCCGCCTGCTGTTTAAGGATGAGGTGCGTAAGGCTGGTCTGGAACTGGGAATTCCGGAGTATCTGGTATTCAGGCAGCCATTCCCAGGCCCGGGTCTTGGCGTCAGGATCATCGGTGAGGTAACGGCTGATAAGGTAAGGATTGTACAGGATGCGGATGCGATTTACAGGGAAGAGATTGCAAAGGCCGGGGTGGATAAGGACCTGGGACAGTACTTTGCAGCCATTACCAATATGCGCTCCGTGGGATGCATGGGCGATGAGAGGACGTATGATTATGCAATTGCACTGAGGGCCGTGCTTACATCTGATTTCATGACCGCGGAAGCCGCCCAGATTCCCTGGGAGGTACTGGGGAAGGTGACCAGCAGGATTGTGAATGAGGTGAAGGGGGTTAACCGGGTGCTGTATGATTGTACGGGGAAGCCGCCGGCTACGATTGAACTGGAATAATTTTGTGCAAACAGCATATAATTTTAATGGATAGTTCTATTGACTTTCCGCTTTGTACTTGTTAATATATTGGTACAAAGAAAGTTTACCACTGACCGATATGTGGTATATAAATGGTCGGGTTGAGAGTTTACCGCTGACCGATATGCGGTATATAAATGGTTGGGTTGAAAGTTTAGTCC